>Ga0182792_1000549_pt1 | contig 34409 bp, 40 predicted proteins | sample Passage237B_FD_130497 | JGI IMG/M metagenome (GOLD analysis project Ga0182792, IMG submission 130497) | Cellulose adapted compost microbial communities from Newby Island Compost Facility, Milpitas, CA, USA - Passage2 37B (version 2) (version 2) ...
ATTCGCAGGCGGCGAATCACCTTCGCCGCATTCGGGGGGCGGGGGCTTTCCGGGGCGAACGGTTCTCTTTCGCCCGTTCCGCCGAATAGTACCAGTTGAGCAGCGTCTGGGCGTTTTCGCCGGACCGTCGGTCCGGTCGTAGAGGGATTCTGTCTGGGCGGATGAACAGCATTGCCAGACTAGACGAGGAAATCGGAAGCCCGGCTTTGCCGCATACGCGGTCGGGGCTCGCGCGCTACCTCGCGCGGCTTTGCCGAAGCGTCGGCGCCGATCACTACATGCTGATCGATCTGTCGCGCGAGGGCGGTGTCGACGACCCGCAAATCGTCGCCTCCAACTGGATCTACGATACGATCCGCGAGGTCGGTCTCGATCTCGTCAAGCGCATCGCCAACGCGCCCACGACGACATTTCTGGGCAAACAGCCGCGGCTGTGGTTTCCGGCTGCCGAGGCGGGCCGCGGCGGCTGGCTTCGCGAAACCGAGGCGGCTGCCCTCGAAGCCGACGGTCATTGCGAAATGGCGTCGACCCGCATCAGGGTGGCGGCCGCCACGCATTGCATCATCTTCTCGGCTCAGGCGCCACGCAGCATCAGCACTTCGGCCCTGCCGGCGGCGCAGATGGAGTTGTCCTACGCGCTGTCGGTGCTTGCCTGTGGCGCCCGGGCAAGCGAGTGCCGCAATCCCATTTCAGAGCGGGAGCGCGAATGTCTGCGGTGGGTTTCCGAAGGCAAGACCACCGACGAGGTCGCCGTCATCCTCGGCGTTTCGTCCAACACCGTGAACAGCTACGTGGCGCATGCGATCCAGAAGCTGTCGGCACGCAACCGCGCAATGGCGATCGCCACCGCGATCCGAACCGGGATCATCTAGTGTCGCTGGCAGCAGGAACCGCAAGTTCATCATGTTGAATCGCGAAGGCAACATCGCATTCGCGGGTCTGGCCGCGGCGACGGACGATATCCCGCAGTTCGATACCCTGCCGGAAATGGTTCAGCGCTTCCGGCGCATTTGCGAGGAGGCAGGTGGCAGCGAATTCGCCCTGCTGCTGGTGTCTCCTGCCGGGCAGGGCCGCCGAATGCTGCCGTGTCTCGACCACGCCTATCCGGTGATTTCGCCGACGACGCGGCTGCTCGCCGTCTCGCTCGGCGAAGCGTTTTGCCGGCGGGTCGCCAGCAGCACCCAGCCGTGCTGGTGGGCACCCGACGACGAATGCGCAATCGCGGGCAGCCTTGCGCGCTGTCTGTGGGCAGAGCGTCTGGCCTTCCCTGCGGAGCTCGGCGCCGCGCTGGCGCTGCCACTCCTCGACGAGTGCGGCAGCCACGGCGTCTTCATCGTCCGCGGCCGGGACGTATCGCTGACGACGGCCGGGCTGGCCGACCTGCAGGTGCGCTGCCTGGCAATCTTCGCGATGGTGGCACGGCTGCGTCCACCACCCGCCCGCGGCGCAGCACGGACGATGTCGCGGCGCGAACTGGAATGCCTGAGCCTGACGGCTGACGGCCAAACCAGCGAGGAGATCGCCGCGCGCCTCGGCCTGTCGGTGCATACCGCCAACCAATACCTGACGAATTCGACGCAGAAGCTCAACGCCGTCAACCGCATGCATGCCGTTGCCAAGGCGCTGCGGATGGGACTGATCGACTGAGACCCTATCCAGCCATCCGGGCCGGCTCCGACTTGCGGATCCGCGCCGCCTCGATGGTTTCGCGCAGGAATGAGGAATTCACCTCCGGATCGTCGGACGGCTCGTCGAACGCGACATAGTTCACGTCCACGGCCGCGTGCTTGTCGGTCAGGCTCAGGGTGAAATAGACGGTCGCTCCGGTCGGCTTGAGTTCCAGGTCGAGCACGATCCGGGGCGGCTGGTCCCAGTCGAAGTGCACCTCGCCGCCATGTCCCATGCGCAGCGTCCCGGGCTGGAAGTAGAGCTCGGCCGCCGAGTCGACGATGTCGGCAACGTTGGCGTACCGCTCCGTGTGGAGGAATGCCACGTAATCGGCAGGCGCGATCATCCTGAGTTCGCTCACCACCTCCCTGATGGCTTCAGCGACGATGACCTCGCGGGCAAGTGAATGTGGCTGGCGGTTCATCAATGATTCCTGGCTCGGGCTGCCGCGGGCTTGCGCGCATAGACAGCGCGTACCAGTTCCGCGACCGCCTGATAGAACTGCGGCGGTATCATGCTATCCACCGAGACTTGCTTGTACATGGATCGGGCGAGCGTGACGTCTTCGAAGACCGGGATGCCGTTGGCTTCGGCGATCTCGCGGATACGCAGTGCAATCAGGTCCTGCCCCTTGGCAACGACGATGGGCGCCGCATCCTGCTCGCGGATGTAGCGCAGGGCGATCGAGTAGTGGGTCGGGTTGGCGATGACGAGCGTGGCCGTCGGCACGGCGCTCATCATGCGCTGGCGGGCGCGGTCGCGCTGGACCGAGCGAATGCGCATGCGCACGAGCGGGTCGCCGACGGTTTGCTTGAGCTCGTCCTTGACCTCCTGTCGCGTCATGCGCAGATCCTGCATCCAGCTGAAGCGGGACCAGACGATGTCGGCGCCTGCTACCAGGAGCATGGCCAGCGCGATCCACATCACGATGTCTTGTGCGATCTCGGCGATGACTGCGCCGAATATGACCGGCTGCGTGATCATGCCCGACATCAGCGTGGATTGCGCCTCGCGCATGGCTATGCCGAGGATGATGCCGGCAAACAGCAGCTTGCCGAGCGATTTCAGGAATTCGACCAGGCCCTTGGCGCCGAACAGGCGCTTCCAGCCCTCGCGCGGCGAGATGCGCGAGAATTTCGGCTTGATACGGTCCAGCACGAAGCGCGGCGTGTTCTGCAGCATGGAGGAGGCCAGGGCGGCGACGACCAGAAGGACGATCAGGACGGCCAGCGCCTTGCCTGCTTCGAGAGACACGATGCGCAGCAGCAGCACCACGTCCTGAGCGTTGTCCAGCGGCCATTCTTCCGGCTTCTCCATGAAGACCGACAGGAAGGTCGCGATGCGGGTGATGCTCTCCTGCGCGAAGAACATCATGAAAAGCAGGATCGCGACGAAGGAGGCGAAGACCGGCGCCTCCCTCGCAAAGGGAAGCTGACCCTTTTCGATCGAGTCGCGTATCTTCTTTTCTGACGCTTCCTCGGTCTTGCTTTCCTTGTCCGCGCCTTCCGCCACCGGCCGCCTCCGTCGTCAGGTGCCGGTCAGGCGGCTTCTGCTTGAACGGCGGGAAGCTCGACCAGCCCTTCGCCGGCGAGGCGAATGGCGGCCGTCGCAATCGCCTTGCGGGCGCGGTTGATGTCATCGATCGAGGGTGCGGCAGCATCGTCCTTCAGCTCCGCCTCGATCATGCGGCGAGAGCGGGCGCCGATTGCCGACAGGATTGCTTCCGTCAGTTCCGGCGAGGCGCCGCGGAGCGCGGTCGTGACATCCTCGGTCGCCATGCTGTCGAACAGTGCGACGCGCGACTTCTGCGACAGGAGCACGATGTCCTCGAAGGAGAACAGCCTTGCGCGCAGCGCCTCGAGGTCTGGCGCGCCCGCCGCCTCGATGTCGGCCATCACCTCGTCGAGTTCGGATTTGTCCAGTTCGTTGAGCATGTTGGCAACACGCGCCTGACCCAGCGAGATGTCCTTGACGTTGGCCTCGGCGTCGAGGCGCGAGCGAAGCTGGTTTTCGACAATCGAACGGGCCTTTTCGGGAACGTTGCCCATCGCGATCATCCGCTTGATGACCTCGCCGCGCAAAGCCTTGGAAAGGTGGACGACCGCTCCGGCCGAGGCTGCTGGCGCCAGATTGGCCAGGATCATGGCAATGATCTGCGGGTGCTCGTTCGAAAGCAGGGCGGCCAGCCGGTCCGGCGCAAGCCTTTCGAGTTGCGGCCAGATCGGCGGCTCGGCATTCTCCGTCGCCGTCTTCCTGCCCTGCATGATGGCGTTGATCTCGTCCTCGGAGAGCGATTCGCTGAGGATGCTCGACATTGCGTCGCCCGAATCGAGCAGGCCGGCGCCCTCGGCGAACTCGGCCTCGAACTCGGAGACGATCTTTTCCAGCTCGCTCTGCGGGATCGTCTTCAGCGTCCGGGCGGCCTCGATCAGCGCCTTGAGTTCCTCCTGCTTGAAGAACTTGAGAAGGCGCCCGGCTGACTGCTTGCCCATCGCCACGAGAATGGCAGCGGCCTTCTGCGGCCGCGTGAGGGTGACGAGCTTGGTCATGCAGGCGTTCCGGACATCGGCGGCGAGACCTCGCTATTTGCCGGGCTTGGCGGCGGCGATCTCGGTCAGCTTGATGCCGAACCGCGAGGGGTCGTTCTCCATCACCGTGATCTCGCCGCGGGCGATCTTGCGCCCATTGACGACGAGGTCGACGGGTTCGCCGATCTTGCGATCCAGCGCGACGGTCGAGCCCTTCTGCAGTGCCATCAGGTCCGATACGGCCATTTCGGAACTGCCGAGCACGATCTGCACCTCGACGGGAATGTCGAGGATGGCGCTGTTGCCGCCCATCCCGGCGCGTCCCGGGGCATCCGCGGCTTCCTCCTTGAGAACGTCGCGCAGTTCCTCGATCGCCTTGTTGAGCTCGTCTTCCTCGACGTCGGGTGTGGCAGCCTCTGCCTTGCTCATATCCATTCTCCTTGGACCGCCGTCAGGCGGTCAGCAGTTCCTCGACCAACTCGCGCTGGGCGTCGTATGGCTCGACGATGCGCACGGTGTAGTTCTGCCCGAGCCTGCCGAACTCGCAGGTGAAAAGTGTGCTCCCGCGCGCGGACAGCTTGGTCTGAGTCGGCGCTGCCTCAGGGATTTCGAGCAGTTGCCCGACCTTCAGCCGCGAGAGCTCGCCGAGTGTCATGCGCGCCAGCGGGATCGTGGCGCTGAGGCTGATCGGCGAGCGCATGACCTCCTCGCTGAAGTGCTGGCGCCACTGCGGGCCGGACCTGGACGAGGCGCGGCCTTCGCCGCGCGATTCCAGCAGCACGCGCTGCGGCATCGTCACCGTCACCTTGCCTCTGCTGTCGCCGATAGCAAGGTCGATCGTGATGCGGACTGCCGGCCCGTCGCGTATGACCTGCTTTGCGATGCCTTCACCGGTGAGCGGGCGACCGAGCGGAAACTTGATGCCGAGCGCGCGCTCGCCGGATCCGTTGAAAGCGTTGGCGACCAGGTCGAAAAGCTGGGCTGCGACGTCGATCTCGATCGGGGAAAGCGGCCGCGTGATCGGAATGACGGGCAGTTGCTCGTCCGCGCCGAACAGTGCGCAGACGGCGACGGCCAGCGCATCGGCGTCGATCGTGAGCAGCAGCGCGTCGGGCGAGTTGTCGGCCGCGGCGATCACCATCGCGCTGAAGCTGTCGACCGGCGGTTTCGAGGACCCGAAGCGCGTGATCTCGATCTCTCCGGATTCGACCGTCATCGGCGCGCCGAAGGTCTCGCCCAGATTCGCCACGATCGCAGCGACGCTGCGCTCGGCGAGCGAGCGCGCGATTTCGGTCACGACCTTGGGATCGCCGGTCGCGCCGGTCAGGCTTTCGACGATTCTGGCTCTCAGATCGGCGGGAGATGCCTGGGTGGTCATCGGCTCGCGCTCGGCTGGGTTGCTGGTCAGGCCGCCTTCCGCTCAGCGCCGCCGGGATTGAGCGTGCTCTGTTCGACGGCGTCGATCGACGGGCGGTCCTTTGCGGAAATGGTCTTGCGGCCGAACTCGAGCGCCACCTGAGGCAGCGATCCGTTCATGTAGGCGAGCAGGGTCTGCTTCACGATGATGTAGAGCCGGTTCTTCTTCTCTCGCACGATCTTGACCTTGCCGGCGATCGGCCCGACCACGGCATAGGACAGGAAGATGCCGAGGAAGGTGCCGACGAGTGCCGCGCCGATCAGCCCGCCGAGGATTTCCGGCGATTGATCGAGCGCGCCCATTGCCTTGACCACGCCCAGCACCGCCGCACAGATGCCGAGCGCCGGCAGGCCGTCGCCGATCGCGGTCAGAGCATGGTACGACTTCAGCTTGTCGTGCTTGATCGTGTGGATCTCCTCATCCATCAGCGCCTCGATCTCGAACGGGCGCGCGTTGCCGATGATGATGATGCGGCAATAGTCGCAGATGAAATGGGTGAGGTCCTTGTTCTTCAGCACCCTTGGAAAGGCCTGGAAGATCGACGATTCTTCCGGGTTGTCTATGTGGGCTTCGACCTCGTTGCGCGGCTTGGTGCGCAGCTCGCGCATCAGGCTGTGGAGCACGCCTAGCACTTCCAGATAGTCCTGCTCCTTCGGCACCGACTGCGCGAAGGCCTCGCCGATCGCCTTGCCGGCGTCCTTGACGGTGGACAGGGGATTGCCGACGAGGAAGATGCCGATGGCCGCGCCTGCGATGATCACCAGCTCCCAGGGCTGCATCAAGACGTGCAGATGGCCACCCATGGCCATGAAGCCGCCCAGCACGCAGCCCAGCGTCACGACCATTCCCAGCAGAATTCCCACGGCGCGCCTCGCTACTGAATCATCCGGTCAGGCAGTAGCGCTCGTGCCTTGTGTGAGGCTTGAAACGGCGCGGCGCACCAGCCTCGCGCAAGCGTTCCGGGCTAAGTCCGGGCTGCCATGATCGCGCGGAGGTCGGCTTGGTCAGCACCTATATGAGCTATCGCCTCATCGTGAGGGACATCGACCGCTCGCTGCAGCAGGTCGAGAAGCAGCCGATCGTCGAGCGCGAGAGCAAATACTTTCTCGAAAACATCGCCAAGGTGAAGTCGATCGACGAGTTCGTCGACGACACGCGGCTCTTCAAGTACGCGATGAAGGCCTTCGGCCTCAGCGACATGGATTACGCCAAGGCCTTCATGAAGAAGGTGCTGGAGGGCGGCGTCAAGGAGCCCGACAGTTTCGCCAACAGGCTGTCCGACAAGAAGTACGCGGAATTCGCCAGGACCTTCGACTTCGTCGCCCATGGCGAGAAGGCGACCGTCTACAGCCAGGTGAAGGACGGCACGATCCAGCGCTATCAACTGGAAGCGGCGCTGGCCGGCGTCTCATTCGACCATCCGCTCATGAAAGCGCAGGTCGAATACTACGCGGCGCATATTGGAGAGGTGAAGTCGATCGACGACTTCCTCGCCGACGATGCGCTGTTCAGCTTCGCGATGAAGGCCTACGGGCTGGCCGACAAGCTCGACGACAAGGCGTTCATGCGCAAGGTGCTGGAGGGCGGCGTCGCCGATCCCGACAGCTTCGCCAACCGGCAGTCCGACCCGAAATATGCCGAGTTCGCCGCGGTGTTCGATTTCGCAGCCCGTGGCGAGGAGGCGACCACCTACATCCCGGCCCAGCATGGCGTGGTCGACAAGTATATGCGCCAGACGCTGGAGGAAAACGCCGGCACCCAGAACGAGGGCGTGCGGCTGGCGCTCTATTTCCAGCGCAAGGCGCAGTCCATCACCACGCCCTACCAGATTCTCGCCGACAAGGCGCTCGGCACCGTGGTGCGCACGGCGCTCGGCCTGCCCGACGCGATCGCCAAGGCTGACCTCGACAAGCAGGCGGCCATGCTGAAGGAGCGGCTCGACTTCGCCGACTTCAAGGATCCGCAGAAGCTCGACAAGTTCCTCGCCCGTTTCACCACCATGTGGGAACTGAACAACGGCACGCCAGCCGCGGCTTCTCCTGCCGTGCTGCTGGCGCAGCCGGTCGAGTTCGGCATCTCGACAGACACGCTGCTCGCCCTCCAGCAGCTGCGCAGATAGGAGACGAAGATGGAGTCTGGCCTCTACGTCGCCCTCTCCTCGCAAATCGCGCTCGAAAGGCGGCTCGACACGATCGCCGACAATCTGGCCAACTCGAACACCATCGGTTTCCGCGCCACCGGCGTACAGTTCGAGGACCTGGTCACAGGCCGCGGAGAGAATGCGATCGCCTTCGTCTCGGCGGGCGACACGTTCGTCCCCGACGTGGCCGGTCCGCTCACCGAGACGGGCAATCCGTTCGACTTCGCCGTCCAGGGCCATGCCTGGTTCGCGATCCAGACGCCGGCGGGAGTCGTGTTGACGCGCGACGGGCGCTTCACGATGCGTGAAACCGGCGAACTCGTCACCTTGCAGGGCCATCCCGTGCTGGACGCGGGCGGCGCCCCGATCCAGCTCGATTCGCAGGCGGGCCCGCCAAGGGCCGGCGAGGACGGCACGCTGCGGCAGGGCAACCGTCTGGTCGGTGCGATCGGGCTTTATCAGTATCAGCCCGGCATCAGCTACACGCGCTTCGGCAATTCCGGCTTCATTCCCGAAGGCAGGCCCGAGCCGATCGTCGACCGGCAGGGCGTCGGGGTGGCGCAGGGCTTCCTGGAGGAGTCCAACGTCAATCCGGTGCGCGAAATGATGCGCCTGATCCAGGTGCAGCGCGCCTTCGACCAGATCACGGCGCTGATGCGCGACAGCGACGGCGCGCTCGACCAGGCCGTCAAGACGCTGGGATCGAGCTGAGGCTGAGCCGTGGAGCATCCGGACGATGCCGCACAGGCGGCGGGCGGGATCCTCGATCCGGGCAATGCGCTGCTGGCGGTCGAGCGCATCTACCGCACTTTCCGGCAGCCGGGCGCTGCCGTGCGGCTGGGCGGGCGGGTGATGGACGTGTCGGCGACCCATTTTCGCGCGCGTGGCCTGTCAGACAGCTCCCGGCTCGGCGACATCGTCGAATTTCGCGCCGAGCGGGGTATCCGCACGGGCGAGGTGATCCGCATCAATTCGGAAGACGTTGTCATCGCGCCCTACGAAAAGTGCACGGAGATCGGCGTCAATCATCCTGTGTTCCTGGCAGGAGGGATTGCCGTCTGCCCGGACGAGCAGTGGCGGGGCAGGGCGATCGACGCTCTGGCCCGACCGATCGACGAGAGGGGGCCGCTGCTCAAAGGCCCGCCGCAGGCCGGCGCGTCCGCGACGCCACCACCGCTCGCCAGGCAGCGTGTCGAAACGCCGTTCCGAACCGGCGTGCGGGTGATCGATATCTTCACCCCGCTTTGCTACGGGCAGCGTATAGGGATTTTCGCGGGCTCCGGCGTCGGCAAGTCGACGCTGCTTGCCATGCTGGCAGCCGCGGACGCATTCGACACGGTGGTGGTGGCGCTCGTCGGCGAGCGCGGGCGCGAGGTGCGCGAATTTCTCGAGGACACGATCGGCCAGGCGACGATGGCCAAGACCGTCGCGGTGGTGGCCACCAGCGACGAGAGCGCCATGATGCGCCGGCGTGCGCCCGATACCGCCATGCGGGTCGCCGAATATTTCCGCGATCGCGGCCATAGGGTGCTGCTTGTGCTCGACTCCATCACCCGCCTGGCGCACGCGCTGCGCGAAGTCGCCATCGGTACCGGCGAGCCGCCGGTGGCGCGAGGCTATCCGGCTTCGGTTTTCACCGACCTGCCCCGGCTTCTGGAGCGGGCGGGGCCCGGCGCCGACGGCGCCGGCTCGATCACCGCAATCCTGTCGGTGCTGGTCGATGGCGACGATCACAACGATCCCGTCGCCGATTCCGTGCGCGGCATTCTCGACGGCCATGTCGTGCTCGACCGGTCGATCGCCGAACAGGGCCGCTACCCGCCGGTCAACCCGCTCGCGTCGGTTTCGCGGCTTGCGGCCAAAGCCTGGAGCGCGGAGGAGCGCGCGCTCGCCGTGCGGCTCAAGGCGATGATCGCCCGCTTCGAGGATACGCGCGACATCCGCCTGCTCGGCGCCTACCAGGCGGGAACCGATCCGGAACTCGACCAGGCCGTTCGACAGGTGCCGATCATCTACGAGGCGCTGATGCAGTCGCCCGGCGACGCCGTGTCCGTCGATCCGTTCGCCGACCTGGCGCGTCACCTGAAGAGCAAGGAGAAGCCCGTTGAGCGTGCGCCCGAATGACAAGGAAACGAAGCGGCTGCGCATGCAGCTCAGCCAAAGCCTATTCACCTCCGGCAGGCCGAAGGTCGTGCGCGGCTGGGGCGACATGGCAATCGTCGTCGCGGGCCTGGCCCTTGCCGTCGGATGCGCGCTGTTTCCGTGGTACGTCTTCTTCAATCAGGAGCAGTTCGGCATCCGCGCCATGAATTTCTCCGGCAATGACGCGGCCAACATCATGCCGTCCGACCTGGCCTACCAGCCCGAGCTGGTACGGCGTAAGCTCAATCCGGGCGAGATTCCGCTGCTCAGCCTCGACCTGCTCTCGACCGGTACGCTGCCGGGCCGGGACGATCCGGCAAACCGCGGGGTACCGGTGGACGACCAGCCTTTCCCCGGCGAGGAGGCCAGTGCCTTCGCACTGGTGCATGTCGCCGATGGCAGGGCCATGATCGAGGATGAGTATGGGTTGTGGATCGTACAGCCGGGTTCGCTCCTGCCTGACCAGAGCAGGGTCGCCTCGATCGAAGAGCGGGACGGCGAGTGGGTGATCGTCACCGACAAGAACCGCGTCATTTCGATGGCGAAGTAGCCGGGCAAAACGCAAGGCCCACGCAAGACTGGGTGCCTAAGCTCCGGCCGAACCGATACCGGATTCGGCAGAAGACCGCGCCATGCAACCCGTCAACCTCTTCGACCTCGCGGCCCAGCAGGCGCGCTGGCTGTCGGTGCGTCAGACCGCGGTTGCCGGAAACATTGCCAATGCGGACACCCCCGGCTACCGCGCCGTGGACGTGGAGCCGTTCAAGAGCATTCTCGACGGCAAGCATGTATCGCCGGCTGCGACGCAGCCCGGCCACTTCAACATCGGCCCGCACAAGGCTGCCTTTTCGGTTCACGAGCTCGAGCAGCAGGAAGTGGCGACGTTGCCGTCAGGCAATTCGGTCGTGCTGGAGGACGAGCTGATCAAGTCGAACGAGGTCCGCCGCGCCTTCGAGCTGAATACCGCGATCGTGAAGGCATTCCACCGCATGTTCCTGTTGACCGCGAAGGGCTAGGCTCATGGATCCGCTGCTCGCATCGCTGAAGGTTGCCGCCTCGGGCATGACCGCGCAGTCCCACCGGCTGCGCGTCGTCTCCGAAAACCTCGCCAATGCGCAATCCACCGGCAAGACGCCAGGTGCCGACCCTTACCAGCGCAAGACGATCACATTCACGGCCGAACTCGATCGAGCCATCGGCGCGAGCCTTGTCGACGTATCGTCGATCGGCCGCGACAACTCGGAGTTCCCGATCGAGTACCAGCCGGGCAGCGAGGCGGCCGACGAATTCGGCTACGTGAAGATGCCGAACGTCAACGTGCTGGTCGAAATGGCCGATATGCGTGAGGCCATACGCGGCTACGAGGCGAACCTGCAAAGCATCAGGCAGGCGCGCGAGCTGATTTCGATGACGATCGACCTCTTGAGGACGCAATGATCACGACCGCACTGAGCACGATCCAGAAGGTCGGCAACGGCGTCCTCGAAAGCTTTTCGAGCCGGACGGAAACGACCCGCGCGGATGCCGCGGCCGGTGTCGCCAGGTCCTTCGGCGACGCACTCGGCGACGTGGCCACCAATGCCGTCGGCTCGCTTCACGATGCGGAGAGGCTGTCGATCGCCGCTCTCCAGGGCAAGGCGGACACGCGCGAGGTCGTCGACGCTGTGATGAGCGCGGAGCAGTCGCTGCAGGCCGCGATCGCGATCCGCGACAAGATCGTGTCGGCCTATCTCGAAATCAGCCGCATGCAGATCTGAAGAGGAAGAACGAAATGAAAGCCCTTTCGATCGCAGCGACCGGCATGACCGCGCAGCAGCTCAATCTCGAGGTGATCGCCAACAACATCGCGAACATCAACACCACGGGCTTCAAGCGGGCGCGGGCGGAATTCTCCGATCTGCTCTACCAGGCGGAGCGCCTCCAGGGCGTGCCCAACCGTGCCAACCAAAGCGTGGTTCCGGAGGGCGCGCTGGTCGGCCTCGGCGTGAAGACGGTAGCCGTGCGCAACGTCCACACCCAGGGCTCGCTGGTCAATACCGGCAACAGGTTCGACCTCGCGCTGGTGGGCAGCGGCTGGTTCCAGATCGAGGGTGCCAACGGCGAAACGCTCTATACCCGCGCCGGCTCCTTCAACACCAATGCGGAGGGACAGTTGGTCACGGTGGACGGGTTCAACGTGCAGCCCGCCATCGTGGTGCCCGAAAACACAGTCGAGGTGATCGTCAACAAGTCGGGCCAGGTCTTCGCCCGCCTGGCTGATCAACCGGAGTTGCAGGATCTGGGGCAGCTCACGCTCGCCAACTTTGCCAACCAGGCCGGCCTCGAGCCGATCGGCAACAACCTGTTCCGCGAGACGACCGCCTCGGGCGCGCCGATCGCAGGCGTGCCGGGCGATCCCGGATTCGCCACCATCGAGCAAGGCTATCTCGAAGCTTCCAACGTCGATCCGGTCAAGGAGATCACCGAGCTGATTTCCGCGCAGCGCGCCTACGAGATGAACTCCAAGGTGATCAAGGCCGCCGACGAAATGGCTTCGACGGTCACCCAGGGAATGCGCTGATCATGGCAATGATCCGTCTTGCCGCGGCCATCGCGATCGCCATCGTCCTGCATTTTGGCGCACTTGCCGCACACGCGCAGGAGACGACGGTCGTGCCGAAGCGGGTCATCTACCCCGGCGAGGCGATCGACCCGACCATGTTGTCACGGGTCAACTTCGTGCCCCGTCCGTCGCTGACCACGCCGATCGCAATGACGCCGCAGGATCTCGAAGGCAAGGTCGCGCGCCGCACTTTGCTGCCGGGCCGGCTCATCCCGCTGTCCTTCGTCCGCGATGCATACATGGTCGAGCCGGGCAAGCCGGTGAACGTGATCTACGTCCACGGCGCGCTCACCATCTCGGTGACGGGCGTGCCGCTGCAACCCGGATCGGTCGGCGATCTCATCCGGGTGCGGAACGTCGACAGCGGCGCGGTTCTCCTCGGCACCGTCATGTCGGACGGCACGGTGCGGGTCGGTACGACATGATCTACCGTCTTGCGCTTGCGCTGGTGCTTGCCGTCGCGACCGTCCTGCCGGCCGCGGCCGCATCGCGCATCAAGGACATCGCGATGCTGCAAAGCTCGCGCGACAACCAGCTCGTCGGCTATGGCCTGGTGATCGGCCTGCAGGGCAGTGGAGACGGGCTGCGCAACTCGCCTTTCACCGAGCAGTCGATGCGCGCGATGCTGGAAAACCTCGGCATCGCCGCCCAGGGAGGCGGCGTGCGGGCGACGAATGTCGCGGCGGTCATCGTGACGGCCAACCTGCCTCCTTTCGTCCAGTCCGGTTCGCGCATCGACGTGGCCGTGTCGTCGCTGGGCGACGCCAGCTCGCTGGCCGGCGGCACGCTGGTCATGACGCCGCTGCGCGCCGCCGACGGCGAAGTCTATGCCGTCGCCCAGGGTCCCGTGATCGTCGGCGGCTTCAGCGCGCAGGGCCAGGCCGAGCAGCTCACGCAAGGCGTGCCGACCAGCGGCCGGGTGCCCAACGGAGCGATTGTCGAGCGCGAGGTCGATGCCTCGATGAGCGACCTGAAACACCTCGTGCTGCAACTGCGCAACCCTGACTTCTCGACGGCCGTGCGCGTAACCGACGCGATCAATCAGTTCGCGCTTGTGCGCTACGGCAAGCGCGTGGCGGCCGAGCAGGACGCCCGCACCATCAACATCACGCGGCCTGACGGTGTTTCGACCGCCCGCTTCTTTGCCGAGCTCGAGAACATCGAAGTCCAGTCCGACAGTCCGGCGAAGGTCGTCGTCGATGAGCGGACCGGCACCATCGTCATCGGCCAGGACGTCAGGATCAATCGGGTGGCGATCAGCCACGGCGCGCTCACCGTTCGCATCACCGAAATGCCGAGGGTCGTCCAGCCGGATCCGTTCTCGAAGGGCGAGACCGCGATCGAAGACTTCACCGTCATCGAGGCATCCCGGCCCGACGCGAACGTCGCGATCCTCGACGGCCCCGACCTGCAGACGCTGGTGGCGGGGCTCAACCGGCTCGGCGTCAAGCCCGACGGCATCATTGCCATCCTGCAAGGCATCAAGTCCGCCGGCGCGCTGCAAGGCGAACTGGTGATCCAATAGGTGCGCGCATGCCAAACGCAGTGACCAGGGTGGGAACGATCGCGCTGGCTGGCTTCGCCTTCGTGTCCAGCGCGCTCGGGCTGGGTCTAGCAGCCACCGTCGCGGCGGCCACGCAGACAAACGGAGCAACCGCTCTCGCCGAACAGCCGGCCGACGAGATCGAGCGCTTCTGCGGCAACATCGCCGATGCGGCGCGCGACCGTCGCTACGCGCTGCAGGAGCAGCAGCTGGAAAATCTTCGCAAGGAGATCGACGAGCGCATCGCCAGGCTCGAGGAGAAGCGCGCCGAATACGAGGAGTGGCTCACCCGACGCGAGCGCTTCATGGCGCAGGCCGAGCAGGGCGTGGTGCAGATCTACGCGAAAATGCGGGCCGAAGCCGCCGCCGCGCAGCTGACCCAGCTGCGCCCGGAGATGGCCGCGAGCATCCTGATGAAGCTCGATACGCGGATTGCGAGCGTCATCCTCAACGAAATGGACAATGAGGCCGCCGCAATGCTGACCACCATCATGGTCAGCGCGGCCAGACCGGAGGATCCGAGTTGACGCGTGGTATTGCCCTCGCCGCTGCGGCGCTGCTGCTCGCCGGCTGCTCGTCGAGCCTCAGCGAGATCGGCGTCGCCCCCTACATGTCGCCGGTCGGTGTCGGCCTCGAGCCGGCGCTTTCCGCCCGGGCAGAGTATGCCAGCCCGCCGCCCAAGCGCTTCTCGCTATGGCGCGATCGTCAGAGCCGGTTGTTCACCGATCCGCGGGCGCTGTCGGTCGGCGACATCCTGACGGTCAAGATTTCGATCAACGACAAGGCGCAGTTCAAGAACCAGAGCGATCGCAAGCGCGACGTGAGCCGGAGCCTCGGACTGGGCGGCAGCCTGTCGAGCGGCGGCGCGGGCGGCTCTATCGAGATGAGCGGCAACATCAGTTCCGGTACGTCGTCGGCCGGAAGCGGCGCCACCGCCCGTTCCGAAAGCATCAACCTTCAGGTCGCGGCGGTAGTCACCGACGTGCTGCCAAACGGCAATCTCGTGATCGCCGGCTCGCAGGAGGTTCGGGTCAACGCGGAGCTGCGCGTACTCACGATTGCCGGCATCGTCAGGCCGTCGGACATCGGCCCGCAAAACACGATCTCCTACGATCGGATCGCGGAGGCGCGCATCTCCTATGGCGGCCGCGGCAGGCTGACCGAGGTCCAGCAGCCGCCCTACGGCCAGCAGGTCCTCGACGCCGTCCTGCCGTTCTAGAGCCCGACGAAGCACGATGGCGGCAGCGACAGACACAGCACCTGCACCGAAGAAGGGCCCATCGCTGGTCGTCCAGCTGGCCGTGCTCTTGCTGCTGACGCTCGCGGCGGTCGGCACCGGCTGGTTCACCGGCCCGTTCCTGCAAGGCCAGAAGCCCACGGCAGAAAGCGCCGGCGAGGATGCTGCCGGCGATGCGTCGACGGACGAGGCACAAGCGGAGGCGCCGCCGCCCCAGCCTCTCAACGTCTACAAGCTCGAGACCATCACCACCAATCTGGCCGACCCGACCGACGTGTGGGTCCGGCTCGAGGTGGGACTGGTGTTCAAGGACCAGCCCGATCCGCGGCTGGCCGAACTCGTGCATCAGGACCTTCTGGCTTATCTGCGGACCGTCAAGTCGAAGCAGATCGAAGGCCCGAGCGGCTTCCAGCATCTCAAGAGCGACCTCGACGAGCGCGCCCAGATCCGCAGCGAAGGGCGCATCAAGCAGGTGCTGGTGCGGACACTGCTGTTCGAATGAGACGGGCTGCCGCCACCTTTCCGATCCTCCTGCTGGCTTCGGTGCCGGCGGCCGCGCAGCAGCTCGACCTCGGCCAGCTTGCGGGGCCGGCGAGCGGAACCACGGTCGGCACGATCATCCAGCTGTTCGGGCTGTTGACCGTTCTTTCGGTGGCGCCCGGCATCCTGATCATGGTGACGAGCTTTACGCGGTTCGTCATTGCGTTTTCCATCCTGCGCGCCGGGATGGGCCTGCCAACGACCCCGGCCAACCTGATCCTCGTCAGCCTGGCGCTGTTCATGACCTTCTACGTCATGGGGCCGGCGTTCGATCGGGCGTGGCAGAACGGCGTGCAACCGCTGATGAACAACGAGATCAGCCAGGAAGAGGCGCTGCAGCGGATTTCCGATCCTTTCCGCACGTTCATGGCGAGCAATGTCCGTGCCGAGGACTTCCAGCTCTTCTCCGACCTCGCCCGCGAGCGCGGCGAGAGCGCCGGCACTCCCGAGCGGCCGGACTTGCGGGTGCTCGTGCCGGCCTTCATGATCTCCGAAATTCGCCGCGGCTTCGAGATCGGCTTCCTGATCGTGCTGCCGTTCCTTGTCATCGACCTGATCGTGGCGACCATCACCATGTCGATGGGCATGATGATGCTGCCACCGACCGTCGTGTCGCTGCCGTTCAAGATCCTGTTCTTCGTGCTGATCGATGGCTGGAACCTGCTGGTCGGCAGCCTGGTGCGCTCCTTCGTCTGAGCCGCCTGAGGCCCCTCAACGCCCCAATCGTTAACTCGTCATTAATTATCAGTTTGATAGGAATTTGCTGTCACATTCGCAGCGCTTGGCGGACTGACTTCTGTTTGTGTTGGTCATGGCATGATGCCGCTCCGCCAAACCGGACGGCCCGGTATGTCCCAAGAACACTACCACTTTGAGGGCAGGTCCCAATGTCCAGTATCATGACAAATGCGTCGGCGATGACGGCGCTGCAGACCCTGAAGGCCACGAACAAGAACCTGGCAGTCACCCAGAACCGCGTTTCGACCGGCTACCGCGTCGCCCAGGCGGCGGACAATGCCGCGTACTGGTCGATCGCGACGACGATGCGCTCGGACAACAAGGCGCTGTCGACCGTCCAGGACTCGCTCGGCCTCGGCGCTGCGACCGTCGACGTGGCCTACACGGCGATGGACAAGGCCAAGGACTACCTCGACGAGATCAAGACGAAGCTCGTGGCCGCGACCGCGCCGGGCGTCGACAAGTCGAAGATCCAGCTCGAAATCGACGAGCTTCAGAACCAGCTCCAGAGCCTGGCCGACTCGGCTTCGTTCTCCGGCACCAACTGGCTGTCGGTCGACTCCTCGTCGTCTGATTACAGCGCGACGCAGTCGATCGTGTCGTCCTTCACGCGTGAGGCCGACAATACCATTACCCTCGGCAAGATCGACGTCGAGCTCGCCAACTTCACGCTGTTCGACGCGGCAACGACTGGCGCCGGCCTGCTCGACCAGGGTGCGGCCCTGGCGGCTGATGGCGGCCTGCAGGATGTCGCGGAAGCCGCCGGCGACGGCACCAACGAGGCGGTGGTTGCTCCGTTCTCCGATGTGAGCGCCGGTTTCACGCTCGACGAGGATGACGCCATCAAGTTCGACCTCGTGTACAACGGCGAAACCACGACCATCACGATCGACAAGGCGGTGGTCGATACGGCTCTGTCCGCCACGGACGGCAACGTCGCCAGCGCCGCCGAGATGGTGACGGTCCTTACCAAGGCGCTTCAGGACGCCGGATTTGACACCACCGCCGGCACGGGCGACCTGACAGTTGCGGCCAACGGCAACGCAGTCGAAATCACGCACACCGGCGTGACCGCCAGCGACACGCTCGAGATTGCCAACTCCGGCACGAGCGACAACGGCAACTTCTTCGGCGTCTCGGACATCGACATTTCCGACGTCGATGACACGACCCTCCAGAGCTATATCGACGGTGTCAACCTGATGCTGGAGTCGGTCACCTCGGCCGCGTCGAGCCTCGGCGCCATCAAGAGCCGCATCGACATGCAGAACGACTTCGTGTCGAACCTCATGGATGCGATCGACCGTGGCGTGAGCCAGCTGGTCGATGCCGACATGGAAGAGGAGTCGACCAAGCTGCAGGCCCTGCAGGTCCAGCAGCAGCTCGGCATCCAGGCGCTGTCGATCGCCAACTCCAACTCGCAGATGATCCTGTCGCTGTTCCGCGGCTAATCATCGGTTCGCAAATTCCCATGAAGGGGCCGCCCGGCAACGGGCGGCCCCTTTGTCATCTTCGCACAAGCTTCGCGGGCTACGCTGCCGGACACGCCACCTTCGGGAGCCGCCAGCCGTGCCGGTACAGTTCCAGCGGATCATCGATAATCTCAAAGCTTTCGGGCCGCAGAAGCTGGCGATCATGGGTGGCGTCGCCGCGCTCGTGCTGGCCCTGATCGCGGTAGGCGCTGTCTACCTCAACAAGCCTGCCTACGAAACGCTCTATGTCGGCCTCGAACGGGCCGACGTGAACCAGATCGGGCTGGTGTTGGGCGAGGCCGGTATCGAATTCGACGTGGCGTCGGATGGCACGACCGTCCTGGTGGCGGCCGGCAAGACCGCGCAGGCACGCATGCTGCTCGCCGAAAAGGGCCTGCCGACGAGCGCCAATGCCGGCTACGAACTGTTCGACAATGTCGGGTCGCTGGGCCTCACCAGCTTCATGCAGCAGATCACGCGGGTGCGCGCGCTGGAAGGCGAGATCGCTCGTACGATCCAGACGATACAGGGAATCCGCGCCGCGCGGGTGCACATCGTGATGCCCGAGCGCGGCAACTTCCGCCAGCAGGAACAGGAGCCGTCGGCGTCGGTGGTCATTCGTGCCTCGAATGCGGACGGGCGGCGCGCCGCCGGTGCCATCAGACATCTCGTCGCCGCGGCAGTCCCCGGCCTGGGATCGGACAAGGTGACGGTGCTCGACTCCAGCGGGGCGCTGCTGGCATCGGGGCAGGACCCGTCGAACAGTTCGCTCCTGAGGGCCTTCGAGGTCGAACAGTCTGTCTCGTCCGACATCGAGGCAAACATACGCCAGGCGCTGGCCTCCTATCTCGGTCTGGACAATTTCAGGGCGAGCGTGCGGGTCGACGTCAACACCGATTCAAAGCAGATCGAGGAGACGATCTACGATCCCGACTCGCGCGTCGAACGCTCCGTGCAGGTGGTGCGGTCGAGCGACAATGCGAGCCAGCGTTCCGGCTCGACCCCGACAACGGTCGAGCAGAACCTTCCGGAGCCTACGGTCGCAGGAGCAGCGGAAGGCCCGCAATCATCCGAACAGAGCGAGCGCCGCGAGGAAACCACGAACTACGAGATCAACACGCGGCACGTCGCTACGGTGAGCAATGGCTACACCGTTTCGCGGCTGTCGATCGCCGTCGTCGTCAACCAGGCGCGTCTGGCCGAACTCCTCGGCGGCAGTCCCACCCCCGACCAGATCCAGGATCGAGTCGATCAGATCAAGGCGCTCGTCGCCTCGGCGACGGGCTACGACGAGCAGCGCGGCGACGTCATTACGGTGTCCGCAGTCGAGTTCATCCCCGACGACGCTCTGGCCGGCAGCGAGGCGGCGGGCATCTTCGACATGCTCGGCCGCCAGGTCGGCACACTGATAAACGCGGCGGCCTTCGTCGTCGTGGCGTTTCTCCTCGTCTGGTTCGGCGTTCGGCCGATGATGGCCGCAGTCACCGGGTCCGGGGAGCGGGAGAGCGACGGGGCTACCCGCGCGCTCCCGCAGCTTGCCGGCCAGCCGGGCGTCGCGGCGCTGCCCGACGGTACCGCCGGAGCCGGCGCCCAACAGGACGGCAGCCTTCAGATGGCGCCGGTTGAGGAGTTCCGCCAACGCATCAAGCCGCCCCCGCAGGAGAGATTGGCGCGCATGGTTGATCTCAATGAAGAGCGGACTGCCCAGATCCTGCGCAAGTGGGCGGTTCCGGAGACCGCATGATGCCGGCGCTCGCACTGGCCGACGTGCTGCCCGATTTCGGCGCCGGTGGGCAGCCCGCGGCGCCGCGCAAGCCGTTGTCGGACTTCAGCATCGTCGAGACGAACGCCGAGCAGCCTTCCGGTGAGCCGCCGCGCCCGGCAGTCGAGGACGCGATCAGGGAGGCGGAGGCCGCGGTCGAGGCGCGACTCTCGGTGGCCCACGCGGCGGCGATCGCCGAAATCGAGGCACGCCACGCGGCCGAGTTGCAGCAGCTGCGGTCCGAAATCGGCGATCGAGCGGGCCGGCTCATCTCGGAACGGCTTTCGATGCTCGAGAGCGACCTTGCACGGGTGATGGGAGCGACGGTCGCTCGCGTCATCGGCATGGCGCTGACGGAAGATGTGAAGCGTGCGGCGGTGGAGGAACTTGGCCAGCGCATCCGCGACGCGATCGGCGATCGCGATGCAGTGCGTGTCCGCGTTACGGGGCCGGCGTCGCTCTACGAGGCGTTGCGGGCGGCTCTGGGCCAGCATGCCGAGCGGGTGGAATTCGCCGAGGCAGCCGGCTTCGACCTTTCGGTTTCGATCGACGACAGAGTGCTTGAAACGCGTATGGCGGACTGGTCGGCCGCCTTGTCCGAGGTCCTGGCATGAACCGTTCCGAGACCGAAGACGGCCGGCACGAGATCGTCATCGTCCGCCGGGGCGGGCATGATGACGATGACGAGCATCACGGCGGCGTCTGGAAGATCGCCTTCGCCGACTTCATGACGGCGATGATGTGCTTCTTCCTGGTGATGTGGCTGATCAACGCCGCCAACGAGCAGACGCGCGTCGCGCTCGCCAGCTATTTCAATCCGATCAAGCTGATCGACCGGAACACCAACCGCAAGGGCATCGACGACATCGGCCAGGGGCCGCAATCCTCTGCGACCTCCGAGCGCAGCAGTGCCAATACCGATCGGCCGAGCGGCGCGCGGCGGGTGCTGACCGGTCCGGCCGACAAGGATAACGCGTCCAACAATTCCGAGGTGCTCCGGCATTCGGACGAGAACCTGTTCGCCGACCCCTATGCGGTGCTTGCTGAAATCGCGGCGGATACCGGCACACTGCAAAACGTCAGCCCTGAGGGCGCCGGCGGCGAGCAGATCGCAGGCCCGGCGACGGGCGCTTCCGGCGGCCAGTCCTATCGCGACCCGTTCGCGCCCGACTTCTGGTCCACGCAGGTCGAGGCGCCGACGGCGGACGAGACTGCGAAGAACAGCGAGCCTGAAGGCAGGGTCAAGGAGGAACAGCCGGAAACGGCGGAGCGGTTCGCAGGCGAGGTGCAGGACGCGTTCAGCCGCGGTCCGGCAGCCGGGCGCCAGCCGGATGAGGAGCTGGCGGAGGCATTTTCACAGCCGGCGGCGGAGGAGGCTTCCGCGGCTCAAGAGGCGACGGCGGAACAGCCGCCGGTCGAGATCGCGAAGCTCGAAGCCGCTGTCGACCGGGCGGTTCCCGGGAAGGCGCCGCAGCCCGAACAAGCGGTAGAAAGCGTCCCGGAGGAGATTGCCAAGGCGCAGAGGCTCGCGCAGGAAATCCGGGCAGAACTGTCGGACGCCTTCGGCGGCGAGGCCAATCTGAAAGGCATCACGGTCGAGCAGTCGGATGCCGGCGTGATGATCTCCGTCGCGGATGACATGGAAGAGGGGATGTTCGAGATCGGTTCGGCGGTGCCGCGCCGCGAACTGGTGCTCGCCATGGAGAAGATCGGCCGGACGCTCGCCGAGCACCGGGGCAAGGTGACGATCAACGGCCACACCGACGCGCGTCCCTTCACCAGCGGCGACTACGACAACTGGCGGCTTTCGACGGCGCGCGCCCAGTCCACCTATTACATGCTCGTGCGCGGCGGGCTGGAGGAGGCGCGTGTCGTCAGCGTGGCGGGCTTCGCCGACCGCAAGCTCAAGCGGCCCGACGATCCCTATGCCAGCGTCAATCGCCGCATCGAAATCCTGCTGGATACGTCGGGATGATCGAGCGGACGGCCATCGCGCCAGCAATCGCCATCGCGGCCGGACTTCTGTCCGCTCCGGCGGCCGCGGCCACGGTCCAGCTCGAGCCGTTCCAGATGGTGAGATCGCTGCAGCTCGTCCAGGACCGGATCGCCGATGGCGAGCACGCGGCGGTGGCGATGCAGCGCAAGATTCTCGAGCTGATCGACGAGCGCCTGCGCGCGAGCAAGCCGGAGGACTTTGCAGACGGACGCAATTTCCGCGCGCTGATGATCTACGCCATGAGCGGCGGCAATCCGGCAACCGTGGACAAGATCGTCTCACGGCTGATCCTCGACGAGCGCGACGCGCGGCTCAGCGCTGGCCTGCTGCAATACGTGAAGGGCCACCCGGGCAGCGCTGTCTCGGCGCTGCGCGAAATCGATCCGCGGACCGTGCCGGCAGACATCGGGCCGTCGCTGGCGCTGGTCAAGGGCATGCTGTTTGCCTCGATCGACGCCGGCCAGAGCCTCGGCTTCCTCGACTATGCGCGGCTCGCCGGTCCCGGTACGCTCGTCGAGGAAGCAGCGCTGCGGCGGTCGCTGTCGATCAGCGCGACGATCGGCGACGCCGATCGATTCCTGCGCGCATCCGAGCAATACGTGCGCCGGTTCCTGCGCTCGCCCTACGCCAGCCAGTTCGCGGATGCCTTCGTTGAAGGCATCTCCATGCTGCACGACAAGATCGATCTGGAAAAGGTCGCGGCGACGATCGAAGGCATGAACCCCGAACAGGAGAGGGTGATCTACCTGCGCATCGCTCGCCAAGCGGTGATCGAACGCCAGACGGCGCTGCTTGCCTTTGCTCGCAACGGCCTCGAAGCCTCTTCGGCTGCCGTACACACGGACGATCCCCGCGCCACGCTCTATTCGGCGCTCGCACAGGTCGCCTCGCCGAATGTCGTTGAAGTGCGCGAAACGCTTGAGACGATCGATCCCGCCAAACTCTCGCTGGCCGACAGGGCATTGCTGGAGGCCGCGAAAGCGATCGTCGACGAGGTCGTGACGCCGCCGACGACCGCAGCCGTTCACACTCGCCGTTCTGAGCCCGGCGGCATCGTCCTGCCGGGGAGCCCGGCGGAGGCGTCCGCAGACGGTAGTGCCTCGGCTGCTTCGAATCCCACCGAAGATTTCGTCGCCCTCAGGCGCAGTCAGCTCGAGGCAATTGACGAGTTGCTCCAGGAGAACACGCAATGAGTGCCGAAGTGGCCGTGGCATCGCCAATGCCGTCCGCCAAGCCGGGAATGGGGCCGAAGCCTGCGGCCGCGAGGGACGGCGAGGAGAAGGCGCCTGCCTTCGATCAGCTGGTGGGAGACGACCGGAAGGGCGGACCTGCCACGTCCAGGTCCGCGGACGCTGAGGGGCGCACGGGGAAGGCAGCCGGCCACTGGAATCCAGAAGGCCACGGACCTTGGCACCTCCTCGATCTCGCCAAGGTCGAAAATGCCAGAGGGGAAAAACTGGCTGCCGACGCGAAGGTGGACGAGGCAGGCGAGGCGACAGAAGCGGACGCGCTGATCGCGGCCCTGGCCATGGTCGATAAGCATGGGCAGCCAGAGGTCGGCCGCAAGGCGGCCGACCGCGCGGTTCCGGATGAAACGTCGCGCGCCGCACCAAACCTGATTGCGACCGGGAAGACCCGGCTCACAGCGGAAGAGCAGCAGGCGCGCACGTCCGCCAGCACGCCGGTACAGCGGACAGATCCGGAGATGGCTAAGACAGCTCCGGTCCTGCCGGAACCGGACGCGCCGGCTGCGGATGCAGCCCGGTCGCCGGCCCGCATCGCGGCGACGCTGCGGGACGACACAGTTGAGCCGGCCAACCCCAAGCCCGTGCTCGACCAGGGCGCGAAGGTCACCGTGTTGTCCGCGCAGACCTCGCTGGCTCCCGCAACAGCCGCGCAGGGCCCGCTGTCGGCGACCGGCCAGGCCTTCGTGCAGTCCCTCGGTAGCGACGAGGCGCTGCCGCAGCATGTGCGCGAAGTCCAGACCGTGGATGTGCAGCCTGCCGCGGCGAAGCCGGTCACATCGCTCAAGATTCAGCTTCATCCCGCTCATCTCGGCACCGTCACGGCTACGATCAGCGGCGCCGGTGAACAGCTTGCAATCGAGGTGCATGTCGAAAGCCATGAAGCGCAGCACCGGCTCCAGACCGACAGCGACCAGATCGTGAAGGCGCTGCGCGGCATGGGCTATGACATCGACCGCATCACGATCCAGCAGGCGCCGCAAACCGGATCGACCCCCGGCGGGGCGACCAACCGCGAAAACGCCTTCGCCGCGCCTGACCAACGCGCGGGCGGCCAGCAGGGCCAGTCTTGGCGGCAGGAACCGGGACAACGCTATGAGGACGGTCACAATCCGGGTGGCAGCGGCAGCGATCGCGGCGACGTTCGCGGCAGCGGCGTCTATATCTAGCCTCGCCGTCGCACCGGTTTTCGCCGCTCCCAACCCCTGCGAGCGGCAGATCGTCGTCGCCGCCGACAAGTACGACATCCCGGTCGGTATCCTCTATGCGGTCGGTCTGGCCGAGACCGGCCGCAAGGGCAGCCTGCAACCCTATGCGCTCAACATCGAGGGCCGTGCCGTCTTTCCGGCGACTGCCAGCCTGGCGCTCGCCGAATTCCAGAAGGCGCGGAAGGAGGGCCACGAGCTGATCGACCTCGGTTGCATGCAGATCAACTACCGCTACCACGCGACCGCCTTCCGCTCCGTCTCGGACATGCTCGATCCGGCACGCAACGTCGACTACGCCGCCCGCTTCCTGAAGCAGCTCAAGGGCAGGCATGACACGTGGTCGATGGCGGTGGCGCGCTATCATGCCGGGCCCAACAACGACCCCGCGCAGAAGCGGTATGTCTGCCGCGTCATCGCCAATCTGGTGGCCACCGGATTCGGCAGCTGGACGCAGCCGGCGCGCGCGTTCTGCGGAGAGTAGGCGTTGCAAGGCAGCTTCGCCGTCCGCGAGCGCTTCGGCGTCCGACTCCCAAATTATCGGCTACAAGATTTCAGTGTTGTGCCCGATTCCCGCCAGCGGCTACCCATCAAGTCCTGAACATTACAACTGATTCGGAGGGCGGGCCGATGATAGTTATCGTGGACGAGCGCGAGCTCGTGAAAGAGGGTTACAGTTCGCTTCTGGGTCGCGAGGGGGTGGCCAGCGCCGGCTTCGGCGCCAGCGAATTCGGCGAATGGGTCGAGACGGTCGCCGAGGAGGACCTCAGGGCCGTCCAGGCGTTCCTCATCGGTGAATGCGAAACCGAGAAGGTGCAGCCGCGCAAGCTGCGCGACCGAACCGGCGCGCCTGTGATCGCGCTTGCCGAGCAGAACTCTCTCGAAAACACGCTGCGCCTTTTCGACGCCGGTGTCGACGACGTCGTGCGCAAGCCCGTCCATGTCCGCGAAATCCTCGCCCGCATCGCTGCGATCCGGCGCCGCGCGGCCGATCACGCCGACTACACCGATGTTGGCCCGCTGCGCATCTTCAGCGACGGGCGCGACGCCGAGGTCAACGGCGAACCGCTGCCGCTGCCGCGGCGCGAGCGGCGCATCCTCGAGTACCTGGCCGCGAACGGCGGGAGGCGGGTCACCAAGACACAGGTATTCAACGCCATCTACGGCATCTTTGACGGCGATGTCGAAGAGAACGTCGTCGAGAGCCACATTTCCAAGCTGCGCAAGAAGCTGCGCGAGCGGCTTGGCTTCGACCCGATCGAATCGAAGCGCTTCCTCGGCTACCGGCTGATCGTCTGACGGCACCGGGCACGGCCTTCTCCTCGTCACAGGCCAGCCTCGCGCAAGTCAGACCGGTTATCCTGATCGGTATGAGTCCGGCTACTGAGGAGAGTTCTCGATGAGCCTTTACGGCATGATGCGCACCGGTGTTTCCGGCATGACCGCCCAGGCGACGCGGCTGTCGACGGTGGCCGACAACATCGCCAACGCCGGCACGACCGGTTACAAGCGCTCCAAGACCGAATTCTCGACGCTTGTCATCCCCGCCACCGCCAGCGGCTACGAGTCGGGCGGCCTCAAGACCACCATCCAGACCGCCGTCTCCACTCCGGGCGTGTTGCAGTACACCACCTCGTCCACTGACCTTGCGGTCAGCGGCAACGGCTTCTTCGTCGTGCAGGATGCCAAGGGCATCCCGTTCCTCACGCGCGCCGGCTCCTTCGTTCCCGACAATGAGGGCAGGCTCGTCAACGCCGCCGGCTTCCAGCTTCTCGGCTACAGCTTCGCCAACGGCACGCCGACCGTGACGGCGAACGGCTTCAACGGCCTCGTGCCGGTCACGATATCGGACGTTTCGCTTCAGGCGACTCCGTCCACCGCCGGCGCCTACGCCGCCAATCTTCCAGAGGCCGCGACCGTCGTGCCTGCCGGCAGCCTGCCGTCAGACAACGTGGCCGGCTCGGAATATTCCGCGAAGACATCCATCGTCTGCTACGACGACACCGGCGGCGAGGTGCTGCTGGACGTCTATTTCACCAAGACGGCGGCCAACACGTGGGAAGTCGCCGTGTTCGACCGCGCGGACGCCACGCCGAATACCTTCTTCCCGTACGGGACCGCGGGTGACCCGCCGCTGGCGACCGCCACGCTCACCTTCGACCCCACCACCGGCCAGATCAACACGGCCACGAGCGACCTCGACATCACCATCCCGGTTCCGGGCGGGCAGAACCTCGTGCTGGACCTGTCCAGCATGACCGAGCTGTCGACCGGGTTCACGCCCTTTGACGCCTTCGTGAACGGCAACCCGCCGAGCTCGATCGAGCAGGTGGAGATCAGCCAGGACGGCACCGTGTACGCGCAGTACACGGACGGTTCGCTGCGCGCGCTCTATCGCATTCCGCTCGCGACGGTGCAGTCGCCCGACCAGCTTACGGTCCTGCCGGGCAACGTTTTCGCGCAGAGCTCGCTGTCCGGCTCCGTCCGGCTCGGCTTCCCCAATGAAAGCAAGTTCGGCTCGGTCGTGTCGGGTGCGCTGGAAAGCTCGAACGTCGACGTTGCCGGCGAGCTGACCAGCATGATCGAGGCGCAACGCAGCTACACGGCAAATTCGAAAGTCTTCCAGACCGGTTCGGAACTGATGGACATCCTCGTCAACCTGAAGAGGTGACGCGTGTTCATGGGTCCGTAGAGCGTGCCTGGGTGCGGGAATGAAATGAAATGTCGCTGTCAACAGCACTGAGCATTGCGCACTCCGCGCTACTCAACACGTCGCGACAGACGTCGGTCGTTTCCCGCAACATATCGGAAGGGTCCAACACAGACTATGCACGCCGCTCGGCGATCATCGTGTCGAGCGCCAACGGTGCGCGCATCGTGGCGATCCAGCGGGCCACCGACGACGTGCTGTTTCGCCAGAACATGGCAGCGCTTTCCTCGGACGCGGCGCAGTCCGCGCTGCTCGATGGGCTCAACCGGCTGACAATCGACGTCTACGGCCTCGAATACGCGACCTCGCCAGCGACAGCGATCGGCAGGTTCCAGGAGGCGCTGCAGACCTACAGCGCCAACCCGTCAAACCCCAACGTGGCGGAGGCCGCGCTGGAGGCGGCCCGCCAGGTGGTGCGCGTGCTCAATGGCGGGTCCGACGCCATCCAGATGTTCCGCTCGGACGTGGACCGCACGATCCTCGGGGCCGTGGGCGAGCTCAACAGTCTGCTCGCCGACTTCAAGAAGGCGAACGACGAGGTCGTTCAGGGCACGGCCGTCGGCCGCGATGTCAACGACGCTCTCGACCAGCGGGATACCATCCTCAAGAAGATTTCCGAATTCCTGCCGGTCTCGGCGATCGAGCGCGGCAACGGCGACATGATGCTGGTGACCAAATCGGGCGCCACATTGTTCGAAACCGATCCGCGCGAGGTCACGTTCACCCCGGTCGCGGGCTTCTCCCCCGGCTCCACCGGCAATCCGATCTATGTTGACGGCGTGCCGCTTCCCGTTGGCGTCGGCGGCAACACCAGCGCGAGCGGCAAGCTGTCGGCGATGGTGCAACTGCGCGACGATGTCGCCAACCAGATGCAGGCGCAGCTCGACGAGATCGCGCGCGGCCTCATCACCTCGTTGGCCGAGCAGGATCCGACCGCTGTTTCGCCCGACGCACCTGGACTGTTCACCTGGCCGGGGGCACCCGCCATGCCGGCGGCGGCCACGCTGGTCGATGGCCTGGCGCAGGTCATCAGCATAAACGCGGCATTCGACTCCGCTGTCGGCGGCGATCCGAAGCTGCTGCGCGACGGTGGCGCGAACGGCGCGGCCTACGTGCACAACACCACCGGCGGCGCCGGCTATTCGGAGCTGCTGCTCTCCTACGCCCAGCGCCTGGAAACGCCGATGGCCTTCGACACGGCCGCCGGCATACCGGCGACGATCAGCCTTACCGACTATTCCACCGAGACGATCAGCTGGTTCGAGGGCGTGCGGCAGGACGCCTCGCGCGCGGCGGAGATGAAGTCTGCGCTCAGAATGAGGACCCAGGAGGCGCTCTCGAATGCAACCGGCGTCAACATCGACGAGGAGATGACGCTGATGCTCGACCTCGAGCACACCTACCAGGCGTCGGCGCGGCTGATGCGGACGGTGGACGACATGCTCGGCTCGCTTCTGGCGGCGATGAGGTAGCGCGATGAAGACCTCGTTCATCTCCACCTACGCGGTCAATGACTCGATGCGTCTGCACATGATGCGGATGCAGAAGGAGATCACCAGGCTGGAGGCGGAGGTCGTCACCGGGCGCGTCGCCGATACCGGGCTGGAACTCGGGGCACGCACCGGCCACGCGGTTTCGCTCGAGCGCGACGTCGACCGACTGAAGGGCATCATCGATTCCAACTCGCTGGCCGGCGCTCGCCTCGCCGCAACGCAGAACGGGCTGCAGTCGCTTTGGGACCTGGCGCAACGGTTCCTGTCGACGATGTCCGGTGCAGTGTCGGGCGCGGTCGAGCCGGAAATATCCAAGACCGACGCGGAATCGCTGATCACTTCGATGACCGCTGTGCTCAATTCGAGCCTGAACGGCGAGAACCTGTTCGCCGGGGTGAATACGGACGTGCGGCCGATCAACGACTTCTTCGCTGCTGGCTCGCCCGCGCGCGCGGCCATTGAAACGGCTTTCCAGACGCAGTTCGGCTTCGCGATGACCGATCCGGCCGCGTCAACCGTCGACGGTGCCGCGATGGCCAATTTCCTGACGACGGTGATCGAACCCCAGTTCATGGGGACCGATTGGACGACAAACTGGTCGAACGCCTCTGACGAGACGATCACCGCCCGCATCACGCTCACCGACACGACCTCGGCCTCCGTCACCGCAAACACGGACGGCGTGCGCCAGCTCGCGATGGCGGCAGCCGCCGTCGCCGTGTTCCTCGACGGCAACCTCAACGCCAATGCCCGCAAGGCCGTGCTCGAATTCGCCACTGCGAAGACGGGACAGTCGGTGTCCTCGCTCGGTCAGACGCAGGCGGAGACCGGCATCATCGAACAGCGCATCTCGGCGGCGAGCGAACGCCTTCAGATGCAGATCGACATCTTCAGGGGAAAGATCAGCGACCTGGTCGAGATCGACCCGTACGAAGCATCCACCCGGGTATCCACCCTGATGACGCAGCTCGAGACCGCCTACACGCTGACGTCGCGCATCCGCCAGCTCAGCCTCGTCCACTATCTTCCGTAACTTGAAAACCTGAAGAGACCCGATCCGAAATGTATCAGTTCTCATACTCCGAAATTCAGACAGATTCCGTGGCCGACGCGCGGGACCGCGAGCGGCAGCTGCTGACGCGTTCGATCGATCTGCTCGTCAAGGCGAAGGAACATGGGCCGAAATCGCTGCAAGCCGTCGAGGCCGTGCACTTCCTCAACCGGGTGTGGACCACGCTGATTCAGGACCTCGGCAGCCCGGACAACGCGCTTCCCGGCGAACTGCGTGCCAACCTGATCTCCATCGGGCTCTGGCTTTTGCGCGAGGCCGAGCAGGTGCGCCAGGGGCAGTCCGACAACTTCGACGGGCTGATCGAGGTGTCGCAGATCATCCGCGACGGAATCCAATGACGAGCACGCTGAAGATCACGCTCAAGCCGAACGAGAAGCTCTACATCAACGGAGCGGTGATCCGGGCCGACCGGAAGGTCTCGCTCGAATTCCTCAACGACGTGCAGTTCCTGCTGGAAGCGCACGTGCTGCAGGCCGAACAGGCGACCACGCCGCTCAAGCAACTCTATTTCATCGTGCAGATCATGCTGATGAACCCGGGCGGCGCGGACGATGCCCGTCGCCTGTTCCGCGAGAGCCTGCCCAGACTGCTCGACGCCTTTTCCGATCCGCATGTGCTGGCCACGCTCAAGCACATCGACCAGCTCGTCGGCGAGGACCGGCCCTACGAGGCGATGAAGGCGATCCGCGGCCTCTATCCGATCGAGGCGAGAATCCTGAACCCCAACCCGGAGCCCGAGCGGCCGCTTGCGCTCGTTGCAGGAGAATGATGCCATGACCGTCAGCCCAGTGGGCAGCCCGACCTCCGCCGCTTCGAGTCCGGCTGCGGCCGGCTCGCCGAACGTCGACTACCAGTCGTTCCTGAGATTGCTGGTCGCCGAGCTGAAGAACCAGGATCCGACGCAGCCGATGGACTCGACCCAGTACGTGGCCCAGCTCGCGACGTTCTCCCAGGTCGAGCAGACCGTGCAGGTCAACCAGAAGCTGTCGCAGCTGCTGCAGGGTACCGCCGTCGCGCAGGCCGGCGCGCTGCTCGGCCACACCATCACTTCCGCGGACGGCTCGGTCGCCGGCGTCGTCACCTCGGTCAAGCTGACGTCGGGCGGCGTCGTGGCAGTCCTGGAGGGCGGCACGGAAGTCCCGATCGAGAACGGCATCACGGTCCAGTAGCAATGAACGAAGCCGATGCGCTCGATCTCGTCCAGTTCGCGATCTGGACGGTGCTGATCGCATCGGCGCCCGCCGTGCTGATGGCGATGGTCGTCGGCGTCGGCATCGCGCTCGTCCAGGCGCTGACCCAGATCCAGGAAATCACGCTCACCTTCGTGCCCAAGATCGTGGCGATCCTTCTCGTGATCGTCTTCACCGGCCCGTTCATCGGCGCACAGGTCAACGCCTTCACCACCGTCATCTTCCAGCGCATCGAAACCGGCTTCTGAGCGGTTCCTCCCGCCCGCCTCGCGCAAGCTTGGGCCGATAGTCTGGCTTCGTGCGCCTGAGGCAGGGCGCGGCATGTGAGGCGGCCGGTTTCCGATGGCAATCAGCGAGACGATCGCAGTTTCCGCGGCACGCAGCGGCAGGGATATCGGCTTCGCGCTCGGCATCGTTGTCATCCTGACGGTGCTGTTCCTGCCGATTCCGGCGTTCCTGATCGACGTCGGGCTGGCATTCTCGATCGCCGTCTCCGTGCTGATCCTGATGGTGGCGCTGTGGATTCAGCGACCGCTCGATTTCTCGTCCTTCCCGACGGTGCTGCTCATCGCCACGATGCTGCGGCTGTCGCTCAACATCGCGACCACCCGCGTCATCCTCTCGCACGGCAACGAAGGCACGAACGCGGCCGGCTACGTGATCGGCGGCTTCTCCAAGCTGGTGATGGCCGGCGACTTCGTCATCGGCCTGATCGTCTTCCTGATCCTGATCGTGGTGAACTTCATCGTCATCACCAAGGGTGCGACCCGCATCGCCGAGGTCGGCGCGCGGTTCACGCTCGATGCCATCCCCGGCAAGCAGATGTCGATCGACGCGGATCTGTCGGCCGGCATGATCGATGACAAGGAGGCGCAGCGGCGTCGCCGCGAGCTGGAGGAGGAAAGCTCGTTCTTCGGCGCCATGGACGGCGCCTCGAAGTTCGTGCGCGGCGATGCGATCGCCGGCCTCATCATCACGGCCATCAACATCGTTGGCGGGATTGCCATCGGCTACGGCCGCCACGGCATGGAGATCGGCGAGGCGGCCGACGTCTTCGTCAAGCTTTCGGTCGGCGACGGCCTGGTCACCCAGATCCCGGCGCTGATCGTTTCGCTGGCCGCGGGCCTGCTGGTATCGAAAGGCGGCACCCGTGGCTCGGCCGACCAGGCCGTCTTCGGCCAGCTGTCGGCCTATCCGCGCGCGCTGTTCGTGGCGGCCGTCCTGCTCTTGCTGCTCGGTCTGATGCCCGGCCTGCCGGCGCTGCCGTTCTGGTTCCTGGCCGCCTGCATGGGCTCGGTCGCCTACCTGCTGCCGCTGCGCCAGAACCGCAAGGCCGAGGCCGAAGCCGAGGCCAGGAAGCAGGAGGAGCAGGCGCAGGTCGAGGAAGAGCGCAACTCGATCAAGCACTCGCTGAGGACGCCCGAGATCGAACTGCTGATCGGCAAGCAGCTCTCCACGAAGCTGCTCGTGGCGCATCAGGAACTCGCCTTCCGCATGAACAAGATGCGAAAGAAGTTCGCCACTCAGTACGGTTTCGTGGTGCCCGAGGTGCGGCTCACCGACGACTTCGCGATTCCCACCAAGAGCTATCAGATCAAGATCCACGGCACCGTGGTCGCCGAGTGCGAGATGCGGGTGGGCGAACTGATGGTGCTGATCGGTTCGGGCAGACTGCCCGAAATTCCGGGCGAGGAGGTACGCGAGCCCGCCTTCGGCATGCGCGCCTTTTCGGTGCCGGAGATGTTCGCCGAGGACCTGAAGCGCGACAACTTCGCCTTCGCCGACAACATGTCGGTGCTGCTGACGCACCTGTCCGAGGTGATCCGCAACAACCTGCCGCAGCTTCTGTCCTACAAGGACATGAAGGCGCTGATCGATCGGCTCGATCCGGAATACAAGAAGCTCGCCGAGGAAATCTGCACCTCGCACATCACCTATCCCGGCCTGCAGGCGGTGTTGAAGCTGCTGCTCGCCGAGCGCGTCTCGATCCGCAACCTGCACCTGATCATCGAGGCGATCGCGGAGATTGCCCCGCATGTGCGGCGCACCGAGCAGATCGTCGAGCACGTGCGTATCCGCATGGCCCAGCAGATCTGCGGCGACCTTTCGGAAGCCGGCGTGCTCAAGGTGCTGCGGCTCGGCAACCGCTGGGATCTCGCTTTCCATCAGGCGCTCAAGCGCGACCCGAAGGGCGAGGTGCGCGAGTTCGACATCGATCCGCGCCAGCTCGAGGAGTTCGGCAACGAAGCCACGAAGGCCGTGCGCAAACACATGGATGCGGGAGAGCGCTTCGCAATCGTCACCGCGCCGGAGGCGCGGCCCTATGTGCGCATGATCGTCGAGCGCCTGTTCCCTACGCTGCCCGTCCTTTCCCATGTCGAGATCGCCAGGGGCGTGGAAATCCGGGTGCTCGGCTCCGTCTCCTGATGTTGACGCTGGCCGGTCTCGACCAGGTGGTGCTGGCCGCGTTCGTCGCCTTCTGCCGGATCGGCGGCTGCTTCATGCTGATCCCGGGCTTTTCCAGCATCCGCGTGCCGATGAACGTGCGCCTGTTCATCGCGGTCGCCGTCAGCATCGCCCTGCTGGCGCATTTGTGGGACAGCATCGTGCCGCTGGTCGATCCGCGGCCGGTGGTACTCTTGCCGATGATCGTGTCCGAACTGCTGATCGGCGCGCTCATTGGGCTGGTGGCGCGGTTCTACGTGCTGGCGCTGGAGTTCATCGGCTCCGTCATCACCATGGTGAGCGGCTATACCGCCACGCCGGGCATTTCCGTCGAGGAGCCGATCGCGCAGTCGCCACTGGGCGCGCTGATTTCGCTCACCGCACTGCTCCTGCTCTTCCTGCTGGGCTTCCACCGCGAGGTGATCGCCGCGCTCGTCACGTCCTACGAAGTCGCCCCGGTCAACGTGTTCTTCGATCCGCAGTCTGCGCTGACCGATCTTGCCGATACGATCGCGGAATCGTTTCTGGTCGTGCTTCGGCTCGGCAGTCCCTTTGTCGCCTATGGCATCCTGGTCAACCTGGCGGCCGGCTTCATCAACCGGCTCGCGCCGCAGATTCCCGTCTACTTCATCTCGCTGCCCTTCGTCATCGCGGGCGCGCTGGTGCTGATGTATCTGTCGTTCCCGACAATGCTCAGCCTGTTTGCCAGCGGGTTTGCCTCAGTCACCATCGCGAGGTGAGCGGATGAGTGCCGACCGCAAGAAGCGGCTTGCCAAACTGGTCTATCTGCAACGGCAGCTGAAAGCTTTCCACGAAACGCGCCACTCCGGGCATGTCGCGGCCGCGCAGGCGGCGGAGGAGGAGGCGCGGCAGATCGCCGAGCGGTTCGACGATCCCGGCTCTCTGTCGGCGCTGTTTCCTGACATCTATCACAATCGCATCGCAGGCGCCCTGCAGCGCCGCGATCACAGCCTGTCGCAGGCGGAGGAGGAGGCGCGGCGCGTCGCCACGGCGACCCTGCGCGTCAACCGGGTCGAGGAGGCGTACCGCGAGGTTGCCCGGCTGGTCGACGGCAGGGCCGCCGACAAGGAGCGGCTGGAGATCGTCGAGCGCAAGCTCGCGGCCGACAAGTAAGCCTGCCACAAGCTTGTCCGCGCATGATGCGGGCAAGGCTCAACCAGGAATGCAACCGTGGCGATTTCACCTCCCGGCGACGTCGTTCTCGATGTCATGCGCGCGGCCGAACCCGAGAAGGTCAAGGCGGC
>Ga0182792_1000551_pt1 | contig 34390 bp, 34 predicted proteins | sample Passage237B_FD_130497 | JGI IMG/M metagenome (GOLD analysis project Ga0182792, IMG submission 130497) | Cellulose adapted compost microbial communities from Newby Island Compost Facility, Milpitas, CA, USA - Passage2 37B (version 2) (version 2) ...
AATCGCCTCGGGCGACAACGGTTCGAGGCGAAACAGATGGCTGCGCGAAAGCAGCGGCGGATTAACGTAAAAACCCGGATTATGCGTGGTCGCGCCGATGAGCCGCACGTTACCCTCTTCGACATCGGGCAGGAGCAAGTCCTGTTGCGACTTGTTGAAGCGATGCAGCTCGTCGATAAACAGAATCGTGCGTGCCTCGGGCCGACGTCGCGCGATGGCGAGGATTTCGCGCAACTCAGCCACGTTGCTCATCACGGCATTGATGCGCACGAAACGGCTCTTCGTTTCGGCCGCGATCGACTCAGCGATACTGGTTTTGCCGCAGCCGGGCGGGCCGTAAAAAATCAGGCTGCCAAAACGATTTTGAGCCACGAGGCGCGGCAGCAAGTTGCCCTCGCGGGTGATGTGGTCCTGACCGACCACCTCGGACAATTGGCGCGGGCGCATCCGCGCGGCCAACGGCTGACTGGCCGCGGTTTCCCGCGCGGACGCAGTTTCCGCCGGATCGGCAAAAAAGTCGGTCTGGTCGATCGAGGACATGGCGAACCGCTAATCTTTCGTAATCGGCGCCGATGAAAAGGCATTTTCCACGAGAAGCGCCGGTGAATTTTAAACTCGAAATCATAGGAGGGACCAGCTCCGTCCGGTCCGGAAGCGAAATCGGACGACACATAGGTCGTCCCTCCCTTTGCCATCGTGCTATCTCCGGCCCCGGAAGATTAGCGTCGATTCAGCCCGAGTGACGGGTAAATTCGGCGGCATGACCAGCCGCAGCCTCGGACACCGCGCGCCGTTGCTATGGTTGGTGCTGCCGCTGCTGGCGGGACTAGCAGTAGGCCGCGCCGGCGAAATTCTCCCTGTGTCGTGGTTACTGACCGGATCTAGCGTGCTCGTTGTGCTCGCCGGGATAATCACGTTGCGAGGATGGCCCGGTTGGGCGCCTGCATTATGCAGCGCGATGATTCTGGCGGGCATGTCACTTTACGCGCTGCAACGCCCGCGCTTGGCCGTGTGGGATCGGCTACCGCCGCGCGAAGCGGTGTTGGGACTGCGAATCACCCGCACCTTCGCGCAGAATGATGCCAAGAGTATCAGCGGCATGGCTGTCATCGAACGCACCGCGCCGCATTTGAGGGAACTGATCGGGCAGCGGGTGTATTTCTCGCTCGCGCTTGGTGCCGGCGAGACCGAACCCGTGCGTTCATCGTTGATGGAAGCCATCGGTGTAATCACTTCCCTGCCCCGCGATCCACCGGCAGACACATTTGACGGCTATCTAGCCAATGCCGGCATCAACTACCGATTCGCGCGCGGTCGCTTTCTGGAAACCGTGCAACCCGCCTCCGCGTATCGCCAATTTTGCGCGCGCATGGCGAAACGCTTTAGCGAAATTCTCGGGCGCGGTGTGGAAACCAAACAGCCAGAATTGACCGGCGTGCTGCGCGCGATGCTGCTGGGGCAGCAAAGCGAATTGACCGATGAGCAAGGCTGGATGTTTCGCGCCAGTGGCACCATGCACGTATTTTCCATCAGTGGTCTCCACATCGCTGTGATCGCGGCAGGATTGCACGCGCTGCTGCTTTTGTTGCGCATACCGCGAATCGTGCGGCTGGTGACGGAACTCGTCGCGCTTTGGCTTTATGTGGACATCACAGGCACCGTGCCCTCAGCCGTGCGCGCGTTCATCATGGTAGCCATGATGCTGGTGTCGTTCACTCTGCGCGCACCGGGAAATCCCATCTCCGCACTCGCGGTCTCAGCGTTGATCGTGCTGATCTTCGATCCGCTGCAAGTATTCAGCGCGAGTTTTCAAATGAGCTACGGCATCGTGGCGGCGTTGCTGTTGATCGGATTGCCGCTGGCGGAGAAGTGGCAGGAAACGTGGCCGTTGTTCACTCGTCTCCCTCGGGCCACATGGCGCTGGCATCACGTCGTCATAGACTGGATTTGGCGCTGGATGCTGGTCGCGCTGGGCATCGGCGTGGCGGCATCGCTCGTAAGCGCCGTGACCGGAGTGCTATTCTTCCAACTTTTCACGCCGGGTGCGCTGCTCGCCAACCTCGCGGTGATTCCAACTTCGTCCTTCGTCATTCTCGCCGGGTTTGCCTCGCTGCTCTGCGGGCTGGTGGGTTTTACGGCGGGCAGCTTGCTGGCCAATCACGCGGCTGTGTTTGTGTTGTGGCTGGTCGAACATGGCATTCGCGGTTTCATGTATCTGCCCGCCATGTGGTTTAACGCCGCATTCAAAGCCGAGTGGATAGGCGTGGTAACGCTCGGCGTTCTACTCGCGGTTTTGATCGACGGCTACGCGCGGCGGTGGCGCGGCTGGCAGCGGTTTTTCTGGGCGCCGTTCGCCGTAGTTGCAATCGGCTTTCTGTGCGGCGTGCGATTTGGATAAACCGAATCGCACTGCGGGATGAAAACATTTTACGGCTTCACTGTTCCCATTATTCGGGTTCACTCGAAACCATGAAAAGCGCCTACGAACTCGCGATGGAACGTCTCGCCAAATCCGATCCGGATGCGGCCAAGCCTCTGAGCGCGGAGCAAAAGAACCGGTTGGCCGAGCTCGACAAGGTTTACCAAGGCAAGATCGCCGAGCGGGAAATCTTTCTGCGTCAGAAACTCGACGCCGCGCTGGCCGATGGCAACGCCGACGAAGCCGATCAAATCCGCCAGCAGATCGCTTCTGAAAGAGCTCGGCTCGAAGAAGATCGCGAAGCGGAAAAAGACGCGGTGCGCCGCGGCAAGTAAGCTCGCGCGAACGAGGCGTGCCTCGTCTACCGCTTACCCTACAAATTCAAAATCCGCCACCAACGCATGGTGGTCGGAAGATAACGTGGGATGCACCTCGCAATTCACGCAGCGCAACGGCGAGTTGTAGAAAATGTGATCCAACACGTAAGGCATGCGGCGCCATGTGATTTTATCAGACTGCGCGGTGCTAAAACCAGCGCGACCGAATTGCTCGATCAACGACTGGTGCTTGCTCACGTTGAAATCACCGGTGAGCACGGTTGGTCCAGTGCTCTTGCGTAATTCCTGCTCAATGATGTCGCGCTGTATGCGGTGCTCTTCGCTGCTCGATTTGAGCATGAAGAACGCGAGCAAATGCGTATTCATCAACCGCACGCGATGGCCGGGCATATCCACTTCGGCCGTGATCAACAAACGATCCGTCGGCGTTTTCCTCTCGCCGTAAAAATCAAACTCCACCGGCGGCGAAGGCAGGTTGATGCAAGTCGCCGGATGCATCGGCCAGCGGGAAAACATGGCCAGACCGATGCCGAACGGCAATTCCCGCGGGTCGGGGCGCGGAAAAGAAAACGTGCTGTGATAACCATCCAGCGCCGCTTTGATACGAGAGTAATTCGGCGGAATGGGCGGATGCGTGCCGTCGGGTCGCGCGTGCTCCACTTCCTGTAGATTGATGATATCGGCGTTGTGCCGTTTGATCTCCGCGATGGTCGCGTTCAAATCGATTGGCGCATGATCCGGATCGGAATCATCCCACCCCTGCCCGAACTGGATGTTGAATTGGAGGACGCGGAAACGGCTCATACCAACGTGTTCATTGCAGCCATATTGCGTCTGCGCGGCAATCTTTATTCAGGTTCTGCAGTGCCTTCCACCACCCAATCACGCGCTTCCGGCACTTGTGTAAAAAATTCGTGTAACACCGCGCTCAGATGTTCGGCGTAACGAAAATGCGCGCCCATGCCGGTGCGCAGCTCGGCTTCGTAAATGAATTTGTCGGCGTGCGTGCTGTGCTCGAACGGCGTCTGCGCGCCGAGCAAAAGTGAATACACGTAGGCCGGCGAACCGCGTTCCATCAAGTCGCGCGTCAGCGCCGCCTGTTCATCAAGCAAGGCTTGATGATCCGCGTGCTTGATTTCCTCCGGCAGATAAAAACCGGCCTGAATTAACGGCGTATAACGATGACCCGTGCGATGGCGGTTCAAATCGCGCAGCTCGGCAATCGCCATGTTGTTCCACGCAAAGGTGGTGCGCATGCGTCGTGTCGCCGTGCCTTGGTAACCGTAGCGATTGGCGCGGTGCTTGAGCGCTTCCTCAATCGATTGATCCTCGGTCAGCCACGGCGGCGTATCGCGATCAACTTTGATCCACACTTCGTCCGCCAATGGTTGCGTGGAAAGCCGCGCCAGACCGAGACGCAGGCTCGTGGCGAGTTCCTGTTCCGCCTGCGCCTGATAGGATTTTTCCGCAAAGCTGTGCCGCATGAGCCGCGGCGACTGCTTGATCAATTCGTCGCGAATGAGCTTGGCCGCGGCGCGCGCCTCGGGATGAGGTAGCGAGTCGAGATGCTTCACCGTCGCCGCCCACATGCGCGAAGTCTGCACGAGGCCCACGTTGGTGCGCGTAGCGAGCGGGATAAAATAGCGCGCGCGATCGAGGGCGTAATTTTTCCGGATACGTGTAACGACGGCGGGCTTGGCGTCGGCCGGCACGCGCACGCGCTCAGGCTCGGCGGTGCCCAGCGCATCGAGTCGGGTGTATTCGGCTTGGTAAGCGGCAAACGACTTCGCCATCAACGCAGACCAGCGCGGAGCCAAATCTTCCGGGATACCGATCTCGGCGGGCGAAGGAAGATTGCTCGGATCCATCGTGATGTAGCGTGTGCTGGATTCCTGGCCGTCGGCCATCTGCGCGATTTCAAAAATCTTATACGCCAGCCACATCGAGATGTCGTCGAGTGCGATCGCGAGGCCACCGGTGAGACCACCAATCGAAGCGTGGCCGTAATCAACGAACTTGAGGATGCGATCGATCGACGCGTCGGGATTCGTGATGTCGACCTTTTCCAGAATCGTGCCAATGCCTTCGTTGCTGCGCGAATAACGGGCCAGCACGGAGGCCAGCAACTCGGGCGTAACCTTGGGCAAATCGGCGGCGGTCGGGGGCGGAACGAGGGCGAGTCCGGTGATTCTCATGTGGCGCGCACAGTCTTCACGCAAACGCTCGGTTCCGCCAAGCCCGAAGGCGGATTTTTCTCAGCCGGTTAAACCGGTTTGCAGTCCGAAAGACCGCAAACCGGATTTAATCCGAACCTCACCCGTCCACGCGCTTAAGCGCGCGTTTCCATACTTTCGCGTAGTGACCGCGGGCAACTTGCGCATCTTCCCACGGATGCGGCCAAGTGCTGACGTGATAGCCGTGGCTATAACCCAACTCGGGGCAGGTCCAGAGCACGCCGTTGGGCCGCGGGCCCTTCAACCAGCACACGAAGAGCTCTTCGACGAAAGCGAGGTAATCGAGAAATTCCGGCGTGAGTTTGCCCTTCCCATTCGTCACCGGCACTTGGCAGTGCTGACCGTTGAACGGACGCAGGTGGAACATGTTCGAATTTTGGATAAGCTTCGGCCAGACGAGCAGGCGCTTCGCGTAATCGGCGGGCTGCAGGTGCTTGACCACCGCGAGGTGAGAATGATCCCACGTCGTCGGCATGAGGCGGCCGGTCTGCTTTTGGAAGAGCTTGGCGATCGTGTCGTATTTTTCCGGCGTCTCGGTCGAGGTGTCGCGGTGCGTTTCAATGTGCACCTTCACGCCGACTTCGTCACCGGCTTTGACCAACGCGGCGGCGGTCTTCGCGGCCTTGGCGAGATCGGTATCGTGGTCGAGCAACTGGATGTTGAGATAAATCGCGCCGAGGTCGCGTTGACGCACCATCTCCTTGCGCGCTTTGGCGACGTTGGAGCCGTCCAAGCCGCCCATCAATTCGAGCCCAAGCTCGCGGCACAACCTCGACACCGTCTCATCCGGAATCGCCGCCACGCCGTCGAAGCCGGCAGCTTTGATCGCGCGAATTTTGCGCTCCCAGCTCCACTCTTTTTTCGCAGAGGGATAACGGATCATGCCCCACGGTGTGGCGCATTGAATCATACGAGGCGGGGTCGAGGGTGATTTTTTCATGGGGGTAAAAGAGAAAGCCGCGTCACTCGTGGGATAGCAGATTTATGAGACGGAACGTCGGTTCCAAGCAACGCAATCGGCATAGCGCACACCAGAACCGCCGAAGATATCGAGCGCACTGCCGATGGTGAGATCGACGCGGCCACTGCTGAGATCCTCGACGGTTTGCAGATCACTCAACGCGTAGGCGCCGCCGGCATAGGTCACGGGAATAGGCGAATACTGACCGAGAAACGCAACGAGCTTCGCATCGATGCCTTCGCACTTCCCTTCCACATCGGCGGCGTGCACGAGAAATTCGGCGCAAGTTTCGCCGAGCAGCGTCAGCGTGTTTTCATCCACACGCAGCTCTGTGCGGGTTTGCCAACGATTCATCGACACCACCCAGCCGTCGCCATCGGCGCGACAGCTCAAATCGATGACTAGTCGCTCGCGACCCACGGTCTCAACCAAAGCGGCCAGTCGCTCGTCTTGAAAACGGCCTTCGTCGTCGAACAGCCACGAGGTCACAATCACATGACTGGCGCCGGCCTCGAGCCAAGTCGCGGCATTTTCCGCGGTAATGCCGCCGCCAAGTTGCAGGCCGCCGGGCCAAGCCGCGAGCGCTGCCCGCGCCGCTTCGTCGTTGCCGGGGCCGAGCTTGATGACGTGACCACCGGTAAGCGCATCATCGCGATAAAGCGCAGCGTAGTATTCCGCCGGACGATCACTTTCAAAATTGGTGCGCAGCCCCGCCTCATCATCGCGCAGCGTGCCGCCGACAATTTGTTTCACCTTGCCGGCGTGGAGATCGATGCAGGGACGAAAACGCGTCATGGTGAAAACGAAGGACGGATTACCTTCGTTTATCCCCGCGGTGTTATCGAGTCAGAAACCAGTCGCCGAGGCAGCCTTGGTAAAAACCAAGCACCACGGTCAACACGGCCAGCAGACCGAGACTGATGCCGAGCGGCCATTTCACGGCGGTCGGTTTCGGACGATCGTCCGTCTCGCCTTCGAGTAACGGCGCGCGCCAGGTCTCGAAGAACGCCGCCTTGATCCAGCCGAAATAGTAGTAGATCGAGATCACTACGCCGACGATGGCGATGGCGAGCAGCGTATAGAGACTGGCTTGAAACGCCGTGATAAAGACGAACAGCTTGCCCATGAATCCAGCCAACGGCGGGATACCCGCGAGTGAACCAAGACCGATGGCGAGCACGAGACCGAGGAAGGGACGTTCCTTCGCGAGGCCCGCGTAATGATCGAGATCCTGTTCCGCATCGTTGGGACCAGCAACGTGAGTCATCACGCCGAAGACCGCGAACGAAGCGATCAGGTAAACCGCGAGATAGAATTGCACGGCGCCGATGGCCTGCGTATTGCTCATCGAAGCCACTACTCCGAGAAGGAGGAAGCCGGCATGTGAAACACCGGAGAGACCGATGAGGCGCTTGACGTTGTGTTGCGTGAGCGCGGCGATGTTGCCAAACAAGATCGTGGCGGCGGTCATCAAAGTCAGCACCGGCACGGTCAACGACGCATAGGGTTCAAACACCGTGCGAACGAGCACGAGCAAAACGGCAAAACCCGCACCTTTCGAGGCCACGGCTAGATAGGCCGTTACGGGCGTCGGCGCACCCTGATAAACATCGGGCACCCAAATTTGGAACGGGAAACCACCGATCTTGAACGCGACACCGGAAAGCACGAGCACGATGCCGAGGCTGGCGAGGAAGTTGCCGGGGTTAGCGGCAAGGAATTCCTGCAACGGACCGAAGGCCATGCCCTGACCGGTGTGCCCCGGAAGCAGCGGATTGCCGGCGACGCCGTAGAGCAGCACGATACCGAAGAGCAGCAGACCGGAGCTGAGCGCGCCGGTGATGAGGTATTTGAGACCAGCTTCCAACGAAAGCGGACTGGCGCGGAAATAGCTCACGAGAATGTAGAAACCAACCGTGACGGTTTCGAGCGTCACAAACAGCGACACAAAGTGATTGCTCTGCGCGAGCAGCATCATGGCCGCGCTGATGACCATGACGATGTGGTAAAACTCGATGCGCGGGAGCTGCTGTTTCGCGAGGCTGACCGTGGCGAGCAGGCTCACCAATAGCGACGACGCAAGGAAGAACACGCGCATGAACTGGCTGTCGCGCGTGTGCAGGAGCAGACCGTTGAACGTCTCGGAACCGAGATACGGCGCGTTGAAGCAAACGACCAGACAACCGAGCAAGACGAGCTGGCCGACGATGGCGATGCCGGGGATGATGCGGTGCGACGCACGCGGAAGAATCATTTCCAGCACGAGCAGCGCAAGCGCGAGACCGCCAAGGGCGATTTCCGGAAAAATGGCGCTCCACTGATTGGAGTCGGCGGCGGCCTGAAGCAGTTCAAAACTCATGGCAGCGTAAAATTACTTGGCGGAGGTTGAGGCCGGCAGCGCGCCCATCGCGGGCCACGCTGAATGCAGCGCCTGATTGACCGGATCGGAAACGGACTTGGGCCAGAAACCGACGAAGAGCAGCGCGGCCAACAGCACGAGGGCCGGAATCTTTTCCGCCCAACGCAGATCCGCCGGCGGATGTTCAGCGGAGACCTTGGCAAACTCCTCGGTCGTAGAACCGAAGAAGACCTTGGCGGCGGCGCGCAATCCGTAGATCGCGGAGATGATGATGCCCGAGACCGCGATGATGGTGAACACGTGGGAGAATTTCCACAGCGCGACGAAGATCGTGAGTTCGCCCCAGAAATTGGCGAAGCCCGGCAGACCGATACCGGCCATCGTGGCGGCCACGAAGAACGCGGCGAGCACCGGAGCCTTTTGCGCGAGACCGCCCATTTCGTTCATGTCGAACGTGTGCGTGCGGTGATGGATGCTGGTCGCGAGCAGGAACATGAGCGCGACCGACAGACCGTGCGCCACCATCAGCAGGACCACGCCACCGGCGCCGACGCTGCTCAAACAGGCGATGCCGAGAAACGCGTAGCCCATGTGCATGACCGAGCTGTAACCGACCATCTGCTTGAGGTCGCGCTGAGCCATGGTGATGAAACCAATGACGAGCACATTACCCACTGCAGCGAGCGTCGCGAGAACGGTGACCCACTGGCTGGCGCCGACCGGCAAGAGCGGCAGCGCGATTTGAATGAGACCGTAAAGGCCGAACTTCTTGAGCACGCCCGCGTGCAACATCGCAGCGGAGCTCGGCGCAGCGCCGTAGCCCAACGGTGCCCACGTGTGCAGCGGCCAGAGCGAAACGAGAATACCGAAGCCGAACATCAGCAGGCCGAAGGCGTATTTTTGCACGCCAGCGGCGAGCGGTTGCTCAGCCAGCGCATGGCGCAGAGCGATAAGATCGAAACTGTTCGCGCCACTCTTCACGTAGATGGCGATAAGACCGATGAGCGACAACATGGCGCCGAGCGTCAGATAAATCGTCATCTTCATCGCCGCGTAGTTGCGGTCACGTCCGCCCCAGATGCCGACCATGATGAAGGTCGGGATGAGCGCGAGTTCGTGGAAGAAGTAGAAGAAGAACACGTCCACGCTCGCGAAGACGCCCATGAGGCCGCCCTGCATGATGAGCAGGAGCATCAGGTAAACCTTCAAGCGCTCCGCGCCGGATTGAATGGCGTAGAGACCGGCCGCGAGACCGACGATGCCGGCGAGCGCGAACATCGGCATCGAAATGCCGTTGAGGCCGAGGTGTAAAGCGATGCCGAAGCGTTCAAGGCCGGTGGAATATTCCGAAGTGAAGAAGTAGTCAGCACCACCCTGACTCGGGAAGTGATACCACGTGTGCAGCGCGAGCAACGCCGGCAGACCGAAGCCAACGTAGGCGAGCTTCACGGACCAGCGTTTCGGCAGGCCCAAAGCGATGGCCAGCGCCACCGCGAGAGGACTCACGATGGCCAGCAAAAGGGGATCGAATGGCAGTTGGCTCATTGCGTTAAAACATTCCGGTGATCAAGGCCCAGAGCAGCACGACGCCGAGCAGGAACCAGTAAACATAGGCATGCAGGCTGCCGGTGTGCAGCGCACGCGCGCCGAGACCGAGCAGGCCGACGAAGCCCGAGAAACCGCGGATGATGAGACCCGCGAGGAAGATCTGTTCGAAGAAGTTGAGCAGCATCGCGAAACGCTGCTGCACCTTGGCCACGTAGTAGCCGTAAATTACATCGAAGGACTCTTTGAGCGCCGACAGGCCGTTGAACAGGCCGGTGGACTTTTGCTCGAGCGTGTCCATGTCGGACGGCTTGTAGAAGAGCCAAGCCGCGCCGGCGCCGAGGATCATGACCACCAAGCTGGTGATCAGGATGGTCGTGTGCGCCGCGTCGGAATGAGGGATGAGTTGGGCGATGCCGCCGGCGAGTTTGCCGTAGATGCCGGTGTAACCGCCGATGACTGCGAGGACGGCAAGGACGATGAGCGGAATCGTCATCGAGAAGCCGCCTTCATGTGCATGCGCGGCGTGCTCGGAACGGGCGGAACCGAAGAACACGATCTTCCACATGCGAATCATGTAGAACGCGGTGAGCACCGCGCTGAACGCGAGGATGCCGAAGACCGCGGTGTTGTTCTGGAAAGCAAGGAGCAGAATCGCGTCCTTGGAGAAGAAACCAGCCAGACCAGGGAAACCGATGATGGCGAAGACGCCGAGCGTGAACGTGATGAACGTGATCGGCATCTTCTTCGCGAGCCCGCCCATCTTGAAAATGTCCTGCTCATGGTGGCAGCCGTGAATCACAGAACCGGAACCGAGGAAGAGCAGCGCCTTGAAGAAAGCGTGGGTCGTCAGGTGGAACATCGCGGCGCCGACACCGGCCGCGATAACCATTTCATGCCCGCCATGATTGACGGCCATCGAACCCAAACCAAACGCAGCGACCATGTAGCCGAGTTGCGAGAGCGTGGAGTATGCGAGGACCTTCTTGATGTCGCTTTGGACGATGGCGCAAAGCGCGGCGTAAAGCGCGGTGATTGTGCCGATCCACATGATGATGTTAAGCGCCTCGGCGACCATCAGCACTTCGATGCGGCAAAGCATGTAGATACCGGCGGCGACCATGGTGGCGGCGTGGATGAGCGCGGAAACAGGCGTCGGGCCTTCCATCGCATCGGGCAACCACACATGCAGCGGCATTTGAGCGGACTTACCGACCGCGCCGCAGAACAGCAGCAGCGGAATCAGACGGCTGTAAACCAAACCGCCAGCGTCACCGATAGCGCTGAGCTCGGTAAGATTAACCGTGCCGTAAGTCGCGTAGCAAAGGATGATGCCGAGCAGGAAGCCGAAGTCACCAACACGGTTGGTGATAAATGCCTTCTTCGAGGCATCGGCGGCGGACTGCTTCTCGTGGTAGTGGTTGATCAGCAGGTAGGAGCTGAAACCGACGAGCTCCCAAAAGATGAACATCATGAACAGATTGTCCGCGAACACGATGCCGAGCATCGAGAACATGAAGATGGACAATCCGCCGAAGTAGCGCGCACGAGCCTTGTCGTCGTGCATGTAGCCCGTGCTGAAGAGATGGATGAAGAAACCGACGAAGCTCACGACGAAGAGCATCAGCGCGGCGAGGTCGTCGAACTTGAAGCCGAGCGAGATGCTGAAGCTGCCGAAGCGCAGCCATTCCATCGAAGCGGTGAAGCGGTCACCACCGAAGATCAGGCCGAGCGAAAGTCCGGCGAGCGCAGCGGCGGCGGTCACAGAAACCGCAGTGGCGATGGCGCCTTTACGGCGCAGGAACAGCGCAATGATCGCAGCCGAAGCGAGCGGGATAAGGAGAATGAAGAGGGCTTGTTGGACCGGCGTCATGGCGTCAGTTCTTCAAGGCGTTGAGTTGGTCCACCTCGATCGTCACGCGCTGGCGGAACAAGGCGACGATGATGGCGAGGCCGACCGCGACTTCTGCCGCGGCGACGGTGAGAATAAAGAAGACGAAGATGTTGCCATCGAGCGTGCCGTTGTAGCGCGAGAACGCGACGAGCAGCAACATGGCGGCCACGAGCATCAGTTCGAGGCTGATGTAGATGACGAGAGTGTTCTTGCGCAGCAGCACGCCGAAGAAGCCGATGGCGAACAGCACGACGCTGAGCAGAATGCAGGTATTGAGTCCGACGGTGATCATTGCACTTCCTCCGCGGTGAATTTCTTGCTGAGCACGATGACGCCGAGCATGGCGATCAGGAGCAGGAAGCCCACGACCTGCAGCGGCAGGAGATAAGTCGTGAAGAGCGCTTCGCCGTAGGCCTTGAGGCTCGCGCCGGAAGCCGGCACATCAGCCAAGGGCAGCGACTCAAGTTTGCCGCGCGTAGCGATACCCACGACACCACTGATCAACAACCCGGCGCCGATCACAGTCGCGAGACCGGAGACGCCTTTGAAGTGCCAGGACGAAACGCGCTTCATATCGAGCAGCATGATGATGAAGAGAAACAGCGCGACGACTGCGCCGGCGTAAACGAGCACGAGCAGCACGGCGAGCAGGTAGGCTTCGAGCAGCGCGAAGATACCGGAAACGCCCACGAGGCATAGCAGGAAACACATCGCGGCATTAACCGCGTTGCGGCTGGTAACGGCCCCCACGGCGAAGATCACCGAGAAGCACGCGAGAAAATAGAAGAGCGAGTCGAGCATGGTCGTCGGTTCAATGGGCGTTGCCGTGTTCTTCGGCGGCCTTCTTCTTGTCCCACTTGAAATGCTTATCCGGCAGCGTGCCGCCGATTTCGTAGAGCTTGGCCTTGTTGTTGACCATCTCTTCGCGGGTGTAGCCGGTCATGGAGAATTGGTTCTGCAGGAAAATGGCCTCCTCGGGGCAGACTTCCTGGCATAGGCCGCAATAAATGCAGCGCAGCATATCGATTTCGAATTCCTGCGGACCTTTCTCGACGTGCTCGCGGCCACTACCCTCGGGCACTTCGCCCGGGGTGATGCGAATGGCCTTCGGCGGACAAACGAATTCGCAAAGCTGGCAGGACACGCACTTCTCGCGACCGTTGGGATCTTTGACCAACGTGGGCACGCCGCGGTAGCCCTTCGGAATTTCCGGACGAACCTCCGGATACTCCAGCGTGACATTGGGAGCAAAGAGACGCTTGAGCGTGGTTTTCAATCCGCTCGCGATCTGCGGCAGATACGTGCGCTCGGCGAAGGAAAGCGGTTTGCGTTCTACTTTAATGACAGCCATGGCGCGGTAATCAGAGTTTGGGTTGCAGGAGGGCGATCGCGACGAGGTAGACGAACAGATTGGCGATCGCGAGCGGCAGCAGTTTTTGCCAGCCGAGGGTCATGACTTGGTCGTAACGGAAACGCGGCACAGTCCAGCGCACCCACATGAAGAAGAAGAGCAGCGCCACGATCTTCCCGAGGAAGATGGCGATGGAAACGATACCGACCAGCAGCGGGTTGCCGGCAATACCGATGAGATTGGCGAGGTCGGCCAGTGTGACCCACGGCAAGGGATTCCAGCCGCCGAGGAAGAGCAGCGCGAATACGCCGGAGCCGATGATCATGTGCGAATATTCCGCGACGAAGAAGATCGACCACTTGAACGCACCGTATTCGGTGTGAAAACCGCCGACGAGATCGGCTTCGGATTCCGGCATGTCGAACGGCTGACGATTCGTTTCGGCAAAGAGCGCGATCAAGAAGATGATGGCGCAAACCGGCATCGTGAAGACGAACCACGCGCCGCCCCAGAAACCGGGCTGCGATTGAAACTCAACGACACGGGCGAGGCTCAGCGAACCGGACATGCCCGGGGCATTGATCCAGAGAAACACCGGCAGAACGGAAACCGTCATCGCCAGTTCATACGAGATGAGCTGGGCCGAGGCGCGCACGCCACCGAGGAACGGATACTTCGAATTCGATGCCCAACCGGCGAGAATCAGCGAGTAAACGCCGAGCGACGAAACCGCGAAGACCGCGAGCAGGCCGACGTCGACATTGGCGAGCATGAGCGGCTGCACCGTTTCACCATCGAGCCACGCACCAAACGGCACGACCACAACGGTCGTCAGCGCAGGAATCAGCGCGATAGCCGGAGCGAGGAAGAAGTAGAATTTGTTAACGTGACCGGGAACCGGGTCTTCCTTGAAGAGGAATTTCAGACCGTCGGCCAGCAAGTGCCACACGCCGAGACGCTGCAGGATCGGGCCGATGATCGGAATGTAACCGAGACCCCAGATACGGGCGCGATTCGGGCCGGGGCGGCCTTGAATCCACGCCGAGACCTTGCGCTCAGCGAGCGAGCAGGCGCCGGCCAGCGGGAAGATGACGGCGATCACCGCGAGGCCTTTCACGACCCCTTGCACGAGCGGATGGAGATTGTTCCAGAATTCGATCATGACGGTCAGGCAGTGGCGACTGCGGCCGGTTTGTAGTGAAGCGTTTCACCCTCGACGAAGGGCAACGCGGCAAACGGAGTGCTGTCGAGCAGCAGACCGTCGTCGGGAATGTTTTTGTAAGTCATCGTGCCGAGCGCGGGCACTTCGGCCGCGATCGTGGTCCAGAGCGCGTTGATTTCGCCGGCGACTTCGCCGCCACCGACGGCGGTGACGAGCTTGGCGAGCGCCACGAGATCGTCGGTCGCACCAGCAACGCCGGGCACGGCCTTCACGAACTTCTGGATGCGGAACTGCTGGTTCACCAGCGTGCCGGACTTTTCAAAAACGGTCAGCGTCGGGATGATGACCTTGGCGGCCGCGCTCGTCGCGTTGGCGTGGGTGCCGAGGTAAACGACGGAAACTTTCGCGAGTTGCGCAGCGGTCAATCCCGCGGAGGTCAGATCTTCGCCCATCGAGATGACGGTCTTGATCTTGCCGGCATCGATGTCGGCCGCGAGCGCCGCGAGTTTTTGCTCAGGCAAAGCGGAGATGAGGCCAGTGACGAGCGCGCCGCGAACGTTGGGATTGCGGTCGGCGGATTGGAGCAGCTTGTCGCCCTCTCCCACTCGGCTGACCAGCGACACCGGAGCTTTAAGCGCGGCGGCGAGTTTCTTGGTGAGGAATTGTTCTTCGACCGTGCTGCGGCCGGAACCAACGATGGCCACGCCGCCGTTTTGCGCCAGCGAGGCGACGGTATTGACAGCGATGTCGAGCGCGCTGCTAGCGCCGTTGACCGTGATGCTCTTCAAACGATCGGCGGCCTGCACCTGCTTGTAGAGCATGCGACCGGAGTCGGTCATCCACGTGTCATTCACGGCATCGTTCTGACGTGGCGTGATGCGGTAGATGACGCCTTCGCGCGACCAGACCACGGTGTTGGCACCAACGGAAGACTCGGTGCAAATGCTGTTGGTCTGCTTGAGGAACCAAACGCGCATCTTGAAGCGGAAGTCCGTCGAGGTGAGCGCGCCGACCGGGCAGATGTCCACCGTGTTGAGCGAGTAATTATTCTTCAGCTCCTTGCCGGGGAAACAGGTCAGCGTCGAATAGCTGCCGCGATCGACGAAACCGAGCACGTCGTCCTTGGCGACTTCGCGGCAGAAACGAATGCAACGCGAACAGAGAATGCAGCGTTCGTCGTCGAGCGTGACGCGCGGACCGAGCTGCGTGCGCTTCGGCTTCACGTTCTTCTGCTCAATGAAGCGGGAGTAGCCGCGGCCGTAACCGGTGGCCTGCTCCTGCAGCTTGCATTCGCCGGCTTGGTCACAAATCGGGCAATCGAGCGGGTGATTGATGAGGAGGAACTCCATCACGCCCTCGCGGCAGTCCTTCACCATCGGCGAGTTGGTCTTGATGTGCAGACCGGGCGAAACATTCGTGCCGCAACCGATCTGCGGACGCGGGATCCAGTTGATCTTCTGCTTGCCGGTGGCCTCGTCCATGATCGGGGCCTTCGTGGCCGGATCAACGGCGGGCATGCCCATCTCGATGAGGCACATGCGGCAATTGCCCACGACCGTGAGCTTCGGGTGATAGCAATAGTGCGGGATGTCGACGCCGATCTGGCGCGCAGCCTCGATCACATTCGTGCCCTTGGGCACGGCGATCTCCTTGCCGTCGATGTTGACGGTGACGAGGTCGGGTTTAGCAGGCTGAATCATTGCGAAAAATACTGTTTAGCCACGAATGGACACGAACGCACACCCATGTCCGGAGACGGGTGAAGTCAGGAATGATTCGTGTCGCTTGGTGTTCATTCGTGGTTGATGGAAATCAGACTAATTCGAGGGAACCGGCGGGCTTGGACTTCTTGGTCTCGGCGTAAGCCTCGAACTCGTCTTTGAACTTGATGAGGAAGCTTTGCGTCGGCCAGGAACAGGCTTCGCCGAACGCGCAGATGGTGCGGCCGGGAATCTGGTCGGCCACGCTCTTGAGCAGCGCGGCGTCTTCCTTGCGGGCGGCACCGTGCACCATGCGCGAGGAGATTTTCTTCATCCACAGCGAGCCTTCGCGACAGGGCGTGCACTGGCCGCAAGATTCGTGCGAGTAGAAGGCGTTGATGTTGGCGAGCGCCTCGACCATGTTGACGGTGTCGTCCATGACGATGACGCCGCCGGAACCGCCCATCGTGCCAATCATGGCGAGCGAATCGAAATCCATCGGCACGTCTTCGACGCCCCAATCATATTCGGCGCCAGCGCGGGTCTTGCCTTTGAAGCGTTCGCCGAACTTGAGGATCTTGGCCGAGGAACCGCCGGGAATGACGGCCTTGAACGTGCGACCTTCGCGCGGACCGCCGCAAACTTCGTAGAGAAGCTGGCCCATCGTGATCTTGCCGCACTCGAACTCGTAATAGCCGGGCTTCTTGACGTGGCCGGAGACGCAGAAGATGCGGGTGCCGGTGTTGCCGGGCGTGCCGATCTTCGCGTATTCGTCGCCGCCCATGTCGATGATGTGCTTCACGTGGCAGAGCGTTTCCACGTTGTTCACGATCGTCGGGCACTGATAGAGGCCGAGAACCGCGGGGAAATACGGGGGCTTGATGCGCGGATTGGCGCGCTTGCCTTCGAGCGATTCGATGAGACCGGTTTCTTCACCGCAAATGTAAGCGCCGGCGCCGCGGTGCACGAAGATGTCGCACGAGTAATCGGTGCCGAGGATGTTCTGGCCGACGAGGTTTTTGTCGCGGGCTTCCTGAATCGCTTTCTCAAGGATGCGCGCGCCGTGCGGGAATTCGCCGCGGATGTAGATGTAGGCCTGCTTCACGCCGTTGGCGAAGCACGAGATCATCGTGCCTTCGATCAACTGATGCGGGTCTTGGTGAATGATGTAGCGGTCCTTGAACGTGCCGGGCTCGGATTCGTCGGCGTTGACGATGAGGTAGATCGGCTTGCCGGATTTGCGATCCACGAGCGACCACTTGACGCCGCAGGGGAAGCCCGCGCCGCCACGACCGCGGAGGCCGGATTTTTTAACCTCTTCGCGCAGGTCTTCCGGCTTTTGCGCAACGGCCTTCTTCAGCGTTTCGTAGCCACCGTTGCGAATGTAGCAATCGATGTCGTTGGTGTAGCCGGCCTCGTCGATGTGCTTGAAAATGATGCGTCGTTGTTCGGGCATGGCGTTCAGCGTTTGGCGGCTTCGGCTTTGATTTGATCGGCGATCTTCTTCGCCTTGGCGCAGTCCACGTGCTCGTGCAATTCGTCGTCCACCATGAGAACGGGGCCGGAGCCGCAGCTGGCGAGGCACTCGACGAACTCGATGGTCACTTCGCCGTCGGGCGAGATCTCGTTCAGATCGGTGTTAAATTCCTTCTTGAGCGCGTCGCAGGTCTTGTAGCCGCCGTTGAGCGCGCAAGAGAGCGTGCGACAAACACGAATGTGCCGCCGGCCGATCGGCTTCTGGCGGAACATCGGGTAAAACGTGATCACCTCGTAAACGTTGATCGGCTGAATCTCGAGCTTGGCCGCGACCCACTCGGTGGTCTCGGGCGGCAGATAACCGATGTCTTCCTGGATGAGGTGCAGGAGCGGAAGCGTGGCGCTGCGCTTCTGCGGGTAATGCGTGATTACCTCGTCGATGCGCTGCAATGTTTCGGGCTTGAGATTCATCAGGCGGTAAAGATTAGCGGTCGCACTCACCCATCACGAAGTCGAGCGAGCCGAGAATAGAAACGACGTCGGAGATCATGACTCCGGTGCAAACTTTGGACAGAATGGAAAGATTGCAGAACGACGGGGCGCGGATTTTCAGGCGATACGGCACGCCGCCGCCCTTGCTCACGATATAGAAACCAAGCGTGCCCTTCGGGTTTTCGGCCTCGAAATAGACTTCACCGGCCGGCATCTGCGGGCCTTCGGTCACAATCATGAAGTTTTGGATCAACTCCTCCATCGAGGTGAGAATCTTGTCCTTCGGCGGAGCAAAAATCTTGCGGGCGTCCTTCGCATACCAGTCGCCGCCCGGGAAGGACTTGATGGCCTGCTTGATAATGCGAACGGATTGGCGCATTTCTTCGCCGCGCACGAGGTAGCGGTCGTAAGAGTCGCCGGTCGTGCCGACGGGCACATCGAATTCGTATTTCTCGTAGCCGCTGTAAGGACGGTCCTTGCGGAGATCAGCCGCGACGCCGGAGCCACGGAGATTCGGGCCGGTGAGGCCGTAAGCAATCGCGTCTTCTTTCGAAATGACGCCGATGCCGACGGTGCGATCCATGAAGATCTTGTTGCGGGTGAGCAGCGAGAGAATCTCTTCCAGAATCGGCAGGAACTGGTCGCAAAACGCGTTCACGCGATCGGTCCAGCCGTCGGGCACATCACGAGCCACGCCGCCGATGCGGGTGTAGCTGGTGGTGAAGCGCGCGCCGGTGAGCTCTTCGAAGAGCTTGTAGAGCTTTTCGCGCTCGGTGAACGAATACATGAACACCGTCCATGCACCGGTATCGATGCCGAAGGCGCCGAGACCGAGCAAGTGAGCGGAAATACGTGCCATTTCAGCCGTGATCACGCGGATCGCCTGGCAGCGTTCCGGCACCTCGAGCTTGGCGAGTTTTTCCACCGCGATGGCGTAGGCCATGTTGTTGGCGAGCGGCGCGAGGTAGTCCAGCCGGTCCGTGTAAGGCACGAACTGGTTGTAAGTCATGTTCTCGGCGATCTTTTCGTCACCGCGGTGCAGATAACCGATGATCGGGTCGGCCTTAATCACGACCTCGCCATCGAGTTCCATCTGCACGCGCAACACACCGTGCGTCGACGGGTGCGACGGACCCATCGAGAGGGACATCTTCTCGGTCTCGAATTCACCAGTCGCGTTCTTCGCGGTGGCGTCAGGAAAAGCAAATTCAGTGGCCATGTGCTGGGTCAGGCTCCGGGTTTCTCGTTGGCTTCGTTCCAACTCTCGTCCTTGGCGCGGGGCTCGGCTTCGGTCAGATTGATTTCACCGCTCGAGGCAACGAACGGGCCGCCAGCCATAGGAGCAGGCTTGACCTGAACCTTGGTCGCGGCGGCGACTTCGGGATCGGGAAGCTCGGTCTCGATACCGGCCAGCGGGAACTCCTTGCGGAGAGGATGATAGGGATAACCCTCCCACATCAAAATGCGGCGCAAGTCCGGGTGGCCTTCAAAGCGAATGCCGAACATGTCGTAGGTCTCGCGCTCGTGCCAATCAGCCGCCGGCCACAAGCTGGTGGCGCTCGGAGCAACCGGCGCGGAATCATCACCCGTGCAAGCCGTCGCGATGCGCACGTAGTTGTGGCTCGTGGTGGAATAAAGGTGATACACCGCAGTGAAACGCGGATTAGCGCCTTCGGCCCAGTCGATCGCGGTCACATCCACCAACATATCGTAGCCGTGGGTGTCGCGCAGGGTTTTCAGCACCGCGAGCACATCGCCAGCGGGCACGTCCAGCGCAGGGTGATCCAAGCTGGCACGAGGCGTGGCTTGGGGAAATTGTTGCTGAATCTGGGCCGTAATATCGGCGGTGGTGGTAGCAGACATTTTGCGCGTAAGCGGGACGATTAAGCGGTCAACAGGTTCTTGGACGAGCGTTCCTTGCTCACCTTGGCCTGCAGCTTCATCAAAGCGTCAAGCAGTGCCTCGGGCCGCGGTGGGCAACCACTGATATAAACGTCCACCGGCACGATCCGATCCACGCCCTGCAAGGTCGCATAACTGCGATACATGCCACCCGACGAGGCGCAGGCGCCCATGGCGATAACCCATTTCGGAGCGGCCATCTGATCGTAGATGCGGCGCAGCGAAGAAGCCATCTTGTAGGTCACCGTGCCAGCCACGATCATGCAGTCAGCCTGACGCGGCGAGAAGCGCATGACCTCGGCGCCGAAGCGCGCGATGTCGAAGCGGCTGCCGCCGGCGGCCATCAGTTCGATCGCACAGCAGGCCAAGCCCATGGGCATCGGCCACATGGAGTTCGTGCGGATCCAATTAATCACCGCATCGGCGCGAGTGACGATGGCTTCGCCCTCTACCTTGCTGTTGTAGGCCAGTTCTGTGTTGGAAGTTACCATGAGCTATTCACAGTTCGTGCTGAACAAAATCCCTTCCAGCGTTATGGTCGCGCCCAGACCGTGCAAGTGGCATTTTCCAAAAAAGTTGCGCATGACTGAAAACGTTGCGGATTTGCCATTGACCAAAGCGGCTTGAAACCGCTTTCCTCCCCTTTCGCCAACTAATCGGCCGCCGCAAGGGCGGCCTGAGGGGCAACCCGGAGAGGTGGCAGAGTGGTCTATCGCGCTCGCTTGGAAAGCGGGTGTAGGGAAACCTACCGAGGGTTCGAATCCCTCCCTCTCCGCCAGCCTTCGCCAAGCCTACGGCTGGCAGGCCAGCTCAACGAAGACGAAAGTCTCGCGAAGCTGTTTACGCGAAGGCTGCCCTCTGTAGGCTTGGCGGAAGAGGGCCTACGCGGCATTCTTCAATACATGTATTACGTTTACCTTCTGAGTAGTCGCAATGAGCCGCAGAAGCGATACGTCGGGTTTACGCATGATCTAAAGACGCGCATTGCCAGCCACAACGCGGGTCAAAATACCTCCACTGCCGCACACCGCCCTTGGGATATCGCCGGCTATTTCGCATTTCCTACGGAACAGAAGGCGCTCGCTTTTGAGAAATATCTCAAGAGCGGTTCAGGCAAGACTTTCGCCAAACGGCACTTCCTCTAGGCAAACGCCGCCACCAAATCACGAGCCCGCCATTTCTGGCGGGCTCGTGTGGTTTGCGTGACTATCCAATCACGACGCCGATACGGGGTTTAGGACCGCAAAGGCTTCCGGCCATTCGCGTTCGGCCGTGGCGAAAACTTCCGCCCAGCCTTTGCGAAGGAGCACAGCGACGGCTTCGTCGTCTTGCTGGGAGAGGTATTCAATCACGATAGCGCTGCGATCATGCCATTCCGTGGGATAGATGGCGCGGGCCCAGCCGTGCAGGCGGCGAAGGTTATTCTTACTAAGGGATGATTTGGGTTGTTGATTCATGATTAGGTGCGGTTGGCGTCTGCGACGCCGGTTGAAGACAAGGCATTGCCACGGCTGACGGCTCGTCGGCCGGCAGCGGGCATGGAGTTGACTCCGACGGAATCGTTCTCGGGTCGGAGATCGGCAGGTAATTCAAGCCGGGCCGCGTTTCACCGGCCGGTGCCGGCGGTTGTTATCAACCGCGACGCGCCGATGGAGAACGGGCCGGCCTGAACATGGAAGATCCGGCACTCGAAGAAACTGTTCATGGTGAAATCGTCTGTCCTACCCGATCGCGAGGATTGGAACGCGAAAACCGGTCGCGCCGGTGGGCCTGCAAGTGCTCACGCGCCTGCGCTACTTTCTCGGGCAATCCTTCCAGCAGCACTTTGTCACCCGAACAAAGCACTGAGTCACCCGACGGTGCATTCATCAAAACGCCAGCGCGTTCAATCGCGACCACCGAGCAATTTTGGCGCGCAGCCAAACCCAGCGCCGCAAGTGTTTGTCCTGCGGCCCATGCCTTCGCCGGCAAGGTGACTTCTACCCGCGCGGGATTGCGAATGTGCGTTACGCCCACCAAGACCGGAACTTTCATCCACAGGTTAAACCGATCTGTCAGTGCTTCGCGCATCGAGATGTGCACATGACTGTGCCAGTAAACCAGTTCTCGTGAGAACCGCGCGACAATCAGCGCCGCTCCGGCAACGATGATCAACCAACCCCAGCGCGCAAAGGGCGCATCCGGCAGCAGCACATAAATCCAAGCGACCATCAGCAAAAACACCGCCGACTTGAACAAACTTTCCAATACGCCGCGCGGCAGATAGCGCGTTTCCCACACCTCGGACAGCAGCATCGAAAGCGCCGAACAATTGCGCCAGATCGCCACGAGTGGCGCGAGCGTCACCAACGCCACGATCGACCAGAAACCATAAGCCACAGTAGTCGGTGCGAACCGCTGCATGAACTCCAGCTTTACGGTGTAACTCAGCAACATCTCGGAGAAGATCAGCAAGCCGCTGACAAAAATCGTTTCGAGCGCCACCTGCCCGATGCGCGGGCGCAGCAATCTCCACACCGGCGCGCGGAAAGGCCGGCCGCGCAACAACGCAAACCAATCCCGATACGCCGCCGTCACTTTGCCGAGCCAGCGTTTGCCCCGCAGCGACCACGTCACGTGATGCCCGTCGGACAACCAATAGGCCACCGCGACCGAGCCGAGCGCGATCACTATCGCCAACAGCGGCACAACAGTCACGAAGTGCATCACAACCTTGGTCCAAACAATCCCGCCCGCCGCAATGGGGATAATGGTAAAATCGAAAATGAGTTTGGAATAAGGCATGACAGAGAGAGATTGAGTTGAGTTTACATGAATCAGGCGTGTCGCAGTTCGATTCGCGATGGCCGCACGGCGGAGGCCGTCTCCAACGCTACGATCTCGCCGGGTGTCAGTGTCAGCCGGAGGGAATGAATCAGCTCGGCCAATTCACCGGTTGTGGCGGGAGAAATCAGCGCCGAGGTGACTTGAGGATCACGCCGCACCCACGCTAGCGCGACCTGCGCCGGAGTGGCCTCGCGCTGCTGAGCGATCTCCGTTAAAGTTGATTTCACCGCGTCGCCGCGGCTGGTGCCGTAACACTCATTCAACCAACCGTGATCGCCACTTGACGAGTTAAGCGTCGAATCGCGCGATGCGGAAATGAAGCCATCGGCCAGCGGAGAACGCACAATCAAGCCCAGCCGGTGTTCGCGTGCCATGACCAGTTCTTCCGTTTCAAATCGCAGGCGGGCCATCAGCGAATACTCGATTTGCAATCCTTCGAACCGGCAGAGGTTGCGAGCCGTCGAGCGATGTAAAGAGTCATTCACTCGCCATGCGGGAAACTCCGACGCGACCACATGACGAATCAGTCCGGCGCGAATCAACATGTCGAACGCGGAGACCGCGTCCTCCACCGGCACCAAATCGTCGTCCCATTCGCAGACCAGCAAATCGAGGTGATCGCTGCGCAATCGCCGCAGTGACTGCTCGCAACTCTCGCGAATGAAATTCGCAAAAGTCACGCCACCGCCATGCGCCGGACGCGGGAAAGCGATTCGCGTCGCCAACACAAAACCGTCGCGCGAGATCTTGCGCTCGCGATGCCACTGCCCGACGAGTTCTTCAGACCTCACGCTGCTTGGCGTTGGCGTTCCGGCCGGAGGCGTCGCGCCTCCGACCGTTTGCACAAAGCGTCCGCCGGCATCGTGATAAGCGTTTAACAGTTCGAGCGACAGCGCGTCGTCGTTAATCCAGCCGAACGACTCCGTGTTGAGACACAGTTCCGACAAATGCAGGCCGGTGCGACCGAATTTACGACGATTCATCATGGCGGCACAGAGTTGTGGGGTTAGCCCCAAGATGGGACCGCCGGTCCGTTAGCCGCCAAGGCAGCGGCGCTCGTGACGCGGCGGATCTTCAACTGCCGGCTGCCACCAGGCGTGTTCCAACGAACGATATCGCCTTCGCGACAGCCGATCAGCGCGGTGCCGATCGGCGCGAGCACGGAGAGACGCCGCTCGTCAATGTTCGCGCGCTCCGGGAGCGTGATGATGTAGCTCTCGACCTCATTGCTTTCGAGGTCCTCGTATTCGACCTCAGATTCCAAGGTGACATAGCCTTCCGGCAGGCCCGAAGGATCGACCACGACTGCGCGGTCGACCTCTTCCTTCAACTTTTGCAGCGCAGGACTGGGTCGCGCGCCAACCATGGTCGCGAGGAGCTGACGGAGTTTGGAGTGGTCAGCCCAAGTGAGATAAATCGGTGAATTATTCATGATAGGTAATTGTGGGTTTTGATTTTTGAGGAACACCCCCGCAGAAACGCGCAGGGGCAAAGTCGTCGTTAAAAGAAATGGCATCACGCCAGCACGGCGGCGGGCGTGCGCGAGACGGCAGAATCGGCATCCGCGTGTGCGCCTTGGCGAGTCGCGCTGACAAACCGGCAGCTCATGTCTGTCGTGTTTATCACGATGTGATTGGGATACGGCGCGTCAGGCTCGTGTCCCGGGTTGAGACATATCGTCGAGCCCAGTTCGTCACACCACGTTGTCGCATCGTGCACGCCGCCGGAAAGAATCAGTCGCGGGCTATAATGCTTCGCGGCCAAAGCCAGTTCCGAATCGCCGGCATCGCGGCCGTCGAGATGCGTCGCCACAGCGGTGCCCTTGGGCGGAGTGTGCACCACCCAGATGTCGGCTTCGCCGCCCTTCGGTCGCGTCGTATAACCGATATTCAGAACCGAAAGGTTGCCGAGATTCATGCGCCGGCTATCGGCCCAGACTTTCGGATCATCGATTTCGCGCAGCCAATACGCCGGCGTCCAACGACCGACCGTCGAGTTCCATTCGAGATCGTGCGGTCCGCTGCAAACGCAGAGTGGCCGCGGATAGGCTTTGATCCAATCAGAGACCCACTCAACCTGCTTACCCAGTCGTGTGGTGTCGTCGGTGTGGTTCAACAAATCACCCGCGATGACCAACAGATCATGCGCAGGTGCGCTTTCGGTGAGCCAGTTGAACCAGCGCCGGTTAAAGTGAAAATCGGAAACGTGTAGGATAGTCATGGCAGGATTGGGCAAGACAGGTGCAACGAATGAAGTGACGCGGACGCGCCAAAGGATGGGGATTATCGGTGGGAAAACCGGATAGGACGGACGACGCCGTAACCGGGTAATTCGCGCGCACGCCAACATCCGGACATGCCGCGACAGGGGATGTTCTTAATTACCCGGTGACCGCCTCTGAGGTTTGTGAGTGCGAGTTAACTCGCGTTCACCCTCAGTTGGCAGCCCCGGGTTGCCCCGGGAAGATACACAACACCAAGCCCGCCGCCATTTGCAGGCGGGCGCAGAAATTGAAATTCTGTGGCGTATTCGTGTTCAAGATACTGAACAGGTAGACTGGAAAACATTTAAGTCAAGCCCACCGGGCACTTAGCAGCGTGCCCTTCGCCAATCAGCTGCGCACCGCTCGTTTAGGCTTCTTTTCGCGTCTCGGTCGGCAACGCGCGTTGCCAAACTATCGGCGAGAAATTCCGTGCAAAAATGAAACGCTGAGGACCGAGTGCGTAAACCTCGCGGCGCAGAATTTCCTGCACGGCATCGATAGCTGCACGTGCCGCGGCGCGCGCTGGAGAATCCACTTCGGCCGCCGCGGCACGATGATGCCGCAGCAGCTCGGTCTTCAATTCCCACTGCCGCAAACGCCACGAGGGTTTTCCGGCCTTGAGCGTTTTCAGTTCAGCCAGCGCGGCATTCGCGTCGCGATCGTAAGGTAGTCCCCACTCGCGCAGCCATTTCGACCACGCCGCAGCCGCCTCCGCGTTCACACCAAACTCGTCCGCAACATAACTCTGCAGTGCTTCATCGGCGGAACCCGCCAACCCTGCGGACAGTTTCGCAACGATGGCCTTATTTACGTCGTCAAAGACACCTTCGGAATATGCCATCCAACCGGTGCAGCCGCGTTTTTCCAACGCAACCAACGTGCGTTCCAATCGCGCAGCCGCGATCACTGGGCCGAGATGTCCGTATAGATCGCGCGGCTCCGCCGCGTCGGCGTAGCCGATGTGCACGAAGGCTTGGCGATCGCAGCCTTTCGGCAAACGCACGCCGGACACATCACTTTCGCTGTAAGGAATGTGTAGCGTGATGCTCTTCACCCAGCCCGGCGCGTGAGCGTCCGCCCAATCGGCGAACATATCATGCTCTTCCGCCGACCACCACCAACCAACCATGCGCATTTCAACGCCGGGATGATAACGTTCGGCCGTCGCATGCACTTCGCGGCAGAGTTTGGCAAAGGTCAGAATCCACGGCTGGCATTTTTCGCAGGAGCAACCGCCAAAATCATACGGACAGGCCGCGATCGCGCGCAGCTTCACCCCACCCTGCGTGAGCGTGCGAAACCAGTTTTCGTGATTGCGCAAAATGGCTTCGCGACCGGGCGCCGAGGAAGGACAAACCAGCGGACCGAATATCCGCCCGCCTTTGGTCGCGTTAGTGTCAGGCCGGCATTGATCCTGAAACACGGTGTTGGGCGTGAGCACGCTCACGCAGGGCAAACCAAGCGACTGCGCGACTTGAAACCGGCGCACGTTCATGTCGCGTTGCGCGCGGCTGAAATCATAAAGCTGCTCCGAATACGGATCCTCGTGCCAGGGATCGATGCAGTTGGCCGGATCGAACCAGCCGGCGAATTCGTTAAAGCCCCAATCGCGCCACGTCGTCAGCAGGGCGCGAAATTCATTATCACCAAGGCATTCGTAGCTGTTGCCGAAATGGGCCGGGGCATAAAGGGTGCGCGTGGCAAAACGGGGCGTGGGCATGATTCGGAAATATCGTCCGCCCCGCCCAAAGCAATGTCGCGGGAAACAAAACACTCGAAATCAAACTCCGGAATCGGTCCAATCAACTAATGCCGTCCCGGTTCGTGAGCCCGTTTGCGCGCAAGGTCATCGCCTTGCTGATCGTGATCGGATCGGTCATGCCCCTAGCCCGGGCCGTCACGATGGAAGAGTTGCTCAACGACCCGAAGATGACGCCGAAGCGGTTCGCCAGTTACTTCGAGGACTTCGCGTTCCAGCGCGATGCGTTCGACGTGATCAACCCCCGCCAATTCCTCTCGCGCAAGGCCGGCGACTGCATCGATTACGCCGTGCTCGCCGACTACGTTTTGACCCACCATGGTTACAAAACCCGGCTCGTGCGGGTGGAACTGGTCGGTAAAAACGTCGGCCATGCCGTCTGCTACGTCGTCGATGACGGCGTCTATCTCGATTACAACAACCGCAAATACTTTTTCACCCTCACCAAGTCCAAGCCCCGTCTGCGCGACATCGCCACGAAGATCGCCGATTCGCTCAAGGCCAACTGGACGTTTGCGCAGGAGTTCACGTTCGACTACGACTCCTACCAAAAGCGCGCCGTCTACACCGTGGTGAAAACCGATCCTCCTGAAACCGACCCCGACTTCCAGACCAGCCGCAACTAACCACCACCCCGCTTACCAAATGAATGACACGACCTTGAGACGCATTTTGCTGTTCTTCCTGTTCGTTCTCATCGTGCTCGTCGCGATAGCGGTGATATCGGTCCGCACCATCGGCCGCTCCACCGAAACCAACGACTGGGTCAATCACACGCACGCCGTGATTGACCGGATTGATCAGGCCCTCAACGCGCAGCTTCGCGCCCAAGCCACCATGCGCGCCTACACCGCCACCGGCGAGGAGGCGGACCTGCAGACGTTCATCGACGCCTCATCCGACCTCATCGGCAGCATGGAACTGGCCAACGCGCTCACTCGCCGCGAAACGGAGACCAACACCAAGGTCGTCGAAATTACCGCGCTGGTTGAAAAACGGGTGGACGCCATGCGCCAGATCATCACCGCCAAGCAGACCGGCGACAGCACCGGGCTGCGCGCGCAATTGATGGCGTTCACGACCGACTCCACCGGCAACGAAATCCAGCGGCGCCTGATGCAACTGAAAGAAACGCAGCTGGAAATTCTCAGCGATCGCGACTCCGAGTTTTACGTCTATGCCCATAGCACGCGCTGGATCATCTGGACCGGCGTGGTGGTGAATTTCCTTCTTCTCGCCGGCGCCGGCTTGCTCCTCCGAGACAACTTCGCCGCTCGCCGCCGCGCGGCCAACGCGCTTGCCGAGGCCAACGCCCAACTCGAAACCAAGGTGCGCGAACGCACCGCCGAACTCGTTGCTGCCAACGAAAAACTCTCACTTGAAAACATCGAGCGCCAGTGGGCCAACCAAGCACTCGAACACCAGCTGCACTACAATTACAGCATCGTGGATTCGATCAGCGACCTCGTGATCGTGCTGACCAAGACCGGCACCATCACCCGCGTCAACACGGCCACGCTGCGACTCACCGGCCGCGCCACCGCAGATTTGATCAAGCAGCCCTACTCGCACGTTGTTCGTTTCCCGGACGAGAAGACGATCGATCCCGTGCTCGCTGCCATGAAGGAAGGCCGCGACCTGCGAGATCAAAACGTGATTATCACCAGCCTTCAGGGAGAAACCACAGCCAAGTTATCCCTCTATCCGCTCCGAGACCAAAACAAGGTCATCGGCGGCATTATTACCCTTCAAACCAAGGCATCCTGATCCGCGGAGCGCGGCTACAAGACCAACCCAACAATTACTTTAAGCATCATGAAAAAGCACATTTTGATCGTGGACGATGAAGTCACCATCCGTGAATTGCTCACGGGGTATCTCACCGCCAACGGCTATCGAGTCACCGCCGCCTCCAGCGTGCACGAGGCGATCCGCCTCGCAGATAAAGAGCTGCCCGATCTACTTATCTCCGACCTCCAACTGGAGGATGGCGACGGGTTCGAAATCATCGAGCGCGTCAAAAGCAAGCAGCCCGATCTGCCCGTGATCCTGCTCACCGGCGTCCTGTTCGACGCCGAGGTGGTCGAGCAAGTTATCCGCAACATGGTTAACCTCTACCTCGAAAAGACCACGCCGCTCGCCAAGATTGGCGAAAGCATCAAAGAACTGCTCGGCGAAAAGACCAACTAACCCAATCCACGAAACCAGCCCGGCCGCGATTTGTTCTCGTTCTCGCGCCCGGTTTTTGGTCCGCTTCCACTTCCATGGCCTCCAAGATTCCCTCCAAACCTCGCATTCTAACCACGACTGTTGGCTCGTATCCCGTGCCTGATTGGCTCGCCGCTCTGCCGAGCGAGCAAGCCGTCATCGATGCCACGCGCGTGGTGTTCGACATCCAACGCCAAGTTGGCATCGACCTGCCGACCGACGGCGAACTCTACCGCTTCGATGTCAACCACCCCGACACGAACGGCATGATCGAATATTTCATCCGTCCGATGGCCGGCATCTCGTCCGTCGTAGGTCGTTCCGTTACCGAGGAATTTTCCCGCCATCACCCGATGGGTTTCCGCCGCAAACCCGCCGGTGTCGTCGAAAGCAAACTCGGCGAAGGTTCGCTCAACTTGCTGGCCGATTGCCAACGCGCCGCGTCCGTGGCCGGCGGCCCGTTCAAGTTCACCGTGACGAGCCCCTACATGCTCTCGCGCACGCTGCTCGATCACCACTACGGCAACTTCGCCGATCTCACGATGGCGATCGCCGAAGTGCTCGCCGCACAGATGCCCAAGTTGCCGACCGCCTGCGTGCAGGTTGACGAGGCCAACATCCCCGGCAACCCCAGCGACGCGCCGCTCGCCGCCGCTGCGATGAACGTCGTGCTCGACGCCATCGACAAGGGCACCGAACGCGCCGTGCACTTCTGCTTCGGCAACTACGGCGGCCAGACCATCCAGTCCGGCAATTGGAAGAAGCTCATCGATTTCCTCAACGCACTGCACTGCGATCACCTCGTGCTCGAACTCGCGCACCGTCCGAAGAGCGACCTCGATGCGCTCAAGCACATCGACAAGAAGATCGCCCTCGGCATCGGCGTAGTGGACATCAAGGTCAACCACATCGAAACGCCCGACGAAATCGCCGCGCGTATCGAAGCCGTGGAAAAGAAGGTCGGCGAAGGCCGCGTCCGTTGGGTGCACCCCGACTGCGGTTTCTGGATGCTCAAGCGCTCCATCTCCGACCGCAAACTCGAGGCTCTCGTGCTCGGCCGCGACAAATACCTCGGCCTCTAAAGCGAAGATTCTTTCATACAAAAGCCGCACCGGATTCCGGTGCGGCTTTTTTGTGAGTCGGGATTAGCAACTCGTCTTAAGCCTCAGCCCGCAATCTTCACTGCTTCCGCCGCCACTTCGTCGGCCAAGCCGTCGAGCGTCGAAAGCGGATAATCGCGCAGATTGGTTTGAATGCGATTCTTCAGCGGGCTCAGCCATTTCTCCGGCACCGCATCGCCATGACGAATGCCCCACAGGCTGCCGCAGGTCGCGCCGTTGCAATCGGTGTCAAAGCCCGCCACGACCGACATTCTGATCGTTTCGGAGAAATCGTCGCCGCCGCAGAGCAGGCTCGCCGCCACGATCTGTGCGTTGGAGATCGTGTGACACCAATCGTGCTGTTGAAGCTCGTCCCATTCGCGATGAATACCCGCGAGGATTTCGTCGAAGCTAGCGCCGACCGCGTGTTCATCGAGGATGCGCGAGACACCGACGTGCAAACGCGACTTGCGTGGGATTTGCGCGAGACCGGCGCGGATGATCTCCGGCCACGTCGGCAACACAAACGCCGCCGCCAGCATCGCCGCCACCCACATTTCGCCGTAAATGCCGTTTTTCACGTGGCTGATCGACGCGTCGCGCCACGCCCACTCCGCCGCCAGTTCCGGATTGCCCGGCGCAGCGTAGCCAAAGAAGTCTGCGCGAATCTGCGCCCCGATCCACTCGCGATACGGATTGCGCCGCGTCGCGCTCTGCGGTGGCAAACAACCTTCGATGAAGTTGCGAACCGCCACGCGCTCGGCGGTGCAGATGCAGCCCAGCGGAAGCTGCAGCGTCCACAGCGCCGCGATGTCGTCCGGGCGAAAATCGCGACCGTATTGCTTCAACGCCATCAAACCGATCAGCGTGTAGTTCACGTCGTCGTCGCTCGGAAATCCGTCACAGCGATCGATGTAAAAGGCCTGCATATGCGGCTTGATCGGACGCGCCGGTTTTTTCGCCATGATGCGGCGGAGTTCCGCAGCCGACGGCGAACGTTGATAGGTTTCTAGCGGCCAATTGCCGGTCGCTTCACCCCACAGCTGAATCGCCCGATGGTCCATGCCTTCGTAGGGCTTGCCCAACATGCAACCAGCTACGCGACCGAGAAAACCGCCGCGCACTTTCGCCTTCAGTTTTGCTTTGTTGCCGCGCCATGAGGGCACGGACGCGGACTTACCGCGCTGTTTGCGAATGCCCGCCAGATCGCTCGGCTCCACAAACGCATAGTCCTTCCGCATCGGCAGAGTCTGCACGCGATCAATCAACGCGATCGCGTCGTCGAACCAGCGCTGACCGCGCTTGCCGCGCAGCATTTTGTCCAAATAGCCCGCATCGGCTTCCACTTTCATCAGCCGGGCGAATTCTTTTTCGACCGACGAAAGATCGCGGCCTTCCTCCCGCGCTTGTTTGAGCTCGGTCGCCAGATCACAGCCATAAAGCCAGATCTGACGGTTGGACCAAGCAGCGAATTGGGACCAAGATTGCGATGCGGTGGATTTTGACATCGCCCCGAGAACATCGGCGGCAATGTCCGTGTCAACTCACCGCACGTTACTTCAAGTCATGCGCGAGTTTCACCAACGCGCGCGGCAATTCGTCGTAGATTTTCACGAAAGGCAGTTCGCCGGTAACCAACGGCACGAAATCGCCGGCATAGCCCGCGCGTTCAATCGCAGCGCGATCAGGCGCGTAACCCGTGCCGCCGACAAGGCTGATCAACCACGTGTGCGGATGCGGAGATCCTTTTAGCACCGGCGCCTGCAAACTGTGATACGCTTCCAGTCCGCAACCGAGCAGCGCAACCGGGCCGATGCGAATCCCGTGCAAACAAACCGTCGGGTTCGGCGGCGTCGCGTCGCGATATTCCGACAACACCTGTCGCAAGCCCTGCAAGCGCGCCAGCTCCATGCCGTTTGTCATGAGTGGCGGCTGACCACCGGTGAACGGATTGTCCGTCACGCCGGGTTGCATGAAAATTTTCTCTAACTCCGCGATGCGCCTTTCCACTTTTTTACGCGGCCACTTCTGGCGCGAAAACACCGTGTCACGGCGCAGCATCGCGAGTTCGTCTGCAGCGATAGGTTGTGCCGTGCGCAACGCAGACGAAACCGCTGCGGCATATTGCTTGGCGATCGCTTTCAGCGCGAGACGCGATTCGGAGAGCACGCGGTGGTTGAGCTTCGGATTGATGTCGCCAAATGCGCCGGGGAAAAACATCGCGACCGCGCCAGCGTGTTTATTCTCCAATGCCAACGTGGCGACACCGGCATAGTCACCGTGAATCGCCGCAGTCTTCTCGCCGTAAACGACCGGATGACAGGCGAAATGATGGAGCAGACCGACCAACTTGCCGTCGGTATAAGCCGCCAGCACGCGCACCGTGGGATCCGTGTGCTCCGGTTTCGCCGGACGCCACTGTGGATTCATGCGTTCGGCAAAGTTTTCGTTCATCGCGAAGCCCTTGTCGGTCTCGCGATTGACGGCGATGCCTTCGCACGGCCCATGCGCGTGACGCCATTCCACTGCGGTTAGATTGGCGACCGCCTGCACCGCCGCCTCGGCCACGCGCGTCGGCAGCGTTTCCAAATACATCATGTCAGCCTCGCCCCAACCGAACATGCCGGCCACGCCGGGCGCGCTGTGAGTGTGCGTAGCGGACACCATGACCTCGTCGATCTTGCCGCCAATACGGGCCACGACCGCGGCGCGAATGCGTTGCGCCAGTTCGCGTGGCGTGCCGCAACTTTCGACACTGATAAGCACGGCGCGTTTGCGACCCTGCGTCAGCACCATCGCGCGCGCATAAAGCGGCGTCACGATTTCCTGCGCCTGACGGTTGCGATACGGGCCGTAACCCGCGAGTTGCACGCCAAGCCGCGGCGTGATGTCTGCTTTGCCGAATCCTGCTTTCATAGATGGTGACGGGGTTGCGACCACAGGGTCGTCTCAAGGCGAAGCCGAAGAATCCAATTCACGCAATCCTGCGCATAACTGATTCTTCGGCGTGCCGGGAAAGACAGACCGGACGAACGCAATTTTGAACTCAGCGTTTGGCAGGAGCGGCCGGACCAGCAGTGCGTTCGTGATCGCGTAGCGTGTCGATGTTGGCCTCCACCTTGTGAATGATTTCGGCCATGCGATTCACCATCGCCTCCTGATTGTCGATGAAGTCGAAACGCGTCTCGATCGAGTTGGCCACGCGGTGACGGCAGTTCGGCAACGCCATGCCGCGATAATCGACGCCGGCCTTTTCCAGCGCCTGCAGCCAGTTGACGCGCGGACCTTCGTAGCCCTGCCAGTGCAAGCGCTTCCAATCCGGAATCGGCGACGGCACATAACCGAACGCGAGCATGCCTTCGGCCTTGAGCGCCGCGGCAAACGTGTCGCGCGTCACGCCGGCAGCCTGCGCGTCGAAGTTCATCGTGAGCAGGTGATAAACCGGTTTCACGCCTTCCGCGTAATCGGGCAGCTTGAGATATTTCGAGCCCGCGAGCTTGGCGCGGAACAGGTCCGCATGACGGCGACGCTCGGCTACCCACGCGTCGATCACACCAAATTGTTCAGTCAACAGCACGGCGTTGAGCGGAGTGACGCGGTGCGTGTAAACGAGCGAATCCACCCACGGACGCAGTTCGTTGGGGAAATCTTTCTCCGGCGAACGGCCCATGTGCTGGCCGATCATCGCGGCCTTCCAGAACACGTCCTTGCTCGGCGTGACGAGATAACCGGCTTCGGTCGTGGGCAGCACTTTGCCGCCCATGCAGGAGAACCCGGCCGCGTCGCCGACGTTGCCAACCTTCACGCCGCCGACTTCGGCGCCGTGTGCTTGGCTACCGTCTTCGATTAGCGCGAGACCGTGCTTGTCCGCAATGGCACGGAGTTTTTGCAGATTGGCCGGCTGACCGAAAATGTGCACCGCAAGAATCGCCTTCGTGCGCGGCGTGATCGCGGCTTCGATTTGCGCGGGATCAATCACGCCGGTGTCGGGCTCGACGTCCACGAACACCGGAATCGCGTTTTGATGGAGAATACAGGAAATCGACGCGCCCCACGTGTAAGGCGTGGTGATGACTTCGTCGCCGTTGCAAATTTCGAGACCGGCCAGCGCGCATTGCAGCGCGGCGTGACCTGAGCCCACGGCGAGCACTTCGCGGCCGCCGTGATAACGCGAGATCGTCAGCTCCGCTTCCTCGATTTCCGGCGAGTGAAACCGGCCGAGGCCGATCGCCTTGCCGGCGCGCAGCACTTCAACGACGCGCTCAATCGCGCGATCGGAAAACTGCGGAAATTTCGAGTAGGTAACTTCGCCAACTTTGGTGCCGCCCAAGAGAGCGAGTTTGGAAGGGTTCGGGGCAATGACGGAACTCATAGTGCGTCCAGTTTAGCAGCCGCCATCCC
>Ga0182792_1000552_pt1 | contig 34358 bp, 46 predicted proteins | sample Passage237B_FD_130497 | JGI IMG/M metagenome (GOLD analysis project Ga0182792, IMG submission 130497) | Cellulose adapted compost microbial communities from Newby Island Compost Facility, Milpitas, CA, USA - Passage2 37B (version 2) (version 2) ...
TCCTGGGATGCAGCGGCGGACCTCCTGCACACAACCGACCTGCTGGTCAACACGACGCCGCTGGGCATGGCCGGCCAGCCGCATTTGGATGTGGACCTTTCCGTCCTGCCCGATTCCGCCATCGTCACCGATATAGTATATGTGCCACTTGCGACCCCGCTGCTTCGGCGGGCGCAGGCGCGGGGGCTGCGGACGGTGGACGGGCTCGGAATGTTGCTGCATCAAGCCGCCGGCGGCTTCGAACGCTGGTTTGGCGTGCGGCCGCAGGTGACCTCCGATCTTCGCGCACTCATCGTCGCCGACCTGGAGGGCGGCCATTGATCATCCTCGGCCTTACCGGCTCGATCGGGATGGGAAAATCCACAACCGCGCGCATGTTCGCCGAAGAGGGCGTGCCGGTTCACGATTCGGACGAGGCGGTGCATCGCCTCTACGCCGGCCCGGCAGCCGAGATCATCGGCGAGGCCTTTCCCGGCACGGTGGTGAACGGCGTGGTCGACCGCCAGCGCCTGTCGAAGCTCGTGCTCGACAATCCGCAGGAATTGCGCCGCCTCGGCGAACTGATCCATCCGCTTGTCAGGGCAGATGCCGACGCTTTCGTCGAGCGGCACCGCAAGGAGGGCGCCCGCCTCGTGGTTCTCGACATTCCGCTGCTGTTCGAAACGGGGGGAACCGACCGCGTCGATTCGATTCTGGTCGTCACCGCCTCGCCCGAGGTTCAGAAGCAGCGCGTCATGGCGCGGCCGGGCATGACCGAGGAAAAGTTTGCGGCAATCCTTGCGAATCAGGTTTCCGATCGCGAAAAGCGTCGCAACGCGGATTTCGTGATCGACACCAGCGCCGGCATGGAAGCAGCCCGGCGCGAGGTGCGCGGCGTCATCGCCAAGCTGCGCGAGCGCGACCGCCTGGCACGGAAGGACTGATGCGCGAGATCGTCTTCGACACCGAGACAACGGGCCTCGACTGCAGGGTCGACCGAATCATCGAGATCGGCGGTATCGAGCTCGTCAACCGCTTTCCGACCGGTCGCACCTTCCACGAGTTCATCAATCCCGAAGGCAGGCCGGTCAATGCGGAAGCGTTGGCGGTGCACGGCATCACCGATGCCGACCTGGTCGGTAAACCGCCGTTCCGCGAGGTTGCAGAGCGTTTCGTCGAGTTTATCGACGGGGCGATGCTGGTCGCCCACAACGCGCTCTTCGACATCGGGTTCGTCAATGCCGAGCTGGAGCGGCTTGGCCATGTGCCGGTCGCCCCTGACAGGGTGGTGGACACGCTCGCCATCGCGCGGCGAAAGCACCCGATGGGCCCCAATTCGCTTGACGCGCTGTGCCGGCGCTACGGCATCGACAACAGCCGCCGGACCAAGCATGGCGCGCTGCTCGATTCGGAGCTGTTGGCCGAAGTCTATATCGAGCTGATCGGTGGCAAGCAGGCCGCGCTCGGGCTCGAACTGGCCGCCGAGCGCAGCGCCAGCCAGACCGGCATGCTGGTGAGCCTCGACATGCTGGTACGCAAGGTTCCGCTCGCGCCGCGCCTTTCAAAGGAAGAGCGCGAAGCGCATGCCGGCATGGTCGCCGCGATGGGCGACAATGCCATGTGGCTGAAATGGAGGGGGCGTGCCGACGAACGTACGTCCGCGCCTCTGGAGGCGCGGGCCTAGCTCGCCTGAACCTTGGCCTTGGCCTGTTCCTCGGCCATGCGCTGCTGGAACATCTGGGCGAAGTCGATCGGATCGATCATCAGCGGCGGGAAGCCGCCATTGCGGGTCGCCTCGGCGATGATCTGTCGTGCGAACGGGAAGATCAGCCTGGGGCATTCGATGAACAGGACCGGCAACATGTGCTCCTTCGGGAAGCCGTCGATGCGGAAGACGCCGCCATAGACGAGCTCGACGTTGAACAGCACATTGGTGTCGACGTTGGCGCGGGCATTCAGCGTCAGCGTCACGTCGAACTCCTTGTCCGCCAAGGGATTCGCATTGACGTTTACGTTGATGCTGATGGAGGGAGCCTTGTTCTGGCCCTTGAGCGACAGCGGCGCGCCGGGGTTTTCGAATGACAGATCCTTCACGTATTGCGCGAGGATGTTCAGCGTCGGCGGCGTACCGTTTCCCTTGGCGGCAGCGGGTTGGCTGGCGGCTGCCTGCGCAGCTTCCGGTTCCGCCTCGGTCTTCTTTTTTTCGGCCATGGCCCGATCCCTCTCTGGACGACCCCCACGGGGAGAGCCGGTTTCAAAGTGCGGGCTGGCTATCATGGGCGGCCGGGCGTGACAAGCAGCAACCGCCCTGCGACACCACGTCGGGGGCTAGTCCCCGGGCGGCCGCTCGCGGCGCGAAAACTCGCTGCTGTCGAGCTCGATGACGCGCGGTTCATCATGCGGTCGATGGTAGCCGCTGAACGTCTGGCCGCGCACGATGACCGTGATCCGCTCCCGCTGGAACCGCCAGGCCAGCTCGCGAATGGCTGGAACAAACAGCAGCATGCCGAGCACGTCCGTGATGAAGCCGGGGGTGATGAGCAGCAGGCCGGCGAGCAGGATCATCACGCCGTGCACGAGTTCGCGGTCGGGCACCTGTCCGCTGTCGAGCTGGGCACGGATGCGGGCAAGCGTCCCCAGCCCCTGGATGCGCAGCAGTGCAGCGCCCGCAATGGTCGTCGCAATCACGAGCGCGATCGTCGCAATCACGCCGATCTCACTGCCGATGACCACGAACGTGGCAATCTCCAGGATCGGCAGCACCAGAAGGAAGAACGCAATTGGAAGTCGCAAGGCGGTCGAGTCTCCGGATGGCGGTGGCCGGACGGACCGGCGGCGCGGCGTTTTCTCTCACATAAGTGCCAAACCTCTTGATTTGAATGATGGCAACACCCGTTCTATATGAAATGAACGCGTAGCTGCCCTTGCCGACAAGCTGGAACGAGCCAGCCGGAAGGTGCGCCGCTCCACTCGGCAATTGGCGGAAGACATGGGCTTCTTCGACTTCGGTACGATTTTCTTCCTGGTCGCGGCGGTCGTGATCTTCTACCAGCTGCGCAATGTGCTTGGCCGCCGCACCGGCCATGAGCGCCCGCCCTTCGATCCCTACACGGCCGGGCGCACCCGTGCCGATGAAAAGAGTACGAGCCAGGACAAGGTGATCGCGCTTCCGCGCCGCAAGGGGGCCGCAGAAGCGCCCGAAGCCTATTCCGAGATCGATGCCGTAGCTGCTCCGGGCACGGACCTCAACAAGGGCCTGCGCGCCGTCAAGGATGCCGATCCGTCGTTCGATCCGAAGTCGTTCGTCGACGGCGCCAAGATGGCATACGAGATGATCGTGATGGCCTACGCCGACGGAGACCGCCGCACGCTCAAGAACCTGCTGTCGCGCGAGGTCTATGACGGCTTCGTGTCGGCCATCTCGGAGCGCGAGCAGCGCGCGGAAAAGATCCAGTCGTCCTTCGTCGGAATAAGCAAGGCGGATTTCGTGTCGGCGGAGATGAAGGGCAGCGAGGCGCACATCACGCTGCGCATCGTCAGCGAGCTGATATCGGCGACGCTCGACAAGACTGGAACGGTGATCGACGGCGACCCCGAGACCGTTGCCGAGGTCAAGGACGTGTGGACTTTTGCGCGCGACACGCGCTCCAAGGACCCCAACTGGAAGCTGGTTGCCACCGAGGCTGAGGACTGACAGCCGAAGCGGGGGTGGCGATGGCCGAGCTGCCACGCCTGAGGCGCGAGCGCTTCGCCGACCTGCCCGGCTGGGGCGACGACGATCCCGCCGAGGCCTTCGCGGCGTTCAGGCGCTCCGCATTCCGTGTGCTCGAAAAGCCCTATCGCACAGGGTCGCTCGGCATCGCATCTGACGATTTCTCACCTGTCTTCGAGGAGGCGCGCCGCACCAGGCAGGCCTCGGCCGGACAGGCGCGGGCCTTTTTCGAGCGCCATTTCGTTCCCTTCCTGATCGCACAGGGAACCGGCGACCAGGGGCTGGTCACCGGCTTCTACGAGCCGGTGTCGGCGGCGTCGCTCGAACGGACGGACGAGTTTCGTTTTCCGCTGTACGGCCGCCCCGACGATCTGGTTGATGTCGATGATACCAATCGGCCGGCGGGATGGGACCCGTATTTCGCCTTCGGCCGGCGCGCCGGGCAGGGCATCGTCGAATATTTCGACCGTGGCGAGATCGAGCGCGGCGCGCTCGCCGGGCGCGGCCTGGAGCTGGCATGGCTCGCGGACCCGGTGGATGTCTTCTTCATCCACGTGCAGGGTGCTGCGCGGCTTCGCCTGCCGGATGGATCGGAGCGACGCATCACCTATGCCGCCAAGAGCGGCCATCCGTTCACCGGAGCCGGCCGCGTGCTGGTTGAAAAGGGCGAACTGGCCGCCGATAAGGTCACCATGCAGTCGATCCGTGCCTGGTTCCGCGAACATCCAGATCGCGTTGACGAGATCCTGTGGCAGAACCGCTCCTTCATCTTTTTCAAGGAGGCGCCGGTCGACGATCCGGCACTGGGTCCGATCGCGGCCGCCAAGGTGCCGCTCACGCCCGGCCGTTCGATCGCCGTTGACCGCCTCGTCCACACGTTCGGCACGCCGTTCTTCATCGAGGCGCCGGCGCTCGATGCCTTCGGAACGCGCGGCTTTCGACGCCTGATGATCGCCCAGGATACCGGGTCGGCCATCGTCGGTCCTGCCCGCGGCGACCTCTTTACCGGGTCGGGGGAGGCTGCCGGCGAAATCGCCGGCGTCATCAAGCATCCGGCGTCGTTCCACATCCTCGTTCCGGCGCCGGCCGCGGAGCGGTTCGCATGAGCCGGAGAAGCGGTCGCCAGCTCACGGCAGAGGATCGTATCCTGTGGCGGCGCGTCGCCGAGTCGGTGCGGCCGCTGCATGGAGCGAGTCTCGACGAAATGGAGGGGTTCGAGAAAGTCGAGCCGGCTCCCCTGCCTTCCGCGCCGCCGCAGCTGGCATCGGCCGAGTCGGCGCCGACCCCTTCGTCACGCCGGACTGCCACACCGCGTCCGACCGGGCTCGATCACAAGACCCACGGCAAGATCGCCAGGGGCCGACTGTCGATCGAGGCGCGGATCGACTTGCACGGCATGACCCAGGCGGAAGCGCACGGCCTGCTCCTGTCCTTTCTGCACCAAGCGCATGCCTCGGGCCTGCGCCACGTGCTGGTCATCACCGGCAAGGGGCGCACGGGGGGCGGCGTCCTGCGGCAGGCTGTCCCGCAATGGCTGCGCACTGCTCCCTTCAACGGGCTGGTCGGCGCCCACGCGCCGGCCGCGCGTCACCACGGCGGCGAGGGCGCGCTCTATCTTCGCCTGCGCCGTGCCAGGGGTGAGTAGCGATGACGCCGTTCGGCTCGCGGATACGCGAATTGCGCCGGGCGCGCGGCGCCACGCAGAAGGAGATGGCGGCAGCAATCGGCGTCAGCGCCGCCTATCTCTCCGCGCTCGAGCACGGATACCGGGGAGCGCCGACCTGGGCGATGGTCCAGAAGATCATCGGCTATTTCAACGTGATCTGGGACGAGGCGGAGGAGCTGCAGCGCCTTGCCGAATTGTCGGATCCGCGGGTGGTCATCGACACCTCGGGGCTGTCGCCCAAGGCGACGCGGCTGGCCAACCTGCTGGCCGCCAGGGTGCGCGAACTCGACGAAGCCCAGATCGATGGCCTGATCGAGCGGCTCTGCGAAAAATAGCGCGACCAGTGTCGGTTTCGGCCGGCCTCCAGCGTCCTTCGGGCACTGTTCCGAAGATTGGAGGATACGATGTCTGAACGGACAATGGTGGGCACGGGCTGGCTGCTCAGCGGCCTCTATTTATTGTTCATGCTGGGCGCTTCGATCGCCCCGAAGCTGCTCGGCATGGAGGTTGCCGACGAGACCATGCGCCAGCTCGGCTGGCCGGACGGCTATGTGACGATGATCGGGCTGATCGAGCTCGCCTGCGTGCTGCTCTATGTGTGGCCGCGCACCGCCGTGCTAGGCGCCGTGCTGACCATGGGCCTTCTCGGAGGAGCCATGGCGACCCAGATCAGGGTCGGCAATCCGCTGTTCAGCCACGAGCTTTTCAGCCTCTATCTCGGCCTGTTCATGTGGGGCGGGCTGTGGCTGCGCGACCCGGCGCTGCGGACAATCTTCCCGTGGCGCAGGGCCGACGCTCAGTCGAACAGCGCCTTCAGATCGTCCAGCCGGTCGTTGACCAGCCAGCCATAGTAGTTTTCGACCGGCAGCCGAGGCGCCAGGCCGGCTCGTCGGCGCCGGTCGTTCTCGACCTTCAACGCGCGCGCCCGCTCTTCCGGATCGCCGAGGTTGTACAGCGTGGCCGTCAATCCGGGGTTCTTCGATATGTCGAAGCCGGCGATGCGGCGGTAGGCGTCGATCGCCGTCTTCAGTGTCGCCGCCACGTAGGGCAGTGTCAGGTCGGGGTCCATGATCGTCCGGTAGATCTGGCCCGGATCGTACACATCGAGCCGGGGCAGCCCGGACACCTTGTGCACCATGTCGCTCATCTGCAGCGCGGTCAGCGGACTGAGCTGGCCTATGCCGAAGGTCTGACCTGCATAGAGCGGCTGGAAGAAGACGGCGCCAAACCGATCGTCCGGAAACTTCGAGCCCTCGACCGTCCTGCCGCGGAACGACGCGTTCCAGACGCGCTCGCGGCATGCCCACAGATCGTAGCTGTCGGTCAGGCCGTCACATTCCCCGAACTGCGGCCGCTTGACGAATTCCGACACCGGCTCGCCCGCATGGCGGAACGAAATGGCTGAGCCGACGTACGAGATGGCCTTGACGTAGTAAGTCTGCAGCCGGTCGTAGACGTCGACATTGTAAGTGTGCTCGCCGATGATGGCCCCGACCATGTGGATCGGGTCGATGCCGTATTGCTTCGACACCGCGACGATCTTGCGCTTGAGCTCGGTATCCTTCTTCAGCAGTTCCAGCACGCGCTGGTACTTGCTCTCGTAGGTAGTCTTCAGCGCCTGCGTGCGGCTTGCCGAGCCGAAGGGAATCGCCGGCTGGCTCGAATGGCGGTTGCCGGGGGGCACGACGGTCGCCGCAAATGCAGGAGAAAGAGCCGCCAGGCCCAGCAGCCACAATGCCGAAAGCGCAGCCAGTGGCGCTCTTGTCATCCCGAAATCATCCTGCCCGAGTGTCGCACGGTATGGATTGAAGCCGATCCTGTCGAGCCGCAATGCCGAAGAAATGCCCAGCGTCGTGATTTCGCGCCGGGCGCTTCGTGGTCAGCCTTGCGACGATGCGACCACCCCTACAGGATGAAACGCGACAAATCTGTGTTCCTGGCGAGGTCGCCGACCTGCTTTTTCACATATTCCGCGTCGATTGTGACTTCCGTGCCACCCCTGTCAGGCGCGTCGAAGGAAATCTCGTCCAGCACGCGCTCCATCACGGTCTGCAGGCGCCGCGCGCCGATGTTCTCGACGCTGGCATTGAGTTCGACCGCGATCTGCGCAAGCGCGTCGATCGCGTCTTCGGTGATGGAGAGCTTCACGCCCTCCGTTGCCATCAGGGCGACGTACTGCTTGATCAGGCTCGCCTCCGTCTCGGTCAGGATGCGGCGGAAATCTTCCTTTTCCAGCGCGCGCAATTCGACGCGGATCGGCAGCCTGCCCTGCAGCTCCGGCAGCAGGTCCGAGGGCTTCGAGACGTGGAAGGCGCCGGACGCGATGAACAGGATGTGGTCGGTCTTGATCGGTCCGTACTTGGTCGCGACCGTCGTGCCTTCGACCAGCGGCAGCAGGTCCCGCTGCACGCCTTCGCGCGACGGCCCTCCGGAAATGTCGGACCGTGCCGCGATCTTGTCGATCTCGTCGATGAAGACGATACCGTCGTTGGCGGCCGATTCGAGCGCCCGGCGCACCACCTCGTCCTGGTCGAGCAGTTTATCGGACTCGTCGTTGACCAGCAGGTCGTAGGAATCCTTCACCGTCGTCTTGCGGGTCTTCGTCCGCTGCTGGCCCATTGCCTTGGCCATGATGTCCGACAGGTTGAGCACGCCGACATTGGCGCCGGGCATGCCGGGAATCTCGAATCCCGGCATGCCGCCCGTGCCGGTATCGGCCACTTCGATCTCGATTTCCTTGTCGTCGAGTTCGTTGTTGCGCAGCTTCCTGCGGAAGGCATCCTTGGTTGCCGGGCTCGCCGTCTTGCCGACCAGCGCTTCCAGCACCCGCTCCTCCGCATTCATGTGGGCGCGAGCCTTGACGTCCTCGCGCATCTTCTCGCGGGTGAGCCCGATCGCCACCTCGACGAGATCGCGCACGATCTGCTCCACGTCACGCCCGACATAGCCGACCTCGGTGAACTTGGTCGCCTCGACCTTGACGAAGGGAGCGCCGGCCAGCTTCGCCAGACGCCGCGAGATCTCGGTCTTGCCGACGCCGGTGGGGCCGATCATCAGGATGTTCTTCGGCATCACCTCTTCGCGCATCTGCCCTTCCAGCTGCTGGCGCCGCCAGCGGTTGCGCAGGGCGATTGCCACCGCGCGCTTGGCATCGCGCTGGCCGATGATGTAGCGGTCGAGTTCGGAAACGATTTCGCGGGGAGAGAAATTGGTCATCGGATGTCTTTGTTCTCTGGGTCGTATTGCATGATGAGGGCGTCGCCGGTGCGCCCCTTCAGATGCGGCACTGGCCGGAACCCGGCCTTTTCGTAGGCGCGTACGGCGCGTGCATTGTTCGGATCCGGGTCGATGATGATGGTGCGGTGGCCCTCCGAGAGGAGCAGCTGGACGAAGGCGGAAAGCACGCTCGATCCAATGCCGCGCGACAAGAGTGCCGGGTTGCCGATCGAGAGGTCCACGCCGATCGTTTCCGACGGCAGCTCCATCAGCCAGGGGTGGTCCTTCACCCACGTCTCGTTCTGATGGTGGCCGATAAACCAGTACTGGATGTAGCCGACGGGCTCGCCGTCGAGCGCGAACAGGAAGGGCCTCGTTGTATCCCTGCCTTCAACCATGTCGCGGATGAAGCCGAGTTCTTCCTCCGGATCGCCCCACCACTGTCGCACATGCGGCTCCTCGAGCCATTTGCGCAAAAGCGGCAGGTGATCGGTGCTGACCGGAATGAAGGTGACCGGCTGCGGATCATTCCGCATCGAGGCTTTCCACGATGACGTTCTGGTTGGTGTAGACGCAGATGTCGGCGGCAATCGCCATCGCCTTGCGGGCGATCGACTCGGCGTCGAGGTCGGAATCCATCAGCGCGCGCGCGGCGGCGAGCGCGTAGTTGCCGCCCGAGCCGATGGCCATCACGCCATGCTCCGGCTCAAGCACGTCGCCGGTGCCGGTCAGCGCCAGCGTCACCTGCTTGTCGGCGACGAGCATCATTGCCTCCAGCCGGCGCAGATAGCGGTCGGTGCGCCAGTCCTTGGCAAGCTCGACCGCGGCGCGGGTCAGCTGGTCGGGATACTGTTCGAGCTTGGCTTCCAGCCGCTCCAGAAGAGTGAAGGCGTCGGCCGTGGCGCCCGCAAAGCCGGCAATCACGTTGCCCTTGCCCAGCCGGCGGACCTTGCGCGCATTGCCCTTCATGATCGTCTGACCCATGCTGACCTGGCCGTCGCCGGCAATCACCACCCTGCCGCCCTTGCGCACGGTCACGATCGTGGTGGCGTGCATCGTCAAATCGTTGCTCATCAATGTCTCCGTGGCGGCCTCGTCAAGCACCGCCTCAATCGTCAGGCCGTTTATGTATGTGCCGCTCCGACGAATGCAAACCGGCATGATCCTCTGTCGGACGCGATGCTGGATATTGGCCGGACCTGCTGTTAGAAGGCTCGCGCAACCCGACAGGGACCTGAGCCAATGGCCTCCCGCGAAAAGGCGCGCCGCGCCACTATCGAGCGCAAGACGAAGGAAACCGCGATTTCCGTCACCGTCGACCTGGACGGGGCCGGAAAGTCCGACATTTCGACGGGTATCGGTTTCTTCGACCATATGCTGGAGCAGCTCTCGCGCCATTCGCTCATCGACATGACAGTGCAGGCAAAGGGCGACCTTCACATCGATGATCACCACACCGTGGAGGACAGCGGCATCGCAATCGGCCAGGCGTTGGCCGCTGCGCTCGGCGAACGGCGGGGGATCACCCGCTACGCCTCGCTCGATCTCGCCATGGACGAGACGCTGACGCGCGCGGCGATCGATGTGTCGGGACGGCCTTATCTGGTCTGGAACGTCGCTTTTCCGGCGTCGAAGATCGGCAGCTTCGACACCGAACTCGTCAGGGAGTTCTTCCAGGCGCTGGCCCAGCACGCGGGTGTCACGTTGCATGTAACCAACCACTACGGCGCCAACTGCCATCACATCGCCGAGACCTGCTTCAAGGCTGTGGCGCGGGTGCTGCGCGCGGCCTGCGAGATCGACCCGCGTCAGGCGGGCGCGGTGCCCTCCACCAAGGGCACGCTGAAGGGCTGAGCCGATGGCAAGCTTCATCGTCATGGAACGCCCGGCCTCGCGGAGCGGCGCGCGGGAATTCGAGGCTGTGCGCGATGGCTTTCACTGGCTGGCGCTGCTGTTTCCGCTGTTCTGGTTCCTGTTCCACCGCATGTGGATCGAGGCCGTGGCGGTGCTGGTACTCGGGCTCGGCCTCGGTGCCCTGATGGACTATGCCGGGCTCGATTGGCTGTGGCCGTTCTCGCTGGCGATCTCGCTCTTCGCCGGCTTCGAGGCGCCGGCGCTGCGGGTTGCCGCGATGCGCCGTGCCGGATGGCGCGAATGGGGCGCGGTCGAGGCGCGTGATCGCGACGATGCCGAACAGCGCTATCTCGAGGAAGTCGGTACCCCAGAGACCTTCGTGGCGGTCGATCCTGCCCACGCGGTTGTCCCGTCGGGGCCGGCGCGGCCGGGCTCCGGACCGGCGCTCGGCCTGTTTTCCTATCCCGGCAGCCGTTGACCATGCGGGTCGCGATCATCGACTACGGCTCGGGCAATCTGCGTTCGGCCACGAAGGCCTTCGAGCGCGCTGCGCGCCAGGCCGGCATTGCCGCGGAGATCGATCTGACGGCCGATGCCGGGCGCGTGCGCACCGCCGACCGGATCGTGCTGCCGGGCGTCGGCGCCTATGCCGACTGCGCCGCGGGGCTTCGCGCCGTTCCCGGCATGTGGGAAGCCGTCGAGGAAGTGGCGATCGCCCGCGGCCGTCCGTTCCTCGGCATCTGCGTCGGCATGCAGCTGATGTCGGCGCGGGGGCTGGAGAAGACCGTCACCCGCGGTTTCGGCTGGATTCCAGGCGACGTGGTGGAAATCAGGCCGTCCGATCCTGCGCTGAAGGTTCCGCAGATCGGCTGGAACACGCTGGAACTTACGCGTCCTCACGCGCTCTTCGGGGGCATCCCGACCGGGCCGCACGGGCTGCATGCCTATTTCGTCCACTCCTATCACCTGGCTGCCGAGCGCAGCGATGATGTGCTCGCCGTAACCGACTATGGCGGACCGGTGACCGCCGCGGTGGCGCGCGACAACCTCGCCGGCACCCAGTTTCATCCTGAGAAGAGCCAGGCGCTCGGCCTGGCCCTGATTGCCAATTTCCTGCGGTGGAGGCCATGAAGAAGGGCTATTGGATCGCGATGGTTTCGATCACCGACCCGGAGGCGTTCAAAGGCTATGTGGGCGCGTTCGACGAGGCGTTCGAAAAATATGGCGGCAGGTTCCTGGCGGCGAGCGGCGATGCTCAGTATCCGGAGGGTTTCCCGGCCGATCGCACGGTGATCGTCGAGTTCCCGAGCTTCGCCGACGCGGTCGCCTGCTACCACTCGCCGGAATACAAGGCAGCACTTGAGCTGCGCCGCGCCACCTCGACCTCGCATCTTGCCATCGTTGAGGGCCTGTGAGCCCGTCGTTACGGAACCGAATCGAGCCTTGATCCTCTTCCCCGCCATCGACCTCAAGGACGGCCAGTGCGTGCGCCTCGCGCTGGGCGACATGGAAAGTGCGACCGTCTACAATACGAATCCCGCTGCCCAGGCGCGCGCCTTCGAGGAGCAGGGTTTCGAATGGCTGCACGTGGTCGATCTGAACGGCGCTTTTGCCGGCAGGTCGGTAAACGGCGCCGCGGTCGAGGCGATCCTCGCGGCGACCAGAAACCCGGTGCAGCTCGGCGGCGGCATCCGCACCATGGCGCAGATCGAGGAATGGCTCGCGCGCGGCTTGGCGCGCGTGATCCTCGGCACGGTCGCGGTGCGCCAACCGGAGCTGGTCAAAGAGGCCTGCCACCTGTTCCCCGGCCGGATTGCCGTCGGCATCGATGCGCGCGGGGGCACGGTTGCGGTCGAGGGCTGGGCGGAAGCCTCGTCGCTCGGCGCGATCGAACTGGCAAAGAAGTTCGAGGGCGCCGGGGTGGCGGCGATCATCTACACCGACATCGACCGCGACGGGGTACTCACCGGTATCAACTGGGGAGCGACCATCGCGCTTGCCGACGCGGTCTCCATTCCCGTCATCGCTTCGGGCGGGCTCGCCTCGATGGACGACATCCGCCGCATGACCATGCCGGACGCGCGGAAGCTCGAAGGCGCGATCTCCGGCCGCGCCCTCTATGACGGCCGCATCGACCCGGCCGAGGCGCTGGCGCTGTTGCGCCGTGCCCGCCCGCCCGGATCAGGGCATGTCGGTGAACGCCCATGACCCTCAAATACCGCGTCATCCCCTGCCTCGACGTGAAGGACGGCCGCGTCGTGAAGGGCGTCAACTTCGTCGATCTGGTCGATGCGGGCGATCCGGTCGAGGCGGCGAAGGCCTATGATGCGGCAGGCGCAGACGAGCTCTGCTTCCTCGATATCACGGCCAGCAGCGAAAACCGCGAAACGATCTTCGACGTGGTCGCGCGCACGGCCGAGCAGTGCTTCATGCCGCTGACGGTGGGCGGCGGCGTGCGCACGGTCGCCGACATCCGCAAGCTGCTGCTTGCCGGCGCCGACAAGGTGTCGATCAACACCGCCGCCGTGCAGAATCCGGATTTCGTGGCGCAGGCCGCGGAAAAGTTCGGCGACCAGTGCATCGTGGTCGCGATCGACGCGCGCAAGGTTTCCAAGTCCGGCGAGGCAGATCGCTGGGAGATTTTCACTCATGGCGGGCGCAATGCCACCGGGATCGACGCCGTCGAATTCGCCCGCAAGGTCGTCTCCCTGGGTGCGGGCGAGATATTGCTCACCTCGATGGATCGCGACGGCACGAAAGAAGGCTACGACATTCCGCTGACACGCGCGGTTGCCGACGCGGTGCGCGTACCGGTGATCGCCTCGGGCGGCGTCGGCAACCTCGATGATCTTGTCGAGGGCATCCGGGATGGCCATGCCACTGCCGTGCTGGCTGCGTCGATCTTCCATTTCGGCACCTACTCCATTGCCGAAGCCAAGGCGCATATGGCAAAAGCCGGGCTGCCGATGCGGCTCGATGCGGCCGCCAGCGAGAACGCCTGAGCGGGAAAGGGCCAATGAGCGAATTCACCCTGGCCGATCTGGAGCGGATCGTGGCCGAAAGGGGCCGCTCCGGCGATCCGCAATCCTGGACGGCGAAGCTGTTCGCCGGCGGCCAGGAGCGGGCCGCCAAGAAGCTCGGCGAGGAAGCGGTCGAGACGGTGATCGCCGCCATTCAGGGTGAGCGCGGCCGGCTGGTTTCTGAAAGCGCCGACCTCGTCTATCATCTCCTGGTAGTGCTCGCGATTGCCGGTGTTTCCTTCGGTGATGTGCTTGCCGAGCTCGAAGGCCGGACCGGCCGCTCGGGCATTGCGGAAAAGGCGTCGCGCGGTTGATGGCCGCCGTCGAGGAACCGATGGACCAGCTCGTCGCCACCGAGCGGTATTCGCCCTATCGCATCTTTACTGCGGAGGAATGGGCGCGTTTTCGCGACCAGACGCCGCTGACCCTGACCGAGGATGAGGTTCACCGGCTTTCCTCAATGTATGAGCCGATCGACCTCGACGAGGTGCGGCGCGTCTATCTGGCGATGTCGCGGCTGCTTTCGGCACACGTCGAGTCGAGCCAGCTGCTGTTTGCCCGACGCCGGGAGTTCTTCAACGCGCCCGATGCGGTCAAGACGCCATTCATCATCGGCATGGGCGGATCTGTCGCGGTCGGCAAATCGACCACCGCGCGCATCCTGCAGGAGCTTCTGAAGCGCTGGCCCTCGACCCCGAAGGTCGATCTCGTCACGACGGACGGTTTCCTCTATCCGAACGAGGTATTGCGCGCCAACAACCTGATGGAGCGCAAGGGATTTCCGGAAAGCTACGACGTCGGCGCGCTGCTGCGCTTCCTGTCAGGCATCAAGTCCGGCCAGAGAAACGTCACCGCCCCGGTCTACTCGCACCTGACCTACGACGTGGTGCAGGGAGAATTCATCACCATCGACCAGCCGGACATCCTCATTTTCGAGGGGCTGAACGTGCTGCAGCCGCGCGAGCTGCCAAAGGACGGCCGCTTCGTGCCCTTCGTGTCCGATTTCTTCGACTTCTCGATCTATATCGACGCCGACCCCGAACTGATCCACCACTGGTACATCACCCGCTTCATGCGGCTGCGCGAGACCGCGTTCCGCAACCCGGCCTCGTTCTTCCATCGCTATTCCCAGCTTTCCGAAGAAGCGGCCCTGGCGATCGCCGAGGGGCTGTGGCGCAACATCAACCTGAAGAACCTGATGGAAAACATCCTGCCGACGCGCCCGCGCGCCGACCTCATCCTGCGCAAGGGCAAGGATCATCTGGTGGAGGAAGTCGCGCTTCGGAAACTGTGAGATGCCGTGCTTTCCGCGGCGAGGTCGAAAATGAAAGGCCGCCCCGGAGGCGGCCTTTTTCGATCGGCGAAGAAGCCGCCGCTCAGGCTACCGCGCGCGCCAGCGCACACTGGCTCCACAGCGCCGAGAGCGCCGAGACGAGCCGATCAATGTCGGCGTCGGTGTGAAGCGGCGTCGGCGTGATCCGCAGCCGCTCCGTCTTGCGCGGCACGGTGGGGTAATTGATCGGCTGCACGTAGATGCCGTATTCGTCGAGCAGGATGTCGGAGATCCACTTGCACTTGGCGGCGTCGCCAACCATCACCGGCACGATGTGGCTGGGGTTTGGCAGATAGGGGATGCCGATCGCGTCGAGTCGCGCGCGCACCTTGGCGACCCGTTCCCTGTGGCGCATGCGCTCCAGGTCGGACGCCTTCAGATGCCGGATCGAGGCGATGGCGCCGGCCGCGACCGCTGGCGGCAGCGCGGTCGTGAAGATGAATCCGCTCGCATAGGAGCGGACGAAATCGACAAGCCGCGCAGAACCGGTGATGTAGCCGCCGATGACCCCGAAGGCCTTGCCGAGCGTGCCTTCTATGATGTCGATCCGGTCCATCAGGCCCTCGCGTTCGGCGATGCCGCCGCCGCGCGGGCCGTACATGCCGACCGCGTGGACCTCGTCCAGATAGGTGAGCGCGCCGTGCTTCTCGGCGACTTCGACGATCTCGCGAATCGGCGCGATGTCGCCATCCATCGAATAGACGCTCTCGAAGGCGACGATCTTCGGCCGGTCGCGACCGACCTCCGAAAGCTGCCGGTCGAGATCGGCGACGTCATTGTGCCTGAAGATGCGGCGCTCGGCCCGCGAGTGACGAATGCCCTCGATCATCGAGGCATGGTTGCTGGCGTCGGAGAAGATGACGCAGCCCGGAACATGGGCGCCCAGCGTCGACAGCGTCGTCCAGTTCGACACGTAGCCCGAAGTGAAGATCAGCGCCGCTTCCTTGTGGTGAAGATCGGCGAGTTCGCGCTCGAGCCTCACGTGATAGTGGTTTGTGCCCGAGATGTTGCGGGTTCCGCCGGCGCCCGCGCCGCATTTGTCGAGTGCCTCATGCATGGCCGCGAGCACGGCCGGGTGCTGGCCCATGCCGAGATAGTCGTTGGAGCACCAGACGGTGACTTCGCGCGTTCCGTCGCCGACATGGCGATCGGCCTTCGGAAAGGCGCCGGCCCTGCGTTCGAGTTCTGCGAAGATACGATAGCGGCCTTCTTCGTGAAGGCTTTCGAGCTTCGTGGCGAAAAAGGCTTCGAAGTCCATCGACAGTTCTGCTCCCGCCCGGCCCAAAGGACGGCCGGGAATGCGGACAATGATTGTCGTATGGTCCAGTTTTGTCCTTGTAGCAAGTCAAACGGCGCCGGCAAGGGTGCGGCCCATTGACCGGCGCCGCGCTGCACGATGGCCGCCCAGCGTCCGAAAACTGATGCAGGTTCAGCCACATGGGACGAATCCGGCACCGGCATCGTCGCTACGAGTCAACCGGATTTGATCGTCAGCGCGTGCGCGAGGGGGCCAGCCACAGTCCAGTGTGAATGCGAGGTAGACTTCCGGCGACGTGTTGGCGATTCCTTGGCGTCTCGCAGGTCCTGGGTCTGCGGCGCACGCCTCATCGCTGGATGGGCCTGCCGGCCATAGCCTCCCGGACCTGCTCGTCAAGCGGGATTGCCGGCTGCGCACCCGGCCTCAGGCAGGCGAGTGACCCCGCGACGGCCGCGCGTCGGACGGCATCCTCGAGCGCCAGGCCCGATTCGAGGCTTTGTGCAAGATAGCCGCAGAAAGTGTCGCCGGCGCCGACCGTATCGACCGGCTCAATCTTGATGGCCGGCACATGGAAGAATTCGTCTCCCGTCGCCGCAAGCACGCCCTCGGCGCCGAGCGTCACGACGATTGCGTGGCCTGTGGAGGCGGCGAAGGCGCGCATGCGGGCGGCGCGATCCGCGCCGCCCAGCCCCAGTGCTTCGGCGCAGTGGTCGAACTCGGTCTCGTTGGCGACGAGATAGTCGGCCTTGCCGACAAGCGGAATGACTTCGGGCCGGAACGGAGCGGTGTTGAGAATCGAAACCGCTCCGGCCGCGCGCGCCCTGTCGATCGTTGCCTCGACGGTTTCCAGGGGAATTTCGAGCTGCAGCAGCACGTGTTCGCCGGCCGCCAGCGTGACCCCGCCCAGCTTGTCCGGCGTTACCGAGCCGTTCGCTCCGGGCACGACGGCGATCATGTTCTCGCCGTCGCCACCGACCAGGATGAGCGCGATCCCGGTGGCCGCATCCGCGGGCACGACATGTTCGAGATCGACGCCACCCTCGCGAAGCAGCGCCGTGGCTTCCGCCGCGAACGCATCGCGCCCGACCGCGCCGACCATTCGCACGGCCGCCCCCGCCCGGCGCGCGGCGAGCGCCTGGTTGGCGCCCTTGCCGCCCGGCGCAGTGGCGAAGCTCGCCCCCGGCACTGTCTCGCCCGGCTCGGGCAGGTGAGCGACGCGGGCCGTGAGATCGAGATTGATGGAGCCGACGACTGTGATCATGCGCTGCGAACCCCCGGGTTGCGCGGCACTCTAGCGGCAGTTCCGCCAAATGAAAGCGGCGGCCTATTCGCAGCGCAGCGTCACCTGCGCCTGGTAGGAACCGGTGGGGAAGACGCCGGACGCGCGATTGGCGGAAAGGTCGACCGCGACCGTGTGGACGCCGTTCAGCACCTCGGTCTGGACCGCGCCCGCTATGTCGGGACCGCCATCGACGCGGTACGAGCTGGAAAAGCTGACGCCGGCGTCACCCCCGCCGGGATAAGTCAGGAACGCAGCCGGTGGCGGCGCGGAGATCCGGTAGCAATCAAGCAGGCCGAGCACCATGCACACCAGGGAGTTGGCCGTTACCCGGGCCTGTGCCGCCGCGCCGCCGGCATGGCTGGAACTGAGGCTGTCTATGGCGGCATTCGGCGTCATCCGGCCATTGGAAAGTACCGTGATCGTGCAGGTGCCGATCAGAGCGGCCTGAGCCGGCATCTCAGCACTCGCCGCAGCGGCTGCGACGGCCGCTCGCAGGATCGCGGCGGCCATCCTGGCGCGCAGCGCTGCGGCCTGCGCCGCCTCGGGGCAAGGCCGGGCCCCGCCTCGTTCCGGTCGGAACGCGTCGGCTCGGCGCGCAGGCCGCGTGCCCGCAACCTCACTTGCCGCCATCGCTCCAGCCCTCGTGCGTCCAGCCGGCATTGCTGCCCGGTTTCGTCGCGCCCGGTGCCAGGCCCATCTTGAGGAGACGCAGCTCCATTCGCAGCCGCTCGATTTCCAGCGCGTAGAGCCTGGCGCAGTCGAGCCGCCGGGGGCTGCGGCTGAGCGGGATGACGACGCGCCCGTAGGTCGCCATTTCGCCGGTCGCCGTGCCGGTGCCGCCGATCACGCCGATGTCGAGATATGCGCCATTGCCGGACACCGCCGACCGGCAGGTCGTGCCGTCGGCGGCGCGCACCTCGTCCTGGCCCTGGGGCAGCGTGACGCCCGGCAGCGAAAAGCCGTTCTGGTTCTGGTTGAGTGTGTAGATGTCGCCTGCCGCCGCGTGGCCGCCCAGAGCGGCAAGTGCAACTAGCGCGACTGCCGCGTGGCGAGGAACTTGCCGCATATCTGTGCCCTTATCTGCGTCTGGTTGTCGGGGAACGGAACGCTTTCGGTACAGATACGGACTTTGCGGCTCGCCGCCCCTTCGAACGGAACCACGACGAGCACGGAGCGGGAGGCCTGCGCCCCCAGCGTGAAGCTGCCGGGCAGCACCTGCGCGGCGACCGGGCGAAACTCCTGGTCGTAGACGCGCACGTCGACCCGGATACGGTGATCGTAGGGGTTGGCCGGATGAACCCTCACCGCGAACGCATCGGTGAAACTGGTGATCTCGCCGCGCATCGGGCTCATCGACTGCGCCGCGGCCGGAGCCGTGCCGGCAAGCAGCGCCACGGCGGCGAGGAGCTGGATCCCACTCATTCGCATCGCACCGTCACCGTGGCCTGGTAGTTGCCGGCTGCGAAGCGGTCGCTTCCGGACTTGGCACCGACGAGATCGACCGAGACGGTCGAGGTGCCTGGGCTCGTGAGGCTCGTCGTGCCGCCGGTCTCGGCGATCGTGTGCGCTCCGCTGGTCGAATAGGTGGGCGTCCACGTGGTTGTTGTCACGTCTCCGGCAGGCGCGGTCACCGTCGTGACCGGATCGAGGCTGAGGTCGACGCCGCCGGTGGTCGACAGGGTCAGCGAAGCCGGCGAGCCGCCCGCGAGCTTGGAGGAGAGCGTCTGCAGGTCGGTGCTGGCCACCATCGTGCCGTTGGAATTGACGGAGAGCGTGCAGACCGCATCGACGGTCGCGTCGAACAGGAGGCCGATCGTGTCAGCTGCCGCCGGCCACGCAGACAAGCTGGCAAGGACCAGAACCAGAGCAGGGGCGGCGGATTTCGACATGACACACTAAAGTTGCAAAGAAGGCATGATGCAACCTTAGGTGAGATATGGTTAACTGCTGGTTAAGTGCTGTACCGCGACGCAGGTACGTCAAGCGACCAATCGGCCGACTTCCCATCCGAGCATCGCCCGCTTGCGCGTCAGGCCCCAATGGTAGCCCGTGAGCGCCCCTGACTTGCCGACCGCACGGTGGCAGGGAACGACGAAGGAGAGCGGATTCGCGCCGATGGCGGCACCCACTGCCCGGCGTGCCTTCGGCGCTCCGATCTCGGCGGCGATTGCGGAATAGCTCTTTGCCCGGCCCAGCGGGATTCTCAGCAGCGCTTCCCAGACGCGGATCTGGAAATCCGTGCCGATCAGGACGACGCGCAGCGGCTCCTCCGGCCGCCACCGGGCGGGATCGAAGATGCGCGCGGCATACGGCGCCGTGGCACCGGCGTCCTCGACGAACCGGGCGTTCGGCCAGCGGGCGCACATGTCCTCGAGCGCGGCGCGCTCGCCGCCGGGGTCGCAGAAGGCCAACCCCGCAAGCCCGCGGTCGGTCGCCATGACCAGCGCGATGCCGAATGGCGAGACGTGCCAGCCGTAGCTGATGATGAGCCCCGCGCCCCGGCTCTTGTAGTCGCCCGGCGACATCGCCTCGTGGGTGACGAACAGGTCGTGCAGGCGTCCAGGACCCGACATGCCGACCTCCATCGCGGTTTCCAGCAGCGGCATGCCCTCGTCGAGCAGCCGGCGTGCATGGTCGAGCGTCACCGCCTGCAGGAAGCTCTTCGGCGAAAGCCCGGCCCAGCGGGTGAACAGCTTCTGCAGTCCTGTCGGAGTGTCGCCGACGGCTGCCGCAAGCTCTTCCAGAGAGGGCTGCTTGCGATAGTCGCGCGTGATCTTCTCGATCACGGCGCGCACGACCTCGTAGTCGGAGCCGGTCGGCGTTATGTCCTTTTGCAGGATCGGCTGCGGCATAGTCGTCATGGCCGCATCAATCATCGTGTGGGCGTTCATGGCAAGGTCTCCTTGACCGCGAATATCGGGCAGCGCCGCAGCCGCAACCACCCGATTCCTGACGAGCTGATCCGGCGGGCGCTATATGTGTATGACTTTGTCACATGGCGCGGAGCTTCCATGCGCAGCAGCAAACCGATCACCGTAACGCTGGGCCGGCAGCTGACCAGCCTTGAACGCGTGGCCCAGGCGCAAGAGTGAAGGACGTCTTTACGCCGAGGGTCGATGCAGGCCTCTCGGCGCTCTGCGACTACGGCCCTGATGATTTCTCGGAGCCGGAATGGGCCTACCCCGCCTTGGCGGTGCTCAGCGCCCGGCTGAAGGCGGCCGCGAAGCTCTCGCGGTCGTCCGGGTTGAGGAACGCGCCGATCGGAACGTTGCGCGCCTTGTCGGCCACCGCCATTCTCGTGATACCGATCTCGGCATGGCGGGCGACTTCGAAACGCGCCCAGAACGGGTTGAAATTGTGCGTCTCGGAGCGGCCGGATGGCGCCACCTTGAGGATGTCGAGCGCGGTGCGCGAAACCGACACTTCCTCGCGGGCGCGCGCGGCACGATAGTTCCAGCGGAACGCCAGCCAGATTGCCAGCACGTCGAGCCCGAAGAAGCCAAAGATAGGCCAGGCACCCATGGCCAGGAAGATGCCGCCATAGACGATCCAGAAGGCGATCAAGACACTCATCAGAATCAGGAATCCGCGCCGTCCGAGCGAGCGGTGAGGTACCAGAAGCGCCCGGAAGAGCGGCTCGTCGGCGGATTTCATTTCGGCCATGGGGTGGAATATAGAGCGACGATGGCGACTCGAAAGCACAAAAACGCCGCAGCCGGGCCGGCGAAGCCACAATACCGCGACGGCACGAACGCCAGGCCGCGCCCGCGGCCGAAGCGGCCATCCTTGACACTCTACAGCGAGCCCGAGATCCGCGAGATCTTCCGCCGGTTTGCCGTCCAGCGTCCGGAGCCGAAGGGGGAACTGGAATCGGTCAACGCCTTCACGCTGCTGGTTGCCGTGGTGCTGTCCGCACAGGCGACCGACGCCGGCGTCAACAAGGCGACGCGAGCGCTTTTTCGGATCGCCGACACGCCCGGGAAGATGCTGGCTCTCGGCGAGGCGAAGCTCGGCGAATACATCCGCACCATCGGCCTGTGGCGAAACAAGGCGAGGAACGTCATTGCCCTGTCGAAGGCGCTGGTGGAAGAGCATGGCGGTCAGGTGCCGGCCGAACGAGAGGCGCTGCAGCGCCTGCCGGGCGTCGGGCGCAAGACCGCCAATGTGGTGCTCAACATCGCTTTCGGCCAGCCGACCATGGCGGTCGATACCCACATATTCCGCATCGCCAACCGCATCGGCCTGGCGCCGGGCAGGACGCCGGAGGAGGTGGAGCGGCGCCTGCTCGAGGTGATCCCCAGCGACTACCTGCGGCATGCGCATCACTGGCTGATCCTGCACGGCCGCTACGTCTGCAAGGCGCGGCGGCCGGAATGCCAGCGCTGCGTCGTTGCGGACCTCTGCAAGGCGGCGGTGAAGACAACCGACATTCCCGCGCCGCTGGTGCCGATCGAAGAGGCTGCCCCGGCGGTCTGAAGCCGTCAGAACTCGAAGCCGCGCGCCATGATCGCGGCAAACAGCGGAATCAGCAGGAAAACGCCGACCTCCCAGCGGATGAGCTGGCGCATCGCATTGATCTCTGCATCAGGCACGACATAGAGGCCGGTCGCGTTGCGCGCGGCGTTGCGCCAGGCGATGATCCGGATGGTTGGACGGATCGACAACAGCCCGACCGCGACGAAAGCCGCCATCTTTGCCCAGAACGCCCAGTTGTAGGCGTAGAACTCCCAGCCTTTCAGCCCGAAGAGCACGCGCAGGACGCCGATGACGACAGCGCCGAGCGCCAGTGCGCCGAATGCCTGGTCGATGCGGGCGACCAGCCTGAGCTCCCGCCCGGCGAGCCCCGGCCTCACCAGCGCGAATTCGGCGGCCAGCACGCCTGCGATCGAGAAGACGAGCAGGTGATGGACGATCGCAAGGACAAGATCGACGAACAATTGACCCCTCCAGGACACCGCGAACGGTGTCACCCTCCATGAACCAGATGGCGATTTGGTGTCCGCCGATCAAGCCGCGTCTGGCGGCATGGTTATCATGAGCCGTTCATGCGGCGCGCTGGCGCAGATCGCCTGCCTGCAGTTCGCGCGCCGCCAGCATCTTGTGCAGGTGCACCATCATCGCCGCGGCGAACAGCGGCGTGAGCAGGTTGAGCAGCGGCACGGCGATGAACGCGGCGATCACCAGGCCGGCGCCGAACACGGTCGGGGCGTGGCGCCGCCGCATCGCCCTGGCCTCGGCCTCGGGCCGGTGGCGCATCGCCGCGAATTCGAAGAATTCGCGCCCGAGCAGGTATCCGTTGACGAGAAAGAAGGCGGCGACGTTGATGCCGGGGACGAGCAGGAGAAGAAGTGCGACGATGTTGCCGAGGATGACCACGCCCAGGAACCTGAGCGACAGCCACAATGCGCGAACGGGTGGCATCGGGCGGCCGGGCCGATCGTCCGGATAGTCGCTCCGCTCCACGATCTCGGCCACGTCGTCAAGAAACAGTCCCGCGATGAGGGCGGTAACGGGCGCGAGCAGAAGCGCAAGCGCCAGTGCCGTCCCGATGCCGGCCGCGATCGTCGCAAACAGCCCGAACCAGCCGAGCCAGGAAGGCATGCCCGGCAGCAGCGCGTCGAGCCACGGCATGGCGAAATACTCGAACAGTTCCTTGAGCCCGAACCACGCTGCCATGAGCGCCAGCAGCGTCAGGCCGAGCGACTTCAGGAAAACGGCCCGGAATTTGGCAGTGAACAGGCGGGCGAAGGCGGCGCGCGCGGCTTCGACGATCATGGCGGTCTCCTTCGCTCCGAAATAGGTGCCCCGGAATACCCCCGCAACGGCCTTGGGCTTGCAAAACGCCTGCCAGCCGCTAAACCCGCCCCGGGATTTCGGCGCCGCCTTCCGGAGACATGAATGAGCCAGTTTGACGTGCTGTGCATCGGCAACGCCATCGTCGACATCATCGCGCGGTGCGAGGAGGACTTTCTGGTCGAAAACGGCATCGTCAAGGGCGCCATGAACCTGATCGATGCAGGCCGGGCCGAACTGCTCTATTCCCGCATGGGCCCGGCGATCGAGGCCTCGGGCGGCAGCGCGGGCAACACGGCGGCCGGCATTGCCAGCTTCGGGGGGCGCGCCGCCTTCTTCGGCAAGGTCTCCAGCGACCATCTCGGCCACGTCTACACGCACGACATTCGGGCCCAGGGCGTCGCCTTCGACACCAGGCCGCTCAACGGATCGCCGCCCACCGCGCGCTCGATGATCTTCGTCACGCCTGACGGCGAGCGCTCGATGAACACCTATCTGGGCGCCTGCGTCGAGCTCGGGCCGGAGGATGTCGAGGCCGACAAGGCGGCCGGCGCCAGAGTCACCTATTTCGAGGGCTATCTGTGGGACCCGCCGCGCGCCAAGGAGGCGATCCGCATGACGGCGCAGATCGCGCATGCGGCCGGCCGGGAGGTTTCCATGACGCTGTCCGACCCGTTCTGCGTCGATCGCTACCGTGGCGAGTTCCTCGACCTGATGCGCTCGGGCACGGTCGACATCGTCTTCGCCAATGAGAGCGAGCTGAAGTCGCTCTATCAGACATCTTCCTTCAGCGAGGGGCTGGAGCTCATCCGCAAGGATTGCAAGCTTGCCGCGGTCACCCGGTCGGAGAAGGGCTCGGTGCTGCTGCGGGGCGACGAGACCGTCGAAGTCCAGGCGATCGAGATCGATGAACTGGTCGACACGACAGGAGCCGGAGACCTCTACGCCGCTGGTGTGCTCTACGGCTATACCAGTGGCCGCAGCCTGGCCGAATGTGGGGCGTTGGGCTCTCTGGCCGCGGGTCTGGTCATCCAGCAGATCGGACCGCGTCCTCAGCTCGACCTGCGCGCGCAGGCGCAGCAGCGCGGGCTGATCTGACGGGCGCAGGCGCCGCAGCGCGATACCTAGGACATATCGTCCGGCGGCCTGCCCGGACGACTGCGGTAGCGCGGGAACGACCAGCCGAACCACAGCGCCCCGCCGCGGATCGCCAGCGCCACGATGAAGGCGGGCGCAGCCGCGCCGAGCAGCGGCATGCCGGCCAGGTCCGCAAGCGTAAAGACCAGCGAGCCGGCGAGCGCGGCGGTCACGTATATTTCGGGCCGCAGCAGCACGGATGGTTCATGGGCGAGCTGGTCGCGCAGGATGCCGCCAAAGGTGGCCGTGAACACGCCCATCACCACCGCGACGACGACCGAGTCGGTCACGGCGAGTCCCTTCCAGGCGCCGAACACGCAGTAGGCGGCGAGCCCCACCGCATCGAGCCACAACAGCAGCCTCCACCGGGATTCGATCCGGTGCGCGGTGCAATAGACGAGCACGGCGACGGCCGCGCAGACCAGCAGATAGGCGGGATTGGCGATCCAGAAGACGGGGACGTCGAGCACGACGTCGCGCACCGTGCCGCCGCCGATGCCGGTGACACCGGCAAGGAACAGGAAGCCGATGAAATCGAGCTGCTTGCGCGAGGCGGCGAGCGCCCCGGTGGCGGCGAAAACCGCAACCCCGGCATAGTCGAAGATGACGATCTGGTCCACGGCCGCCTCCGCTTCGAGCAATAGCCGAGGCGGATGCGGCGGGGAAGCGGCGGTATCGCAGCCCTCTGCGAGCGAGCTCCCGCAGCGGGCAAAAGCCCGGCGGACGCGGCGCGTCTCCCTCGTTCCACTTGGCGTTGCCTTTGATTTGCCCTTCGGCGACAGTTCGATCATGAGATGGGCTGCCAACAACGATATGCCGCGCCAGCGTCGCGCCCGCCGATGCGCGAGGCTGGCATGAGCGCCGGAGAGGATATCGAAGTCGCGCCTGGCGTGGTGATCGCGGCAAGCGATATCGAGGAGCAATTCATCCGCGCCTCGGGTCCCGGCGGCCAGAACGTCAACAAGGTCTCGACCGCGGTGCAGCTGCGCTTCGATCTGCGGAACGCCGCAGGCATTCCCGACCCGGTCAAGGCCCGGCTCTACCGGCTTGCCGGCCGCCGCGCGACGCGCGACGGCGTCATTGTCATCGAGGCGAACCGGTTCCGCACGCAGGAGCGCAATCGTCAGGACGCGCGCGAGCGGCTCGCCGCGTTGGTCGCCGCCGCTGCCGAGCCGCCCCCGCCGCCGCGCAAGAAGACGAGGCCCGGCAAGGCGGCGGTCGAGCGACGCCTCAAGGCAAAGGCCAGCCGCGGAACGGTAAAGCGGCTGCGCGGAAGGGTTTCGGATGAGTAGGGCGGACGCCTCGCCGGGAAATCCGGTCGAGTTTCTGGCTTCTGTTCGAATGCGCCGGCACGACGGGACGTAGAACATGCTGGTCCTTCCCAAAGGCGTGCGCCACCTGCCCGGCTATCTCGATGCGGATCGCCAGCAGGCCCTGCTGAGGGACATCCGCGCGGTCGTGCGCGCAGCTCCGCTCTACACGCCCGAAATGCCCAAGACCGGCAAGAAGATGAGCGTGCGCATGACCAATTGCGGCCTCCTTGGCTGGGTCACCGATCGCGAGCGCGGCTATCGCTACCAGCCGACGCATCCCGTCACCGGCGAGCCGTGGCCTTCGATTCCGGCAACGCTGCTCGAGATCTGGGATGCTGTCGCCGATTATCCGCACCCGCCAGAGGCCTGCCTGGTGAACTTCTATTCCCCCGCTGCCCGCATGGGACTCCATCAGGATCGGGACGAAAGGGATTTCGCAGCGCCCGTCGTGTCGATCTCGCTCGGCGACGATTGCCTGTTCCGGGTCGGCGGCGTGAAGCGCGGCGACCCGACCGTTTCGTTGCGGCTCGTGAGTGGCGACGTGCTGGTCCTCGGAGGCGAAAGCCGGCTCGCCTATCACGGCGTCGACCGAATCTATCCCGCCACTTCGACGCTCCTGAAGAACGAAGGACGGATCAATCTCACCCTGCGGCGGGTCACCCTGCCTGCCGTTTGAGAGGTCTCTTCGAAACCAATATCGGCCGCGCCGCGTTTCCCCCGGTCACCGGAGACCGCCAGATGGCGCCGCGTCCCTACTGGAAAGGCTACCTGAAGCTTTCGCTGGTCACCTGCGCGGTGTCGCTGACGCCGGCCACGACGGACCGCGAAAAGGTCCGGTTCCACACGGTCAACGCTGAAACCGGCAACCGCGTGCGCAGTCGCTACGTCGACGCCGAAACCGGCAAGCCCGTTGCGGACGAGCAGGAGGTCCGCGGCTACGAGATCGAGGAAGGCCGCTACGTCATGATCGAGGACGAGGAGCTCGAGGCGGTCGGTCTGGAAAGCACCCGCACCATCGACATCGCCGAGTTCGTTCCCGCCGATTCGATCGAGTGGTACTGGTACGACAAGGCCTACTACCTGATGCCGGACGACGAGGTGGCCGAGGAGGCCTATGCCGTCATCCGCGAGGCGATGGCCGCGACCGAGACCGTGGGCATTTCGCGCCTTGTGCTGGCGCGGCGCGAGCGCGCGGTAATGCTGCAGCCGCATGGCAAGGGCATCGTGCTGTGGACGTTACGCTATGGCGACGAGGTCCGTGACCCGACGGAGGTCTATGGCGAGGTCAGGGAGAAGAAAACCGAGCCGAAGCTGGTCTCTCTGGTTGAAACGCTGATCGGCGACCTGACCAGGCCCTGGAGCGAAAAGCTGGTGCGCGACCCGGTGCAGGAGCACCTCAAGGAAATCATCGCCGCCCACGCGAAAAGGAAGAAGCGCAAGGCGCCGAAGCGGAAAGAGGCCGACGAGCCTCCCGAACCCGCCAGCAACGTCGTCAGCATCATGGACGCGCTCAAAAAGTCCATCTCGCAGGAGAAAAAGCGCAAGAAGGGCTGAGCGCCTGCGCAACTTCGCTCGAACCGGCCTGCAAGGCGGTCAGCCCTAGCCGGCCTTGCGTTTCCTGTCTTGAGAGGCGGCGCGCTTCTTGCTCGGTGCGGGTTTCTTCCTGTCCGCGGATTTGACGCTCTGGCGCAGCGCGTCCATCAGGCTCACGACCTTGGTTTCGCGCGGCGGTTTGGGCGCCTTGATCTCCTTGCCTTCCATCTTGGCGCGCACCAGCTCGGCCAGCGCGTCGTCATAGCGGTCCTCGAAGCTGCGCGGGTCGAATTTGCCCGACTTTGTATCGATGATGTGTCTTGCAAGATCGAGCATCTCGCCTTCGATCTTGAGCTTGGGCAGGTCGTCGAAAATGTCCTTCGGTCGCCTGACCTCGTAGTCGAAGTTGAGGCTGTGGGCGACCAGTCCCGGGCCCTGTGCGCGCAACAGCAACGTGCGGGCCCGCCGGAACAACACTGCCTTGCCGATTGCCGCGACCTTCTTGCGCCGCATCCCCTCGCGAAGCACGGCGAAGGATTCTCCCAGGATGCCGGAGGGCGGCGAGAGGAAATAGGGTCGGTCGACATAGACGGTTTCGATGTCGGCGCAGGGCACGAATGCATCGATCCGTATGGTCTTGTCGCTCTCGGGGATGGCGGCCTCGATCTCCTCAGGGTCGAGGATGATCTGCTGGCCGTCGGCCGTTTCGTAGGCTTTGGCCTGCTTTTCGGCATCGACCGGTTTCTCGGTGTCCTCGTCGATGTACTGGCGCTTCACCCGATTGCCGGTCTTGCGATTGAGGATATGGAAGGAAACGCGTCGTGACGTGGAAGCCGCGGCATAGAGCGCCACCGGGAAGGCCAGCTCGGCAAGCTTCACATACCCCTTCCAGCTGGCTCGCGGCGCCACGGCGTTTCTCCGGTTCGATCGGTGAGGTTAACGCGGCCCTGGAAGCGGGGTTCCGGAAGGCAGGTCGTGCTGTTCAGGGCGCCGCGCAGCATGCGGCCCGTCGACTGCCTGCCGGGCAGGATTTAAATCAAATTTTACCAAAACGGACGAACCCTTTGGCGGTGCGTGCAAAACCGGGAACGAACCGGACGCAGTCGTGTTAAGCTTCCGAATCAACGAGATGACGCGATGTTACCGGAACGGCACCAAAGCGATGAAAGCGCCAGGATCGGCCAGGAATTGCGCCGGCTCGCGACCAGCGAGTTCAACCGGCGCCATCTGGCCGAGCTTCCGGTCTTTCATGTCGAGCAGGAAATGCCGCGCAAGCTCAAGGACTTGCTTGAAGCCCTGAAGGCGGCCGAACGGGTGCCGGGGCGCGGCTGACCCCCTCCACCAACGAGTGGCGATGTGAGAAGGCCGCCGCCGGATGCCGGCGGCCATGGGAACGCGTCAGCGGGCTGCTGCGCGGACAGCCGGCGCCTTGCGCTTCGGCTTGGGCAGAAGGCCCTCCCGCTGCGCCTGCTTGCGGGCGAGCTTGCGTGAGCGGCGAATGGCCTCGGCCTTTTCGCGGGCGCGCCGCTCCGAGGGCTTCTCGTAGGCGCGGCGCGCCTTCATCTCGCGGAACACGCCCTCGCGCTGCAACTTCTTCTTCAGCACCCGGAGTGCCTGGTCGACATTGTTGTCCCTGACAAGTACCTGCAATTTGCTTCCTTCTTCGATTGGCCGAAAAGGCATCAGCCTCTCCGGCGGGAGAGCAGCCGCGACCCTGGATTGGGGGGACGACCGTGGAATGGCGCATCCGCAAATGAAGTCCAGCCAAGGGCGCCATGGAGCGGGGCGCTAGCCGGAGATGCGCGAACGAACAGGTCGAACATAGTGCGCGGGCCGTGAAACACAACCCCGCGTGGAATGAACAAGACCGGCGGTCGCTTGGCGTGCTTGGTCAGGCGGTCGGCCTGCGCCGCCAGGCAAAGCCGGCGCCGGTGGCGGCCGCCGCCACCGCAGGCTGATAATGCAGCGGCAATCCGCCCAGCCGGCCCTCGGCCAGTCGCCGCAGCGCGGTGGGGTTGCTCACCTCAAACTCGGTGAAGCCGGTGCGGATCATGTGCGCGATCTGGTCGAACAGCACGTCGCCGACTGCCCTGAGCGCCCCGCTGTAGCCCTCGCGGCGCAGCAGCGCGGCCTTGGAGAAACTGCGACCGTCGCTGAAGGAAGGGAACACCAGCGCGATCAGCGGCAGGGCGGACAGATGCGGCAGGATCGCACCGACCGCCTCGCCTGCGGCGAGCTTGACGCCGAGGCGTTCGGCATGTTCGGCGCGCACATCGGTTGAGAGCGCCAGCCAGGCCTCAAGCGGCAGGATGAGGCGCGCGGCCGGCTCCTCGGCGGGATCGAAGGCTTCGGCGTGCCGCCATTCGTCTTCGCGAAAACCGGATGGCGTCCACAGACGCGGTTGCGTTTCGATGCTCATGCGGCGGACCTTTCGGCTTCGTTCGCATTGGCCGGCGGGCGGGCGCCGAGCGCGTTTTCCAGGCCGGCGAGGTGAATGCCGCATTCGGTCTTCGCCTGCCCGGCCCAGCGGCCGGAACGTTCGTCCTCGGTCGGCTGCACCGGGCTGGTGCAGGGGAAGCAGCCGATCGACCGGTAGCCGAAGGCGACCAGTGGATTCCCGCGCAGACCGTGCGTACTCAGGTAATCGGCGATTTCCCGGCCGGTCCAGGCGGCGAGCGGGTTGACGCGGACGCGCGGGCCGACCGCCTCGAACGCAGGGAGCATGGCGCGGCTCGCCGCCTGGTAGCGCTTGCGCCCGGTGAACCAGGCACGATAGGGCTCGATGGCGCGGGCCATCGGTTCGACCTTGCGGATGGCGCAGCAGGCGTCGGCGTCGCGCCGGTGCAGCTGCCCGTCGGGGTCGTCGGCCCGGAGCCGCGCCTCGAGCGGATGCATGACGACCAGCTTCTCCAGCCCGAGGTCCCCGATCAGCTGATCGCGATAGTCCAGCGTCTCCTCGAAATGCTTGCCGGTATCGAGGAAGATGACCGGTACGGTTCGGTCGACCTGCGCGATCATGTGCAGCAGCACCGCCGAATCGGCGCCAAACGACGACACGGCTGCGATTTCCCCGCTCCAGAACTGGTTCACGGCGGCTTCGACGATCTGCTGCGGCGCAAGCCCGCCATAGGCGGCCTCGAGCGCGGCCGCCTCCTCGACGGCCGCCCGACTGCGGAGGGTCTCACGCTGCACGGGCGTCGGCACCATAGAGCGCCTCCCTGAATGGGACTGGGCCGACCCGGCGATAGGCCGCGAGGAAGGTCTCCTCGTTGCCGAGGCGCAGGCCGAGATAGGTGTCGACGATTCTGTCCACTGCGTCGGCGATCTCGTCGGGGCCGAAGCCGCGTCCGACGATCTCGCCCAGCGAAGCGTTCTCGTCCGACGAGCCGCCGAGCGTCACCTGGTAGAGTTCGCCGCCCTTCTTCTCGACGCCGAGGATGCCGATGTGGCCGACGTGATGATGCCCGCAGGCATTGATGCAGCCGGAAATCTTGATCCTGAGCGTGCCGATCGCCTCCTGCCGCGCCTGGTCGGCGAAGCGGCGCGAGATCTCCTGCGCGACGGGGATCGAGCGCGCATTGGCGAGGGAGCAGTAGTCGAGGCCCGGGCAGGCGATGATGTCGGTCACCAGACCGATATTGGCCGTCGCCAGCCCGATCGCGCCAAGCCCGTCATGCACGGCCCTGAGGTCGGCTCGTGCCACATGCGGCAGCACGAGATTCTGCTCGTGGCTGACGCGCACTTCGTCGAAGGCATGACGTTCTGCGAGGTCCGCGATTGCGTCCATCTGGTCGGCCGAGCAGTCCCCCGGCACTTCGCCGATGCCCTTGAGCGAGATGGTGACCGAGGCGTAGTCCGGATGGCGGTGATCGGTCACGTTGCGGCGCAGCCATGCGTCGAAGGCCGGATCGGCCCGCCGTTCCCGCGCAAGCGCGGCCCAGCCTTCCGGTCGGCCCGGCAGCGCAGGCGGTGCGAAATAAGCCGCGATCGCGTCGAGATCGGCCTGCGGCAGCGCGAGCTCGCCGCCGCGCAGCGCCTCCCATTCTGCCTCGACCTGGCGGGCGAATTCTTCCGCGCCGGTCTCGTGCACGAGTATCTTGATGCGCGCCTTCCACTTGTTGTCGCGCCGGCCGCTGAGATTGTAGACCCGCACGATCGCGGTGACGTAGGACAGCAATTCCCGGTGCGGCAGGAAGTCCCTGATCTTCTTGGCCAGGATCGGCGTGCGCCCCTGTCCGCCGCCGACCCAGACGGCAAACCCGAGCTCACCCTCGGCGTTCCGCTTCAGGTGCAGGCCGATGTCGTAGGTCTGGATGGCCGCCCGGTCACGCTCGGCACCGGTGAAGGCGATCTTGAACTTGCGCGGCAGGAAGCTGAACTCGGGATGCACCGACGACCACTGGCGCAGAATCTCGGCATAGGGCCGCGGGTCGGCGACCTCGTCGGCGGCCGCACCCGCGAAATGGTCGGCGCTGATGTTGCGGATGCAGTTGCCGCTGGTCTGGATGGCGTGCATCTCGACCTCGGCCAGGTGCTCCAGGATTTCGGGAACGTCCTTGAGCGCCGGCCAGTGGAACTGGATGTTCTGCCTTGTGGTGAAGTGGCCGTAGCCCTTGTCGTAGGTGCGCGCGATGTGTGCCAGCTTGCGTAACTGCCGCGACGCCAGCGTGCCGTAGGGGATCGCGACGCGCAGCATGTAGGCGTGGAGCTGGAGGTAGACGCCGTTCTGCAGCCGCAGCGGCTTGAACTGGTCTTCCGTGATCTCGCCCCTGAGCCGCCGTTCCACCTGGTCGCGGAACTGGGCGACGCGGGCGGCGACGAAGCTGCGGTCGAATTCGTCGTAGCGGTACATGCGCGCTTCCGTTCAGGCCGCGACCAGGGCGGGCGATAGCTCGGGCCGCGCCGCGCTGACGACGTGCCGCGCCTGCTTGCCCAGTTCGGGATGGATCGACGGCCCGGCCGCGCGGATCCGCTCGCGCAGTCGCACCGGCACGATCGTGCCGTCGATCACGTTCACATCTATCAGGTCCACGTCGACAACCTCGTTGCGCACCGCCGCCTGCTTCCCGATTTCCGCAAGCGCAGCCTGCCGCTCCGGTGTGGCCGCCACCTCGGCCGCCTGCAGCGTGTCGGCCCACCGGCCGTCGGGCGCAAGCCACACGACTTCGCCGTCGACCAGCCTGTTTGCGGTGAGAACCTTCATTCCGTAACTCCAGTGTGTTCAGTGTTCGGCCGGCGCAGTCTGGCGCGCGGCGATCGGAACGGACTTCGTGAAATCGGCACCGGCGACGGCATCGCCGATGATGGTCATGACAGGGCCGGTCAGTTCACTGCGATCGTGCAGCGAAGGCAGGTCGGCCAGCGTTCCGTGCAGCAGCCGGCGCGATGGCAGGCTGGCGTTCTCGACCACTGCCACGGCGGTGTCGGGCGAAAGCCCGGCCTCGATGAGGCGGTTCGCGACGTCGGCGGCATTGCTGCGGCCCATGTAGACGGCGACGGTCGCACCGTCGATGGCGAGCCGCGCCCAGTCTGGCAGGGTGTCGCCCTTGAGGTCGTGGCCGGTGGTGAACACCAGCGACGACGACACGCCGCGCAGCGTCAGCGGCAGCTCGAAATCGGCAGCGGCCGCAAATGCGGCAGTCACGCCCGGCACGACCTCGTAGCTGATGCCTGCCCGACGCAGCGCGGCCATCTCCTCGCCGGCGCGTCCGAACACGAGTGGATCGCCGGCCTTGAGGCGGACGACGCGCCTGCCCTCGCGCGCGAGTTCGACGAGCAGATCGTTGATCTCCGCCTGCGTGCGGGAATGGCAGCCCTTGCGCTTGCCCGCGGCGATGCGCAGCGCGTCGCGCCGGCCCATTGCCACCACGGCCTGCGACACGAGCGCGTCATGCACTATCACGTCCGCTTCCATCAGCAGGCGATGCGCACGCAGGGTCAAGAGGTCCTGGGCGCCCGGTCCGGCGCCGACCAGCGCGACATGACCGGATTGTGCGCCGCGCCGCGCAAGCAGCGCATCGGCGGCGGCGCGCGCCTCGGCGATGTCGCCGATCTCCAGGCTCTTCGCCGGACGGCCCGAGAAAAAGGCATTCCAGAAAGCTCGTCGTGCCGAGCCGGCAGGAAGGAGGCGCTCGACCCTGGACCGATAGCTCGCGGCAAGTGCCGCGAGTGCGCCGAGCGAGGGCGACAGCATCTGCTCGATGCGGGCGCGGATCATCTGGGCGAGCACGGGGCCCGCACCCTCGGTGCCGATCGCCACCGTCACGGGCGCCCGATTGACGATCGCGGGCGTGAAGAAGTCGCACAGTTCAGGCCGGTCGACCGCATTGACGGCAACGCCCGCCGCGCGCGCGATGCGGACGATCTCTCGATCAGCCGCTTCGTCGCCGGTTGCGGCAAACACAAGCGTGGCGCCCTTGACGAGGTCCTCGGTCATGGGTCGGCGCACCAGTTCCACGTCGGCTCCAGCCAGCCACAGGGCGAAATCGGCTTCCACCTCCTCGGCGACGACCGTGAGCCTGGCGGCCGATTGCGCGAGCAGGCGCGCCTTGGCGAAGGCTTCCGCGCCGCCGCCCGCGATCACGACCGCGCGGTTTTCGACCCGCACGAAAACGGGAAATGCAACAAGCTTTTGCGTTTCGGCAGGCACGGTTCGCGGAATCCTCTACGGGAGCACGAATTATCGCGGTCCGCGCCTGCAATCTGAAGAAACAGGCTCGCGCGGCGCCGCGCCGCGCGAAATCGGTTTTCTCCGCCGGCCGGCGCTCGCGCAACGGAAATCTACGCGCGGCGAGGCATACCCGGTCCTCGCCAGGAACAAGCGGCTTCGCGACGGAGTTCATGCCGTGGAGGCTGCCATCAAACGGGCGCGGCTTCTCACAATCCCGAACGGAGGAATTCCATGGCCGAGATCAAGCTGGCGCACGGTATCTGGGTGCTGATCGCGGACGGCGAGAAGGCGCTGTTCCTGCGCAACGAGGGCGACGCGGCATATCCGAACCTGCAGGTCGTGAGGAAGGTGGAGGAGGAGAACCCGCCGAACAGGGAGCAGGGCACTGATGCGCCCGGCCGCTATAGCCAGGGCGGCATGAGCCCCCACAACAGCGCCATGGAGGAAACCGACTGGCACCGGCTCGCCAAGGACCGTTTCGCCGACGAGCTCGCCGACCGGCTCTATCGCATGGCCCATCGTGGCGATTTCGAGAGGATCGTGCTGGTGGCGCCGCCCGCCGTGCTCGGCGCGATGCGGCAGAAGCTGCACA
>Ga0182792_1000553_pt1 | contig 34252 bp, 25 predicted proteins | sample Passage237B_FD_130497 | JGI IMG/M metagenome (GOLD analysis project Ga0182792, IMG submission 130497) | Cellulose adapted compost microbial communities from Newby Island Compost Facility, Milpitas, CA, USA - Passage2 37B (version 2) (version 2) ...
AACAGCGCCCCGGGGCCCCCCAGCGCCGCCACCCCCCCGTTCCTGACCGCCCCCGAAGCCCCGCTGGTGCTGGCATCGCCGCGCGGCGATCGCGCCCTGCCTCTGGAAGACTTCTTCCTGGACTACCGCAAGACCGCTCTGGCGCCCGACGAAGTCATCCGCAGCATTATCGTGCCCCGTCTGTGGCCGGGCGAGGCGTTCCATTGCGACAAGCTTTCCAAGCGCCGCGATCAGGACATCTCGACCGTCGCCGCAGGCTATCGCCTGAAGATCGACGGCCGGCGGGTCGCGGAGGCGCGTATCGGCTTTGGCGGCATGGCGGCCACGCCACGGCGCGCCGCTGCCGTCGAGGCGGCGCTGGTGGGCGCCGGTTTCGTCGCCGCTGCCGCCGCCATCGAACGTGACTTCGAGCCGATCGGCGACTGGCGCGGTAGCGCGGCCTACCGGCTGCAGGCGGCGCGCAACCTGCTGCGCCGGCTGGAACTGAGACTCGCCGCACCGGACCTCGCGCTGGAGGTCGAGGCCCTGTGACAGGCGCCGTCCACTCCGCGCAACGCCACGACAGCGCGCTCAAGCACGCGACCGGCCAGGCGATCTACATCGACGACATGCCCGAGCCGCCCGGCACGCTGCACGGGGCGCTGGTCCTGAGCCCGGTCGCGAGCGGTCGCCTGCGCAGGCTGGATCTCGCGGCGGCTACTGCCTCCGATGGCGTCGTCGCGGTTCTGACGGCGGCAGACATCCCGGGCCACAACAACATCGCCGGTGCCGGCAAGATCGAGCCGCTGTTCGCCGAGGACAGGGTCGAGTTCGCCGGCCAGCCGCTGGCCCTCGTCGTGGCCCGGACGCTCGATCTGGCGCGCGCCGCCGCCGAGCGCGCCGCGATCGACATCGAGCCGGCCGAGGCGATCCTGGACGTGCAGACGGCGCTGCGCCGGCAGGCTTACGTCCAGGCACCGTCGACGATCCTGCGCGGCGACCCTGACACCGCGCTGAAGGCGGCCCCTCACACGATCACCGCCGAGTTCACGGTCGGAGGACAGGAACATTTCTACCTCGAGGGCCAGATCGCCTTCGCCCTGCCCGGCGAGGACGGTGATGTCGTGGTGCATTCCTCGACCCAGCATCCGACCGAGGTCCAGCATGTCTGTGCCGAGGTGCTGGGCTGCGACTTCAACCGCGTGACGACCGTGGTGCGGCGCCTGGGCGGCGGTTTCGGCGGCAAGGAGAGCAACGCGTCCTCGGTCGCGGCGGCGGCGGCGCTCGGCGCGGCGCTGACGGGCCGGCCCGTGAAGCTGCGCCTGCCCCGCGAGATCGACATGGCGACCACGGGCAAGCGCCACGGCTTCGCGTACCGCTACACGGTCGGCTTCGACGATGATGGCCAGGTGCTTGCCCTCGATGCCGTGCTGGCTGCGGATGCCGGATGGAGCCTCGACATGACGCCCGGCGTCATGGCGCGCGCCCTGACCCACATCGACAATGCCTACTGGATTCCGCACGTCCGCGCCGTCGGCTATGCCTGCCGTACCAACCGGCAGTCCAACACGGCTTTCCGTGGCTTCGGCGGACCGCAGGGCGTGCTGGTGATGGAGGACGCGCTCGACCGCATCGCCCATCGTCTCGGCCGCGATGCCAATGACCTCCGCGCCGCCAACTTCTACCGTGCCGGTGCCGACGAGACCCCCTACGGGCAGAAGGTCGACGAGAACCACCTGCCGCGCTGCTGGGCGGAGGTGAAGCAGCTCGGCGAATGGGAGCGCCGCCGCGCCGAGGTCGACGCCTTCAACCGGACCAACCCGGTGCTCAAGCGCGGACTCGGCCTGTTCCCGCTGAAGTTCGGCATCTCCTTCAACCTGCCGCATCTCAACCAGGCCGGTGCCCTGGTCCATGTCTACACCGACGGCTCGATTCGCCTGAACCACGGCGGCACGGAAATGGGGCAGGGGCTGTTCATCAAGGTCGCCCAGGTCGTGGCGGAGGTGTTCCAGGTCGACATCGACCGCATCCGTCCGTCGGCCACCTCTACCGCGGAGGTGCCCAACACCTCGCCGACCGCCGCCTCCACGGGCTCGGACCTCAACGGCTGGGCGGCCTGGGAAGCGGCCAACGCCATCAGGCAGCGCATGATCGCCTACGCCGCCGAGCATTTCGGGGTGGCGCCGGAGGATATCGAGTTCGCCGACGGAAACGTGCGTATCGCCGGCAGCAACCGGGTGATGAGCTTCGGGGAGATGGCGAAGCTCTGCTACATGGGCCGCGTCTCGTTGTCGGCCACGGGCTTCTACAAGACGCCGAAGCTGCATTGGGATCCCGTCGCCATGCGCGGCCGGCCGTTCTTCTATTTCTCCTTCGGCGCCGCCATGGCCGAGGTGGCGGTCGACACGCTGACGGGCGAGAGCCGCGTGCTGCGCGCCGACCTCGTGCAGGATTGCGGCGCCTCCTTGAATCCGGCGATCGACCGCGGGCAGATCGAGGGCGCCTTCGTCCAGGGGCAGGGTTGGCTGACCTGTGAGGAGCTGTGGTGGGACGCGCAGGGACGGCTGCGTACCGTCGGGCCCTCGACCTACAAGATTCCCGGCAGCCGCGACGTGCCGCCGGTCTTCAACGTGCGGCTGCTGGAGAACGCACCATCGCGCGAGGCCACGATCTTCCGCTCCAAGGCGGTGGGCGAGCCGCCGCTGCTGCTGGCCACCGCAGTCTGGACCGCGCTCAAGGACGCGGTCGCCGCGGCGGCCGGCAACAAGTCTCCAGTACGCCTCGACGCGCCGGCTACGCCCGAGCGCGTGCTCGCGGCGATCGGGGCGGCGATCGAGACGGCGCGCCGGCCGTAGCGAACAGCCGCTCGATAAGGATGCGGACAGTCCGCTCCATGTCGCGGCGCGCTGCCTTCTCGTCGGCGGCCTCGGCGATCCAGAGGGCAGCCTCGTTGAGGGCGCCCGACAGCAGGAAGGTCGTGGGTTCGACCGCCAGCGCCTCGTTCGTCCGTCCGGCCAGCATCGTCCGTACGCCTTCGCGCAGCGAGCGCACGCCGTGTGGTGCGTCGATCTCGCGCCAGCGATGCCAGCCCAGGACGGACGGCGCGTCGACCAGATAGATGCGGCGCGCCGCCGGATCGAGACAGGCATCGAGGAAGGCCATGGAGCCGGCGAGCAGGGCCTGCAGCGGATCCGTCATCGGCGTGGCCGCTTCGATCCGTTGCGCGATCTCGCGGGCGACCTCGCTCGCGACCGCGTCGAACAGCGCCCGTTTGTCGGCGAAGTGATGGTAGAGCGCGCCGCGCGTCACCTGGGCGCGCCGCACGATCTCCTCGGTGGCTGCCGCCTCGTATCCCTGCTCGGCGAAGAGCATGCGCGCCGCTGCGAGCAGGGCGCCGCGCGTCGCGGCCAGCCGTTCGGCCTGTGTCCGGGGTCTTGACATACATACTGCCTGTATCTAACGTAAGGATTACATACAGAGAGTATGTAACCGACGGCCCAGGAGAAATCCATGAAGCTGACGCAGTTCTACACGGTGCTGTGCACTGACGACGTCGCCGGCACCGCCGCCTTCTGGCGCCGGCACTTCCGCTTCACCCCGGCCTTCGAATCGGGCTGGTATGTCCACCTCACGTCCGATGCGTCGCCCGCGGCCAATCTCGCCATCCTCGACTATCGCCACGAGACGATCCCGGCACCGTTCCGGCGCAAGGCGCAGGGGGTGCTGGTCAACATCGAGGTCGAGGACGTCGATGCCGAGTACCGGCGCGCGATGGCGGCAGGGTTGAAGATCCACCTCGCTCTGCGGGACGAGCCGTTCGGACAGCGGCACTTCATCACGGAGGATCCCAACGGCATCGCGATCGACGTCATCAAGCCCATCCCGCCGTCGGAAGAGTTCGCGGCCCAATACGCGTCGCAAGGCCCCGCCGGCTGACGGCGAACCGTCTCGACTCCTTCGCGGCGGACGATAAGGTGACGGCCTTCCGTGGAACGGGGAGGAGGACGAGATGGACGTACGCATGGATGGCCGCGTGGCCGTGATCACCGGCGCGAGCACGGGGCTCGGGCTCGCGATGGCCAGGGAGTTCGCCGCGTCCGGCGCGTCGGTCGCGCTGCTGGCGCGCAAGGCCGACGTGCTCGCTTCGGCCAAGGCCGAGGTCGCAAAGGCAGCCGGCAGGACCAACGCCAAGATCGAGGCCTACTCCTGCGACGTGTCCAAGGCGCAGCCCATTGCCGACACGTGGAAGAAGGTCGAGGCCGACTTCGGCAAGGTCGACATCCTGGTCAACAATGCCGGCATCAGCCATGCCAAGCCGTTCGAGACCGTGACCGACGAGGACTGGCAGGGCGATCTCGACCTTAAGCTGTTCGCCGCCATCCGCACCATCCGCCTGGCGCTGCCCGGCATGCGCGCACGCAAGTGGGGCCGCATCGTCAACGTGCTGAATATCGGTGCCAAGGCGCCGAACGCGAACTCGACGCCGACCAGCGTCAGCCGCGCCGCGGGCCTGGCGCTCACCAAGGCGCTCAGCCACGAGAACGCCCCGCACAACGTGCTGGTCAACGCCATGCTGGTCGGGCTGATCGAGAGCGACCAGTGGGTGCGGCGCCACAAGACGCCGGCAGGCGAGGGCAAGAGCTACGAGGAGTTCCTGGCCGGCATGGCCAAGGGCCGCATTCCGCTCGGCCGCATGGGCAAGGCCGAGGAGTTCGCCCGCATGGCCTGCTTCCTATGCTCGGACGCCGCGTCCTTCATTACGGGCGTGGCGATCAACGTCGACGGCGGCGCGAGTCCGGCGGTCTAGCCTCATGCGGCCGGACGGGATATCGGCCGGTGGTCGGGCCACTGCTTCACCTATGTATTGCAGCGCGTGAAGGACCGCATAAAGGGTCTTTTAATCGACCTCGGTCCTCGTCGGGTCGGTCGGTGTCCAGCTGTCGATACGGTCGATGAAGCTCAGGATGTCGTTCAGCACGTCCGCGGAGCAATCACGCGGCATAGCGCACTTCGTTCAAGATCCGTTCGCGAAACCGCGGCTTCAATCCCTGTGGTGTGGCGACGTCCACGGGCCGCTGGAGGATTTCGGCCAGACGATCGCGCAGTGCAGCGAGCTCGAAAAGGTCGGGAGTCCGATCGAATTCAACCAGGATATCGACATCACTGTCGGGGCGAGCCTCTCCCCGGGGCCACGGAACCGTACACACCCAGTCGGCGCACCCCGGCCCTCGCCAGCTCGCGGCGATGGCCGTCGATCCGCTTGAAAAACTCGTCGGGCATCATGGTGCCGGTATACTGCGTCTTACAAGGCCGAGACAGAGGCCGGCCGCGCCCAACCGGCAGCACATTGCCTGTCTCGCGGTCACGGACTCACCGCACTCGTGCCCGCCGGCGTCACGTTCCAGGCGCGCCTCAGCTCGTCGAGGTCGTGCTCGACCCATTGCCAGAAGTTCCAGCCGGGCGCGAAGATGTCGACCGTCATCGCCGCGCCGCGCGACCAGGCGCGCCAGAATTCGTCGGGATCGAGCCCGCCCTTCCCGGCATGGCCGACGTCGTTCAGCTGTTCGCCGAAGTGGAAGAAGAAGATCACCGGCAGGATGTGGCCGCTCATCGGGTTGATGGGATGCATGCCGGCGGTGAAGGTCGAGACCAGCAGCTCGCCGCGCGCGCTGGTGTCGTAGCCCGAGATCACGTGCGTGGAATCGTGCGGCGTGCCGAAGCCGGCGTTGAGCGCCTGCGGGTCGCCCGGGAACGGATAGCCGTTCCTCTTGTCGAAGTCCCACAGGGCCTTGCCGAAGGTGTTCTGCCGCAGCCTGCCCAGCGCCTCGTAGCGCGCCACGAGGCCGGGATCGGCGCCGGCGCCGTCATAGGGCCGGATCCAGGTTGCCGGGTCGAGGCCCACCGACGAGCGGCCGAGCACGCTGTCGAAGTTCTTGCGCCACATGTCGGCGGTCGCCCAGGCCAGGTGGCCCGACGACGCCGCCTCGACGAGCTCAGTGAGATAGTCGGCCTCGATGTCCAGCGCGCGCGCATAGTCTAGCACCCGCGCCAGCTTCCGGTGCTCGAGCGACCCGTCGACCAGCGCCATGACCGCGAGGTACTTCACCGCCTCGCCGGCCAGCGCGCGATCGGTCCCCACTGCCGAGACCAGGTCGGAGGGTGCCACCGCCGGCAGCAGGCCGATGTCCGTCAGGTCGCGGCGACGCAACAGATAGCGCGCAGCGGCCAGGATGCTGACCGTATCGGCATAGGTGATGGCATGGTCCGATGCGACAGCCACCTGGCGCATGGCGCCCAAGATGGCATCGCTCTGCCGATATCCGATCTCCTGCACCCACTGCTCCCCGCGATGGCCTCGCGGGGAGAATGCCGCCAAGGAGGCATGAGCGGCAAGGCGTCGAAGGCGCCGATCGTCAGCGCAGCGGTTCGAGGATGCTCACATAGTTGGCGACGGCGGCGCCGCCCATGTTGAACACGCCCGCGAGCGTCGCCTTCGGCAGTTGCAGGCCTTCGGGCGCCGTGCCGGCGAGTTGCATGGCCGACATCACGTGCATGCTGACGCCGGTGGCGCCCACCGGATGGCCCTTCGCCTTCAGGCCGCCCGAGACATTGACCGGCAGCTTGCCGTCGCGCTCGACCCAGCCTTCATGGATCGCCCGCTCGCCTTCGCCCGGCGCCGTCAGGCCCATCGCCTCGTATTCGATCAGTTCGGCCGAGGTGAAACAGTCGTGGCTCTCGACGAAGGACAGGTCGAGCAGGTCCAGCCGGGCCGCGGCCAGCGCCTTCTGCCAGGCCGTGGCGGGACCCTCGAACCTGACGATGTCGCGACGGCTCATCGGCAGGAAGTCATTGACGTGTTCGGCGGCGCGGAAGGCGATCGCCTGCTTCATGCCGAGCGCCGTGCCGACGTCGGCCAGCACCACGGCCGCCGCGCCGTCGGTCACCGGCGAGCAGTCGGTGCGCTTCAGCGGTCCCGCCACGAACGGGTTCTTGTCCGACGGCGTGCGGCAGAAATCGTAGGCGAATTCCTTCTGGAAGTGGGCGAAGGGATTCTTGGCGCCGTTCCTGTGCGCCTTGACCGCGATCTTGGCCAGCGCGTCGGACTTGTCGCCGTAGCGCTGGAAATAGGCCGACGTGATCTTGCCGAAGATGCCGGCGAAGCCCGCCTCGATGTTGGCTTCCTCGGCAACGTAGGATGCCTTGATCAACACCTCGCCCGCCTGCGCGCTGTTGAGCTCGGTCATCTTCTCGACGCCGACCACCAGCACGAACCGCGCCTTGCCCGCGGCCAGCGTGTTCAGGCCCATGTGGATTGCCGCCGAGCCGGTGGCGCAGGCATTCTCGACGCGCGTGCTGGGCTTGAAGCGCAGGTCGGGATGGGCCTGCAGCGGCAGCGAGGAATGGAACTCCTGGCGCACGAAGCCGCCGTTCATGTTGCCGACATAGATGACGTCGACGTCCCGGGGCTCGATGCCGGCATGGGCGATCGCATCGGTCGCCGCCTTGACGATCAGCGATTCGCTGGTCTCGCCGTCGAGCTTGCCGAACTTGCTGTGGGACCAACCGACGATGCAGGCCGTCATGGAACTCTCCTTCACTGCGCAACGGCGACCCTAGACGCCGCGGTGCGCCGGGTCGAGCCGCCGATTGATGTGCATATACACTTATATCGGCGCGCCGGCCATGCAAGAGGGCCTGCCTGCCCAAATTCCGCCCTCCCGATGGTATTGACTGAGGCTTCCCCGCGGAGCCCAATTCCTTCTATGGCCGAGAACGCGCCTTCGCCTGAACAACGTCCGACGTCCCGCTGGCCGCTGATCCTGGGCGGCCTGGTCGGCGGCTTCCTGCTGCTGGCGGCCGGGCTGGCGCTGGGCTGGTATCTGTTCTACCGGCCGATCGTGAACGTCGCCGTTCAGCTGCCGGCCCCGCCGCCGCCTCCGGCCCCGCCGGGTCCCGACGCCGCCCAGGTGAAGGCGCTCGAGGACCAGATCGAGAAGCAGAAGGCGGCCAACAAGCAGATCGAGGAACAGATCGCCCTGCTGAAGGAGCGGCTGAAGGCCGACGTCTGCACGCTGAAGGATCCTCTGGGCAAGGATTCGCAAGGCAAAGGCGGCACGCCGGCCACCCCGGCACCGGCCGGCGCACAGCCCGAAAGGCGCACCTGACGGGCCCGGAGGCTTGCGGAGGGCAGCAAAAGAATCATTTGCTCACGGCAACATGTAGCTTCAATCTGGCCGTACGTATCAAGGAAGCGTGCGGGCCGGGGGAGTGAAGCAAGCCGTAGCCATGATGCATCGCGCGACGCTCGCGGCGTTGCTGGCCTTTCTGGCCGGTGGCTGCGATCGCGCAGTGGTGCTCAATCCGAAGGGGCCGATCGCTCATGCCGAGCGCGGTCTGCTGATCGACGCTTTCGTGGTCATGATGGCCGTGATCGTGCCTGTCATCATCATGGGCCTTCTGTTCGCGTGGCGATATCGTGCGTCCCGCAACGCGCGTTACGAGCCGAAATGGGAGTATTCGGCCAAGGTCGATGCGGTCGTCTGGTCGATCCCGGCGCTGATCGTGATCGCGGTGGCGGTGCTGGTCTGGCGCAGCACGCACAAGCTCGATCCCTACCGTGAGATCGCCTCCCAGGCGTCGCCGCTCGACATCCAGGTCGTGGCCCAGGACTGGAAGTGGCTGTTCATCTATCCCGAACAGGGCGTGGCGGCCGTGAACCAGATGGCGATTCCCGCAGGCCGGCCGATCAGCCTGCGCATCACCTCCGACACGGTGATGAACTCCTTCTACGTGCCGGCGCTGGCGGGCCAGATCTACGCCATGGCCGGCATGCAGACCCGTCTCAACCTGCTGGCGGATGCGCCGGGCCGGTTCGTCGGCCGCAACACGCAGTACAGCGGCGGCGGCTTCTCCGACCAGTTCTTCGAGGTCGTCGCCCTGTCGCCGACGGAATTCGATACGTGGGTGGCGAACGCCAAGCAGGCGCCGGCACGACTCGATTCACCGACCTATGCGAAGCTGGCCGAGAAGAGCCGGCTCAACCCCATCGCCTACTACTCGGCGGTGGAGCCGCGGCTGTTCGACACGATCATCGAGAAGTTCGCGGGGCCGCATGCCGCGCATGCCGGCCACGGTGCCAGCCCGTCCCCGCGGAGATAGAGGCCCATGTTCGGAAGACTGACCATCGAAGCCCTGCCGCTCTACAGCGCCATCGCCGCCAGCGGTGCCGCGGTGACGGTCGGCGGTGCGCTGCTGGTCGCCATCGTCGTGACCTGGCTCAGGGCCTGGAAATATCTGTGGACCGAGTGGCTGACCAGCGTCGACCACAAGCGCATCGGCGTGATGTACATCGTGCTGGCGCTGATCAGGCTGCTGCGCGGCTTCGTCGACGCGATCATGATGCGCGCCCAGCAGGCGATGGCTCTGAACAACGGGGGCTATCTGCCGCCCGAGCATTTCGACCAGATCTTCAGCTCGCACGGCACGATCATGATCTTCTTCATGGCCATGCCGTTCATGACGGGGCTGATGAACATCGTGGTACCCCTGCAGATCGGCACGCGCGACGTGGCGTTCCCGTTCCTGAATTCCCTCAGCCTGTGGCTGAGCGCCTCGGGAGCCGGCCTGGTCCTGGTCTCGCTGGTCATTGGCAAGTTCTCGACCGCGGGCTGGACCGGCTATCCGCCCTATTCCGGCATCCAGTACAATCCCGGCGTCGGTGTCGACTACTGGATCTGGGCGCTGCTGATCAGCGGCGTCGGCTCGACTCTCTCCGGCATCAACTTCATCGTCACCATCCTGAAGCGGCGCGCGCCCGGCATGATCCTGATGCGCATGCCGCCTTTCACCTGGACGGCGCTGTGCGCTTCCATCCTGATGGCCTTCGCCTTCCCGGCGCTGACCGTCGCGACCGCGCTCCTCGCGCTCGACCGCCTGCTCGGCATGCACTTCTTCACCAACGAGCTGGGCGGCAACATGATGAACTATGCCAACCTGTTCTGGATCTGGGGCCATCCGGAGGTCTACATCCTGATCCTGCCGGCGTTCGGCGTGTTCTCCGAGGTCGTGGCGACCTTCAGCCGGAAGCGGCTGTTCGGTTACGAATCGCTGGTCTATGCGACGATGGCCATCGCCATCCTGTCCTTCACGGTCTGGCTGCACCACTTCTTCACCATGGGCTCGTCGGCCAACGTCAACGCGTTCTTCGGCGTGACGACGATGATCATCGCCGTGCCGACGGGCGTGAAGGTGTTCAACTGGCTGCTGACGATGTATCGCGGCCGCATCACCTTCCACCCGTCGATGCTGTGGACCGTGGGCTTCATCGTGACCTTCGTGATCGGCGGCATGACGGGCGTGCTGCTGGCCATGCCGCCGGCCGATTTCCTGCTGCACAACACGACCTTCCTGATCGCCCATTTCCACAACATGATCATCCCCGGGGTGCTGTTCGGCTACCTGGCGGGCTACATGTACTGGTTCCCCAAGGCGTTCGGCTTCCGGATCAACGAGCCGTGGGGTCGGCGCGCCTTCTGGTTCTGGATCGTCGGGTTCTACCTGGCCTTCATGCCGCTCTACGCGCTGGGCCTGATGGGCATGCCGCGCCGCATGGAGCAGTACAACGATCCGACCTGGCAGCCTTGGCTGGTCGCGGCCTCGATGGGCGCGGTCCTGATCCTGATCGGCATCGGCTGTCTCGTCATGCAGCTCGTGGCCACGATCCGCGACCGGAACAAGGCCGTCGATCTGACGGGCGATCCCTATGACGGCCGCACGCTCGAATGGGCGACCGCCTCGCCGCCGCCGCCGTACAACTTCGCCGTCCTGCCCGAGGTACGCGATCGGGAACCGCTGTACGACATGAAGGAGCGCGGGGTGTCCTGGCTGAAGCCCCAGGTCTACCAGGATATCGAGATTCCGAAGAATTCGCCGGCTGGCGTCCTGATGGGGGTGTTCGCATTCGCTTTCGGCTTCGCGATGGTGTGGTGGATCTGGTGGCTCGCGGCCCTCTGCGCGCTCGCCATGTGGGCGACCATGATCTGGCGGTCCTCCGATGACGAGACCGACTTCGTCCTGACGGCGGCGGAGGTCGAGCGCCTGGAGGTCATGCGCCTGCGGGCGATCGAGACGGCGAAGATGGCCGGTCGCGCATGAGCAACGTGACCGCGCAGGCCGGCCGTCCGCATTCGGAGGCCGCCGAGATCCACGAGCAGCGGGCGCTCGGCTTCTGGCTCTACCTGATGGGCGATGCCGTCATCTTCGCCCTGCTGTTCATGACCTACGGCATCATGGTCGGCAACACGGCCGGCGGCCCGGCAGGCCGGCAGCTCTTCAACCTCGACAATGCCGCGGTGGAGACGGCCCTGCTGCTGGTGTCCAGCATGACCTTCGGTTTCGCATCGCTGGCGGCGCGCCAGACGGGCGAGCGCTCGACTGTGCTGGGCTGGCTCGCGATCACCTTCCTGCTGGGAGCAGGCTTCGTGTTCCTCGAGGTGCGCGAGTTCCTCGGCATGATCGCCATCGGCGCCGGCCCCGACCGCAGCGGCTTCCTCTCGGCCTTCTTCACCCTGGTCGGCACGCACGGGCTGCATGTCAGCATGGGGCTGATCTGGATCGTGATCCTGGGGGTCCAGGTCGCCGTCAAGGGCCTCACCCTGCCGGTGACCTCGCGGCTGCACCGGCTGGGCCTGTTCTGGCACTTCCTCGACATCGCCTGGGTCGGCATCTTCTCCGTCGTCTACCTGCCTGGAGTGCTGTGATGGAGCGCCATGGCATCGGCTCCTATCTGATCGGCTTCGTGCTCGCCGTCGTGCTGACGGTGATCCCCTTCTGGCTGGTCTACACGCACGCCCTGCCGCCCGGCCGCATCCTGCTGGTGATCGCCGGCGCGGCGGTGCTGCAGATCCTGGTGCATCTGCACTTCTTCCTGCACATCGACTTCACAACGCCGAAGGAGAACGTGGTGGCGCTGGTCTTCACCGGCGTGCTGCTGTTCCTGATGGTGGGCGGCAGCTTCTGGATCATGATCGACCTGCACCAGCGGATGGCGATATAGGCTACTCGCGCGGCCGGATCGTCCAGCGCGGCGGCAGCAGCCGCGTGTTGACGAAGAACGAATCGCTGTTGTCGGTGAGGCGAAAGACGTCAAGGAACGGCAGGTCGTAGCGGCTGCGGAAATAGATCTCCGCGCGCTGGGCGACGCCCGGATCGTCCTCCGTCAGGTCCCTGACGGCGGTGCGGAACGGGCAGGTGAAGCTGCCCGAGGCGCCGGGCGCCAGCCCGCGGCCGTCTCCCGGCAGCGAGACGTTGGCGGCGGCGACGATGGCCGGCTGGAAGGACGACGCGCGCACATAGGCGAGCACGCAGTAGATCTCGAGATTGGCCAGCGGGAACAGGTCGCTGGTGTTGTGGATGCGGAAGGTCACGTCGAAGGGCGAGCCCGCCGAGATCTCGCCCGAGGCGTAGCTCGGCACGGGCCGCAGCGTCCACAGCCCCGCCAGCGCGCCGGCGAGCGCCGCGATCACCACCAGCGCGATCAGCGCCTGGCGAATGGTGAGCCCGGCGTTGCGCGCGAGCTCGAGCATCTCCTTCTGGGCATCGATCGGCGGTGGAGGCGGCGGCGGGGCTGCCGCCGGCCGCCGCGTGCGGCGCCCGCCGCCGATCTGGGTACCGCCGGTCGGCGGGGTCGCTGGCGGCGATTTCGGCCGCCCGCCGCCCGTCGGCTTCCTCGTCCGTCGCCTGGTCGCCATGCCCGCCGTCCCGCCTCGCTGCGTGGCGCACCATGCCATCGCGGCCGGGGATTGCCTATGTGAAGAAATAGCCGTCGTTGTTGACGCGCAGAGACAGCACGACGTCCTGGAAGTCGTTGTCGCCGGTGCCGAAGGCGACGTCCTCGAAGCCGATCTTGAGGACGCGGCCCCCCGGCTCGGTGCCGGACAGGACCTGGTAGGCGCCATCGGTGTTGAGGTTGGCGAAGGAATGGAAGAGGCCGGCACCGGAGATCACGCCGCCGGCCGCGCTGCTGAGCAGCAACGGCATGCCGTTGCCGAGATGGGCCTGGGCGCCGGTGACCGGGTTGATGAAGGAGAGGTCGTCAGGCAGGGCGCCGAACTGGTTGAAGCCGTTCTGGATCAGGAAGAAGCCGAGCTGCACGCCGTCGCCCGGCGCGCCGAGGTCGACCGTGAGGCGGTCGAAGGGCACGGCCAGCGTGTTGGCGTAGATGACCTCGACGTCGAAGATGAGGCCGTCGGTGCCGACCTTGTAGTAGCCCAGCGTGTTGGCGAAGTGCGAGATGGCGGCATCCAGCGTGGCCCTGAACTGGACGTTGCCGTCGCCGGTGAAGAAGGCCTGGTTCGCCACGCCGTTGACGGCGTTCGGGTTCACGGCGATGCCCTCGTAGAGGTTGGGCAGGAAGGGATTGAAGGTGATCATGGTGTGCGTCTGCTCGCCGTTGCGCAGCACGTTCACGAAATCGCCGCCGGAGAAGACGCCCTTGAGCAGGATCTGCGTGTCGCCCAGGCCGAGCGTCGTGTCGCCACCGAACTGGGTGATGGTGAGCGCGGTTCGGCTCATCAGCACGCCCTGCACGTCGATGGTGGTCGACTGGCCGAAGTTGAAGACGGTGTCGCCGTTCATGTTGGCCAGCGCGTCGCGCAGGACGTTGAGGCCGCCACCGGGATCGAAGGTGTCGGGAGCGGCGCCGCCGGTCAGCACGTCGTTGCCCGCGCCGCCGAAGAGCTGGTCGCTGCCGGCGCCGCCGACCAGCGTATCGTTGCCCGCGTTGCCGATCAGGATCGAGGCCACGTCCGACGCGGTGATGTGGTCGTCGCCGCTGCCGCCGATGCCCGTCTCGATCACCGTGCCGAAGGCGATGCCGATATTGTTCTTCATGCCGCCGGCGCTGGAGAAGGTGCCGGGATTGAGGTCGATCACGGCATTCTCGGAAAAGCCCGAAAGGTCGAGCGTGTTGCCCGTGCCGCCGCTCCACAGCGTCACGACGGGATGCGTGTTGCGCGTGAAGTCGTAGAAGATGCTGATGGAGTCGTCGACGTTGGTGTTGAAGCCGAACACCAGCCCGCCCGACGCCAGCGGGCCGCCGGTCGCGACGCCGTAGAGGCGCTGGATCGCCAGGATGTCGAGCATCATCGGCGTCAGCGGCTGGTAGTACCAGGTGCCGTTCGCGTCGGTGAAGCTGCCCCAGTCCGTCCCCTTGACCGGATAGTCGTTCGAGTAGTTCGCGGTCTCATGGGGCATGATGTACGACATGATGGTCCAGAGCTTCATGTCGTAGGGCGAGGTCTGCTGGGTCGCCGGATTGACCTTCTCGGGAGGGCTGGTGCCGGGAATGTCGGTGAAATCGTAAGGTCCGCCGTGGCCGAGCCCGAGCATGTGGCCGAACTCGTGGATCAGCGTCGAGATCGGATAGCCGCCGGATGCCTGCAGGTTAGGCCCCAGCGGGCCGAATGAAGGGTCGTTGGTGTCGACGAGGACGCGGTTGTCGGAGCTGGGCGCGAGTGATCCGACCGTGCCACTGCCCACGTCGGGATGGGTGAAGGCGATGTTCTCCCAGTTGGCGCCTTGGGTGCCGAGGCCGCGCTTGATCCAGAAATCGGCGGCCGATGGATCGGCCGTCGCGACCATCCTGACGTTCGCGACCGCCGACCATAGCGCCATCGTGCTCTGGAACGCCCACTGCTCGTCGGCCGTCCAGCTGGCAGCGGGGTCGAAGTAGTAGGTGATGGTGGCGCCGGTGCCCGGCGTCGCGTTGCCCCATTTGAACACGTCTGCCGTGCCGGCGTATTGCGGTGGCACCGACGGATAGGGCTGGAAGTCCCGCCACGTCGCATACGAATAGGCGGCGACCAGCCCGTTCGCATCGATGCCGCTGATCGTGGCGACTTCGTCCTCGTAGGGTTCAGCCATCTCTCACCAATCCAGTACGATTACCATGCTGCCACGCCGGGCTACTTTGGCAGGCCTTCGAGCGCCTTCTTCGCCTCGGCATCGTTCTGCGCCGCCGCCTGCTGCAGCCAGCTTCTTGCCTTTGCCACATCTACGGGGAGGCCCGCACCTCCTTTCGCGAGCAGGAGGCCGAGCTTGCGCTGCGCCTCCGCCGAGCCTGCCAGCGCCGCGCGCTCGTACCAGTCGGCGGCGCGTGGCCCGTCCGGTGTGAAGCCTCCCTTCGCGGCGGTCGACAGGGGATCGTAGAAGGCGGCGAGCTCGACCTCGGCCGCGGCATTGCCGGCTTCGGCGGCGTGCCGGAACACGAGGAACGCCGCCGCCCATTCACCGGCCTTGGCGTAGTCGCGTGCCTTGGCCAGCATCGCCTCCGGCGTCGGCCCGCTCGCGAGATAGCCGGCGACGGCGTCGCGCACCGACCCGGCTGGCGTGGTGCTGGCCACGGTCGCGGTCGGGGCAGGCGACGCCGATGGCGCCGTCGCTTCCGTGGTATCCGGGGATGCCGGCCGCAGGTAGGTCGCCCACGCGTAATATCCCGCACCGGCCAGGATCGCGAGCACGAGGACGGCAACCAGCCAGCCGCGGCCGCCGGAGCGCTGGGGCGGCCCTGGATCGAGGGCCCGCGAGGCGCGCAGGTCGGGGCGTGGCGGCGGCCTGACGGGAGGCGGCGGCGGCTCCGGTGTGGGCTCCGGTGGTGTCGCCGGCGCGGGTTCCGGCGCTGCGGCACGGCGCAGACGCACCGTGTCGTCCGACAGGCGGCTGGACGGATCGGCCGCGCCCGAGGTCAGCATTGCGGGCCAAGCGACCACCGTGGTGCCCACGACGCCGATGTCGGGCTCGCGCACGCGCAGGCGGACCGTCGCGATGCCGGCCAGGCGGTCGCAGATCTCGGGGCCAAGATGGAATTCGAGCACGTCGCCGCGTCGCTCGACGCGCTCTGGCATCAGCCAGGCCTCGGTGCGTCGCCAGCCGTCGTCGGCAAGATGCGTGTCGGGCCCCTGCTGTCGCTGGATCGACAGGGTGAGCCCCTCGGGCGCAGCTTCCAGCTCGCTGATCCGCAGCACCGCATGGCCGGGCTCGGCCAGGGGCTGCACGGCGGCACGCACGGGCATCGCGTCAGGCCGGCACGGCGCGCAGGATGGCGCCGAGCCTGTCATTCTTCTCGGGCGAGATCTCGCGGCCGCCTTCGTACCCGACATTGTCCATCGCGAGCTGCAGGAAGGCACGCATCCAGTCCTTGCAGTAGTCGGCATAGATCGGCGCCGGATTCTCGCTCAGCACAGGCATCCCGTTGACGACCGGCGGCCCTTCGAACACGCGCCGCATCGGCGCATTGGGGGGCAGGCCGGGGCGCTGGTCGAGCGGCAGGCGGTCGAAGCCCAATGCGCTGACATAGCCGTTCAGCGCCGCCGACGCCGTACGCACCTGGCGTTCGGCGATCTCCTCCCACTTGGCGTTGGCGGCGTTCTCCAGCTCGCGCACCTCGTGGCTGAGCTGGTCGATCAGCTTCAGCCGATGGGCGCCCACGATCAGCTCGTCGATCAGCCAGCCGAGATGCTGGCGGTCGACGCCGAAATGCGACAGCGCCTTCTCGTCGGCGCCGACCCGGCGCATGTTGTCCAGCCAGTAGTCGGCCGCCTCCCGGGCGAAGCGTTCCGCCCGGTCTTCCAGCACGCCGGACGGCGGGGCTGCATGGCCGCCGTCGTCGCCGAAGACATCGGCGAAGATGGCACCGAGATCGACGGCGGCGCCGGTCGCCTGCGTGACCTGCGCCGGCGGCTTGCCGGCCTGTCCGTTGCCCTCGTCGGTCGGCCGCGCCGTGGAGATGCGGAAGTAGATCTCGCGCAGGGCGGTGTCGGCCACCTGCAGCGCCGCCAGCAGCTCGCCGAAGAGCTGCTGCTGGATGCAGGAAGCGAGTCCGCGCAGCACGGTGTGGACGAGATCCCGCTTCTTGTTGCGCGCGTCGCCGTCGGCGGCGCTATGGAAGCCGGCGAGCCGGTCGACCAGGCGATGGATCTGCACGTCGAGCTGACCGCGCACCTGCGCGCGCTTGATCGCCGGGTCGCAGACCGGCGTCAGTCTCTGCACGAGGTAGGAGACGCCGCCGTCGTTGGCGCGGAAGGCCTCGTCCCAGGCGTGCGCCGGATCGGTGAAGTGACGCCGTACGTCGGCATTGGCGACGAAGTGGTCGCGCAGCTCGCGCGCCCGCGCGGCGAAGGCCTCGGCGATGCCGCGTTCGCGGCCATCGTCGTAGTCCATCAGCCGCTCGTCGATCACCGTGGGGTTGCGCAGCCAGAAGGTGTTGTCGAAAGGCTTGCCGTCCCAATTGGCCGGCCATTCGCCGCGGAAGTTGTTGATCAGCGAATTGTTGAGGCGCGCCGACCAGCGCAGCTTGCGCGATTCCTCGGTCTCGCCCGCCTTCTGCTCGAACTCGCGGTCCATCTTGGTCAGCACGAGGAACAGCGCGTTCTTCTGGCGGGCGCGCTCGGCCGGCGTCGCGCCGATCGTCTGGTCGATCCAGGCCGACATCATGTCCGAGAGGTCGCGGACCTCCTGGTTGCCGTCGGGAATGCAGAGCAGGATGGCCGAGAGCTCGCGCTCGGCGGAGTAGCGCTGGAACAGGTAGGCGACCTTGCCGCGCAGCAGCAGCTCGCGCAACGGGTTGGCGCCCTCGGCGACGCCCTTGGCCTTGGCGACGTCGCCCAGGTTCGCGAGCTTCAGGCGCGAGCGTGCGCCGGGGAAGTCGAGCAGGTCGGTATGCTCGAAGAAGTCCCACGGCTTCTCGGCGATGGCGACACCGAGCTCGGCGGTCAGCGCGCAGATCAGCGAGCGCGGCAGCTCGGCGTCGGAGGTGTTGCGGCCATCGGCCTGCCGGGGACGGACCAGCAGCGTGTCGGCGGAATCGGCCCCCAGGCGGTCGAGCGTCAGCACGTCGACGATGCTCTTCTCGCGCGGGATCAGCGCATCCATGCCGAGCAGGGCCTCGGGGGCGAAGCCGAGCTTCTGCAGGCCGTCGTAGAGCGTGAGGTAGAGGTCGGTGAACGGCTGGAAGTCGTACCACAGCACCGACCACAGCCGTGCGCGGTCGTGCCCCGTCAGGCGCGGGGCGAGGTCGATCGCCTCCCGCCAGAAGTCCGTGCGCAGCTCGGCCGTGACGCCCGCGAAGAAGGTGTCGAAATACTCGATCAGATCCAGCACGTCGTCGGAATCGAGATCGCCGTACGGCACGCTCGCCGCCTTGGCGCGCAGCTCGGCCAGCCGCTGGCGGATCGCCGCACCGTCGGGTCGCTCGAAGGCGGCCTTCTGGTGGTCGAAGTCCAGAAGGAAGGAGTTGCCCAGGATCTTCACGATGTCGGTCTGCGTCAGCAGGCGCACCCGCACCGGGAATTGCGTATCGCCGCCGCTCAGCCCCAGGCCGAAGCGCGTGACCAGGCCGGTCGATTCGCGGTTGCCGGGCGGATTGATGTCGCGCAGGAAGTCGTAGCTGCGATCGGCGAATCGCGCCTGCAGCGGCCGGCCGTCCCGGCTGGCCAGGATGGAGACCAGGTAGGACTTGCCGGCCTGGCTGGGTCCGAAGACGCCGACGCACATGCGCCGCCGCGCCGCGCGCGCCAGCTTGCGGCTCTGGTTGCGAACCTTCTGCAGCTCGCCGACCAGCGATGGCGCCTGCTGCGCCACGGCGGGCGATTCCTGCGCCGCGTCCTTGAGCCAGGCGACGCCTTCGCTGGCCGCGACGGCCAGGGCTTCGCAATCCTGCGCGAGCTTGAGATCGACGGTGTCCATTACGCTTACCCGGTCTTGAGCATGCCCGTGTCGAGCCAGTAGCCCTCACGGCGCGGCAAGGTCTGCAGACGGAGCGTCAGGCGATCGAGCGCGACGGCGCGGCCGTCGCGGTTGGTCACCTGACGCAGGCGGAAACGTTCGACGTCGCCCGAATCCTTGTCCTTCGGCTTCACCCGGGCCAGCGTGATCTTGAACGGCGTCTCGCGCGCGTGGCGTTCGGCATATTCCGGCCGGGCAAACTCCAGCGCATAGAGCCGGGCCGCCGGCCAGCGCACCAGGTCGAGCTGGCGTGCGCCGAGCCACATCGGGCCGCGGAAGTCGAAGGTCACTTCCGGCAGCTCGTATTCGCGGTTGTCGAGATCGACGTCGCGGTAGACCAGGTCCTCGCGCTGCAGGCGACCGCCGCCGTCGAGCTTGCCGATGAACTTGGCGATGCTGCGCGAGCGCAGAAGGTCGGAGCGGAACGAGAAGTCGGGAAGCTGCGATTGCGCCAGCGCGGCGATCATCGCACCGACGGCGACCGTCGTCTTGGGATCCTCGACGCGCAGCCGCGCGTCGCGGAACGGATACCAGGCGCCGACGCGGTAGTCGTGCAGGGAGATCACGCGCTCGGGCGGCAGCGGCAGCAGCTCCATAAGGAGCGCGCGGATGCCGGGCAGCCGCGAGGGCCGTCCCGACAGCAGCAGCACGTCGCAGTCGTAGGCGTGCACGATCTCGGCCAGCGGCGCCAGCACGCGGCCCATCTCGGCGCGCACCGTCTTGTCGAGGCCGGGCAGGTCGATGGGGAAGATCGTCGCCCTGACATCGAAGTCGCGCGCGCCGCGCTTGCGCGCCGCCTCGTTGAAGAAGGTGATCACCTCCTCCGACGGACGCGAGCCTTCGGCGAAGAACGACTCGTAGGGCCGCGGCTCGGCAGCCACGACGCCCGACGCCGGATCGTAGGTTTCGGCCGCACGCATCAGCTCCAGGGCGATGGGATGGGCGACCTGCAGCGCGAACTGCTGGCGCAGGTTGCGCTGGATGACGTCCTCGCCGCCGCGATCGCCGCCCACCAGCTCGGCCATGAGATCCGACGGGTTGGCGATCCCGGCCGCCCGCAGCGTCGCCTCGATCGGCGGCAGCACGTGCGCCTGCACGACGCGCAGCAGGATGTCGTCGCCGGCCACGCTGAAGCCTTCGCGGAACCGCTGCTCCGGGAACAGCGTGACCGACGTGCCGGCCCCTTCCAGCCGGTAGGTGTTGACGATGAGATCGGTGGTGCCGCCGCCGACGTCGATGCTGGCGATCGACAGAGAACCGTCGGCCGGCCGGCTGCGCGGCTTGGCCGTGACCTGGAAGAAGCGGCGGGCATCGCCGCCGAAATTGCGGGCCACCTCGGTGTAGAGATAGACGAGCTGGGTGCAGCTCGCCTCGTCCCAGTCCGTCAGCACGCGCGGCGCCGGCGCGGCGGGGTCGTCGAGCTTCCAGCCCAGCATCATCCAGACCAGGTCGCGCGCCGCCTCGGCGCGCTTGCGGAAGATGAGCCGTTCGGCCAGCGGCATGCCGGTGGGAAGGGTGAGGACGATGCGGCGCAGCCGCCGCGGCGTCTCGGCATGGGCGCGCCGGCCGCGCTGCTGCGGCGAGTTCATCAGCGTCAGCGCCTGCAGCAGGATCTCCGACAGCACGAACGTCATGATCGACGAACGGGAGTAGAGCGGCTCGAACACCGGCAGGTGGTCGGCGCTGTCGGCTTCGGGCTCGACCAGGTGCAGCGGCTCGCCCTTCTGGTTGATGAGCTGCGCCATCGGCCCGGCCGCCGCCGGCATCGTCGTCTGGTCCTGGGCATAGGCGACATTGAAGCGCCATTCGCGCGCCTGCGGCTCCTCGTCCCACAGGTAGCGCTTGGGGCTCGACATGCCGGTATTGCCCTCGGTGCCGCGGCGGCGCGCCGCGAGCCGTGTGGCCTCCGGCCCGACGCGCGTCATGGTCGGCCAGACGAAGGCGTCGGAGCGGCCGCCCAGGCGCGACAGGTGGTTCTTGCCGAACCAGGCCTGGGCGAACTCGACGCGCGATTCGAACGGCCTGGCATGCACGCTCTCGGGATGGGAAAGATCGCGCAGCGAGAGCTCGTAGGAGTCGTTGAGATTGACGCCGAGCTCGCCTGCCGCCTCGATGAGCAGGCCGCAGGTGCGCGAGTTGCCGACGTCCAGCACGAGGTCGACCTCGATGGCGCCGCGTCCCGGCCGCTCGGCGTCGCCCACCAACTTGACCGGCGGGAAGCGCACGGCTGCGGCGAGCAGCCCGAGGAAGGCGAGGTAGCGCGCGGTCGCTTCCTGCGGCTTCTGCTTGATGTCGCTGTCGATCTCCTCGGCCGTGGCGCGCGGATGCAGCTCGCGGAACAGCTCCTCGAGCCACTGGTTCAGCCAGCCCTGGCGCAGCAGCCAGTGGTTGGCGCGCTGCTGGGGCGCGAGGGCGAACAGCGCGCCCGCCGTCACGTCCTTGGAGGAGGGCGCGAGGTAGGCGCGGCCTTCAGCTTCGGCGATCAGGCCGGTGTCGAAAGCCAGCACGACGCGATAGCGGTTGCCCTGCTCATCGCGGTAGCCCGCGCCGTAGCGCGCCTCCAGGTCGACCACGCGGACGCGCGCCCAGTCGGCCGGGCCTTCGCGGAACTGGTTGTTGGGCCGCACCTGCAGGAACGGCACCGGCACCCACTTGTCGATGAAGGGGGCGAGCGCATCCTTGGCGGTGACGACGAGGTTGGGCTCGGCGGCGCGCCGGCGGCCGCCTTCGACGATCTCGTACTGGCCGCGGCCCTCGTCGAAGTCGAGCTGCACGAGGTCGTCGACTCCCGTGCCGCCGCCGGCGTCATGGAAGCCCCATTCGCGGATGCTGAGGCGCACGGGATCGAAACCGAAATCGAGGAACTGGATGCCCGAGCGGGCGATCAGTGTCGTCGGACTGGGATAGCTCGGCAGGCGGGCGAGTTCGCTCATGTCACTTTCGAATCATGCTGTCCGGAGAAGGATCAACGGCCGATCTGGACATTATAGCTGCGTTTGTCGCCCGGCTGGCTGCCGGTGCATTTGGCGACGCCGTCCTGGCCGACCTCGCAGTTGACGGTGTTGCGGGCATAGGTCTTGCCGTCGGCGCATTTCGGATTGGCCTTCTCCTCGATCACCAGCTTGGACCCGTCCCAGCGCGCCTCGGCCGGCGCCTCGCAGGTCGAGCCGTTCTTCTGCACGAAGGTCACCTTGCCCTTGCCCTTGTCGTCGAGCGTGTAGCTGGGCCGCAGGTTGCGCTCGCCGGTCGCCGTGGCGAGGCCGGTGCGCGAGCGCCAGTCGCCCTTGAGGAAGGCGAGGTCCTGCTTCTGCTTGGCCTCGGGCGGCACGACCATCGGCTTGGGTTCGTCCTTGTCCTTACTTTCAGCGGCCTTGTCCTGGCCGTCCGGACCCTTGGCACCGTCCTTGTCGGCGGATTTGTCGTCGGGGCCTTTGCTGCCATCCTTGGCCTGGTCCTTGTCGGCCATCGCCTGGTCGGCGGCGGCTCCCGGCATGTCGGCGGCGGCGCCGCGCTCGATGGGCGCGCCGCCGGCCACGCTGCCGACCGCGACTCCACCCGGAACCAGCACTGCGGCCGCGCAATCGCTGCCGCGTTGCGCGGCCTCGTCCGTGAGACGCGCCAGCTCCAGGCGCAGGTCCTCGTTCTCCTGCCGCAGCGTATCCATGCGCACCTTCTGCATCTCGGCCGGCTGGCGGACGGCGAGGGTCAGCGCCCGCTCGCGCGCCTCAGCCTCGAGCCAGGGCTCCAGACGCGGCAGATAGGGCCGGACCAGCCAGGCCAGCAGCGCCAGCAGCAGGAGGAGCAGCACGGCGAGCAGCAGCCATTGCCACCATGCCGATCGCGTGCCCGCCGCGACGGCCGGCGCAGAGGCGAGAACGGCCTGCGGTGCCGCCTGTGGCGGGATCGCCGTGGGCCGCGGCACGACCGGCGGGCTCGCGAGGAAGACGCCGGGCAGGTTGGATTCGGCGGAGAAGCCCCAGAAGGTCATGACGGGGCGGCCATCGACGACGTAGAGCGTCTCCTCGCCGGGTGCGGTCAGGGCGTTGCGCAGCAGCCGGGCGAAGTTGCGCTCCGCCCCGGAGCGGTCCGGCGCCTCCATCGACTGGGCGAGGGTGCTCATCTCGCCGTGCAGGCGATGGACCTCATCGAGGATGCGGCCGCGCTCCTCCTCGGACAGATCGGACAGCTTGGCGACCGGCCCCTCGAAGGGTGCGTACCAGTCGATGCGCCGGCCGGTGGGTTCGACCTCGGGGACCGCCAGCAGGTCGGCGTGGCGCCGCGACAGGCGCTGCGCGACGGCCGCGCGCAATTGTCCGGCGGCGCGCCATACGGGGTCGCCGGCCATGCCCAGCGCGCGATAGCGCTGCAGCGATTCACTGACGAGGAGCGGACCTGCGGCCATCTCGATTCCTCAACGGGGGCAGACCATGGCGTATGTCCAGCGCGTGCCCCACATCTCTCCCGTTACGATCACGTCCACGGAATAATCCCCGGCCACGGGCTTCCAGTCGAAGCCGAATCCGCCGCGGCCGCTGCGCGGTCCGCCGGTGCCGGCGATGACCTGGCCCCGATACACGACCTTTATGTCGTCCGGCTTGACGTAGAGATTGTAGTTGATCGCCACGAAGCCGGGCCTGTCGCCGAGATAGTGGCGGTTGCGCGTCACACCCTCGCCGCCGGAATCGCCGGACCAGTTGCAGGGCAGCTGCCCCGGCGGCGGCCGATTGATCGGCGGCGCGGGGGGCGTGCGCGGCGCCGCCGCCTGCTGCTGCGGGGGCGGCTTGGCGGCCTGCGGCGGCGGCTTCGGGGCCGGTGGCGGAGGGGGAGGCTTGGGCGGTTCGATGGGCTTGCACATCTCGACCTTCTTCTTCAGGTCGAGCTCCAGCGCGGCGAGCTCCGCCTTGAGCTTGTTCTCTTCGCCGGCGGCCGCGTCCAGCGACGCCTTCAGCACGGGAGTCGGATCCGGCGGCGGCTCCGGTGCCGGCGGCGCCGGCGTCTCGATGGCCGCGACGTTGAGATTGGGATCGACCGGCGCGCAGGTGCGCAGCAGCCACGAGGCCAGGAGCAGCAGGAGCAGCAGCAGCAGGCCGAACAGCAGGGCGCTCACCCACGGCGCCCAGCCCAGGCGTGCCGGCAGGACGGCGGCCGGCGCGCTCGCGAGCATGGCCCCGGGTGCCGGCATGGGTGGGGTCGGAATCGGGATCGGCGGCGGCGCGAAGCCCTGCAGGCTGTCCGCGGCATCGGCCTCGTAGCCCCAGGCGACGATCACCGGCTCGCCGTCCACGACGAAGATGAAGTCGTCCGACGGACGCACCGTCGCGAGTTCCAGCGAGCGCCCGATCAGGCCGGCGTCGCTGCCCGGCGATTGCTGCAGCTGGCCGCCCAGCGCGCGGATGGCCGAGAGGCGCTGCTCGACGGTGCCCAGGATCTCGGCGCGCGCAGCATCGTCGAGGTCGGCCAGCCGGCGGACCTGGCCGCTGCGCGCAGCATACCAGTCGATGCCGTCGCCGCCCTCGCGAAGCTGCGGCTCGGCCAGCAGCGTCGCGGCGCCGTCGCCCAGCCGCCGCCGGATGACCGCGAGAAGCTGGCCGGCAACCGCGTGCAGGGGATCGCCGCGCACGCCGAGAGGCCGCACGCCCAGCCGAGTCGTCAGGATCAGGGTGGGGCGATCGCCCATACGCTGCCGAATGCTCCCTCTGCTCCCATAACGCCCACGGATTCCGGCGGGTTTATGTCCGATCGTCCCTTCTTCGCGATGAATCCAGGCAGAGACGGATAATAACAAAAGTTCTTGATTATAACAAGAGAAGAGAGCCGTTCCATGCGTGACGAATTGGTGGTCCCGGGCGGACTTTTTGCGCTCCACATCGGCCAGGCACGGCTTTACCGCCCCGGCCGATCCACCAGATGCGGTGTGCGTCGTGCAAGACTACCGCAAGATCGGCCAGGGAAGGCATGCGATCGCAGGCAGTGCATGCAGCCGGGCGGTTGACGTCGACAGCCCTATCGACTAGGTGTCCGGCCGTTGCTCGGGGAGTAGCCGTCCGCTGAAGCGGAACGTGCATCAACATATTTGGTCCAAGGACCCATATTGGGTCCAAGGACCATGGTGCACGTGTCGGACCGCAGGTCCGGATTGGCGAGACCGACGATGCAGACCTCCAGCGTCAGGGCCGGCGGGGTCGCGCATCGTCGTGTCACTTGGCCCCGGACGTACCGTCGGTGGAAACCCTGTTGATATCGACCGGCCTCGTGGCGTTGGCCGAGATCGGTGACAAGACGCAGTTGCTGGCCCTGATCCTGGCGGCGAAGTACCGCCGCCCCGCCCCCATCATCCTGGGCATCCTCGTCGCGACACTGCTGAACCACGCCGTGGCGGCCACGATGGGGTACCTGGCGGCGCAATGGCTGACCGGCCAGGCCTTCCAGACCGCCGTCGGCGTCGCCTTCATCGTGATGGCGGCCTGGGCGCTGGTGCCCGACAAGGCCGACGACGGGCCCGGCCAGGGTCTCGGACGATACGGCGTGTTCCTTGCCACGCTCGTGGCCTTCTTCCTGGTGGAGATCGGCGACAAGACGCAGATCGCAACGTCGCTGCTGGCGGCGCGCTTCGACGACATCGTGCTGGTCACGGCCGGCACGACGCTCGGCATGATGCTGGCCAACGTGCCCGCCGTGTTCCTGGGGCAGGCGGTGCTGCGCGTGGTGCCCCTCTCCTATGTCCGCATCGGCGCCGCGGTGGTCTTCGCGGTCATCGGCATCTGGATCCTGGCCGCCGTCTGGTCATGAGGCGAGCAGCCGGCCGTAGCCGGCGACCGGCGTCCGCACGCCGGCGAGCCGCAGGCAGCGCCACAGGCTCGCCTGGTTGGCCGTGACCACCGGCAGGCCGAGATCCTGCTCCAGCGCCTCGATGATGCCGACGCAGCGGAAGCCGGTGCCGCCGATCAGCACGCCGTCGGCGCCCGTCGGGCAGGCGGCGCGGATCTGGGCATGGAGCGGCTCGATCTCCTGCGCGAAGCCCAGCCCGTGGCCGTAGAGGTCGCCCGGCGGCAGGTCGCGCCACTGGCGGCCGGGATCGGCGCGCAGATGTCCCGCCGGCGCGATGCCGTGGTCGCGATAGTAGCGCAGCGCCGCCTCGACCGTGCCGTCGGGGAACCAGGGTGGCAGCACGAGGAAGGGATGGTCGATGCCGGAGGCGCGCAGGGCGTCCAGCGTGTCGAGGCCATTGGTCGTGACGCCGGCATCCGTGCCCAGCGCCGCCCGCAGCGCCTCGACCACGGCCTCGTCCCAGCCCTTGCCGCCCACGACGCTGCTCGAAGTGTGGCCGAGCACCACGGCCGACAGGCGCATGGCGCCGAACTGGCGGCAGCCGCGCAGCAGGTCGTCGGGCAGATCGACACCGCTGCGGTCGGCGCGCCACGGCGCCCAGGGCGCCTTGGCGGTGACGCGGGCGGCGTGCACCGACACGCCGGGCGGCGCCATGGCCCACCATTCGGCCTCCGGCACCGCCTCGCTGCCCACGATGAACATCCCGATGCGGGCCCGCCATCCCCAATTGTCGTTCCGTGTCACGTCTCCGGCCTTTCCATCTTGGGACGACGCTCGCAGGTTCGGCATCGTCCGGGTTCTTCATTGCGGCGCTTCGAGTGCAACGCCCGGACGTCCGCGAACGGGTTGCCTGGAACGATCGCCCGTCGCTACAAGTACTGCTTGGCGATAGAGGAGGCCACCGTGTCGGTGCCGTCGTCAGCTCGCGTTCGCAAGCGTCGCCTGGCTCTTCGCAAGGCCGGGCTTCGCCCCGTCCAGCTTTGGGTGCCGGATACCCGTCGGCGCGGATTTGGCGCCGAATGCCATCGCCAATCGCAACTCGCGTCAGAAGCCGACCGGGGCGACGATGAATTGATGACGTTCATGGATGCGGCGGCCGATGACCTGCGTCCGGTCATCCTGAGCGAAGCGAAGGATCTCATGCCGACGGCAGATGGCGATGAGGTCCCTTCGACGGAGCTCAGGGCCAGGCCTTCGCTCGCGCTCAGGACGACGATGAATTACGGCAGTGGCGAACTCGACTTGCCGCCCACGCTGTCGCGGAGCGCGGGCCGATCCCCTGTGTGTTCCTCTGCCAAGCGGCAAGGACTTGAGGACCGCTCAGCCCGGGCTGACGAAGGCGCTCATGTCGCCGGACTGGACCCGTACGATGCGGGTGGCGAAGACGGCCGACAGCCGGTCCGGGTCGAGCGTGGCAGCCGTCGGGCCGAGCGCGATCAGGCGGCCGTTCTCGACGATCGCGACGCGGTCGGCGTAGCGCGCGGCCATGTTGAGGTCGTGCAGCACCGCCAGCACGCCCAGGCCGCGGTCGGCGCGGCGGCGGGCGCTCGCCAGCGCGGCATGCTGGTGCGAGAGGTCGAGGCCGGCGATCGGCTCGTCGAGCAGCAGGAAGGGACGTGCCGCCGGATCGGCATCGCACTGCGCCAGCACGCGCGCGAGCTGGATGCGCTGGCGCTCGCCGCCCGACAGCACCGTGTAGGGCCGGTCGGCGAAGGCATGCGCCTCCGTCTCCTGCAGGGCCTGTTCGGCGAGGCGGCGCATCTGGCCCTCGGAGAGCCGGTCGCGATGGGCGAGCAGGCCCAGCATGGCGACCTGCAGGCCGGTGAAGTCGAAGGCGACGCTCGATTGCTGGGGCAGAACGGCGCGGCGCAGCGTGAGCTCGCGCTTGCTCCATTGCGCCAGCGGACGGTCGGCGAGCGTCACCTGGCCGCTGGCGGGCAGGCGGTCGCCTGCGAGAGCGCCGAGCAGCGTGCTCTTGCCCGCGCCGTTGGGGCCGATCACGGCGAGCAACTCGCCCGATACGACGGCAAGCGACATGTCGGCGATCAGGACCTTGGCGCCGGCGCATACAGTGACGGCCTCGGCCTGCAGGACGGGCGGCCTCACAGCCCCTCCCGCGCGGCGCGGCCCGCCAGCAGCCAGAGGAAGAACGGGCCGCCGACCAGCGCCGTCAGCACGCCGATCGGCAGCTCGGCCGGCGCGACGATGGTGCGCGCCAGGGCGTCGGCCAGCACCAGGAAGGCGCCGCCGAACAGGGCGGCCGCCGGCAGCAGCGTGCGATGGGCGGGCCCCAGCAGCAGGCGCACGATGTGCGGCGCGATCAGGCCGACGAACCCCACGGTGCCGGAGATCGCCACGCCGGCGCCGACGGCCAGCGCGACCTGCGCCACCAGCCGGCGCTTGAGCGTCTCGACGTCGACGCCGACATGGCCGGCCTCGCGCTCGCCCAGCGCCAGCGCGTCGAGCAGATGGGCCACCGGCAGGAGCGTGGGCACGGCCACCGCCATGACCAGCAGGGCGGGCACGATGGCGGTCCAGGTGACGCCGCCGAAGCCGCCCATGGTCCAGAAGATCAGGGTGCGCAGCTGCTGGTCGTCGGCCATGAACACCAGCATGCCGATGCCGGCGGCGGCCACCGCGTTGACCGCGATGCCGGCCAGCAGGAGCGTGCCGACCAGGGTGATGCCGTCGCGCGCCGCCAGGCGATAGACGACGACGGTCGCGACGAGGCCGCCCAGGAAGGCGGCCAGCGGCAGCAGCCAGGGCCGCAGGCCGGGCGGCAGGACGTGGACCACGCGCTCGCCCAGCACGATCACCGCGACGGCGGCGAGGGCCGCGCCGCTCGACACGCCGAGCAGTCCGGGATCGGCCAGGGGATTGCGGAACAGGCTCTGCAGGGCCGCGCCGCCGGCGGCCAGCGCGGCGCCGACGGCAAAGGCCGCGAGGACCCGCGGCGCGCGGATGGCATAGACGACGGCGGCCGTCGTGTCGTCGAGCGGCTGGTCGGAGAGGCCGATCGCCGCCAGGAGCTGGCCGAGGCCGACCGGAAAGGCGCCGATGCACAGGCCGGCCAGCACGCTCGCCACGGCGGCGAGGGCGAAGAGGGGGATGGGGCGGACGAGGGGAAAGGTCATGCGACTCATGCTCCTCTCCCCCTTGGGGGAGAGGTCGGGAGAGGGGGTGAAGCGAAGGCTGCCTCTTGCAATACCCCCCCCCCCCCCCTCTCCCCCCCAGGGGGGAGGGGGACGGAAGGGGCCGCGGAGGGAAAGGGGGCGGGGGGGTGAAGCGAAGCCTGCCTCTTGCAATACCCCCTCACCCAGCCTCTCCCCCAAGGGGGAGAGGAGCATGAAGGGCCGTGCGAAGGAAGCGGGTGCGGGCATCACTTCGCGCGCGCGAGCTCCGGGTGAAGGGCGGCGGCGAGCTCGGTGGCGGCCTGCGGCGTGCGCGGGCCGAAGCCCAGCAGCAGCAGCACGTCGAACTGCAGCACCTTGCCGTTGCGGCCGGCCGGCGTGCGGTTGAGCGCCGGCTGGTCGAGCACCGCCTGCACGCCGCCCATCGCCTCGACGCTCTGGCGCGGCATCAGCACGAAATCGGCGCGCGAGGCGATCACCGCCTCGGGCGTCAGCGGCCGGTAGCCGGCATAGCCGTCGATGGCGTTCACGCCGCCTGCCAGCTGGATGATGCCGTCGGCGGCGGTGCCGCGGCCGGCCGCCTGCGGCGCGCCGCCGCTCATCGACAGCAGGAAGAGCACGCGCGGCTTGCTGGTGGCCGACGCCAGCCGTGCCTTCAGCGCCGCCATCTCGCGCCGGCCCTCGGCGATCAGCGAAGCGGCCTCGGCGGTCTTGCCGGTGACCTTGCCGACCGCCTCGATCTTCTCGACGACGCTCTCGTAGTCGTAGCGGTCGGGCAGGACCATGACCTCGATGCCGGTCGAGCGCAGCTGGTCGAGCGTCGTCGCCGGCCCGGCCGCCGTGGTGGCCATGATCAGCGTCGGCTTGAGCGCCAGCACGCCCTCCGCGGCGAGGGCGCGCATGTAGCCGACCTGCGGCAGGGAACGTGCGGCGGGCGGGTAGAGGCTGGTCGAATCGACCCCGACCAGCAGGCCCTCCGCGCCCAGGGCATAGAAGATCTCGGTGAGGGAGCTGCCCACGGAGACGATGCGCGGCGTCTTCTGCGCGAGGGCGACGCGCGACGTGACCGCCGTGACGGCGCCGAACGAGATCGCCAGCGCGACGGCGGCACGCCGGCCGATCTGCCGTCCGGTCCGGCTGCCTGTGCCCTGCCTGCTCACGATGCCGCCTGCTTCTCGACCCGCGCGACCAGTCCGCGCCAGCTCTGGAGCTCGGGCTGGCCCGGCTTGCGGGCGCCGAACATCAGCAGGATGTTGCGATCGTTCGCATCGAACGCCTCGATCGAGGTGACGACGCCGTCCTCGGTCGGCTTGCGCACCGAGAAGACGCGCGCCACGGCCGATTCGCGCAAATGCAGGTTGAAGGTCGGGTCGATCACGTTGAACCAGCCGTGCGTCTCCAGCAGCCGCTCGATCGGCCCCGTGTGGATCTGGATGCAGCCGTGGTTGCCGACGAAGATCATGATGGGCGTGCCTTCGGCGCTGGCCAGCGCCATGGCGCCGCGCAACGCGCGGGGCGGCAGCTCGCGCGCGAATTCGTCGCCGGCCAGCCGCAGCGCCTGCACGCGACCGACCTCGAATTTCCGCAGCATGCCGAAGAACTCGTGCGTGTCCTTCATCGACCGCCAGGCGGCGCGCAGGCCGTCGAGGTCGATGGCCGAATCCGGCCGGTCCTGCGCGTCGGCCTTGCGCGGCTCGACGGCGATCTCGACCGGTTCCTCGGCGCGATGGCGCGCCACCAGGGCGTCGAATGCCTTCCGGTCGGTCTCGCCGGTGGCGTAGATCTTGTGCACGGCATCGCCGGCGGCGTCGAAGAACTGCAGGCTCACCCGCTCGCTGCGCTTCAGCGGATCGCGCACGGCGAAGCCGTGCCGCCAGTTGCCGAGGAACAGGCGCAGGTCGATGTCGGCGCCCAGCACCAGCCCCTGCGGCCCGGCCACTTGCACGTCCTCGAAGCGGCCATGGCGCTCGTGCACGCAGTGCTCGTTGCGCGTCAGGCACATGACGCGGCCGACCGACGGCAGGTCGCGGAGGAGCGCCCGGAAGTCCGGCGCCAGCGGCACGGCCTTCTGGCCCTCGCCCGTATTGCCGATGCCCAGCGCGACGAGCTCGGCCTCGCTGACACCGAGAGTCGCCGCCGCATCGCGGATGCGCAGCGCGGGCTGCTCGCCGCGCAGCCGGTTCCAGCGGGCCGCCAGCTCGGTATTGGAGGAGGAAAGCATGACAGACTCCTTGGTTGGCAGAGGTTAGCGCAATCGGAAGCGGACCGGGATCTCGACCCAGGACGGTACGGGACGGCCGTCGCGCACCGCCGGGAGGAAGTGCCAGCCACGGACGGCGGCCAGGGCTGCCTTGTCGAGCATGTGGTGGCCGCTGGAACGGTGCAGCACGATCTCGACGGCGTTGCCCTGGGCGTCGAGCCGGACGCGCACCAGGGCTTCGCCCTGCTGGTTGAGTTCGATCGCACGCGGCGGGTACACGGCCGGCGTCGGTGGATGGCGGAAGCGCGGCTTGCCCTCGAAGACGATGGCGGGGACCGGCAGGAATCCGGCGGCCGCCTGCTGCGCCGCACCGCTGCCGCCGAAAGTCTGCTGTGGCCGGCCGTTCGACGCGGCCGCCTGCGAAGGGGAGGCGGCGGATGGCGCCTTGGCCTTCGTCCTGGCCTTGTCCTGGCTCGTGTTCGTGCTCGCGGCCGGCGGCCTGGGCGCAGGGTTGGATCTCGGTTGCGGCTTCGGCGCCTGCGGGGGCTTCATCTCGGCCGTGTCGAGCGGCGGCGGTTCCTGTGGAGGCGGAAGCTCCGGCGTCTTCAGCTCGGAAAAGTCGGGTGGCGGCGGCTCGTGGGGTGCCGGCAGCACGATGGGCGTCTCCTGCGCGAGCCGCACGGGAGGTGGTTCCTCGGGCGCCGGCAGCTCGACCGGCCTTTCCCGCGAAAGTTCGACTGGGGGCGGTTCGTCGGGCGCCGGCAGCGCGAGCGGGTGATCCGCCGCGCGTTCCGCGGGCGGCTCCACCTGTTCCAGCTCGGGTTCGGCAGGCCGCTCTGCCGCTGCCGGAGAAGGCGAAGGGAACACCGATGGCGAAGCGGCCGGCGCGGCCGCGAAGGCGAGGTCCACGACGAGGGCGGCCTCGCCGGATCCGGCGCCTCCCGAGGCGCCGGCGGCGAAAAGCAGGACGACGGCAAGCCCGTGCAGCGCAAGAGACAGCGCCATCGACGCGCCCGGCGGGCGTGTCGATGGCGCCGGTAGTCGCTCGGCGGAGAGGGCTGCCGGGACTACCATCTCGCTGTGAGGTTGACGCCGAAGTAGCGGCCGGGCTGGGCGTAGAGATCGAGCTGCTGGTTGGTGGCGGCAAGCCCGGTCACGTCCGCCGAGTTCCAGTACTTGGCGTTGGTGATGTTGAAGGCGCCGGCATTGATCTTCAGATGCTCCTTGAAGACATAGCCGACGGTGGCGTCGAGATTGAAGTAGGCCGGCGTCTGGAAGTAGGTCGGGTTGCTGACCATGTTGTGCTGCGCGGTCATCGTGCCGATGAGCTGCGCCACGAAGCCTTCGTCGGAGCCGTAGCGGATGCGCGCCTGGGTGGCCCATGGCGACACGGAGTCGACGGGCAGGCCGGTGCGGGTGTCCCAGCCCTGCGCGAAGGCCGTCCAGCCCAGCACCGACCATTGCGGCGCGAAGCGGTACTCGCCGCGCGCCTCGACGCCCCAGATCGTGACGTTGGCCAGGTTGACGTACTGGAACTGGGTGACCGGGCCGACCTGGCCGACCGTCACCGTCTCCAGGAAGTTGTTGTAGAGGTTGTAGAAGCCGGTGAGCTGCCAGCTCGATCCGTCGGCGTACTTGCCGCGGAAGCCCACCTCGAAGCTGTTGCCCGTCTCCGGCTGCAGGTTCGGGTTGGGCAGGATCTGGTAGAACGAGGCGGCGTTCGTGAAGCCGAAGTTGGCGTTGTCGTACGGCGGCGCCCGGAAGCCGTTGGCATACTGGAAGTAGGCGGAATAGATGTCCGAGAAGCGGTAGATCACGCCGAGCTTGGGCGAGGCCGAAATGTACGTGCTGGACGCCGGCAGGTAGTTGAACGCCGCGCCGGTCGAGTTCCAGAAATACTGGTCGGGATTGGGATTGAGCTTGTAGTAGTTCAGCCGCACCGCCGGCGTGATGCTGAGCCGGCCGCCCAGCGCCGTGATCTCATCCTGCACGTAGGCGCCGGCCTGTATCGTGTCGGTGTCGGGGAAGTTCTTGTTGGGATAGGTCTCGCCGGCGACGTTCTGGGTGCGCGCGCCGGTGGCCAGCGTGATCTGCCAGCGGTTGCGCGGCCGCGTCGTCGTCGTGTAGGCGAAGCTCAGCCCGTAGGTGAAGACGTTGCGCGTCCCGAACAGAAGCCGGTCGGTGTTCATCTGCAGCTCGGCGCCCGAGACGTTCTGCGTGTACCAGAACTGCGACGTGCGGGCGTTGGACGGACTCGCACCGGCGACCGTGCCGCGCAGCTGGTAGGTGTCGGCCTGCTGGTAGATCGAGTTGAAGTAGGCGAGGAAGTCGACGCGGTCGATGAAGCCGATCGGTGCGTCATGCACCCACTGGGCGCTGATGCGGTAGGTATTGGTGTAGTCCTGGCCCCATTCGTCCCAGATGCGTGCGAAGAGGCTGGGGAAGATGCCGACGCCCGACAGCATCTGCGTGCTCTGCTGGCCCTGCGTGTAGCCGCCGGTGATGCGGATCGTGTCGACGTCGGTCGGGCGCAGCACCAGCTTCGCCAGGAAGTCGTTGCTGTACCAGCCGGTCGGGTTGGGCGCGAGCGACGACTGCGCAGGATAGAACTCGTGGCCGTCGCGGCGGGTGTAGATGCCCAGGAACTCGACGTTCTCCTGCTTGACCGCGCCGGTGAAGGTCTCGGCGAACTGCTGGTTGGCGCCGGAGTAGGCGCCCTTGACGCTGGCATAGACGTTCTTGCCGCCGATCATGTAGTCGCCGGGATCCTTGGTCGTGTAGGCGACCACGCCGCCCAGCGCGTCCGAGCCGTAGAGCGCCGAGGCGGGGCCGCGGATGATCTCGACGCGCTTGATGTCCTCGAGGTCGGGCTGCTCGCGCGTGTAGGTGCCGGCGCCCATGTTGCTGTCCGGGAAGTCCGGCATGCGCATGCCGTCGACCATCAGCAGCACGCGGTTGCCGCCGATGCCGCGGATGATGAAGTTCTGGAAGCCGGCGCGCGTCGGGTTGTTGCCGACGGTGACGCCGGGCTCGTTGCGCACCAGATCGCGGATGTCCTGCATGTTCTCGCGGTCGATGTCCTCGGTCGTGATGACCGAGACCGTTGCCGGGACGTCGTCGAGCGGCCGGCGGGTGCGGGTGGCCGCGGTGGTGACGGCGTCGAGCTGGGTGGGCACCGGCTGGCCCGGCGTGACGACCGGCGTGGTGCCCGTGCCGGGCCAGGTCGCGGCGGGGGGCGGCGGGGCGGGGTTGCCGGTTGCGTTCGGCGGCCCCTGAGCCGGCGTCCCCCGAGCCGGCGTTGGCGGGGCCGCGTTGGCGGGGGCGCGGGAGGACG
>Ga0182792_1000555_pt1 | contig 34188 bp, 19 predicted proteins | sample Passage237B_FD_130497 | JGI IMG/M metagenome (GOLD analysis project Ga0182792, IMG submission 130497) | Cellulose adapted compost microbial communities from Newby Island Compost Facility, Milpitas, CA, USA - Passage2 37B (version 2) (version 2) ...
CCTGCAGGTCGGCGTGGATGGCCTCGTCGCTGATGCGCGCCTGCGGCGCGGCCAGGCGCACCGCGTCCTGCGCGGCGGCCGGGGCCGCGGCCAGGCCCGCCAGCAGGACGGTGGCCAGTGCGTGCGGCAGGAGGGGAAGGGGATAGGGCATGGTCGTGTTCATTCGGTCGTCGCTCCGTGGCGCACGGGGTCGCGATAGCGGGGTTCGTCCCTGCGGAACAGGTCCTCGTCGAACTTGAAGCGCAGGCGCAGGTAGAAGCCCTGCTGGGTGTACTCGTAGCCGGACAGGTCGCGGTCGCCCTCGAAGCCGGTCCAGTTGTAGCCGGCCGACAGCCACAGGTTCTGCCGCAGGAGGCGGCCGATCTCCACGCCATAGGCGTACTGGTTGGCCCCGTCCTGCCCGCGGAAGGTGGACGCCATCACCCCGACGTCCCAGTTCTCGGTGACGTCGTAGACCGCGCGGCCGGAGAGCAGGACGGCCCGGAAGCGGCTGTCCACGTAGCTGCCGTCGGCGTGCGCGAAGCGGTCCTCCTGCCACTTGCCGGCCACCCGCCCGGTCAGCCACCACGGCCGCGAGGGATGCCAGTCCGCGTGCATGGAGACGATGTGGGCGCGGGTACGGATGTCCTGGTGGCTGCCCTCCACCACGCGTCCCTGCTCCAGCACCAGCCCGCTCTCGTCGTGCTCGAGCTTGTACTCGTAGCGCGCCAGCGCGTTGACCCGGTTGGTGTCGGTGTCGCGGAACGCCAGGCCCACCTGGAAGCGGTCCTGGAGCACGTCGCCGCGGCTGCGGTAGTCGGTGGCCAGCAGGTAGTTGCGCGCCAGCACGGTCCAGTCGCGGCCCAGCTTGCGCGCCGCCAGCAGCTGCACCAGGGTGGTGTCGAAGGCCTCGTCGACCTCGGTGCCGGCGACGTCGCCGGAGATGCGGTGCTCGATGCGCGCCGAGCCGCGCCAGAGCGGGTTGGCGGTGTAGTCCAGGCCGAAGGCCAGGCCGGTGGCGTCGCCGGTGGGGCCGTCGTAGACCTTGACGTGCTCGGCCGAGCCGCTCAGGCGCAGGCCCTCGGCCACGTTCCAGGTCTGGCGGATGCCGGAGGCGGCCTGCAGGTCGCGCCCGGCCACCGCGTCGCGCATGCGGTACTCGCTGAACACCTGGGTGTCGCGCACGTAGCTGCTGTCCACGCCGAACACGAAGGCGTCGGCCTCGCGGCCGGCCTCGGTGATGCCATAGGCGCTGGTCAGGCCGGTCTGCTTCTCGTAGCGGCCGTACAGGCGGCTGCGCTCGAACACGCGGTAGTCCACGCCCAGGGCCAGGCGGTTGCGGTCCTCGCCGCGGATCTCCTGCTCGACTTCGCCGCCGACGGAGAACCGCTCGCTGGCGCGGAAGCCCACGCCGATCCGGGCGGTCTCCGACTCCAGCCGCGTGCCCACCGGCAGGCTGCTGGTCCATTCGCCCTGCGCACCGCTGCTGCCCAGCACCGGCAGGCCGGTCAGCGGGTCCAGCGGCTGCTGGCCGTAGCCCAGCGCGCCGCCGCCGGCGCCGGTGGCGTAGCCCCCGGTCAGCCCGCCGGCGTTGCCGAAGGGCATGGCCCCGGTCCACGGCGAATAGGCGCCGACGGTCTCGCGGATGCTGCGCAGCCCCACGTCCAGGGTCACGCGCTCGGTGGCGCCGATGCGCAGGCCCAGGCCGGCCGCGTCGCGCTCGCCGCCCTCGGGGTTGCGGTCCTCGCTGCGCAGCGCCTCCACGTACGGCTCGAAGCGCCCGTCCACCTTCCAGGCCAGGCGCGCGCTGTACTCGCCGCGGCCGCCGTACAGCGGCGAGGCCGGGTTGTTGAAGGCCGGGTCGGTGCGCGCGGCGAACACCCGCGCCTGCAGCCGGTCGCCCTCGTGCGCGAACTCCACGCGCCAGGCGTCGCCCTCGACCATGCCGGCGGCGTCGGCCAGCGCCGGGGTGGCGACCTGGTTGACGCTGTTGGTGTTGACCTCGCTGCGGGTGCGCGCGACCTCGGCCACCAGCGAGGTGCGCTCGCCGAAACGGTAGCTGGCGTTGGCGCTGGCCATGCGGAACGCGGCGAACGGGTTGCGGTCGTCCACCGCCGAGCCGCCGACCTCCAGCCGATCGGTGAGCTTCAGCTGGGCGTCGGCGCCGTAGGTCCAGAACTTCTCCACGCCCAGGTCCATCTCGTAGGTGATGCGCAGCGAGACGGGGTTGAGGTCGGCATCGAAGGCCGGCAGGAACTGGTTGAGCAGGATCCGGCCGGAGAACGGCTCGAAGCTGTAGTCCACCAGCCGCGCCAGCGGCCGCACCTCCACGATCCGCGACGGCTGGTAGCGGTCGCGCACGACCACCTCCACGCGCTCGCTGCCCTCCAGCACCGCGCTGTTGCCAAGCGCGTAGGGGCCGCTGCCCTGGCTGGCGAACTCCTCGACCACCTGCCGCAGCGAATCCTGGATGGCGAACACGTTGCCCTGCGCGCGCGCGTTCTCGAAGTGCCAGCCCAGGCCGGTGGCGGTGCGGTTGTACGTGCCCAGGCTGCGCGGCGCCAGGGGCCCGGTGCCGCCGGTGCCGGTGGCGGTGGCCAGGGTCTGCCCGGTCTGGAAGTCGCCGTACAGCAGGTAGCTGCGGCCGCGGTCCACGCGCACGTACAGGCGTTCGGCCGAGCGCGCGTCGAAGCCGCGCAGCGAGGCATCGCCGTAGACCGGGTAGAACTCCTCCGGCCGCACGTCGCGCAGCAGCCGCGCGCGCACGTCCTTGTCCGAGTCGTAGGCGGCGGTGAGCAGGTACTCGCCCTTGATCCGTCCCTTGACGAAGAACGCCGTGCGCGCGGCGGCGCTGGCCTTGCCGTCGTTGAAGCGCTTCTCCCAGCGGCGGATCTCGCGCTCGAAGGCGTCGCCGCGCTCCACCGGGGCGATCAGGTCGCGGGCGCCGCTGCGGCTGAAGTTGATCACGCCCTCGACCAGGCCGGTGGCGAGCAGCTCGCGCATCTCCGGCACGAAGCCGACCACGCCCTCGGCCGCCTGCGCGCCGGCGGTGATGCGCAGGCGCACGTCCTGCGGCTCGTGCGGCGCGACGAGGTGGAACTCGGCCACGCCGTCCTCGACCGCCAGCTGCACGCCGGGCACGACCTTGTCGGCATCGCCGGCGCCGGGGCCCAGCTCGTCGGTGCGCGAGCCCGGCAGGCGGATGCGCCCGCCGCTGTGTTCCAGCGTGGCGTAGGTGCGGCCGCGAAGCGGCGCGCCGTCGGCATCGAGCAGCTGCAGGCGCACGTGCACCGCCGACTGGCCGTCGGCCGGCACCCCGTCGCGGTCGAGCTCGACCACGATGCGCGCGACCTCGCCGTTGGCGGCGTAGTCCACCGCGCCGTGCCGCAGGTCCAGCGCGCGCGGGGCTTCGCCGGTGGCGGCCGGGGACTGCGGGTAGAGCGCCTCGGACGTGCCCAGCACCGGGGTGAACCGGGTGCCCGGCACGCCCTGGGCGAACGCGGGCACGGTCACGGCGATGGCGCAGGCCAGCAGGCTCAGGCGCGGCGCGCGGGACGCATGACGGAATGCGGGCAGGCGGCTCATGGCTGCGCCTCCTGGCCGCCCTGGGCGGGATTGAGCGGTCTTGGCTCCACGATCTCGGGGCTCTGGTTGGCCGGGTCGGTCGCCTGGCGCGGGCTGCGCGGCGGCTTGCTGTCGAAACGCAACGCGGGCTGGCCGGCCTCGGTCTCGGGCGCGCGCACCTCGCCCTGGGTGCGGCGGGCCTTGACCTGCTCGATCACCGGGTTGGAGCAGCTGCCCTCGACGAAGTCGGCGCGGTGCAGCTCGCCGTTCCTGAGGTCGACGAACAGGCTGTCGGCGTCGCCGAGGTTGCGGTTGCTGCTGGTGGTCAGGCGCGCGCCCACCGGCAGGGTGGATGCGTCCACCTTGAGGGTGTGGCTGCGCGGCGGCAGGCCGCAGTAGCTGTACTTGCCCTCCGAGTCGCTCACCATCCAGGTGCCGTCCTCGAAGTACATGCGCACGCCGGGAATGCCCAGCTCCTCCAGGTCCTGCACGTGGTTGCCGTTGCAGTCCACGAACACCTTGCCCAGCACGCAGCCCTCGCTGGCGAACACGCCGCCGCGCACGGTGACGCGGTACTCGGCGCGGTTGGAGGCCACGCTGCCCGGCAGCGGCGCGTGGCTGGCGGGATCCACGCAGTGGTCCTCGCGCTGGCAGCCGTGCGCCTGCGCGCGGTTGACGCCGTCGCCCTGGTCGGCGCCCACGCCGACGCGCACGCGGTAGGTCAGCACCTTCCGCGCCTCGGCCGGCAGCGGGCCGGCGTCGAAAGCCAGCGTCGGGCCGGGGGCGCCGCGCGGATCGGCCAGCGGGGCGCCATCCAGGCGCGCGCTGCCGGCGACGTAGGTGAAGCCGCGGGGCAGGCGGTCGAGCACGTCGACCTGGTACAGGCCGGCGCCGGACACGTGGCGCACCTCGATGGTGTACAGCAGGCTGTCGCCGATCTCGGCCACGGCGCGGTCGCCGCGCTTGGCGATGCTCAGCACGGTCGGCACCTGCGGCAGCTGCACCTCGTTGGGCACCCGGCACAGGTTCTGGGTGATGGCCGGGTCGCACTCGGGCAGCTCGCCCGGGCGTTCCTCGAAGGTGGCGCGCTCCTGCGCGGTCGGGCCGCGCGCGGGCTCCTCGCCGCCGCCGGAAACGGCCACCGCGTTGTTGACCGGGCCGTTGCCCATCGCCGCGGGCAGCACCTGCACCGGCACGCGGATCGCGCCCGGGTGGGCCTGGCCCACCGCCAGTTCGCGGCTGCTGGCGCACTGGAAACGGGCCTCGCCCTCGGCACCGCTGCAGGTCCAGCCCTCGCCCGTGGGCGTGGCCGCCAGGACGATGCCGGCCGGCAGGCGGTCCTCGGCCACGTATTCGCCTGCGGTGGCGCGCTCGCCCACGTTGCGCACGCGGATCAGGTACTCGGCGGGCACGCCGACGGTGAACACCGGGGTGCCGGCGGACTTGCTGACCACCACGTCGGGCCAGGCGCGGACCACCTGGCTCGGCAGGCGGCAGGCGTTGTGGACGATCGCCGGGTCGCAGACCGGCAGGCGCGGCACGTCGTTCTCGAACGCGTCGCGCTCCTCCGGCGTCGGCGCGCGGTACTCGTGCTCGCCGCCGCCCTCGACCAGCACCGCGTTGTGCACGGTGCCGGCCTCCGCGGCGGCCTCGCCGACCGCGACCGCCACGGTGATGGCCGCCGCCGAGGCCTCGCCGGCCGCCAGCACGGTGCTGCTGCGGCAGCTGAAGCGGGTGTCGCCCGCCGCGCCGGTGCAGGTCCAGCCCTCGCCTTCCGGCGCGGCCGCCAGGGTCACGCCCTCCGGCAGGCGGTCGTGGACCACGTACTCGCCCACGGTCGCGCTCTGGCCGCCGTTGCGCACGCTGATCCGGTAGCTGGCGGCGTTGTGCGTCACCAGCACCTCCGGGGTGGCCGACTTGCTCACCAGCAGGTCGGGGGAGTCGCCGATCTCGCCGAAGTTGTTCTCCACCGACTCGGCGCCGGCGGGCAGCACGATGGCGGCGATGGCCGAAGGCACGATGGTCTTCGGCGTGGCGTTGCCGCCGTGGCTGCCGGCGGTAGTGTGGCCGTTGAGCGTCTGCGGCGGCTGCACCGGCTCGGTCACGGTGTAGGTGCCCGGGCGCAGGCCGTCGAAGCGGTAACGGCCCTCGCTGTCGGTGGTGGTGCGCCGGGTCACCTCGGCGCCGGTGTCGTCGGTGCCGGTGAGCACGACCTCCACGCCGGGGATGCCGGTCTCGTCCGCGTCCACCTGGCCGTCGTCGTCGCGGTCGTTGTACACGCGCCCGGCGATCGCGGCCGCGCGCACCTCGCCGAAGTTGTTCTCGGTCGAGCGCTGGTTCGGGCCCAGGACGATGCCGGCGATGGCCGACGGCACGGTGGCCACCGGCGTGGCGCTGCCGCCCAGGCTGCCGGGCACGGTCAGGCCGTTGAAGGTGTCCGCCGGCTGGCCCGGTTCGGTCACGGTGTAGGTGCCCGGCAGCAGGCCCTCGAACGCGTAGCGGCCGTCGGCGCCGGTGACGGTCTCGACCGCGACCGTGCCGCCGGTGGCGTCGGTCCCGCTCAGCCGCACCACCACGCCGGGGATGCCTTCCTCGCCCGGGTCGATCGCCCCGTCGTTGTCCAGGTCCAGCCAGACGCGGCCGGCGATGGCGCTGTTCACCGGGATCTCGCCGAAGTTGTTCTCGATCGAGTGCTGGTTGACGCCCAGGGCGATGCCGGCGATGGCCGAGGGCAGGGTGGTCGCGGGCGTGGCGCTGCCGCCGAGGCTGCCGGCCACGGTCTGGCCGTTGCGCGTGCCGCGCGGCTGCGTGGGCTCGGTGACGGTGTAGGTGCCCGGGGCCAGGTTGGGGAAGGCGTAGCGGCCGGAGGCGTCGGTGTCGACGGTGGCCGTGACCGCGTTGCCGGCCACGTCGGTGCCGGTCAGGGTGACGGTCACGCCGGCGATGCCGCGCTCGCCGGCGTCCACCACGCCGTCGTCGTCGCTGTCCATCCACACGCGGCCGACGATCGAGCTGTTCTGCGGGATCTCGGCGAACAGGTTGTCCACGGAGGCCGCGCCCGGCACGGTCAGGTCGATGGCGGTGATGGCGCTGGGCACGACCGCGACCGGCGTGGCCACGCCGCTGGGCGTGCCGCCCACGGTGCCGGCGGTGGTGATGCCGTTGACCGTGCCGGTCGGCTGGGTGGGCTCGGCCAGGGCGTAGGTGCCCGGGCGCAGGCCGTCGAAGGCGAAGCTGCCGTCGGCCAGGGTGGTGGTGCTCAGGTTGACCGCGTTGCCGAGGTCGTCGGTGCCGGTGAGCACGATGGACACGCCGGCGATGCCCACGTCGGCCGGGTTGCTCTGCGTGCCCTCGTTGTCGACGTCGAAGAACACCACGCCGGACACCGATACCGGCACGGTCTCGCCGAAGTTGAACGCGGTGCCGTCGGCGGTGAGCTGGATGCCGGCGATGAGGTCGATGGCGCCGGGGTCGGTCTGCACGGTGCAGGCCGCGCCGCAGGGCGCGCCGCCGATGGCGCCCGGCGCCACCGCGCTGGGCAGGTTGAGGTAGCCGGCCGGCAGCGGCTGGCGCACGGCGTAGGTGCGCCCCGGGCTCAGGCCGTCGAAGCGGTAGCTGCCGTCGGCCGCGGTGACGGCGCTGCCGCCGGGCGCCGGGACGTAGGCCGAGGTCCCGGCGTCCCACACCAGCAGCTCGACGGTGGCGCCGGCGATCGGCGTGTCGGCGCTGCCGGCGTCGTAGACGTCGTCGCGCGCGCGGTCGGCGAAGACGACGCCGGACAGCGAGTACAGGTGGGTCTCGGGGAAGTCGAACTGCACGCCCTGGCCGCCGCCGGCCAGGACCACGCCGCCGATCACGCTGGTGCCGGGGCCGTTGGCCACGGCGTAGCCGCCGGCGGCCGGCGCCACGCCGGTGCTGGCGGCGCCGCGGACCGGACGCGGGGTGTTCGGCTGCGGCACGCCGTTGTCGTAGCCGGCCGGTTGCGTCTGGGTGAGGGTGTAGCCGGCGGCGTCCGACGGCGCCAGGCCGTCGAACAGGTAGTCGCCGTTGGCGTCGGTGGTGGCGGTGCGGCTGACCGGGTTGCCGTACAGGTCGGTGCCGGTGAGGGTCACGGTGACGCCGGCCAGGCCGGTGTCGCCGCCGGCGCCGGTGCCGTCCTGGTCGCCGTTGTCGTTGCGGTCGTGGAACACGCGGCCGGCGAGGCTGGCGTTGCGCACCTGCACGGCCGAGTCGTCCTCGTTGTTGGACGGGTCGGCGTCGATCGACACCTCGGTGCCGGTGCTGTCGCGGCCCGGCTGCACCTGCGCCTGGTTGATGCGGTCGGCCAGGAACGGCGCCGATGCCGAACCGTCGTACACGCCCGGCTTGGGCCGCGCCCACAGGGTGACGGCCACCTGCGCGCCGGCCGGGAAGTTGCCGCCCAGGTCGCAGGTGATGCCCTGGCGCTGCGACGGCAGGGTGACGCTGGCCGGCCCGCTGGACAGGTAGCACACGTTGTCGGTGCCCGGCGCCGGCGCGCTGCCGGCCACGGCCAGCGGACCCGACAGCGACGCGCCGCCCGCGGCGCTGGCCACCGGCGCCTGCGCGCCGGCGGTCATCCACTCCAGGCCGCTGGGCAGGGTGTCGACCAGCCGCATCTTCTCGACCGTGGCCGGGCCGTTGTTGGCGAGCACCAGGCGGTATTCGACCGGCTGGCCCACGTCGACCGGGCCGGCGGTTTCGGTGCTTTTCGTGATCGCCAGGTCCGCGGTCGGGAAGATGGTGTTGTTGACCGAGGCCAGGTTGTTGGCCGCCTGCGCCGGGTCCGGGTCGCACCGGCCGGAGGTCTCGTAGACGTTGGTCTCGTCGGCGCACACGTAGGCGTGGTTGCCGAACACCACCGGGCCGGTGGCGGTGCCGGTCATGGTCAGCTCCAGCTCGAAGCGGACCATCTGCCCGGCGTCCAGCCAGCTGTCGGCCAGCGTCGGGGCGAGCTGGCACACCACGTCGGTGTTGGGGCCGCCGGGCTGGGAGCAGCTGATGGGCCGGGGCACGAACGCGAAGCTGGCGTCCGGGCTGCCGGAGTTCACGTTCCGGGGCGCGGCGGTGCCGCTGTCCACCAGGGCGAAGGAGAAGCCCGGCGGGACCGGGTCGAGGATGTCCGTCATCACGATCTCCTCGGCGCGCGAGGGACCGGCGTTGCGGACGGTGAAGCGGTAGCGCAGGGTGTCGCCCAGGCGGAACTGCGACTGGCCGGCGGGATACACCGCGGTCTTGCCCTGCTGCAGGTCGATGGCCGGCACCTGGACGTCGAAGGTCGCGGTGCGCTGGTTGTTGGACAGCGCCGCGGCGTCGTCGCACGCGGTCGAGGTGCTCACCGGCAGCGTGCTGGTCTCGGTGCGGTATTCGCAGTGGGCCGCGGCCAGCTCGACGCGCGCGGTGTTGGCCACGCCGGAGTACAGCACCGAGTTGGCGCCGCCCAGGTCGCCCACCGGCTTCTTGATGCGGGCGCGGATGGTGACCGTGCGCACCTCGTAGCGCGGCACCGGCTGGGTGTTCACGCACGAGACGCGGGTGATGTCGCCGCCGGGCGAGCTGGTGGAGCAGCTCATCGCCGCCGGGTTCGACGCGGTGGCGCCGACGAACTCGTACGCCGGCGTGGACAGGGTGGCCGCGCCGGTGTACAGGTCGTCGACGATGGTGAAGTCGCCGGCGGGGATGCTGCCGGGGCCCAGGTTCTGCGCGGTGAGCGTGAACTGGACGATCTCGCCCACCTTGGGCGTGGCCGGCGTGACCGTCTTGCTGGTCAGGGCCACGTCCAGGCGCGGCTCCACGTCCACCGCCGCGTCGTCGCTCATGGTCCCGGAGAGGATCGCGTTGGGCGAGGTGGTGGTGGCAGTGTTGGCCAGCAGCCGGGTGGCGCCCAGCAGCGGGCGCTGCACGTCGAGGCGGACGACGATGGTCTCGCCCGGGTCGACGTTGCTGAAGGAGCAGCTGAGCGTGCCGGACCCGGCGGCGATGGTGGCCGGGCACCCGGCCGCGGGCGCGCCGCCGCGGGTGACGGTCACCGGAATGGCCGGGGTGACGAAGTTGTGCGCCGGCGCGCCCGGGCTGCTGCCGACGTTGAGGATGCCCGGCAGGTTGTCGGTGAGGTTGAGGGTGGGGATGCGCTCCTGGCTGGGATTGGTCCCCACGTCCGGCGTGGCGATGGTGATCCGCCAGTGCATCTCCTCGTCGGCCGCCGGCAGCGTCGGCGGGGTGCCGGCCGGATCGACCCAGGTCGCGCCGTCGACCGAGGACTCCTTGCGCACCTCGATCATCGCGTGCCCGGAAACCACCGGCGTGGCCACCAGCCCGCCGCCGGCGCTGTCGCAGTCGTTGTTGCCGTCGGGATTGGTGTCGGCCGGCTGCGGGCCCGCGCCGCCGAGCAGCGCCACCGCCGTGGCGCCGGTGCAGGCGTAGTTGCTCAGCGTCACCGGCGCGGCGACCGCGCCCACCGTGGTGGTGAAGCGCACCTGGCGCGAGGCGCCCACCGCCAGCGAGCCGCTGTCGGTGCTGGTGCAGACGATTTCCTTGGTGCGGCCGCCGTCGGTGTACGGCGGGTGGTTGGCCACGCCGGGCGAGACCGCGCAGGTCCAGCCGGGGGTGGTGGCCGAGACGGTCACCGTGTCGCCGTCCACCTCGGCCGGCGTGGCGTAGTCCACCACCCGCAGCGGGCGCGCCGGGTCGTACTCGGCCGCGGCCAGGCTGCCCGGGCGGTTGGTGACGGTCAGGGTGGTGGTGATCGCGGTGCCCGGCGCCTGCGGACCGCTGCCGGGCGACTTGGTCTTGTCCAGGCTCAGGTCGGCGAACGGCTCGGCCACCTGGTACGGCAGCAGGATGGCGTTGTTGCCGGGGTTGGACTCGGCCATGCCCGCCGGCGGCGTCACCACCACCGGGAAGTCGCCGGCCGTGGCGGTCGCCGGCAGGGTCAGCGGCAGCGGGAACGACTGCGTGCCGCCGCTGGCGACGTTGCCGGTGACGCAGGTCACGCGCGTGCCGGCGTAGCTGTTGCCGGCCACGACCAGCGAGCCGGCGGCGCTGCTGCAGCCGGGCGGCAGCGTGCCGAGGACGAAGCCGGCGGGCACGACGGTGTCGATGGTGCCGCCGTTGGCCGGCAGCGGGCCATTGTTGCGGTAGGTCAGGGTCAGCGTCTGGCTGCCGTTGACCGGCTGGTAGGTGGCCGGGAAGGCGCCCTGCGCCTGCAGGTCGGTGCCGGGCAGGGCGACGTAGTTCACCGTCGCCAGGTTGTTGCCCGGATCGCGGTCGAAGTAGTTGGCGTTGCCCGAGGCGATGGCGGCCTCGTTGACGAAGCTGCCGTTGGCGTTCTGGGTGCCGGTCACGGTGATCGTGCTGGCGCTGAACGCCGCGGCGGTGAACGGGCCGCTGTAGGTACAGGTCAGGGTGCGCGTGGAGTTGGCATTGGCGACCGTGTTGCAGCTGGGCGTGAGGCCGGAGAAGGTGCGCGCGGTGAGGGTGAAGTGCGAGCTGGTGCCCGGCAGGTTGTCGGTCACCACGATCGACGCCCCGGCGGGCACGTCGTTGCCGGCGATGCCGGGCGAGAGCACGAACACCACCGGGCCGCCGGCCACGGCGTCGCCGGCGGGCGAGGTCTTGGCCTTGGCCACGGTCAGGTCGCCGCTGTTGCGCACGTTGGCGGACACCGAGGCCACCGTCGGCACCGGCGTGTTGTTGCCGGTGGCGGTGAGGTTGAACCCGCCCACCGCCGCGCCGACCACGTCGACCGTGACGCTGCCGCTGGCGCCGACCGGGCCGTCGGCCACCACGCAGGTGACCACGCGCGTGCCGCCGTCGTAGCCGCACCCGGACGGCAGCGTGCCGACCACCACGTCCAGCTGGGTGGGGATGGCCAGCGTGAAGCTGTCGCCGGTGCCGGCCTGCAGGCGGGTCCAGTCGACCACGGCCTGGGCCTGCAGGCCCAGGCCGATGTCCGGCGGCAGGGTGACCGAGTTGGGCACGATGCCCGCCAGCGCCGTGGCCGGCAGCACGCCCGCGAGCGCGGCGAGGATGCGGAAGATGCCCTTCGGCCCGGCGCGGCGCGCGGCCGCGTTTGCGGCGCCCGCCCTGGCGGACGCCCTGTCCTGCTTGTTCACGCTGGTTTTCCCCTTCGCCGGCCCGGATCGGGACGGCCATCGCTGGGCCTGGACGGGCGGCAGGCGAAGGCGCCGCCGCGACCGGAGGCCGTGAAGGCCCCGTCAAGGCGGGGGATTCTTCAGAAGCGGGGGCGGCGAATCAGTAACCGCGGATCGCCGATGCTCACGCTCGCTCACGCCGGCGTCGCGCCGGCGGGCGCATCACTCCGGCACGACCAGGTAGCCGGCGCCGCGCACCGCGCGCAGCGGAAGGGCGTGGCCGGTGGCTGCGCGCACGCGCGCGCGCAGCCGGTGCACGAGCACCTCCAGCCGGTGCGGATCGAAGTCCCAGGGGGCATCGGTCTGCGCCGCGATCAGGGTCTCGCGGTCCACCGGCTGCCCGGCGTGCGCGAACAGCGGCTGCAGCAGCGCACGCTCGGCGCCGGTGAGGTCCAGGCCGCTGCCGTCGGGTGCGCACAGGCGCCAGCCGCCGGAGCGCAGCGACCAGGCCGCGGGCGCCGCGGCGGGTGCGTCGCCGGCCGCGTCCAGCCGCCGGCGCAGGCTCGCCAGCGCGGCCACCAGCACGTCCGGGTCCACCGGCTTGACCAGGTACAGGTCCGCGCCCTGGCCCAGGCCCTGGGCCATGTCGCGCGGGGCGCCGCGGCCGGTGAGCATGACGATGCCCACGTTCGAGGAGCGGCGCAGGTGCGCGGCCACCGAGTAGCCGTCCTCGCCGGGAAGCATCACGTCGAGCAGCACCACGTCGCAGGGCTGGCCGGCCAGGTGCCGGTAGAGCGCCTCGGCGCTGTCCAGCGCGGTGGCCGCCACGCCCTGGTCGGCCAGCTCGCCCACCAGCAGCGCCCGCAGTTCCGCATCGTCCTCGACGACCGCCACGCGGAGCCCGGCCAGCGATTGCGGACCGTGCGCCGCGGCGGCCCGTGGCTCCCCGTCCACCCGCACCTCTCGCATGCCGGCACGACGCCGGCCCATGCCGGGATGCTACCACGCACCCCGCGCCGGCCTTCAGCCGGCCGCAACCCGTTCCCGGTATCCTGCGGCGATGCGGCCCCACACGTTCCTCAGCGCCTGCGCGGCGGCCCTGGTCCTGTTGCTGCCCGCGTGGCCCGCGCTGGCCCGCGGCACCATCGAGCGCGTGGAGATCCGCGGGCTGGAGGCCGAGGCCGACGAGGCGCTGGAGCAGAACGTGCGCCAGGCGCTGAGCCTGAACCAGGCGCTGGGCCAGGTGCAGGGCGAATCGCGGCTGGAGTACCTGCTGCTGCGCGCCGAGAAGGAGGCGCGCGAGGCGCTGGAGCCGTTCGGCTACTACTCGCCCGCCATCGCCGTGGACGCGCCGCGCGACGCGCAGGACCGCATCGTGGTCACCCTGACCATCGACAAGGGCGAGCCGGTGCGCGTGCGCGGACACCACGTGGAGATCGTCGGCCCCGGCGGCGAGGACCAGTACCTGCAGCGCGATCTGGAGGCGTTCCGTCCGCGCCAGGGCGAGGTGTTCGACCACGGCACCTACGAGGCCAACAAGGACGGCATCACCCACCGCCTGGCCGAGCGCGGCTACTTCGACGCCGACTTCATGGAGCGCGAGGTGCGCGTGACCCGCGCCGACCGCGCCGCCGACATCGCCCTGGTGTGGGACAGCGGCGCGCGCTACGACATGGGCCCGACGGTGTTCCACCAGGACTACTTCCGCCCGGGCCTGCTGGAGAAGCTGGTCAGCTGGGAGGAGGGCAGCTACTTCCACCAGGGCAAGCTGGACCGGCTGCGCGAGTCGCTGGTGAAGCTGGACTACTTCAGCGTGATCGACATCCAGCCGCGGCCAGACGACGCCACCGACGACTACCGCGTGCCGGTCGACGTCAACCTCAGCCTGGCGCGGCGCGACATCTACACCGCCGGCCTGAGCTACGGCACCGAGAGCGGCGCCGGCGTGCGCCTGGGGCTGGAACGGCGCTACGTCAACGACCGCGGGCACAAGCTCAACTACGACATGGACTGGGCGCAGAAGCGCAAGAGCGCGCTGGTGCAATACCGCATCCCCGCATTCGCGTGGCTGGACGGCTGGTACGGCGTGTCGGCAAGCGCCTACGACGAGCAGACCGACTACATCGACCTGCGCAACGCCAAGCTCACCGCCAGCCGCAGCGGCGAGATCGACGAGCGCTGGACCCTGATCGCCTCGGCCAACGCGCTGCGCGAGCGCTGGAGCTACGACATGGACGTGGCCACCGGGCAGCGCCTGTACGCCTACTCCACCCTGTTCTACCCCGAGCTGATGGCCACCTACGTGGACGTGGACGACCGCCTGTTCCCGCGCCGCGGCTACAGCGCCAGCGCCACCCTGCGCGCCGGCGTGGGCGGCGCCGGCTCGGACACCGGCTTCGTGCAGCTCTGGGTGGGCGGCACCTGGTTCCGCGGCCTGGGCGAGGCCGACCGCCTGATCGTGCGCGGCGAGGCCGGCACCACCCGCACCAGCGAGCTGGTGGGCATGCCGCCCAGCCTGCGCTTCTTCGCCGGCGGCGACCGCAGCATCCGCGGCTACGCCTGGCGCGAGGTCGGCCCGCGCACCGGCGACGACTTCGCCATGGGCGCACGGCACGTGGTCACCGGCTCGGTGGAATACGAGCGCTATTTCGGCGGCGGCCCGTGGGGCGGCGCGGCCTTCGTCGACGCCGGCGACGCCTTCGACGATTCGCCCGACGTCCACGTCGGCGTCGGCATCGGTGCGCGCTGGCGCTCGCCGGTGGGGCCGGTGCGCATCGACATCGCCCACGGCCTGGACGACCCGGACTCGCAGTTCCAGGTCTACCTCAGCCTGGGAGCGCAGTTTTGAACGCGCCGGCGCCGGTGCCGCCGCCGCGGCCGCGCTTCTACCGGCGCCGGCGCTTCTGGGCGTGGTCCGGGCTGGGCGCGCTGCTGGGCGCGGTGGGGCTGGCCGTGCTGGCCTACTGGCTGCTGCAGACCGTGGCCGGGCGGGACGTGCTGCTGGCGCAGATCGTCTCGCGGCTGCCGGTGGACGCCAGCCTCACCTGGGAAAAGGCCGAGGGGCCGCTGGCCGGGCCGCTGGTGCTGCACGGGCTGGACTTCCGCTGGCGGGACTACCGCTTCACCGCCGAGCGCGCCTACCTGGACCCGGACATCCGCCCGCTGCTGGGCCGGCGCCTGCGCCTGGACCGCTTCGAACTGAGCGGCGCCACGCTCAACCTGGCGCGCAGCGACGAACCGTTCGAGCTGCCGCGCTGGCCCGAGTCGCTGCCGGCGATCGAGATGCCGCTGGCGATCCAGGCCGACCGCATCGTCATCGATGGCCTGGCGGTGTCCTCCGGCGGCGAGCCGGTGATCGACATCCGCCGGCTGCGCGGCGGCATCGACATCGCCAGCGGCCGCCTGCACGCCGAACGGCTGCAGGTGGACAGCGACCTGGGCCAGTTCTCGCTGCACGGCGACTACGTGCCGGCGGAGGACTACCGCAGCGACCTGCTGCTGACCGCGGTGCTGCCGGCCCCGCACGGGCACACGCCGGCACGCCTGGGCCTGGTGGCGCGCGGCGACCTGTCGGGGATGGAGGTGGGCATCGGCGGCCGCGCGCCCGGGCCGCTGCGCGCCACGCTCACCCTGGGCGGCGACGCCGAGGCGCCGCGCTGGCGGTTGCACGCGCGCAGCGACGGGCTGGACCCGGCGCTGCTGGCCGGCGGCGAGCCCGGCCCCGAACCGCTGGCCCTCGAACTGCAGGCCGGTGGCGTGGGTGGCGCGGCGCAGGTGTCCGGGCGCGTGCGCCACGCCGGGCAGGACATCGTGATCGCGCCGTCGCAGCTGCGCCTGGACGCGCAGGTGCTGACCGTCGCGCCGCTGGCGCTGGAGCTCTACGGCGGCCGCGTGCGGCTGCGCGGCAGCGCCGACTTCACCGATCCGGAGGACGGCCGCTTCCGCTTCGCGCTCCATGCCCAGGGCCTGCGCATCCCCGCCGCCGACCCGGCCGCGCCCGTGGTCGGCCTCGACCAGGCCGCGCTGGGCGTGGCCGGTTCGCTGCGTCGCTGGGCGGTGTACGGCGAGGCGGACCTCAGCCGCGGCCAGGAGCGGGCCGCGCTCGCGCTGGACGTGCGCGGCGACCGCGCCGGCGCCCGCATCCACGCCCTGCGCGCCCGCATGCCCACCGGCACGCTGGAAGCCACCGGCCAGGCCGGCTGGGAGCCGCGCCTGGCCTGGGACCTGGCGCTGGCGCTGGACGGCTTCGACCCGGGCTACTTCGCGCCCGGCTGGGACGGCAGCGTCGACGGCCGCCTGGTCACCCGCGGCAGCGCGCGCGATGCCGGCGGCTTCGACGCGGAACTGGACCTGCACGACCTGGGCGGGCGCCTGCGCGGCCGCGCGCTGGACGGCAGCGGCCGCTTCCGCCTGCGCGGCGAGGAAGGCGAGGGCGAACTGGCGCTGGCGCTGGGCGGCAGCCGCGTGCGCGCGGCCGGCCGCGTCGGCGCGCGCGTGGACGTGCGCGCGCAGCTGCAGCCGCTGCGGCTGGAGGACCTGCTGCCGGACGCCGCCGGCGAGCTGCAGGGCTCGCTGCACCTGTCCGGCGCGCGCGACGCGCCGGACGTCTCCGCCGACCTCGCCGGCCGCGGCCTGCGCTGGAACGATTGGGCCGCCGACGCCGTGCAGCTGCAGGGGCGCCTGCCCTGGCGCGGCCGCGACGGCGACCTGCGCCTGCAGGGCAGCGGCCTGCAGGCCGGAATCGCGCTGCAGCGGGTGGACGTGCATGCGCGCGGCGCGGTCGAGGACCTCCGCCTGGACGCCGGCATCGACAGCCCGGACGCGGCCGCGGTGACGCTGGCCGCGCAGCTGCGCCGGCGCGGCGCCGGCTGGCAGGGCACGGTGGAACGGCTGCAGGTGGCCCCGGCCGTGGGCCAGCCGTGGGCGCTGCAGGCGCCGGCCGCGTTCGCGGTGCAGGGCGACCGCTGGCGGCTGGAACCGGCCTGCCTGGCGGTGACCGGCACCGACGGCGACGCCGCGCTGTGCGCGCAGGCCGACTGGCCGCGCCAGGGCCTGCAGCTGCACAGCGACCGCCTGCCGCTGAGCCTGGTCCACCCCTGGCTGCCGCGCAACGAGGGCCGCGCGCTGGTGCTGCGCGGCGAGCTCACCCTGCAGGCCAGCCTGCGCCCGCAGGGCCAGCGCTGGGCCGGCGAGGTGCACCTGGCCTCGCCCGACGGCGGCCTGCGCCTGGGCGACCGCTCGCGCCGCGAGATCGCCCGCTACGACAACTTCAGCCTCGACCTGGAATTCGACCCGCAGGTCATCCAGGGCCGGCTGGGCAGCGGCTTCAAGGGCGACGGCTACGTGGACGCGACCTTCCGCACCGGCTGGGAGGACCACGCGCCGCTGACCGGCGAGCTGTACACCTACATGTCGCGCCTGTTCTGGCTGGAGCTGTTTTCGCCGGACCTGGTGCGGCCGCAGGGCGTGCTGCGCGGCCACGTCAGCGTGCGCGGCACCCGCGGCCAGCCGGCGATGGGCGGGCAGCTGCTGCTGGAGGACTTCAGGGCCGAGCTGCCGGTGCTGGGCCTGGCGCTGACCGAGGGCCGCGGCATGCTCGACGCGCAGCCGGACGGCTCGGCCCGGATCGAGGCGTCGCTGCGCTCCGGCGAAGGCACGCTGGAAGTGGACGGCAGCCTGTCGTGGTACGGCCAGGCCACGCCGCTGCAGCTGGCCATCCGCGGCCGCAACGTGCTGGTGGCCGACACCGCGCAGCTGCACGCGGTGGCCAACCCCGACCTGCAGTTCAGCCTCGACGGCCCGACCATGGTGCTGCGCGGCGAGGTCGCCGTGCCCAGCGCGCGCATCGACCTGGAGCGCCTGGACCAGGGCGCCACAGTGTCCGAGGACGTGGTGGTGGTCGATCCGGTGGATCCGGAGGAAACGCCGGACGCGCCACTGGACATGGACCTGGCCCTGCTGCTGGGCGAGGACGTGCGCCTGACCGGCTTCGGCCTGGACGGGGCGTTGCAGGGCCGGCTGCAGGTGCGCGCGCGCCCCGGCCACGAGATGGTGGCCACCGGCGTGGTGGACGTGTCCGGCAAGTACGAGGCCTACGGCCAGGAACTGCAGATCTCGCGCGGGCAGATGACCTGGAGCAACAACCTGGTCAGCGACCCGCGCATCCACCTGCGCGCCGAGCGTCGCGTGGAAGACATCACCGCCGGCATCGACGTCACCGGCCACGCGCTGCAGCCGCGCGTGGAGGTGTGGTCCGACCCGGCCCTGCCGCAGTCGGAGGCCCTGTCCTACCTGGTGCTGGGGCGCAGCCTCGAGGGCGCCACCCGCGCCCAGGCGCAGCAGATCAGCGCCGCCTCGGCGGCCATGTCCGCCGGCACCGGCCTGCTGGCCGCGCGCCTGGGCGCGCGGCTGGGGCTGGACGACGCCGGCGTGACCCAGTCGCGCGCGCTCGGCGGCTCGGTGGTGGGCGTGGGCAAGTACCTCTCGCCGCGGCTGTACGTGGGCTACGGCGTCTCGCTGGTGGGCAGCGGCCAGGTGCTGGTGCTCAAGTACCTGCTGCGCAAGGGCTTCGACCTGGAGATCGAGTCCAGCACGGTGGAGACGCGCGGCTCGCTGAACTGGCGCCGCGAGAAGTAGCGCGGGCCGACGGGATATGACCTGCGGCGGTTGTGGCCCGGGGCGGCGGCGGCTACCGTCGGCCGCTTTCCATCGCCGACGGACGAAACGATGACGCCGACCCGCCCGGCCGCGCTGCTGGCCAGCCTGAGCCTCGCCCTCGCCGCCTTCCTGCCGGGCCATGCCCGAGCCGACGAGGGCATGTGGATGCCCTCGCAGCTGCCGCAGATCGCCGCGGCCCTGCGCCAGGCCGGCTACGCCGGGGACCCGGCCGCGCTGGCCGACCTCACCGCCGCGCCGCTCAACGCGGTGGTGCGCGCCGGCGGCGGCACCGGCGCGTTCGTCTCGCCCGACGGCCTGGTGCTGACCAACCACCACGTCGCCTACGGCGTGATCCAGTACAACAGCACGCCGCAGAACGACCTGATCGACGCCGGCTACGTCGCCGCCGACCGCGCCGCCGAGCTGCCGGCCAACCCCGACTTCCGCGTGCTGGTCACGGTCGGCTTCGACCGGGTCACCGACCGCGTGCTGGCGGCCGCGCGCGGCCGCACCGGGCGCGCCTACCACGACGCGGTGGACGCGGCAGGCAAGCGCATCGTCGCCGAGTGCGAGCGCGAGCCGGGCGTGCGCTGCAGCGTGGCCAGCATGTACTACGGCACCGACTTCTACCGCATCCGCCAGCTCGAGCTGCGCGACGTCCGCCTGGTCTACGCACCGCCGCGCAGCATCGGCAACTACGGCGACGAGATCGACAACTTCATGTGGCCGCGCCACACCGGCGACTTCACCCTGCTGCGCGCCTACGTCGGCCCCGACGGCAAGCCGGCGGCCCACTCGCCGCAGAACGTGCCCTACCGCCCGCCGTCGCACCTGCGCGTCGCCCGCCAGGGCCCGCGCGAGGGCGACTTCGCCATGCTCGCCGGCTACCCGGGCGTCACCTTCCGCCACCGCACCGCGGCCGAGTTCGCCGAGCAGGTGGAGTGGACGCTGCCGGCGCGGGGGGACGTGTTCGACGCGCTGATCGCGGCCATCGAGCAGGCCGGGCGCCAGGACGCGCAGGCGCGCACCCGCTACGCCTCGCAGCTGCAGTCGCTGAAGAACAGCCGCAAGCGCGCGGCCGGAGAGCTGGAAGGCCTGCGCCGCAGCGACGCGGTGCGCCGCCGCGCCGAGGACGAGCGCGCCATGCTGGAAGCCACCCGCGGCGGCGACGCGCGCGACATCGCCGCGCTGCAGCGCGTGCTGGCCGCGGGCTCGGCGGTGCGCGAGCGCGAGCTGCTGCTCGGCCTGCTGTCCAGCCAGACCCAGCTGCTGCGCTCGGCGCTGCTGCTGGAGCGGCTGCGCATCGAGGCGGCCCGGCCCGACGCGCAGCGCGAAAGCGGCTACCAGCAACGCGACCTGGCGCTGATCGAGGGCGTGCTGCGCCAGGTGCAGCGGCGCTACGACCCGGCGGTGGAACAGGCCCTGCTGCGGGTGCTGCTGGCCCGCTACCAGCAGCTGCCCGAGGCGCAGCGCCTGCCCGAGTTCGACGCCGCCTTCGGCCGCACCCCGGCCGAGCTGGACCCCGCGCTGGCCGCGCTCTACCGCGGCACGGCGCTGGGCGACGAGGCCGCGCGCCTGGCCGCGCTGGAAGCCGCGCGCCAGGCGCGCGCGCTGCCGGCCGACCCGCTGCTGGCCCTGGCCGCGCGGCTGATGCCGGCACTGCTGCGCCTGGAGGATGCGCGCAAGGCGCGCGAGGGCGAGCAGCTGCGCCTGCGCCCGGCCTACATGCGCGCCCTGGTCGCCTGGCGGCAGCGGCAGGGCGGCGCGGTCTACCCCGACGCCAACGGCACCCTGCGCGTGAGCTACGGCCGGCTGGAGCCGCTGCACGCGCGGGACGCGGTGACCTTCGCGCCGGTGACCACGGTGGCCGGCATCGTCGAGAAGCACACCGGCCAGGTGCCGTTCGACGCGCCGCAGCCGCTGCTGGACGCCATCGCCCGCGGCGATTTCGGCGACACCGCCGACCCGGCGCTGGGCACGCAGACGGTGGACTTCCTCACCAACCTGGACACCACCGGCGGCAACTCCGGCTCGCCCGTGCTCGATGCGCGCGGCGAGCTGGTCGGCCTGAACTTCGACAGCAACTGGGAGGCGGTCAGTGCCAGCTGGTGGTTCGACCCGCGCTACAAGCGCGCCATCCACGTGGACATGCGCTACATGCGCTGGCTGATGGAAAAGGTTTATCCTGCCCCGCACGTGCTGCGGGAAATGGGGCTGTAACCGGCGCCCCTCCCCGGCGGCACCCCGCTGCCGACAGGGAGGTTCCATGCGCAGGTTGTTCCTTTTCGCCGTGCTCGGGCTGGCTCCGGCCGGCCTGCCTGCCGCCGGGCCCGACGGCACCGCCGACAATCTCCGCATGTGGGCGATCTTCGAGGCGGACCAGCAGGCGCGGAAGGCGGAGGACATCGACTGGGACGCGCTGCGCCGGCAGGACCGGGCGCATCGCGCCGAAGTGCTGTCGCTGCTGCGCGCCGGCGCCCTGCGCACCTCCGTGGATTATTTCAACGCCGGCATCGTGTTCCAGCACGGCGACACGGCGGACGATTACCGGATGGCGCTGGCACTGGCCCAGATGGCGGTGGCGCTCGACCCGGACAACCGGCCCGCGCGGTGGCTGACCGCCGCGGCCTGGGACAGGCTGCTGATGCAGCGCAAGCTGCCGCAGTGGTACGGCACCCAGTACCACAAGCCGAAGCCGGGCGGCCCGGTCGAGCTCTATCCGGTGGACGAGGCAGCGGTCAGCGACGAGGAACGCGTCCGCCTCGGCGTGCCCACGTTGCAGGAGGCGCGCGCCCGCGCGGCGAAGATGGGCCCGCGCTGACGCGGGCGGCAGGCGCCGGCGGCGCTTGTCAACGGGTTACATCGGCGCGCGGCGGGCGCCACAATCGCCGGCCCGCAGTCCCGCAGAACCCGCCGTCCATGACCGAGATTTCCGCCGCGCTCGCGCGCAAGATCGCCCAGACCATCGCCGAGGAGATCGGCGCGCAGACGCAGCAGGTGCAGGCCGCCGTCGCGCTGCTCGACGAGGGCGCGACCGTGCCCTTCATCGCGCGCTACCGCAAGGAGGTGACCGGCGGCCTGGACGATACCCAGCTGCGCAACCTCGAGGTGCGCCTGGCCTACCTGCGCGAGATGGAAGAGCGCCGCGCCGCAATCCTGGCCAGCATCGGGGAACAGGGCAAGCTGACCGACGCGCTGCGCGCCGAGATCGAGGCCGCCGACAGCAAGTCGCGGCTGGAGGACCTCTACCTGCCGTACAAGCCCAAGCGCCGCACCCGCGCGCAGATCGCGCGCGAGGCCGGGCTGGAGCCGCTGGCCGACGGCCTGCTGGAGGATCCGGCCCGCGTCCCCGAGGAGTTCGCCGCGCAGTTCGTCGACGCCGAAAAGGGCGTGGCCGATGCCAGGGCGGCGCTGGAGGGCGCGCGCGCCATCCTGATCGAGCGCTGGGGCGAGGACGCGGCGCTGCTGGGCGAGCTGCGCGCGTGGCTGGAGGGCAACGGCGTGATCCGCTCCCGGGTGGTGGAAGGCAAGGAGGCCGCGGGCGAGAAGTACCGCGACTACTTCGACCACGCCGAGCCGCTGGCGAAGATCCCTTCGCACCGCCTGCTGGCGCTGTTCCGCGGCCGCCGCGAGGAGTTCCTGCAGCTGGAGCTGGACCCGGGCCCGGACGCCGAGGCCGGCCACGCCTACGCCGAGGGCCGCGTCGCCCTGCACGCCGGCATCCAGGAGCGCGGCCGCGCGGCCGACGCATGGCTGCGCAACGCCTGCCGCCTGGCCTGGCGCGCCAAGATCCACCTGCACCTGCTGCTGGACCTGTTCAACCAGGCGCGCGAGAAGGCCGAGGCCGAGGCCATCGCCGTGTTCGGCGAGAACCTCAAGGACCTGCTGCTGGCCGCGCCGGCCGGCCCGCGCCCGGTGCTGGGCCTGGATCCCGGGCTGCGCACCGGCGTGAAGGTGGCCGTGGTCGACGCCACCGGCAAGCTGGTGGCCACCGACACCATCTACCCGCACGAGCCGAAACGGCAGTGGGACGCCTCCATCGCCACCCTCGCCGCGCTGTGCCGCGCGCACGCGGTGGAGCTGGTGGCCATCGGCAACGGCACCGCCAGCCGCGAGACCGACCGGCTGGCCGGCGAGCTGATCAGGCGCCACCCGGACCTGAAGCTGCAGAAGATCGTGGTCAGCGAGGCCGGCGCCTCGGTGTACTCGGCCTCCGAGCTGGCCGCGCGCGAGTTCCCCAGCCTGGACGTCTCGCTGCGCGGCGCGGTGTCCATCGCCCGCCGCCTGCAGGACCCGCTGGCCGAACTGGTGAAGATCGAGCCCAAGTCCATCGGCGTGGGCCAGTACCAGCACGACGTGGACCAGTACCGCCTGGCGCGCGCGCTGGACGCGCGCGTGGAGGACTGCGTGAACGCGGTCGGCGTGTACGTGAACACCGCCTCGGCGCCGCTGCTGGCGCGCGTGGCCGGCCTGTCGCCGTCGGTGGCCGAGAACATCGTGGTGTTCCGCGACGCCAACGGCCCGTTCCGCCGCCGCAAGGACCTGCTGAAGGTGCCGCGCCTGGGCGAGAAGACCTTCGAGCAGTGCGCCGGCTTCCTGCGCATCGCCGACGGCGACGAGCCGCTGGACGCCTCGGCGGTGCACCCGGAGGCCTATCCGGTGGTCGAGCGCATCGTGCAGGCCTGCGGCCGCGAGGTGAAGCAGATCGTCGGCGACGCCTCGTTCGTGCGCGCGCTGCGGCCGGAGCAGTTCACCGACGAGCGCTTCGGCCTGCCGACCGTGCGCGACATCCTCAGGGAGCTGGAGAAGCCCGGCCGCGACCCGCGCCCGGAGTTCAAGGCCGCGCAGTTCGCCGAGGGCGTGGAGGACATCAGGGACCTGCGCCCCGGCATGGTGCTGGAAGGCGTGGTGAGCAACGTGGCCGCCTTCGGCGCCTTCGTCGACATCGGCGTGCACCAGGACGGGCTGATCCACATCTCCGCCCTGTCGGACCGGTACGTCAAGGACCCGCGCGAGGTGGTCAAGGCCGGCGACATCGTCAAGGTGAAGGTCCTGGAGGTGGACGTGGCGCGCAAGCGCATCGCGCTCACCCGGCGCCTGGACGACCCGGTCGGGGAGGCCGCGCCGCGGCCGGGACGCGGCGGCGAGCGCGACGGCGCACGCCGCGACGCGGGCCCGCGCGCTCGCGCGCGCGCGCCGCGCCCCGGGGCGACTGCGAACAGCGGCCCGTTCAACACCGCGATGGCCGACGCGCTGAAGGGCCTGCGGCGGGGCTGACGGTCGCGCGCAGCCCACGGCGTCTGCCGTGGGCGACGGCCGCGCCGGCGCCCCGGCGTCAGGAACGGGGGGCCCCGCCCCCGCGCGCCGGGCGGCCCGCGCGGGCGCTCAGGCGACGCGGGTGCGGCGGTGGCGTTCCAGATGGACCAGCAGGAGCGAGATCGCCGCCGGCGTCATTCCGGGGATGCGCTGGGCCTGGCCGATGCTCAGCGGGCGCACGCGCTCGAGCTTCTGCCGCACCTCGGCCGACAGGCCGCGCACGGCCGCGTAGTCGAAGTCCGCGGGAATCGCGGTGGCCTCGTGCCGCTGCTGGCGCGCGATCTCCTCGCGCTGGCGCTCCAGGTAGCCGGCGTACTTGACCGCGATCTCGACCTGCTCGGCCACCTTCGCGTCGTCCACCGCCGGGCCGATGCCGGGCACCGAGGTGACCTTGGCGTAGTCCAGTTCCGGGCGCTTGATCAGGTCGAGCACGTTGGTCTCGCGGCTGACGCCGATGCCGAGCGTGGCTTCCACTTCGCGTCCCAGCGCATTGCCCGGCGTGGCCCACAGCGCGCGCAGGCGTTCGGTCTCGCGGGCGATGGCCTCGCGCTTGCGCGAGAACTTCTCCCAGCGCGGGTCGTCGACCAGGCCCAGTTCGCGGCCCTTCTCGGTCAGGCGCAGGTCGGCGTTGTCCTCGCGCAGCTGCAGGCGGTATTCGGCGCGCGAAGTGAACATGCGATACGGCTCGTTGGTGCCATGGGTGATCAGGTCGTCGACCAGCACGCCGATGTAGGCCTCGTCGCGGCGCGGCGACCACGCGTCCTTGCCCTGCACGAAGCGCGCGGCATTCAGGCCAGCGAGCAGGCCCTGCGCGGCGGCTTCCTCGTAGCCGGTGGTGCCGTTGATCTGTCCGGCGAAGAACAGGCCGGACACCAGCCTGGTCTCCAGCGAGGACTTCAGCCCGCGCGGATCGAAGAAGTCGTATTCGATCGCATAGCCCGGACGGGTAATGTGCGCGTTTTCGAAGCCGCGGATGCTGCGCACCAGGTCCAGCTGCACGTCGAACGGCAGCGAGGTACTGATGCCGTTCGGGTAGATCTCGACCACGTCCAGGCCTTCCGGCTCGACGAAGATCTGGTGGCTGGCCTTTTCGGCGAAGCGCACCACCTTGTCCTCGATGCTGGGGCAGTAGCGCGGACCGATGCCTTCGATCTGGCCGGAATACAGCGGGCTGCGGTGCAGCGCGTTGCGGATGATCTCGTGGGTGCGCTCGCTGGTATGCGTGATCCAGCACGAAACCTGGCGCGGATGCTCGCGCACGTCGCCGATGAAGCTCATCACCGGCATCGGCTCGTCGCCCGGCTGCTCCTCCATCGCCGCATAGTCGAGCGTGCGCCCGTCGATGCGCGGCGGCGTGCCGGTCTTGAGCCGATCGATGGCGAACGGGCGCTCGCGCAGGCGCACGGCCAGCGTGGTCGCCGGGGGGTCGCCCATGCGCCCGGCGGCGTACTGGGTTTCGCCGACGTGGATCTTGCCGGCAAGGAAGGTGCCGGCGGTCAGCACCACGGCCTGCGCTTCGAAACGAAGACCGGTTTGCGTGATCGCGCCGCGCACCGCGTCGCCGTCGATGATCAGGTCATCGACCGCGGCCTGGAACACGGCCAGGTTCGGCTGCGCCTCGACCATGCGCCGGATCGCGGCACGGTACAGCGCGCGGTCGGCCTGGCAGCGGGTGGCGCGCACCGCCGGGCCCTTCGAGGCGTTGAGCGTGCGCCACTGGATGCCGGCCAGGTCGGCCGCGCGCGCCATCGCCCCGCCCAGGGCGTCGATCTCCTTGACCAAGTGGCCCTTGCCGATGCCGCCGATGGCCGGGTTGCAGCTCATCGCCCCCACGGTTTCGATGTTGTGGGTCAGCAGCAGCGTGCGTGCGCCGGCACGGGCCGCGGCCAGCGCGGCCTCGGTGCCGGCGTGGCCGCCGCCGATCACGATCACGTCGTAGCGGTCGAATGCAGCATTCATGGCGGGAGGGGCGCGGGGGCGCCGGATTGGCGGCGGCGGCGGCCGCGCGGGTCGGGTCGGATTCTACCGCCGGGCCGGACTTGGCACGCATCCTGCACCTTTCCCTGCGCACCCGCCGCGGCAACGCCCGGGGGCGCGGCCGGGTTTGGAACAGGGACCGGCCAGCGCGCGGCGGGGAAGCACCGGGGCCGGCAGTCGGGGGACTGCCGGCCCTTTTTCTTTCCGCGGGCGCCGGCCCGGAACGACGCAGCCCGGCCGGGGCCGGGCTGCGAAAGGGCGCCGATGTCCGACAGGGCCGGAACAGGGGGGATCCAGATTTCCCTGCCGGACATCGACATGGAGACATGCCGTCGGTTGCGTCAGAAAGCGACGCAGCCGGTCACTTGCGGCGCCTAGCTTGCGGCCAGCCGGCAGCCAGCGCAAGCGCCGGATCAGGGATCGATTGTGCGGTGTGTCGCACTCCGCGCAGGTTCGGAACGCGGGCCGGCGGGCGCCGCGCGGCGTGGCGCGGCCTCGGCGCGCATCCGCGGCGCGGCCGCTGGACGCGGGGAGGCCGCCGGGGCCGGGCGCGGAACGGCGAGCGGCGACGGGCGGTTGCCCGCGGCACCGGGAACGGCCGGCGTCGGCATCGACATTGCGCCGGGGCCCGGCTGGCGGCGGCGCTGCGGCTCGTCGTCGCCGCGGCGCAGGCGCTCCAGGTCGCGCCAGGGCGCGCGATCCAGCTGCGGCGGCCGGCCGCCCGCGGCCGGCGGCGGGCGATGGTCGGGCCCGTCGTCGTCCTTGCCGCCATGGCCGGGGTGGTGGTCCGGACGCGGCGGGCGCGGCAGGTAATACGGCGGGCGCTGGTAGTAGTAGCCGCGCGAGTACGGGTAGTAGCCGTAGCCCAGCCCGTAGGACCAGCCCGGCGAGTACGAATAGCCGTACGGGTAGCCGTAGGGATATCCGTGCCGCTCGTAGTAGCGGTAGGTGGTGACCGGCTCGCCGGTGTAGTAGCCGCCACCGGAGCCCACGTAGCCGTAGCTCGCGCAGCCACCGAGCGCCAGCACCAGGGCCAGGCCGGTCAGCAGTCGCAGTTTCATGGGCGATCCCCCGTACGATGTAGGGCCAGAGTGGTGCCGATGCATTGAATACGTGCTTAATCGCGCCGGCGTCGCATGAGCCGGTCAGCCACGCGCCAGCCGGCCGCGCGCGGGGGCCGGCACGACGATACGTTAACCTTGCGCCATGAGCGAACTGCCCGTAGCCGACGACGTCCTCGCCGCCGCCGCGCGCATCGCCGGCCACGCCGCCGTCACTCCGGTGCTGCGCTCGCGCGCGCTCGACGCATTGGCCGGCTGCACCCTGGCATTCAAGGCCGAGCACCTGCAGCGCGGCGGCGCCTTCAAGTTCCGCGGGGCCTGCAACGCGGTGTGGTCGCTGGACGCGGACGCGGCGGCGCGCGGCGTGGTCACCCATTCCTCCGGCAACCATGGCGCGGCGCTGGCGCTGGCCGCGCGGAGCCGCGGCATTCCCTGCCACGTGGTGGTGCCGGAGGGCGCGGTGGCCGCCAAGCTAGCCAACATCCAGCGCCACGGCGCCACGCTCTGGCGCTGTCCGGCGACCCAGGCCGCGCGCGAGGCCGCCTGCGCCCGGGTGCAGGAGGACACCGGCGCGCTGCTGGTCCATCCCTACGCCGATGCGCGGGTGATCGCCGGCCAGGGCACCGCGGCGCTCGAACTGCTGGACCAGGCCGGCGGCCTGGACGCGGTGGTGGTGCCGGTCGGCGGCGGCGGCCTGGCCGCGGGCACGGCGCTGGCGCTGGCCGCGGCCGCGCCCGGTTGCCGCCTGGTCCTGGCCGAGCCGGCCGGGGCCGCGGACACCGCGCGCTCGCTGGTGGCCGGCCTGCGCCAGGTGGACTTCGTCCCGGACACCGTGTGCGACGGCCTGCGCGCGGCCGTGGGCGAACCCAACCTCGCCCTGCTGCGCGCCGCCGGCGCCGAGGCCGTGGTGGTCGCGGACGACGCCACCGTCGAGGCCATGCGCCTGGCCTGGCAGGTGCTCAAGCAGGTGGTCGAGCCGTCGGCGGCCATCGCCCTGGCGGCGGTGCTGGCCGAGCCGGCGCGCTTCGCCGGCCTGCGCGTGGGCGTGGTGCTGAGCGGGGGCAACGTCGACCTGGAGGCCCTGCCGTGGCGCGGGTGAGGCGCCGCCGGCGCGGCGCGCTGGGCTGGCTGTGCCGCGCGCTGCTGCTGGCGCTGATGTGGCTGACCGGCGTGGCCGGGTGGATCGTCTGGGTCGGCCAGCGCGACCAGGCGCGCGCGGCCGACACCATCATCGTGCTGGGGGCGGCGGCCTACGACGCGCGGCCCTCGCCCGTGTTCGAGGAGCGCATCCGCCACGGCCTGGCGCTGTACCGCCAGGGCTACGCGCCGGTGCTGCTGTTCACCGGCGGCTACGGCACCGGCGCGCGCTTCGCCGAGTCGCAGGTGGCGCGGCGCTACGCGCTGCGGCACGGCATCCCTGACTCGGCGATCCTGATCGAGGCCAGCTCGCGCACCACGCGCCAGAACCTGCTGCAGGCGCGGCTGCTGATGCAGCAGCGCGGGCTGCACCGCGCCATCGTGGTCAGCGACCCGCTGCACATGGCCCGCGCGCTGCGGCTGTGCCGCGAGCTGGGCATCGACGCGGTGGGCTCGCCCACGCCCAGCACCCGCTTCCGCAGCTTCCAGACGCAGTGGCGCTTCCTGCTGCAGGAGGTCTACTTCTTCCACCGCGACCTGGTGGTGCGCGCGGCCTGAACGCCGCGCGCCGGTATGATGGCCGCCCCCCACGCCGCAGCAGGTCGCGCATGAGCCCGGAACCCACCCGCCAGGAGGTCGCCATCAGGCTGGTCGAGGCCTACTACGCCGCGTTCAACCGCGGCGACCGTGCGGCCATGCTCGACCTGCTGGCCGAGGACGTGGCGCACGACCTCAACCAGGGCCCGCGCGAGTCCGGGCGCGAGGCCTTCGCCGCCTTCATGCGGCGCATGGACGCCTGCTACCGCGAGCAGCTGCACGACGTGGTGGTGATGGCGTCGCCGGACGGCACGCGCGCGGCCGCCGAGTACGTGGTGCACGGCCAGTACCTGCGCGACGACGAGGGCCTGCCGCCGGCGCGCGGCCAGGCCTACGTGCTGCCGGGCGGCGCCTTCTTCGAGCTGCGCGGCGACCGCATCGCGCGGGTCTCCAACTACTACAACCTGCAGGACTGGATCGCGCAGGTGTCCGTCGCCTGAGCCCGGCGCGGCCTGCGGCGCCGTGCCGCGGGCGCGCGGGTCCCGGGGCGGCGGATGCTGCGGCATCCCACGCCGCCCGGCCGCAGGCCGCGGCTAGGGGGATGGGCGGCGGCGGATCGGGATCTGCGAGAGCGGCACCGCGGCCACCTCGTGCCCGCCCTCGCGCACCGGCGCGCCCGGCGGCGGCGCCCAGGCCTGGGCGTAGACCACCTCCCAGCTGCTGGGCAGGCGGCCGTCGGCATCGCGCAGCGGTTCGTAGGCGGCGGCCGCGGCGGCGAAGCGCGCGCGGCCGGTGAGGCTGCGCCGGCGCGTGGCCAGGGCGTTGGTGGCGCCGATGGCGCGCAGTTCGCGCATCAGCGCCGGCAGGTCCGGGTAGGTCAGGGTGAACAGGTCGCGGTCCAGCACCGGGTCGCGGAAGCCGGCCGCCACCAGCGCGTCGCCCACCTGGGCGATGGACGCGAACGGGCTCACGTGCGGGCGCTCGTCGGCGGCGGCGAAGGCCTGCCGCAGCTCGGCCAGGGTCTCCGGGCCGAAGGTGGACACCAGCAGCATCCCGCCGGGACGCAGCACGCGGCGGAAGCCGGCCAGCACCGCGGGCAGGTCGTCCACCCATTGCAGGCACAGGTTGCTGAAGAGCACGTCCACGCTGCCCTCGGCCAGCGGCAGCGCGCGCGCGTCGGCGCACACCCGCGCGAACGGGCGCCACCAGCCCGCCTGCCGGCGCGCCTGCCGCAGCATGGGCAGGGCCAGGTCCAGCGCCAGCACCTGCGCGCGCGGCCAGCGCTTCTTCATCGCCGCGGCGGCGTGGCCGGTGCCGCTGCCCACGTCCAGCACCACCGAGGGCACGCGGTCGTCGAGGTAGGCCAGCGATTCCAGCAGGCGCGCGCGCACCTCCTGCTGCAGCGCGGCCGCGGCGTCGTAGCCGGCGGCGGCGCGGGAGAAGGCGCGGCGCACGTGGCGCGGGTCGAACAGGCGGTCCATGGGGCCGGGGTTCAAGGTGCGATCCCGTCGGCGAAGGCGGCCAGCTCCGCCGCCACCGCGTCCACGTGCCCGAGGAACGGCGCGTGCCCGGCGCCGGCCAGCTCGACGAAGCGCGAACCCGGCGCGCGCGCGGCGGCCTCGGCCATGCCGCGCGGGTCGACCAGGCGGTCGCGGCGGCCGGCCAGCCAGAGGCTGGGCACGCGCAGCGCCGGCAGGCTGCGCCGCAGGTCGGCGGTTTCCAGCAGGCGCAGCCCGGCCTGCAACGCCGCCGGCTCGGGCTCGCCGCGGGCGTGCAGGAGTGCGCGCAGCGTCCTCAGCTCGGCCCGGCCGTGCTCCGAGCCCAGCGTGTCCAGGGCGATGAAGCGGTCCAGGGTGCCGGCGTAGTCGGCCGCCAGGTCCTCGCCGAAGCGCGCGAACACCTCCGGTTCGACCGCGTGCGGCCAGTCCGGCGCGCGCACGAAGCGCGGGGTGGCCGCGACCATGGCCAGGCCGCGCACGCTGGGCAGCGCGACGGCCGCGCGCAGCGCGAACAGCCCGCCCAGCGACCAGCCCAGCCATACCGCCGAGGGCGTGCGCGCGGCGATGGCGCTGACCACGGCGGCCGGGTCCAGCGCCGGCTCGGCCCCGCGGCTGTGGCCGTGGCCGGGCAGGTCCACCAGATGCAGGCGGAAGCGCGGCGCCAGCCGCTCGGCCAGCGGCGCGAACACGCCGCCGTGCAGCGCCCAGCCGTGGATCAGGACCAGGTCCGGGCCGCTGCCCAGGGATTCGATGTGCATGGGGCCATTGTCGCCGATGCCGCACCGGCTGCGGGCGGCCGCGCGGCGCGCCCCGCGGCGGCCCCCCCGGCTCAGGCCCGCCGCGCCGCGGCGACGGCCCCGGCCAACTGCCGCCACAGGGCCGCCGCGTGCGCGCGCATCGCCCGCGCGCGCCACCAGCGCACCGGCCACGGCCGCCGCAGGTGCGCGACGATGGCCTCTGCCAGCCAACCGGGCTCGAAGCCGGACCACACCCCGGCCACGCTGCACAGGTTGGGCGCCAGCACCGGATGCACCTCGTGGCGCAGGATCCGTTCCAGCTCGTCCGGCGGATACGGCGAGCGGGCCAGCACCGCGGCCACGCGGGCCAGCGTCGCCGCGTCGACCGGGGCGTCCAGGTACAGCTCCGACATCGCCTCCCACACCTGCCGGCGTTCCGGCACCGCGGCGCTCACGCCACCGCTTCGCGCCCGCCGGCGACGCGGTCGCGGGCATCGGCGATGGCCGCCAGCAGCGCCTGCACCTGCTGCGGCGTGTGCAGCGCCGAGAGGATCACGCGCAGGCGGGAACCGCCCTCGGGCACGGTGGGCGGGCGGATCGCGGTGACCAGGAAGCCGGCGCGCTCGACCGCGGCGGACATCGCCAGCGCGGCCGCCTCGCCGCCGCACAGCACCGGCTGGATCGGGGTGGCCGACGGCATCAGGTCCAGGCCGAAGCGGCTGGCGCCGTCGCGGAACAGGCCGATCAGCTCGCGCAGCCGCTCGCGCCGCCATTCGTCGCGCCGGGCCAGGCGCAGCGCGGCCAGCGAGGCCGCGGCCAGCGCGGGTGGCAGCGCGGTGGTGTACAGGTAGGGACGCGCCGTGCCCGCCAGGTGCTCGACCAGGTCGGCGTCGCCGGCGACCAGCGCGCCGTAGCCGCCCAGCGCCTTGCCCAGGGTGGCCAGCTGCAGCGGGACGTCGTTCGCGTCCAGTCCGGCCTCGGCCACGCTGCCGCGGCCCTCGGGGCCGAGCACGCCGACGCCGTGGGCGTCGTCCACGTACAGCAGCGCCTGCTGGGTGCGCGCCACCAGCGACAGCGCGCGCAGCGGGGCCACGTCGCCGTCCATGCTGAACACGCCGTCGGTGGCGAGCATCGCCGCGCCCTCGGGCGCGTTGCGCAGCTGGCGCATGGCGCCCTCGGCGTCCAGGTGCGGGTAGCGGCGCAGGCGGCAGCCGGCCAGGCGCGAGGCGTCGATGAGGCTGGCGTGGTTGAGCCGGTCCTGCACGCAGACGTCGCTGTCCTCGAGCAGCGCCTGCTGCACCGCCAGGTTGGCGGCGAAACCGCTGCCGAACAGCAGCGCGCGCGGCACGCCCAGCCATTCGGCCATCTCCCGTTCCAGCTGCTCGTGCACGGCGTGGTGCCCGCACACCAGGTGCGAGGCGGTGGCGCCGACGCCCTCGCGCGCGGCCGTGTCCTGCAGCGCGGCGGCGACCTCGAACTGCGAGGCCAGGCCCAGGTAGTCGCTGCTGCAGAAGCCGGTCAGCCAGCGGCCGTCGACCTCCAGGCGCACGCCGTCGCGGCGGGCCACGGTGCGGCGCTGGCGCTGGCGGCCCTGTGCCAGGCGCTGGCGCCGCTGGCCCTGGAGGCGGTCGTGGATGTCGATGCGTGCCATGTCGGTTGCCCCTCCCCCCCGGGAGCGCTGCGGTGGTGGCCGCGCCTAGGCTGCCGCGGGCGCGGTGATGTCCGCATGCACGGTAGCGCCGGCCCCGTCCGCGGTTCCGTGACGGGCGTCACATTGGGCCAGCGGCATCGGCCGCAGTCCGAGGCGGGCGAACAGGGCCTGGTCGCGGTCCGCGTCGGGATTGCCGGTGGTCAGGAGCTTCTCGCCGTAGAAGATGGAGTTGGCGCCCGCGGCGAAGCACAGCGCCTGCAGTTCGTCGCTCATGCCCTCGCGGCCGGCCGACAGGCGCACCATCGACCGCGGCATGGCGATGCGCGCCACCGCGATCGTGCGCACGAACTCGAACGGGTCCAGCTCGCGGGTGCCGTGCAGCGGCGTGCCCGGCACCTGCACCAGCCGGTTGATCGGCACCGAGTCCGGGTGCGCGGGCAGGTTGGCCAGCGCCTGCAGCAGCCCGGCGCGCTGCTCGCGGGTCTCGCCCATGCCGACGATGCCGCCGCAGCAGGTCTTCATGCCCGCCCCGCGCACGTGCTCCAGCGTGTCCAGGCGGTCCTGGTACTCGCGGGTGCGGATGACGTCGCCGTAGAACTCCGGCGCGGTGTCCAGGTTGTGGTTGTAGTAGTCCAGGCCGGCCGACTTCAGCGCCTGCGCCTGTTCGCCGGACAGCATGCCCAGCGTCGCGCAGGTTTCCAGGCCCAGCGCCTTCACCTCGCGGATCATCTCGGCGACCTTGGGAATGTCGCGGTCCTTCGGGCTGCGCCAGGCCGCGCCCATGCAGAAGCGGCTGGCGCCGGCGGCCCGCGCCGCGCGCGCCTTCTCCAGCACCTCGTCCACCGACATCAGCTTGGTGGCCGCCACCCCCGTGTGGTAGCGCTGCGCCTGCGGGCAGTAGCCGCAGTCCTCGGGGCAACCGCCGGTCTTGACCGAGAGCAGGGTCGAGACCTGCACCTCGGCCGGGTCGAAGTGCGCGCGGTGGACGCTGGCCGCGCGGTGCAGCAGCTCGGTGAAGGGCAGGTCGAACAGCGCGAGCAGTTCCTCGCGGCGCCAGTCGTGGCGGATTTCCGAAGGCATCGGGGCGGTTTCCTGACAGCGGCGGGTGGCCGTGGCGGGGCAGTCTGGAAAGCATGCCCGACCCTGTCAACCAAGAATCCGTCTTTCCGGTTTACCGCGCGCGGGGGGCGTGGGCCCGGCTGTCGCTGGCGCTGCTGCCGGCCCGCTGCCTGGCCTGCGGCGAACCCGGCGCCGGCGGCCGGGACCTGTGCGCCGCCTGCCGCGCCGCGCTGCCGGCCAACGCCCCCGCCTGCCTGCGCTGTGCGCTGCCGCTGCCCGCTCCCGGCTGCTGCGGCCGGTGCCAGCGCCGGCCGCCGCCCCTGGACGCCGCGCACGCCGCCTTCGCCTACGCCCCGCCGCTGGACCGGCTGCTGCCGCGCTACAAGTTCCACCGCGACCTGGCGGCCGGGCGCCTGCTCGCCCAGCTGATGGCCGAGGCCTTCGCCGGCTGCGAGCGGCCGCTGGCGCTGGTGCCGGTGCCGCTGCACCCGGCGCGGCTGCGCGCGCGGGGCTACGACCAGGCGCTGGAGCTGGCACGGCCGCTGGCGCGCGCGCTGGGCCTGCCGCTGCACGAGGGGCTGCTGCGCCGCGTGCGCCCCACCGCGGCGCAGTCGGTGCTGGACGCCGCCGCGCGCCGGCGCAACCTGCGCGACGCGTTCGCCGTGCACGGCCGCCCGCCCCTGCCCGCGCACGTGGCTCTGGTGGACGACGTGATGACCACCGGCGCGACCCTGCACGCGGCCGCCCGCGCGCTGCGCCGCGCCGGCGTGGCCCGGGTCGACGCCTGGGTCTGCGCGCGCACGCCCTAGCGCGCGCCGGCACGCGCGCGAGCGGTTACGCTAACGGCCCGGCGCGGGCCGCCCGCGCGTCCCATCCGGATCCAGAATGCCCCAGCGCAAGCGC
>Ga0182792_1000559_pt1 | contig 34123 bp, 9 predicted proteins | sample Passage237B_FD_130497 | JGI IMG/M metagenome (GOLD analysis project Ga0182792, IMG submission 130497) | Cellulose adapted compost microbial communities from Newby Island Compost Facility, Milpitas, CA, USA - Passage2 37B (version 2) (version 2) ...
TCTGGATGTTCGTGTGGCTGCAGATGGAACAAACAAGAGCTTCCATATTGAAATGGACGGGGTAGATGTTACAGGTCCTATCAATGTGCCGAATACAGGAGGCTGGCAAACATGGCAGACCGTGACAGTTAATAATATCCAGCTGACAGCCGGTCAACAGGTAATGCGTGTTGTTTTTGATTCGGACTACATGAATCTTAATTATATCCAGTTTAATGATGTGGTTACAGGAGTTCTTGAGGAAGGAAGGACTGCTATCGCAATTTATCCCAATCCATTTCAGGGCGATGGTCTGCATATCCGGTCGGAAGGAACATTTACTTACCGAATTGTTGATGTGAACGGACTGGAGCTGGAGGCAGGGAGGGCAAATGATGAATTTACTGCTGGTCTGAATCTTAATCCTGGAGTATATATGGTGTTAATCCAAAATGGCCAAAGTGTTTTATCCAAAAGGATAGTAAAGTTAAAGTGATTAAAATATTAAGGGATATTTCAAACTCTTATTAGATGAAAAATAGAGGAATAGTACTGCTGCTTGTAATATTGTTGATGCCGGGTTTATTATTAGCACAAATTGGACCTGGATTAGGAAATCTTACCTATTCAGCAGACGAACTTTATAAAAGTATTTGGAAGTATACAGAGGTAAACCATATGGGTTCTACAATGGCTACCATGCACAATGGTTATATGATCACCACATTTCATCCGGATAGTGGTAAGCCACCTGGAGGAATTCTGGTGTGGGATGTATCAAATCCGAGAAAGCCTGTAGTGGTTTGTCGTATCTATGATTCCCGTACCGCTAATTTTCGTGAACAACATGCATTGCCTCAGCATGGTAATTATATCATGTTTCAGGATGGCTATGGTTTTCAGATTTGGGATTTTAGTGATCCTAAAAATCCCAGACAGGTGAAAAGACATATAATGTCCGGATATAGCCATGACGACTATGGAGCTGCATGGCAAATTTTCTGGCAGGCACCGTATGTATATATTGCAAATGGTAGTAAGGGATTTGATGTGGTAGATGCTTCAGATATCAATAATCCCGTTCTGGTAAAACATGTAAATACTCCAAGACAGGTAGGGCCAATATTTGCTATTGGAAACCTTCTCTATACCTCAGCACATGATTTTGGACGCGGGATTACCATTTATGATATCAGCGATCCCAGAGATCCGAAACTGTTGAACAGCTACAGCAATACAGAGAATATGTATGCCTCAATGGTTAATGGAAATAAACTTGTTATTTCAGCAAGGGGGAATGCCAATAACGCTGTATTTGGAACATATGATGTAAGCGATCCTCTTAATATAAAGAAGATAACAACATTAAATATTGGAAACAACGGCGAACAGCTATACAATTCAGTACAGGATCATTATATTTTTCAGGGGTGTCAGTCAGAAGTGGTAAAGATAGATGCATCCAATCCTTCTCAGTTAAAAATTGTGGGAAGGGGATCGTTGGGTATTTTCGGCGACTCTGACCATGGTCAGGTAACTCCGTTTGGTAACCTTATTTTTGTTGGAAATGATCATGGTACCGGAAGTGGGTTCTGGGTACATCAAAGGGAACCTGATACCAAAGGTCCAGAGGTGAATATGGTAGTGCCCAAAGCCAATGATGTAAACCGTGCGTTGACTTCACGTGTTGGAGTAACGTTTACAGATAATATTCTTATTGAATCTGTCAACAAGAATACATTTATAGTAAGACCTGTAGGAGGAACTGCTTTGTCCGGGAAATACAGTCATCAGTTTTCCATGGTAAACTTCTGTCCTGATGAGCCATTATTGCCTAATACGACATACGAAATAGTTATACCTGAAGGTGGAATTATGGACTATGCCGGTAATACTGTAAGCAAAACGTTTGTGTCGTATTTCTCAACAGGATCTGCTGGTGATTTTCCTCCAAGAAAGGCAGATACTCCATGGGTGTTTGAAGACGATAAGGAGATTAATGTATACTGGAGTCGTGTACCTAATGCTTCCAGTTATACTATTAAAAGAAGTACCTCTCCATCAGGTCCTTTTCAGTCTATTGGGACGACCAGTCAGCTTTTCTTTAAAGATACCAAGGTTGAAAATGATAGAACCTACTACTATACCGTAACTGCAAGCAATAATTTTGGAGAAGGGGAAGCTTCCTCTGCAATCAGGGCGATGGCGTCTTTCTATATAACAAATCTCGACTGGACTTCTGCAACGAATGCATGGGGGCCAGTTGAAAAAGATCAAAGCAATGGGGAAGATGGTGAAAATGACGGTAATGAAATCAGCCTGGATGGAGTCATTTATTCCAGAGGACTCGGAACACATGCTCAAAGTTCTGTCACCTACAGATTAGATGGTAAGTACGAAAGATTCCTTTCTGATATTGGCGTGGATGATGAAGTGGGCAATTCAGGTTCTGTAATTTTTACAGTATCTCTGGATGGACAACAGGTGTATTCAAGTGGATTAATGACTGGTTCTTCGCCATCCAAATCTATTGATATAAGTGTTGCAGGTGGAAATGATCTGACGCTTACTGTTTTGCCAGACGGCTTTAATGGGTTTGATCATGCATCCTGGGGAGGAGCCAGGTTACGACCGGTTCAGACGCCTTTTAATGCATCTGCTCATATCATACCCGGAAAAATAGAAGCAGAAGAATACGATTATGGAGGTGAAGGGATTGCGTATCACGAAGTAAATACCAATGGGAATGAAGGAGGGGCTCCATTTAGAATTGATGAAGTAGATATAGAAGCTATTGCAGGAAGAGAAGGTGAGTACAATGTAGCTTACATTCTTCAGGGAGAGTGGTTGGAATATACGGTCGATGTACAATCAACGGATATGTACAACCTGGATATAAGGGTGGCAGCAGATGGTAATGGAAAGCAGTTTCATATTGAGATGGACGGAAAGGATGTTACAGGCCCTATTACTCTTCCTAACACAGGCGGATGGCAGAACTGGGAAACAATAACACTAAATGGAATTTATCTTTCAGAAGGCAGGCATATCATGAGAATTGCTTTTGATGTAAGCTATATGAATATTGATTACCTGCACTTTTATAATGATGTCATTACTGGTGGATTGAAGGATAACACGGGGACGATTATGATGTATCCCAACCCATTCTCCGATGCAGGTCTGGTTATCAGGATGAAGGATGTGTTTTCTTATAAAATTGCCGATATCACAGGTCTATTGCTGGAAACAGGTACAGGGACACACACAAAAACGGTAGGTGCTGATTTAAAACCAGGTGTGTACATCATTTCTGTCGAAAACGAACAGGGTACATTTTTCAGGAAGATTGTGAAAGAATAACGCCCTGTGATACAAGCTCCATGGTGTGATGTAATGAAGATATGGTCTTAATACATGGAGTAATGATATAATACTGTTGATTATGCGACTTTTTATAACATTTATACTACTGCTGGTTTTTAACTGGCTTAATGATTCAACTGATACAGAACAGTATGTCTTAATACAGAATAAGCCTGTTGAAGTTGGATCATCGGTTACATTTACTATTTCTGCACCAGAAGGTGTCAGACCAATGGTCGCATGGGATTTTGGAGATGGAAGTGGTTTGGGTAGATACAGACAGGGTTTGTCCATAACATATAAGTTTTCCGAACCAGGGGTTTATCAGGTATTTGCCCGCATACAGGGAGAGGACATACCTCTGACGGTTACCCAGACTGTCTATAAGCCATTACCTCCACTACCGCCGACACATTCTTCCACTATTTCTTTGGATTCGGAAAAGAAGATTGTATGGGTCGTTAATCCTGATAATCATACAGTGTCATCTATCAATGCTGAGAATTATCAGTTGATTCGTGAAGTGTCTGCCGGGAAACATCCGAGAACGCTTGCTTTGGATAAATCCGGAAACGTTTGGGTTGCGAATGAAGACGATGCTAGCATAACTATACATTCGGAAACAGGAATAAAGCTCCATACTATCAAACTACCTTACGCTTCCAGACCTTACGGAATATGTTTTGATCCTAAGAAAGACTATTGCTATGTTACATTGCAAGGGCTGGGGCAGTTGGTAAAACTTGATGCTGGAAGTTATGAAATTCTTCAGACTACTGATGTAGGGAGAAGTCCAAGAGGTATTGCCATAACACCTGATGGTACACGTGTCTTCGTAGCTCAGTTTATATCGCCGGAAGATAAAGGGCTTGTCAGAGAAGTGGATGCTGAAAGCATGGAGTTAACGAGTGAAATAGACCTTGCATTTGATGAGACTATGGATTTTGAAGACAGAGGACGAGGAGTACCCAACTACATCTCTTCGCTTACCATTACTCCTGACGGATCCGAGCTGTGGGTTCCATCAAAGAAGGATAATACGGCGAGGGGCTTGTTTCGGGATGGACAGCCGCTCACTTTTGATAACACCGTTCGTACCATAGTGTCAAAGGTTGATCTTGTCAGCGGGCATGAAGTGCTTGATTCAAGAATTGACATCAACGATGCTGATATGGCCTGTGCGGTTGAGTTTAGTCCATACGGGAATATAGCTTTTATTGCATTACAGGGTAACAATAAGGTGGCCATGGTAGATGCAGCAACGAATTCCCGATTGGGGTTGCTTGATAGTACCGGACTGGCACCTCAGGGGATGGTAATGAATTCAGATGGCTCCAGATTGTTTGTTCATAACTTCATGTCCCGAAGTATAACAGTCTTCAATACAGAGAACATCGTACTGTCCAATAGCTTTAATCCTGTTGTTGCAGCTACAGTGCCCACCGTTACAACGGATTCCCTAAGTCCTCAGGTACTTAAAGGGAAACAGATCTTTTATAATGCTCAGGACGAGCGTATGACGTTTGCAGGCTACATTAGTTGTGCCAGTTGCCATTTGGATGGTGGCAGTGATGAACGTGTATGGGATTTTACGGATCGGGGTGAAGGGCTGCGTAATACCCATTCTTTGTTGGGAAGAAGAGGAATGGGAATGGGCAATGTGCATTGGACCGCCAATTTTGATGAAATACAGGATTTTGAAAACGATATTCGAAATGCCTTCAGAGGTAAAGGGTTTCTTCCAGACTCTGTATTTTATTCGGGTACTATCAGTGATCCATTAGGAAGCCCCAAGGCAGGCCTGAGTCCTGAGCTTGATGCGCTGGCCGCTTATGTGCAGTCACTGGATAAGGTCAATCCAAGTCCATACAGAAATCCCGATGGAAGTTTAACGGAAGATGCCATAGAGGGGAAATTAATTTTCGCAGATCTCGGATGCCAGACATGTCATGCAGGTCCGGACTTTACAGATAGAAAATACGGTATACTTCACGATGTTGGTACGCTTCAAACTTCTTCCGGTAAACGCAGGAATGAAGAGCTGACAGGCTTGGGTACTCCTACTCTTAAAGGTATTTGGGAAACAGCTCCTTATTTGCACGATGGTTCAGCGCCAACACTTAAAGATGTTCTGGTTACCCGAAATACTGCGAATAAGCACGGTAATATTAGTGCTCTTTCAGAAAAACAACTTGATCAGTTGATAGCCTATTTGCTTCAGATTGATGAAAATGAATCCAAGCCTGTTGTGGCTACTATTGAAAAGCCTAAACCAGGCCCTTTGGCTATTAGTGTTTTCCCTAATCCGGCAACAGAAAGAATAAGGGTTTCCATACATGAAAAGACAGGCTCAAAAGGTACGTTAGCCATTTGTAATGCTGGCAATGGACAAATTTTGCATACTACCAGTGTTGATGGCAATGATGAACTTGACATTGATGTAAGCAGAATGAATCCGGGGATGTATTTATTAATCTATTCGGATGGCAAGGTAAAGAAAAGTACTAAGCTGGTGTTAAAATAGAACCTGCGGTGGGATAATTTATATCGAACTGTACAGCCACGATTCGATTGGTTAAGGAATTTTAAAGAGAGTCGTTTAAAAGGTCAATAAAACAGATGAAGGTAGTTTACTTTATTTTAAGTTCTGTGTAGCTATTTGTTCTGCATGGTAACAGAGTGCCAGGATCTGTGAATCGGATCTTGAATTAGCTGCTTCGAAAAATAAAGTAATTACACATATCAAACCTGAAATACTATGAATCTATTGTTATCATTTTCTGATGCCAGTGTTAAAAAAAGATTAAAGAGGAGTCTGCTTTGTCTTTTTCTATTGATAGCTGGTGTTTTGTTGAACCCTGTTGGTTCGAATGCACAAACAACAACAATTAATGTGGGGGGGCAGAATAGAAGTATGTTAGTTTATGCTCCTTCCAACCTTCCTCAAAACAGACCATTGGTAATTTCAATGCATGGACTGAACCAGGATATTAATTATCAGAAGAATCAGGCTAAATGGGAGTTAGTAGCCGATACGGCAAAGTTTGTGGTCGTTTATCCTGCAGGGGTAAATAATTCCTGGGATATCAGTGGAAAAAGAGATACAGACTTTATTCTGGCAATTATTGAATCTATGGTTACCCGTTTTGGTATCGATAGAAACAGAGTTTATGTCTCCGGCTTTTCTATGGGGGGAATGATGAGTTATCACGTTGCCAATACAATAGCCGATAAAGTTGCAGCGATAGGGCCAGTTTCCGGATACCTGTTTTCCAATGTAACGGCCAGCTCCAGACCTATGCCGATCATTCACGTTCACGGAACTTCCGACGATGTAGTGTATTATCAGGCAAGTGGTAATCAGCAGGGTGTAGCAGCAATGCTTCAGAAATGGAGAAACTGGAATCAATGTCCTTCTACAGGAACAAGGGTAACTCCATATCCTGCTAATAAGCCCAATTCCAAATCAGTGATGGAATACTGGGGGCCTTGTAACAATAGTGCTGTATCGTTAATTACATTGGACGGAAAGGGACATTGGCATTCAAATGATGATGCGGGTGTACATACGACCATAGAACTTTGGAACTTCTTTAGAAAGTTTTCTCTGAAGGCTGGTCCTTCCATAAGTCTTTCAACTCAGCCAGCTGATGCTCAGTATTCTGCGCCGGCTACTATTAACCTGATAGCGACGGCTACTACCCCCAATGGAAGTATCACCAATGTTAAATTTTATAATGGTAATACTTTACTGGCAACGGATGATACCGCTCCATATACCTACACATTGACAGATGTGGCTGTGGGAACTTATACTTTCCGTGCAGTTCTTACAGATGACAAAAACGAGACAGCGGAAGCATCTATAACCATTAAGGTGAATGTACCTCAGGGGCCTTATAACAATGTACTTCATGCTATACCAGGTACCATTCAGTCCGAACATTTTGATGTAGGTGGAAATGGTATCGCTTATATGGATAGCAGCCCGGGTAGTGAAACGGCAGTTGCATTCAGAAGTGATGAGGATGTGGATATAGAGAACTGTACAGATGACGGAGGGGGCTATAATATAGGCTGGACCACTGCAGGAGAATGGCTTGAATATTCAGTAGATGTAAAAACAGCTGGGGTATATGATCTGGCTCTTCGTGTGGCCTGCAACGGTACAGGACGTACGCTTTCAGTAGCAATGGACGGAGTGTCGATAGCGAACAATGTTAGTATTCCGAATACTGGAGGCTGGCAAACCTGGCAAACGGTTTTGGTGAACGACATCGCACTTACTCCGGGGCAAAAAATAATGCGCGTTACTATTGGCGCTACAGATTATATAAATCTGAACTATTACACATTTTCTCTAAAAAAAGAACTTAAGCAGGAGCCGTTTAACGGAGTAGCTCTCCAGATACCGGGAAGAATCGAGGCAGAAGAATATGACCTTGGTGGTGAAGGGCTTGCTTATCATGAGGTTAATTCCAATGGAAATGAAGGACAAGCTCCGTTCCGTGACGATGAAGTTGATATTGAAGTTACCGGTGATGTAGATGGAAATTATAATATAAGCTATATTCTTCAGGGTGAGTGGCTTGCCTATACCGTGGAAGTTGCCGGTACGGGATATTATGACCTGGATCTGCGTGTTGCAGCAGATGGAACGGGTAAAGTGTTTCATATTGAAATGGATGGAGAAGATGTTACAGGGCCTGTCAGCGTACCGAACACTGGAGGATGGCAGATCTGGCAGACTGTAACTGTTAAGGATGTTTACCTTACTTCCGGGAAACACAACATGCGAGTTGTTTTTGATGCAAGTTATATGAATCTGAACTGGCTGGAGTTTAAAGATGTGATTACCGGAACCCACAATGGAATAGAGGCGGGTATTAAGGTATATCCTAATCCGTTTGGAAATGAGGGGCTGGCAATAAATGGTATGGAAAACTATCATTACAGAATAACAGACCTATGTGGATTGGAAGTAGAAGCCGGGGCTGGTAATGGAAATCAGTTGGTGGGAAAAGACCTTAAATCCGGTGTATATGTTCTTACAATTAAGGTTGGAGAAAAGGCTATTACCCAAAAGGTTTTGAAGTATTAACTTGGATGTATTGTACTGGCAGAGAAAATTGCTGCCAGTACATTTTATAGTAATTGATTTTATAAAGGTTTAATAATTATATGAAAGCTACAGGTTGGATTCTTTTATCGTTATTGTTTTTGTCAGGCAATTTTTCTTTTGCCCAGGATCCCAACTTTCATATATATCTTTGTTTTGGCCAATCCAATATGGAAGGGGCTGGTACTATTGAAGCTCAGGATAGAACAGTAGACAGCAGATTTCAGGTGATGGGTGCCGTAAACTGCTCATCAGGAAATAAATCCTATACATTGGGAAAATGGCAAACAGCAAATCCTCCGCTGGTACGTTGTAATACAGGATTAGGCCCTGGAGATTATTTCGGAAGGACCATGGTAGCCAACCTTCCTTCTAATATTAAGGTGGGGGTGGTGCCTGTAGCAATTGGTGGTTGTGATATTGCACTTTTTGATAAATACAATTATGCCAGTTATGTCGCAACAGCACCTTCATGGATGCAGGGTACCATAGCGCTTTATGGAGGAAACCCATATGCCCGTCTGGTAGAAGTGGCAAAAATTGCTCAGAAAGATGGCGTAATTAAAGGAATTCTTTTACATCAGGGAGAAACCAATAATACTCAAAGGGACTGGCCTCGAAAGGTAAAGGATGTGTACGATAACCTGATTAAAGATTTAGGACTGGATCCCACAAAGGTCCCATTGCTGGTAGGTGAACTGGTTACAACTGAACAGGGAGGAGCTTGCGGAGCGCATAACAGCATTATAGCAACCATGCCCAACGTTGTTCCGAATTCTCATGTTATTTCTGCTGCAGGTCTTCCTCATGTTGGTGATAACCTGCATTTTACTTCTGCTTCCTACAGAACTCTTGGCCAACGCTATGCACAAAAGATGTTAAGCCTGCTTCCTGCGCTATCTGGTCCTTCCGTCAGCTTTGTTTCCCCGGAAAATAACTCTGTTTTTATTGAAGGTGAACCTGTGGAATTATCGGTAAACGCAAGTACAACCAGTGGAGCTATAAGTAATGTCTCTTTTTACAATGGAAATACGTTGCTATACACGGATAATACTGCACCATATTCTTATACCTGGTTGTATGCATCAGTGGGCAGTCACCAGATAAAAGTTATAGCAACGGATAGTGAAGGTAATACGGCAGAAGCTATTGTAGCCATCAGAATCAATGTGCCACAGGGGCCATATAATGGCAGCTGGCATATTATACCAGGAACTATTGAACTGGAACACTTTGATGTTGGAGGAAATGGCTTTGCCTACAGCGACGATAGTCCGGGCAGTCAGGTGACACCAGTAGTTAACTTCAGAACCGATGAAGATGTAGATATAGAAGTATGTACCGATGAGGGAGGGGGCTATAACATTGGTTGGGCTACTGCCGGAGAATGGCTGGAATACAGTGTGGATGTGAAAACTGCCGGAACGTATGATCTTGACCTCCGTGTGGCTGCGAATGGAGCAGACAGAACTGTTTCGGTTTCAATGGATGGGAAGAATATAACAGGTAATGTTGCGATTCCAAATACTGGTGGATGGCAGACCTGGCAAACAGTGACAGTGAAGAATGTTAATCTTGCAGCTGGTAAACAAGTCATGAGGGTTACCATAGGAGCTACCGATTATGTCAACATGAACTATGTAACCTTCAGATTGAGCAAAGAATTGAAAAAAGAGCCTTTCCATGGAACAGCGCATCAGATTCCCGGTAGAATAGAGGCTGAAGAATACGACCTTGGCGGGGAAGGATTGAGTTATCATGAGGTAAATGAGAATGGTAATGAAGGTAAGGCTACATTTAGAAACGATGAGGTAGACATTGAAGAGACCCAGGATGTGGGAGGAGGTTTCAATGTGGGTTATATCCTTAGAGGAGAATGGTTGGAGTACACCGTTAATATAGCGGCTTCGGGAACGTATGATCTGGATGTTCGTGTGGCAGCAGATGGAACAAACAAGAGCTTCCACATTGAAATGGACGGGGTAGATGTTACAGGTCCTATCAATGTGCCAAATACAGGAGGCTGGCAAATCTGGCAAACGGTGACAGTAAGAGATATTGTTCTTACAGGTGGTGAACATAGTATGCGAATAGTCTTTGATTCCGACTATATGAACCTTAATTATGTTGAATTTAGAGATGTGATTACAACTATATCAGTTGGTAAAGAGGTATTGATGGAAGTGTATCCTAATCCATTTTCAGAGTCGGGAGTACAGATTAAACAGGATGGAGTATTTGAGTATTTTATTACAGATACAAAAGGTAGTGTACTGGAAAGAGGTGAAGGACGTGATGAGCAACAGATTGGTAAAAATTTTAAGCCAGGAGTATATATCCTTTTTGTGAATCAGGAACGTAATCAGAATGTAGTAAGGATTACCAGACAATAGAGGTAGCCTTATTGAAAGAATGAGAAGTGTTCCTAATGAGGAGTCAAAATCAAAGCTATTTTTTCTATATAAAAAAGCAGGGCAGGGCCATAATCCGAAAATTACTGAACCCTGCCTGTAGGAAGTTTTGTGTATTATAGTAGAGTGTTTGCTTAGGAAGTTTTCGTTAAACTATCTCCAGCTTGTTATCCTTTGAACAAACTTGTTGCCATCAGACGTGTTAAGTGTAAGTATATAAATCCCATTTGTTAATCCACTAAGATAAAGCTGATTTCCGTTTGGTGTTCCTGAACGAACCATTCTTCCGGATAAGTCTGCCAGCTCGTAGTTTCGAATTTCACCAATAGATAAGGTAGAAAGATCAATGGTAGAGTTTTCGGAAAGTACCAGTGCTGCCGGTGCTTTATGAGTTGTTTCATGAATGGAAGTAACGACCGCTTCTCTGGCATTTTGGAAAAAAGCAACCATTTTTTGTAAGTTAGCCTGCACATCGTTAACACCCGGACCATGTCCACCATTTGGAACAACTATATGCTCACTTTGTACACCTGCATTTTTTAGAGCGGTATTGAAGAACTCACTTTGGCAGGATGGTACAATAAAGTCACTGGTTCCATGAAATATTAGGAATGGAGGATCTGTTGGATCAACATAGGTAATAGGCCCAAGAAGTGCAAGTTTGTCAAGATTGGAAGGAAGAGGTCCGCCAATAATGTCTGATTCAGGGGAACTACCTGGTTTATAAGTAGAGCAGTTTTCCATTTTAAAAAAATCAATTGGCCCAAACCAGTCACATACGGCATCCACCTCACTGCTATATTGAGTGTAGTTTCCAAGGCTGCCCTCTATGTCTAATGTGACAGAGCCTACTGTATAAGTTTTAACGTTGTTAGTGGTTCCGGCTAATGATGCCAGGTGACCTCCTGAAGAACTTCCGCTGATACCAATAAAGGTTGTATCAAATTTGAAGTCAGCAGCTCTTCCTCTTACAAATCGAATAACTGCTTTAATATCGTGTATCTGTGCAGGAAACTTAGCATCGAAGCTGGCTCTGTGGTTGGGTGTTACTACAGCAAAGCCTGCGTCCAGTAATGCTGCTCCTATGGTGTTCATGTCAGCCCCCTTGGAACTATTGCTGTACCAGGCGCTGCCATAAATGTAGATTACTACAGGATATTTATCCTTGACGTCTTTGGGAAGATAAATGTCCAGATTATGATAGCCCTGGCCATCATTTGCATAGTTTTGATTTGACCATTTTTGGGAATATTGCTGGCTGTAGCAATTAAAATTGAAAAGCAAAAGGGCAAGTAGTATAAATTTTTTCATGCTCTTGATTTTTAAAGGGTTAAAATATGTTTGGCCGAACTACACGGTAGATGGTTCCCTGGTAAACAAAAATGGGAAAAGTTTTCTAAAGATGGTGTTTACATTTTGATTGTATTAGTGTACTGCCATACAATTCGCCTGGGGGTGAATCTTTTAACACATTTAAAAAAGATGTTTTATGAAAATAAATCTACTTGATAGGAACTTAATGAGAATCATGGCTGCAGCCATGATTTCGTTCATGGTACTTTTGACAGGACTTAATAGTTTTGGTCAGACGATAACGACCAATACACAAGGCATGCATGAAGGCTATTTTTATTCCTTCTGGAATGACGGACAGCGAGGGTCAGCATCAATGACGTTAGGTCCTGATGGAAATTATAGTACTACCTGGACGAATATCAATAACTTCACCGCTGGAAAAGGGTGGAAAGTTGGTAAGCCGGATAGAACCGTATGTTTTGAAGGTACTTATAATGGAGGTAGCAATGGTTTCTTGGCTGTTTACGGTTGGACCAAAGATCCGTTGATTGAATACTATGTGGTGGAAAGTTACGGTAATTGGATACCTCCAGGAAATACAAGTGATGTCATTTTTAAAGGAACGCTTCGAAGCGATGGTGGAGAGTATAGAATTTATGTTTCAACGCGGACCAACCAGCCTTCCATAATAGGTACTGCAACTTTCCAACAGTATTGGAGTGTGCGTACGGAAAGGCGCTCAAGTGGTACTGTAACATTTAAAAATCATGTGGATAAGTGGGCCGAGCTGGGTATGCCTTTGGGAGGTACCTGGGATTACCAGATTATGGAATCTGAAGGGTATCAAAGTACTGGAAATTCGAATATCACCGTAAAAGAATGTAATGCCTGTAATACTGCAGCACCTACTGTACCTTCTGCTGTCATAACCTATGAACAGTTTGCTCAGGCTTCTCCGCTAACCGCTTCAGGTACCAGTTTGAAATGGTATACTGTTGAGTCCGGGGGTACAGCGTTGCCTTCTGCCCCTACTCCTAATACTTCTGTGCTTGGCACTACTACTTATTATGTCGGTCAGACATTAAATGGTTGTGAAGGGCCTAGAACGGCAGTTCGTGTTAATGTTGTAAATACTTATAAAATATATAAAGCCCCTTCCCCTGTTTCAATTGATGGAGTTATAGATGCTGTATGGAACCATGCAAGTGTGTTGCCTGCAGCAGCAACGAAAGTATTATCGGGAACGGTGTCTAATGTTGCCGATTTGTCAGGAAGTGCAAAAGTATTATGGGATGATACTTACCTTTATTTCCTGGCAGATGTTTCAGATAATCAACTGGTAAATGAAAGTACCAATATCTATGACGATGATGGTGTGGAATTTTATGTTGATATTAACAATGATAAAGCCACCTCTTATGGAGCAAACGATTTTCAGTATACGTTTGCATGGGATAATGGCACAGTGGTAGGGGTTCTGCCCTCTGGAAGGTCAACGGCAGGTATTACGTATGCTGCTGTAGCGCGTACAGGTGGATACATTGTCGAAGCACAAATTCCATGGACAACCTTACAAGGCTCTCCTGCAATTGGACAGCTCATCGGAATTGACTTTATGATTAACGATGATGATAATGGAGGGGTACGGGATAAAAAATTATCATGGAATGCCGGTACAGATGATGCATGGCAGGATCCATCCTTGTTTGGCACAGCCATACTGCAAGGGCTTTTACCATGTACTACTCCGGCTCCTCCACAGGTAACTGCAAAACTTATCTATTGCCAGAAGGATGAAGCAAGTGCGTTGTCTGCCACAGGTACAGGCTTATTGTGGTATACTTCAGCCTCTGGAGGTACAGGTACAACTACTGCTCCGGTACCATCGACGACATTGGTTGGGACAACACAGTATTATGTGTCTCAAAACGATGGTGGGTGTGAAAGTGACAGGGAGCTTATTGAGGTGGTTGTAAACGCCCTTCCTGATGCTACCATCACACCATCAGGCCCAACTACGTTTGTTTCCGGCAACAATGTAGTGTTGCAGGCTACTTCTGGTTCAGGATGGACCTACCAATGGTATAAAGATGGTACTGCAGTGGCAACAGGAGAAAGTTATACCGTCACAGAGTCGGGTACTTATATGGTTGAAGTAACCAATGCAGCTGAATGTAAGGCTGTTTCTCAAAGAATACAGGTGACCGTAAACCCTAATCAGCCATCTGTCATTACACTTGTGTCGCCAGTACATAATGCTGTTGTTGAAGGGCCTGTTACCATAACCGCTGAGGTGTCAGATCCCGATGGAGAAATCGTGCTTGTTGAATTCCTGGATGGAACAGAAGTAATCGGGAGCAGCACTACTGCACCTTATAGTATAGTTTGGAATAATCCGGGACCGGGAGAACATTCAATTATTGTAAGAGTGACGGATAGCAATGGCGGTATAACAACTTCTACTTCAACAGCAATAACCTCCGGAAGCGTTACCGGATTAAAGTCCTTGATGGTCATTAATGCACAGGTCTATCCAAATCCTGCCTGTAATGAATTATACATTGAGGCACAGGTTGATTTAACCAATGCAAGCTATAGTCTGGTGGATGTGTTGGGTAAGGAAGTGCTTCAACATTATGAAGTTACAGGAACGGGGGCAAAGATAGATGTAAGTGGCTTGCAGGATGGGTTCTATGTTTTATGTATAAAAAATGAGGATTCTGTCTTGCAAAAAAAGATAACAATAAAGCGATAAGATAGAGAAAATACTTTTAATCTCACCCGGGTAAATAGATGGAAGGTCAGAAAATAATTTTCTGGCCTTTTTTATTTTATTTAATTGATAATGAGCTGTGTGGTGGTGGATTGACTCTTAGGCGAAGGTCTGTTTAATGTCTTTTTTTTAAATTTTTTCAGGAAATAATGTTTACTTTTTTAGTTCGGTTGTGTACTTCCGGAATTCAAGGGCTGGAGGCAGATATTGTCTTTTGATGGTGTTTCTGATTCGAAGCAGAGCTCTATGAATTTAGCGATCTGGATAATTGAATTGAAAACTTTTAAAAAAATTCCAACGAATACACAACTAAAACTATCAACTTATGAAAAACCTTTTTCCCAAAATTAATTTGCTTGGATGCGTACTGCTGGTGCTGCTTCTGTGCACCAGTAAAACTTCACAGGCCCAGGATCTCTGTAATGAAACAGGAGAAGGTGCTTATTTTACGGGCAATTATAGGAATATGTTCAAAGAACTTTTGAACAAAAGCGATGCAGAAGTTAATTCAAAAGTAAATGCTGCATTTCAGCAGATTTTCTATGGTAACTCCAACCAGAAATTGTATTATGAAGTAGGGCAGGACATGGCCTACATTCTGGATGTAGCCAATAATGATGTGCGTTCGGAAGGTATGTCTTATGGTTTGATGATCTGTGTGCAGCTTGATAAACAGGCTGAATTCAATAAACTATGGAGATGGACGAAGACATATATGCATCATTCATCAGGTGGCCTGGATGGTTTTTTTAAATGGCAATTAAATACCAATGGTGGAACAATTGATCAAAACCCTGCTCCTGATGGAGAAGCGTACTTTGTAACAGCCTTGTTCTTTGCTGCAAACCGTTGGGGAAATGGTACCGGAATTTTCAATTATGAGGCGGAAGCGCAGTCTATATTAAGTAAAGTGCAAAGTAACTCTAATAATAATAAATTATTTAACCCAAATACAAAGATCATTACATTTGGGCCTTATGCATCAGACTATACCGATCCTTCTTATAACTTACCCGCTTTCTGGGAATTGTGGGCTCGCTGGTCTACTACCAACAAGTCATTTTGGGCTGAGACTCCGGCAGCAGCAAGAAAATTACTTCGCGATGCTTCTCACCCTACCTCTGGACTATCAACAGACTATTCCAACTTTGACGGAACTCCAAAGTCAACCAATTTTAACAGTAATAGCCATAAGTTTATGTACGATGCATGGCGTACGATCATGAATATAGGAATGGATTATCACTGGTTTAAAGCTGATCCTCAGCAACCTGTTATTGCAGAGCGTTATCTTACCTTCTTCAAAAATCAGGGGCCAAACTACAAAAGTCATTATAACTGGGATGGAAGTGGAGCAGATGGCGGACAGTCTTCTGGACTTGTTGCGTGTAATGCAGTAGCATCACTGGCTACCAGCAATACAGCACTTTCAACTCCTTTTGTACAGGCATTATGGGATCATCAGATACCCAGTGGTCAGTGGAGATATTATGACGGAATGTTGTACATGCTTGCTTTATTAAATGTTTCCGGAAATTTCAAAGTTTATAAGCCAGCTTGTGAAGATCCTTGTGAGACTCCGGCTCCTCAGATATCTGCTGCTACTTTAGAGTATGAAGTAGGTGATAATGCACCTGCATTGACAGCGACCGGAACGAATCTGAAATGGTATACAGTTCAGTCCGGAGGAACTCCATTAGCTTCTGCACCTGTTCCGAATACCTCTGCGCCTGGCACTGTAACATACTATGTGTCTCAGACATTAAACGATTGCGAAGGACCAAGAGCAGCTATTACTGTTAAGGTAACTCAGTTATACAGAATATATAACACAAATGTTGCTCCGGTTATTGATGGTACGATAGACGAGCTGTGGAATGATCCGATTATTGGCTCTATCTCCGCTTCAAAGACAATTATCGGAACAGTTTCTAATAGCAATGATTTGAGTGGAACGGCTAAGCTTCTGTGGGATAATACCAATGTGTACCTGTTGGCAGTTGTAAAAGATAATGAGAAATACAACGACAGTCAGAATAGCTATGAAGATGATGCTGTGGAGTTTTACTTTGATATTAATAACGATAAAGCAACTACGTATGGAGCCAACGACGTTCAGTATACATTTGGATGGAATGATGGAACTATAGTAGGAGTATTGCCTTCAGGAAGATCAACTACTGGAATTGTTTATTCAAGTGTGAGCACTCCGGATGGTTATATTATTGAAGCAAGTATTCCATGGTCTACTTTACAGGGAACACCAGGTAAAGACCAATTCATCGGTATTGACTTTATGATCAATGACGATGATAATGGTGGAGGAAGAGATAAGAAAGTTTCCTGGAATGCCTCAGAAGATAATGCATGGCAGGATCCTTCTCTGTTTGGTACTGCAATACTTGCAGAGAGAGTTATTACTTCTATCGGAAGAGATAATCAGTTATACTTTGAAGTTTATCCTAACCCTGCTGAGGATCACCTTCAGGTAAATGGATTGAATGGTAACTTCGAATATTCTATCATGGATTACTCTGGCCGTATACTTCAGCAGGGAAGAAGTGAAGGACAGGTGGATATTAGTAATTTAACACCAGGACTTTACGGTCTGATGGTTCAGACTGAGGGCGGAAGCAATGTTGTGAAAGTGGTTGTCAGATAAGGTATTACAATTTTTATTAGAATAGATTACAAGATGAGGCTGTCTAAGTAGGAGGCAGCCTCATTTTTTTTGTATCTTGAAAATGAATGTGTTGATGGGATAAACCGTGGCTATTGTGCCCCAATAGATCAATAGACGGTGGTATGATTTTTTTAAATGGATGAAACTTAGTAGTATTGGGACGAATAATGAATTTTTTAAGATTAAATTGTTTTTTTAGAAAAAGTATAATTCCTTTTTACATTCGTTAACTCAAAATGCTATTTCATTAAATAGTTCTGCACGTTTGTAAACTATCCTGTTTTAGTCTCGGTATAGAATATTTATTTGTGGTTTAATCCGGTTTTGTAAGCAGATCATTCCTGCTCTTGGAGTAACAAGTTGAATATAGTTGGTAAGCATTGCCCTTAGTTCCTTAAATGAGAAAAGCGATAAAGTCTTCTTCTCAGATTTTTAATCATAATGTGTATCCGTTTGTTTCCCGGATTATTACTTATTAAATACCTGTTAAAATGATATATACCACATTTCATTTCAAGAGGAATTTTTATACCAGGATTCCTAAAATGGTTGGGATAGCCCTGTTATATCTCTTGATTACCTTAGATTGTTTTGCTCAGCCTCTTAATGGTACGTATACGATTGGAGCAGAGGACGGAGACTTCACTTCTTATACAGAAGCTATTCAACGTCTGGTTGATGATGGGGTTTCAGGGAAAGTTATTTTTAAAGTAAAATCCGGTGTGTATAATGAGCAGCTGGTGATCCCTTCCATTCAGGGTGCCTCGTCAGAAAATACTATTGTTTTTGAATCTGCTTCCTTAAACAATACGGATGTGGTTCTTTCATTTTCATCCAGTTCAAGTGCCAATTATACCATTCTCTTTGACAATGCAAAGTATATTGAATTCCGGAATCATACGCTGCAATCTGAACATGCAACTTATGCAACGGTGGTGAGGTTTAATAAAGAATGTAGTAATATTAAGTTCGATAATAATATTTTTAATGGTAGACTTTTAACACAGTACAACTCTTCAGCATCAATTGTCAGCTCTGATTATGATTCCAAAAAGGATAGCGTTGTCTTTTTGAATAATACATTCAATAATGGTCTGGACGGAATTGTTCTAAGTGGATTGAGTTATGTTTTTTCTAAAGGAATTGTTATTGAGAAAAATACTTTTACTGGTCAATATAGTTCTGCTATACAAATTGCTAATGTAGATAAGGCTCAGGTAAATTTAAATACAATCACATCTTCATCTTCCAATTCCAGTTATAATGCTATTTATGTTAGTCAGTTAAGAAACGGGGGATATATAACAGGCAACAGTATTAGAACTTCTTCTGGTCGGGGCATTTATACCAGTAGATGTGAAGGTTCGGAAACACAGAGTGTACTTGTTGCAAACAATATGATATCTATATTGGGAAATAATCTGGTTTACGGTATTTATAATTATGGAGCTGATAATATTTCCTTCTATAATAATAGCGTCTTAATAAACGGTAGTTCAAATTCTTATGCCCTTTATTCAAATTCAGATGTAGGGTCTGCGGAAAAAACCGGAGCAAGGTTTTATAACAATATTCTTGTTAATAGAGGGACCGGTTATGCAATATTTTACAATCACTACGGGCGGGTTGAGTCGGATTATAACAACTTCGTGATTACAGGAGAAAACCTGTATTCCCTGAATGGAATGATATATAAAAATCTCGGTCAGTTAAAGGATCGTAACTTTGAACTGCATTCCGTTTCCATCGAGCCTTTGTTTGTGTCTTCTGAAGATCTTCATGCAAGAAAAGCATTGCTAAGAGGAACTGGAATCTCATTGCCTGAGATAACGCATGACTTTGATGGAGATCCTAGGTCAAATCCTCCCTGTATTGGTGCGGACGAATTTACTCCTGCAGGACTTAATGCCGAGCTTGTAGAGCTTGTTAATCCTACGGTGCCTATTGCCACTGGAGAACAGATGGTGGAAGTGAAAATAAGAAATGTTGGAGCGGTGCCCTTTAACGGTCTTACATTTAACTGGATGGTTAATGAAGAATTGCAAACTCCTTTCACCTGGACCGGTTCTATCGCATTGGGAGAAACCGCAATTGCAGAAATAGGGAACTATGACTTTAAACCATTAACACCTTACAACATCAAAGTATGGTTGTCGGATATTGATGGCGGCGTTGATATTGATCCTGCTAACGACACATTGTTTGTAACCAATATATATACAGCGCTTTCAGGAACTTATACAATCAATAAGTTAAATGGTGATCTGAAGGGGGTAGACGAAGCTGTAACTATCTTAAAAAACGGAGGGGTATCGGGTCCAGTAGTGTTTTCCATTGATGCAGGCACTTATACGGGACAATATCAACTTCAACAGATTCCTGGTAGTTCCTCCACTAATACGGTTACGTTTCAGGCTTCCGGAGAAGCAGGTTCTGTAATTTTGGAATATAGGGCTTCGTATCAGAGTAACTATATATTTCATATTGATAAGTCATCAAATGTTACGTTTAAGAAATTAACGTTCAAACCTCTGGATGCGACCTACAGCACTTCTATACACATTCAGAAGGGGGCATCCTCTATTATATTTGATAGCAATATTTTTGACGCTTCCTCTTCGGCTTCTGTCTCATCATCAAGGACACATATTAATATCGCAACAGAAACGAGTTCTCCTGACAGGACTTTGGTTAATCGTGGCCTTGTTGTTAAAAATAATATTTTCAAAGGGGGAGCTTATGGAATATTTTCAACCTCCAGTGGCAGTCCGGATTCAGGTCTGGTAGTCCTTAAAAATAATTTTGATAATCAGTATGCGGCTGGAGTGGGACTATACAATCAGTCGTTCTTTTCTATTACAGAGAATACTATCAGCAGTACTTCATCCTATTCTACTTATTCTGGTATTTTCGTATCCAGCAATGTTTCTGATTTTATTATTGAAAGGAATAAAATAGAAATTGTTGCAGGAAGAGGAATTTATTCTTATGCATCCAGCTTTGGTTCTGAATATTGCAGGAAGGGAAAAATATTCAATAACTTTATCAGCATTAACGGAACTGCTTCTTCGATAGGAATCTATATGAGTTATGTGAGACTCATAGATGTAGTACATAACAACGTGTGTTCCAAAAGTGCACAATCGTCATCTTATTCACTCTATGCAATAAGTTCTGATACAGTTAATGTATTGAATAACATTTTTTACGGAGATGGTGCTTCTTACTATCTGTGGAGTAATGGAGCAAACTTTGTTTCTGACTACAACTGTTTTTATCTAAAAGGGGATGGACAGTTCTCTTCTCAAAGTGTTTCAACCAAAGATTTTAATGAGTATAAAATTCGTTCTAACTTTGATAAGCATTCCATCCTGTCAGATCCTTTATACAAATCTGCTACAGATCTTCACGTTAGCAAAGCTGTTTTAAAGAATAATGGTATTTATTTTCCTGAAGTTACAACAGATATAGACGGAGAGCAGAGAAATAACCCACCTTGCATAGGAGCGGATGAATTCACTCCTGAAGGAAATGATGTGCAGCTTGTAAGCATAATTACTCCTTCATCTCCTTTCGCTGCAGGGGAGTGGCCTGTAAAAGCGGTTATAAAGAACCAGTCGTATGGAGTACTTACTTCAGCAAAAGTTTCTTTAACCATAAACTCTACAGTATTTCCCGAACTTAATTGGAGTGGCTCTCTGTCGTTTGGAGAGGCGGATACCATTGATTTGGGAGCCCACTCTTTTAATATGTTCAGCCCATATACCATTACGGTATCTGTAAGTGCTCCTAATGGTGGTGAAGACATTGGCCCGACAGACAATACAATTACACGTTCAGACGTTTGTCCTGCCTTAGTAGGAACTTACACCATTGGAGGTACAACGCCGGATTTTACCAATCTTACCAGTGCGGTTAACTCATTGAATATCGGAGGGGTAAATGGAAACGTAACGTTTAAAATAAGACCTGGTACCTATACCGAACAGATCAGAATTGACCAGTACCCAGGCGCTTCGTGTGAGAACAGGGTAATATTCCAATCAGAGACGGAAGACAGTACATCTGTCATTGTAAAAGCTACCGGTACTTTGGCTAATAACTATGTTTGGCAGCTAAACAACGCAATAGGAGTTACTATAAAAGGTGTTACTATAAAAGCTGAAGGTACGTCGTACACGAGAGCTGTATCAGTAATAGGTAAATCTTCCTGCAATACGATAACTGGTAACAGAGTTGAATCTCCTTCTGTAACAACGAGCGACCTTGGAAGATCTGTACTCTATTTTTCGCAAGCAACAGATACTGTTCCTCAAACCGGGAAAAATACCTTCTCGTGGAATGTGGTAACAGGTGGAAGTTACGGAATCATGGCGTATGGCAATGCTACGTTACCTGAGGAGTATACATTTTATCTGGAGAAAAATACGTTCGTAAACCAATATGCCTATGCTATTTACTTTTCTGAGATGAAGGGCTTTACCGTGTCTGATAATGCTGTAGTTAAAACGGTGGCGAATTCTTCTGGTTTCCGTGGTATAACAATCGACAGGGCCTCTGGATATTTTTCAGTAGTTAACAACAAGGTAGAATCTGAAGGTACGGGTATTTATATTAGTAATTCTACTGGAGATAATAATCGCAAGGCATTGATCGCTAATAACTTTGTTTTGATTAAAAGCTCCAATGGACCCTATGGAATTTTTTCCAATAAAAATACCAATCTCAATTTTTATCACAATTCTGTTTATCTGAGTCATAGCGGAAACCCTGGAAGAGCATTTACCGGCGAATACGATTCAGGCCTGCAAATTCTTAATAATATTTTTGCAAATGCAGGAATAGGAAGTGCAATTTCTTTTTATTCTTATGAGCAGGGGGCGAATACCTGTGATTACAATAACTTATATACTGCGGGAATTTATTTAGGCAGGGAAACTCAAAATGCTGAGGATCTTGCCTCCTGGAGGGCTATGACTGGGACCGATGCGCACTCGGTGTCGCTTAAGCCGGAATTTGTTTCCGATACAGATCTTCACATGGCATCTTCTCTGTTGAAAGGCAAGGGAGTATACCTCGCAGATGTGCCTTTGGATATTGACCAACAGGAAAGAAATACAACTGCTCCTGACATAGGGGCAGATGAATACCCGGAAATCTCCATAGATGTTTCGGTTTCAAAACTAACCTTCCCGGACATTCCTTTTGCTGCAGGTGAACAGGATGTAAAAGTACTCATTAGTAATGACGGACTTAGCACAATTACTTCTGTAGTGCTTAACTGGTCTGTAAACGGTGTGCTTCAGCCAGCATATACATGGACCGGGGCTTTGCAAAGCGGAGGAAAAAAGGAGATTGTCATCGGTAATTATGAGTTTATTCAGAATATTCCATATTCATTGAGCGTATGGTCTTCAAATCCAAATAGTTCTCCGGATCAGATTCCTGCAAACGATAGCCTTACGGTTTCTGATTTGTATGCTTCCATGTTAGGATCGTATACTATTGGAAAAGATTCAGCAGATTTTGCATCGTTCAATGATGCTGTGGCAGCATTGAATAAGAGGGGAGTAGCAGGACCAGTGGTATTTGATGTACAAAGTGGAACCTATAATGAACAGCTGGTCATTTCCAGTTATCCGGGAAGTTCCTGCGAGAACACAGTGACATTTAAATCACAGTCTGGCGACAGCACTTCTGTTGTACTTACCTATAACAGTACAAGCACGGCCGGTTATATCATGAAATTAGCTGGTGCAAGAGGAATTGTAGTAAAAAATATTACCTTCCGTCCGATATCAACAAGCTATGCTGCAGGGGTCTATTTTGAGAAAGATGCAACCTGTAATGTAATTTCAGGTAACTATTTCAGAGGATCAGTTACTGCAACAAACACGGATGCATTAGCTTCCCTGATTTATATGACTGGGTCAACCGGCGAGGGTAATAACAGGAACATCATCTCCGGAAATTATATTGAAGGGGCTGCAACCGGAATCAACTTTAACGGCTATTCAACTCCTGATAGTGGCAATGTTCTGTTAAAGAATGTGTTTTCTGCTCAATACTATCGCAGTATAAATCTGAGAAATCAAAAGGATGTCCTTATTTCCGGAAATGAAATAAGAAGTAGAGCTACCACATCAACCAGTTATGTTGGTATTAATTTAAGCGGCAACAAGAAGTACAAAGCTTCTGGAAATAGAATTATATCCTATGGAGGTTCGGGAATACAGATAACAGAAAGCAGAAGTGTTGAATTGGCAAATGGTACTATTGAAAATAATTTTATATCCAATTCAGCAACTGGTATTTATCTGAGTTATGCAGAGAACATAAATATTTATCACAACTCTGTTCTTATAAGAAAAGGCTCTTCCGTTTCCGGCCGGGGCGTTTACGCAACGAATGTGAATAAGATTAACTTCTATAATAATATATTCTCCAATGAAGGGGGCGGATATTCGTACAATTTATTCAGCTATGATACTATAAGTTCTGATTATAATGTACTTTATTCTTCCGGCTCTACCCTGCTATATGCCAAAGGTGATTATACAACACTTTCATCCTGGCAGCAGGCTTCTGCTCAGGACGAACACTCTCTGTTCGTAAAACCGGTATTCCAGTCAGACTTTGATCTGCATACACGCGATTACCAGGTGGACAACAAGGGAATTGCATTACCAGAGGTAACCGTAGATATTGATGGCCAGGAGCGAAGTACTGAATCTCCTGATCCGGGCGCTGATGAATTCAGTGTGCCTAAAGACGATGTGGGAATATTGGACATTTTATCTCAGAGAAGACCTTTCCTGTCTGGTGAACAAGACGTAGTGGTAAAGCTCATGAACTATGGAGTAGGCGAAGTTCGAAACGCAACTATTCATTGGTCTGTAAATAACATATCTCAGCCTTCCTATACCTTCAATGGAAGTTTGCAGGAACAGGATTCTGTAGAAGTGACAATAGGAAAGTTTAATTTCCAGATTGATCAGGAATATTCCATAAAGGCCTGGACGTCTTTACCGAATGGTAATGAAGACGGAGATGTTAGTAATGATTCCGTTTCTGTTCAAAATATTTACGCGGCGCTTAAAGGAGTTTATTCAGTAGGAGAAACAGGGGCAGACTTCACTACGCTCGCGTCTGCTGTTAATGCAGCAGTAAAAGGTGGTTTGGCAGACTCTGTAATATTCCGTCTGAACTCTGGTACGTATAATGAACAGGTTATAATTCCAGGTATCCCTGAGGCTTCTGGTGATAGACCACTGATCATTGAGTCTGCCAGCGGCAATCCGGAAGATGTTATAATTGAATTTACGCCTACCTCTTCACGGAATTATGTAATACAGTTAGACGGTGCTGACTATACACATCTCAGAAATCTTACGCTAAAGGCTTTAGAAAGCTCTTATACTAACGTTGTTGAAATTGCTAACAATGCTGATTATAACTCTTTTACGGGGAATATAATAACTGCTCCTGAAACGAATACATATAGTTCGAGCAGAGTCCTCATTTTGGGAAGAAATTTGGCCACAAATGAAGCATCCAGAGATTATAACAGGTTTATAAATAATAAGTTTGTAGGCGGATCCGGTGCAATAAGACTTGTGGGAGGTACCGAGGAAAATTGGTATGATAAAGAAAATGAAATCATAGGCAATGTATTCTCCAATCAATATGCAAGAGTTATAGAGGTGCTTGAGCAGGAATCTGTCATCATTGAAAAAAATACCGTTACCTCATCCGAAGCTTACGCAGGATTAGTGGCAATACATCTTAGCAGATGTAAGGGAAACTTTAAAGTAGGAGAGAATAATATCTCTTTTGGATCAACTGTTCCTCACTCAAATTCCAGTACTTATGCTGCCGGAATATTGCTGGCTAGTTGTAAGGGGAATTCGGATATATCTGCTTTTGCATCCAATAATACAATTTCTGTCGGAGGAACTGTGGTATCGCATGGGATATACCTGAATAGTACGAACAATGTCGGTATTTATCACAATACTGTAAACATGAGGAGCACCCATGCTTCTTCTACGGCGATTACTGAAATGTTTGGAAATACCATAAGCATTTTCAATAATATCTTTGCTAATTCAGGAAAAGGAGTTGCAGCATTCTATAGAGACGTTTCTGCAGGAGATAAGATTGATTATAACTGTTATTATTCCAATGAGAAAATGCTCGTTTCCGCATCAGGAGATAGCAAGCACGATCTTGAATCCTGGAAGAACTCAGCTGGCCTGGATCTTAACTCATTACAATTAAATCCTTATTTTAAAACAGTTGATGGTTTCAGAGTGCGCGAAACTGCACTGAAAGACAGAGGGTTGTTTATAGAAGTTGTTCCTACAGATATTGATGGGGAAGAGAGAGGTAGTCAGCCGGATATTGGTGCGGATGAATTTGTACCTGATTCTAAAGTTGACGCAGGACTGGTAAGTTTTGCTTCCACTCTTCCATTAGAAGAAGGTGTGAATAAACTAAAAGTAGTTCTGAGAAACTATGGTGCTGATACCCTTAGGAATGTTACCATTGTCTGGACGGTAAATGATAATCCTCGTCCTGCTTTTAACTGGACAGGATCCTTAGCCCCAGGAAAAGAAGATACCGTTACTGTTGCAGAAATGAATTTAGTCCTGTTTCAGGAGTATAATCTGAAATTCTGGCCGCAATCGCCAAATGGCCTTGCCGACACTGTAACGTTTAATGATACCATTTCTCTAAAAAAGGTTCATGGTGCATTAAAAGGGACATATACCATCGGTGGAAATGATCCCGACTTCGGAAGCTTTACTGAAGCAGCAACAGCTCTGTATAATGGCGGTGTTGCCGGACCGGTAACGTTTAACATTCGGTCGGGTTTATACAGCGAAAGTGTAACCTTTAAGAAGATTAAGGGAGTTAGTCCTGACCGCCAGATCTTGTTCCAGTCGGAGGCAAAGGATAGTACAAAGGTAGTTTTGAACCACAATGCTGCTACTGAAGCAGAGAGGACATTGGTGATAGACAGCTGTAGTTATCTTACGTTCAGCAAACTTACAATATCGGAATCAGGGATGTCCGGAAGGGCAGTAGTTATCACAGAAAATTCTTCAGATATTACCTTTAGCAATAACATAATAAAAGCAACAGGTACCTTTAATTATACTATTCCTCTCATTGATGGAGGGTGGTCATTGAGGAATATAAGAATTAGAGATAACATATTTATCAGTGGAGGTGTGGGGGTGTCTCTCTATAATAGTGGTTCTAATACCGGCCCTTCAGGTGTGGAGATTACTAATAATATTTTTGAAAATCAGGTTTATCAGGGCATTAGACTATCGTCTTTCGTTGCACCTGAGGTAAAGAACAACCGAATTGAAACAGCTACAACCCGATCCGGATATAAAGGAATTGAACTAAGTAATTGTAGTAATGCCATTCGGATTGAAGGGAACCAGTTACTATTGAAAAACGGAGGAGCAGGTATTACTTTAACTTCTTCCAGTGGTGCAACAAACGCTCGTGCGCTTGTCGCAAATAATGCGGTTGCCGTTTTGGGGCCTGGCACAAAAACAGGGTTAACGTTCAGTAACTCCAATAATTATGATATAGTTTATAATTCTGTCTTAATCAAAGGAGATGAATCGACAAGTGGGGAATCTGTAAGAATAAGCAATAGCAGTTCTGTTACATTAAACAACAATAACATTGCCAACCTGTCTGGCGCTACTGTTTTCGGAATTTATGGAACGCTTCCAAACTCCGATTATAACAATTTCTATGGCAATGGAGCGCGATTGGTGTATTATAATAAGGCTTATGCAACACTTTCAGAGTGGAATTCTTCTGTAGCTGCAGATAAAAATTCGATAAGTACAGATCCGAAATTCTATTCAGATGATTTCCTTAAGTCAGCGAATAGTCTTCTGGATGGAGCAGGAACTCCTGTCTCTGTTATCACTTATGATATTAGTGGAAATCAGCGAAACGCTGAGACCCCTGATATTGGTGCTTATGAGTTTGATTATGAAGCGGTAGACGTAGGAGTTATAGCTGTGAAGTCTCCTGTAAAAGGTTGTGGGGAGGAAAAATATGTTTCTGTAGAAGTAACTAATTTTGGTGCATTACCTCAGGGGGGCTTTGATTTGTCCTTTTCCTTAAATGGAGGAGAGGTATTTACAGAAAGTATAGGCGATACTGTTATTCAGCCTGGTAAAAGTATCATTCATACGTTCTCAAATGTTATAGATCTCAGTGCACCTGGAACCTATAGAATTAAAGCGTATACAAGTTTAGCCGAAGACGGACAGCATGCAAACGATACCATCGAAGTTTCAGATATTATCATATACCGCGAAATCACGACCGATGGTTGGTTGATGTATCCTGAAGACAATAAGGTAGACTTAAATCATGAAGTACATTTTACTTATAATGGCGTAAATAATGCTTCTTATTATAACATTCATATCTGGGACGCTATCGATTCTCTTAAATTTGTAAAGAGAGATACAGGAATTGTATCAAGAGACTACAAGTTTAATTTCGATTTTGGCAGAACGTATAAATGGCAGGTTACTGCAAAGAATCTTTGTTATGAGCTGAAAAGCCCAATACAGACTTTCAAGATCCGAGATCTTGCTGATTTGACTGTTCAAAATATTCAGGTGCCTTCTGCTGCTTTTTCAGGACAGACTATAGAGATTAGCTGGGAAACTGTAAATATTGGTTCGGGGTCAACACTAAATACAACCTGGTACGATGCCATCTATATGTCCAGTGATACTATACTGGATCATAACGTAGACCTTCATCTGGGATCCCTTAAGAATTTTAGTGCACTGGCCGCAGGAGGAAGCTATAAGCAGGTGGCTAGGGTTACAATACCTCAGGGATATTCAGGGGAATATTACATATTGGTGACATCTAATATTCTCGACTATTCTACAGAAGTTAATACATCGAATAATCGTGGTATTTCTCAGGATGTCATTACAATTACTCTTACTCCTCCACCTGATCTTCAGGTCACCTCTTTAATTGCTCCTCAAAATGCATTTTCAGGAGAACTAATAGATATAACATATAGAGTCACCAATATGGGGACTGGAGAATCTATTGCCGACTGGTGGTCTGATAAAGTGATCATTTCCAGCGATGAGATTTATACCGGCAGCGGAACCAAACTCCTGAGCAGAACACATAGAGGTCGTTTAAAGCCAGATAGTTCTTACACTGAATCTGCATCGGTAAGGCTTCCGGAAGGGATTTATGGTAAATATTATATATATGTCCTGGCCGATGAATTCAACCAGGTATTCGAGCATGCTTTTGAGGGGAATAACTGGCTTAGAAGTGATTCTATTAATGTAATCATGAAACCACCGGCAGATTTGGTTGTATCTAAGCTTAATGTTCCGGCTTCTGCAAATCTTTCCGATACTATTACTGTTTCATGGACCGTAACTAATATGGGAAGTGATATTGCTGAACATGTTAATGACTGGTACGACTATTTATACCTGACTACTTCCAATGAAGGACTACCGTCTGGCGCTAAGCCAGTAGCTCAATCAAGGCGTACCAGGAAAATTGCACCGGGAGATAGCTATTCGGATAGTGCGAAAGTGATCTTAAAACCAACTCAGGGCGATTACTTTGTTTATTTTGTAACCGATGCAACCAATAATGTCTTCGAATTTGAAAGCGAGGAGAATAACCGCAAGTGGAGTGATACTATAAGAATGCTTAAACCGGATCTTAAACCGGTTCTTCCAAACCTGCCTGCCACAGCAATGTCGGGGCAGGATGTAGATGTAAGCTGGTCTGTATTAAATGCAGGAAAAGGGAAGTTAAAGTCTGAAGTCATTGAAGATAAACTATGGCTTTCACAGTCTGGTCAGTTTGATTCTGCGTCTGCAATTCTTATAGGTACTTTGGCAATAAAAAATGAAGTACGTTCGGGCGATTCTCTGCATCGTACGGCAACAATTCATCTGCCTTCAAGTCTGTCAGGAGCCTATTACCTGTATATAACTACCAATTCCTCTCATAAGATAATAGAGGAGACATTAGAGAATAACACATCTGAAGGAAGAGCGATCACGATAACATTGTCCCCTTGGCCAGATCTTGTGCCTTCAGCTATCTCTATCGGCGATACATTACAAATGGGGATTTTCGAGTCGCTGTCTTATACTGTTCGCAATGAAGGGGTAGGAGAAACACGTGCAGAGGCCTGGACAGATTATATTTATATTTCTCAGATAGATGAGTTCTCCTCTTCTGCAGTTTTGCTGGCAGAAGTACCTCATCAGGGAAAGGTTGCTGCCGGAGAATCTTATAGTGTAAATACCAGAGTTCGAATTCCGGCAGATTACAGAAGGGGTCCTGCTTATATACTTCTTATAACCGATGCAAAAAATGAGGTGTATGAACACACTGATGAAAATAATAACACTATCGCAAGTAAATCGGTGTTCTTCAAATCTTACCCTCCTGTAAATCTTACAGCAGAGTCTGCTTTGGTATACGGAAAGTTTGCTTCAGGAGAAGAAGTGCATGTTCAGTGGACTGTGGGTAATACTGGAGAGTCTGTTACCCAGAAAGGAGTTTGGTTCGACGCAATCTACCTGTCTTCAGATACACTATTAAGTGAGTCGGATGTAAAACTGGGTGAATTAAAGCATGATGGTATTCTGGGTCCGGGCGAATTCTATCAGGGACAGGCAACAGTGCAACTGCCTTATGGAATTTCAGGCTCGTATTACTTTATTGTAAAGACAGATTACAAAGGAAATATCTCCGATACTGACCTCTCAGATAATACTGTTATAGCTTCTGATTCATCAGGAGGGAATGGTGAAACTAAGTATGTTGCCTTTACTATTGATCTTACTCCTTTAGCAGATCTTCAGGTAACGGAAGTGAATGTTCCGGATAATATCATTGCGGGAGAGGAATTGAAAATGTCGTTTACTGTCACCAATACAGGGGAAGGAAAAACAGTAAGAACAAATTGGATGAATGAGGTGTATCTTTCTGTCGACACTTTGTTGTCAAAAGATGATAAACTGCTCAAGAAGGTACAACAGGTTGGTGCATTAAAGTCAGGTGAAAGCAAAGTGATATCTCTGAGCACTAACTTGCCAGTTGCTGAACTGATCAACTATTACCTCATTATTAAAGTAGATGCTACCAATCAGGAACCTGAATTTGAAGGAGAGGACAATAACGTAGTAGCAGTTAAATTTAGTCAGTTGCTTCTTCCTCCTTCGGATCTGGTAGTTTCTACAGTGCTAGTGCCGGATACCATTATGGTGGGCCAGGTAGTAAATTTTGATTGGATACTGAACAACGTTGGGGCCAACAGGGCAATGGGCCGGATTACGGATGCAGGATATTTTTCTAAAGATACAATCTGGGATAGCAATGATATACTGGTATTCACTTCTGATGTCAATATAAGCCTTGAGAAAAATGGCACTCTTTCAAGAAGTGTTAAAGCAGAAGTTCCTGGTGTTGATCTGGCAGAATATTATTTGCTCATTCGGACGGATATCATGAATACGGTTTTTGAGGATAATGATACGAACAATGTTAGCTGGTCAGTGGGCAGGATGAAAATATCTGTTCCGCAAATCCAAATAGGAGAGACAGTACAGCAGATTGCGAAAAATGAAGGCAGGTTGTACTACAGAATTGAAGTGCCAGATAGCCTCGAAGGGGAAAGCTTACTGCTTGTGCTGAAAGGAGATTCTATTAATGGCAATAATGAAATGTATGTAAGTTATGAAGCTGCTCCTACCAGAGTTGTACATGATTTTGCCTTTGGAAATCCTTTCTCTGGAAATCAGGAAATTGTAATCCCTACATTAAAAGCCGGAAATTACTATGTATATGTGCATGCGAATTCATCCGTAGGTGCTCAGCAGCAAGTTTCGCTTTATGCAGGTATACTGAACTTTGAAATAAGGTCACTACATTCTTCTAAAGGTGGCAATGGAGGAAAGGTAACAGTTCTGATAGGAGGTTCAAAGTTCGATCCTGCGATGTCCTTCTACCTCATTCGCGGAACAGACTCCATCGCATCAGAGAAAATAATGTTGGTAGATGCAACTAAGGCGTATGTTACATTTAACCTCATCGGTGCAAAACCTGCTTATTATGATGTTGTTGCTGTAAATTCTCAGGGAGATACAACAGCCGTTACGAATGGCTTCACGGTCGTTGAAGGAGGTAGCCCGAATCTTGTAACTTATATCAATGCTCCCGGTGGCGTAAGAGGAAGACGTATAGTGCCTATGACTATAGAATTTGCAAATAATGGGGATGTTGATATCGAGAATGCGATTGTGTACATATCAAGTAAAGGAGGTGCTCCGATTGCAGCCACAGATAGAGAATTACAGAATGCAGGTCAAACATTGGAGGTGCTGTTAACAGAGCAGGGAGGGCCACAGGGACTGGTACGTCCTGGCGCCAGAGGATCGATCACGATTTACACCCAGTCAACAGGATATATGAATTTCTTAATTAAGGCGCCTGGGGTCAATATAGTTAGTAAATAGAATGAAAAAGTATATGAAAATTCGGCTAAGGTATTTGGCGGTCCTGGTTTTCTTTATCGCACCATACATGTTGCTGGCTCAGGCCGACGCGGGTCCTGATCAGGAAATTTGTAAGGGGAAATCGGTACAGCTGGGTGGGGCAGCAAACCCTGATTACTGCTATTACTGGACTCCACAGTCGGGGCTGGATAATCCCTATGCTCCTAATCCTACTGCAACACCTGAGAAAACAACTACTTATACAGTTATCGTCACAGGTCCTGAATTCAGCGGTCGCTGGATGGACGATGTAACGGTAACGGTCTTTGAGATGCAGGATATTGTTTTTGATAAGCCAATGGTTTATGCAGATGGAGCAACATTGGTAACACCGCAGGCAGTTGTAAATCCATCTGGAAGAAGACTATCATGGGAGTTTGTAGGTGAATCCTTTGGCTGTTGGTGGGAGAATGAAAAAATTGTAGTAGGCACAGATCCCGGATCTGTAACAGTAAGGGCAGTGGATAATAAAAATCCGGAGTGTTATCTGGATAAACCTCTTGAACTTCTTGACCCTGTTGCAGGGGTTACTGCCGAGGATGTTAAAAACAAAGGCAGAATCGCCAAAACTGGCGAAACCCTGTATCTGGTAGGTCCTCAAAGGCAGGCAGAGGTTAAAGCATTGCCAGCACAAGGTTCGTTTTCTGGTCTGGCCCCTGTATGGAGCGGTACATGTCTCTCCCCTCCTTCAGGTACAGCATCATTTATAAATGATGCTGATGAAGGCATGTCATGTACCTATAATGTAGGTAACGATAAGAGTATTACAATTACAAGATTGTCGTCTACTACGACGGAAATTAAACCCCTTCCAGGATTTTCTGATGCCGGATTAAAAAAGTTCTTTGAAACGGATCTGAACTTTAAAGGGAATAAGGTTGGTGGAATAAAGTGTGAGATCAACTTCGGAAATACAAATTTCAGGAAGACCCTGGTGGGTAAGTACATGGATCCTGGTACGGATTATAAGTATGAAATGAATCTGGGATTTTCAGGGTCAGTATCCGGAAGGATTGTTCATCCATTATATTCCAAGAAAATAAGCTCTCCGTGGGGTAGCGCAAAATGGGAACTTTACATGGAGGTCAAAGCTGCTTTAGGTATAGGAGGAGGCCTTATTAAAGACCCTTCTACTGAATTTCAGGGATGGAATGGAAAAAACCTCACTGCATCACTGGATGGAGCATTTAAGGTTGGGTTTGAATTTATGTCGGATGCAGAATATATGGCGATTAAAGCCGGAATTTCTGCTGAAGTTAAGGTCGGCACCTCTGTTCAATTGCTTGGAAATGAGTTGCAGATAAAAGGGTATTGTGGTCAGGTACAGGGAGCCCTTAACTTTGAATTTCATTATGACATAAACGATCCTAAAGCAAAAGTGTCCTATAATGAGAGTATCGTCTTATTCGAAGGACTGGATTCCGGATGGAAGCATTTAATGTATTTAGATTAACGTATTGAAGTTATGTATTTCAAAAATCTACGACTACTTTTCCTATTAATGCTAATCAGTACTCAGAGCCTGAGAGCTATGGTAACTGATGATGCATTGTTTAAGATCAGCTTCAGTACAATCGGTTCTATTGATGTCACCGGTTATAAGGACATGGGTACCCAGGCAAATGGACTGACGAATCAAAGTGAAGAAGAACAGCTTTTTCTTAACTATTGGTCTATAAAGGATGTTAACGAATACAAAGCTTTGTTCTATAACGGCGAATTTCCTCTGATTGATGAGGAATTATTCGGCAAATGGAGAAGTACCGTTCATGTATCGGCCTCGGATATAAGGGGGAAAGTAAATTTTACGATTGGTGGAAACGCCTATTGTATTATCCCCAATGGTAAAAGCGATGGCATGGCAAGACAGTCTTTTATGATGAAGAA
>Ga0182792_1000560_pt1 | contig 34092 bp, 27 predicted proteins | sample Passage237B_FD_130497 | JGI IMG/M metagenome (GOLD analysis project Ga0182792, IMG submission 130497) | Cellulose adapted compost microbial communities from Newby Island Compost Facility, Milpitas, CA, USA - Passage2 37B (version 2) (version 2) ...
ACCGTAGTCGACTGCACGAGATTGCGTTTACGTTTGGTCGATTTTTTGGTCAGAATGTGGCTGTGGAAAGCACGTTTGCGTTTGATTTTTCCAGTACCTGTCAGCGAGAACCGCTTCTTAGCGCCGGAATTGGTTTTTAACTTTGGCATTGTGAAATTCGTCTAAATAATTGAATGGATAAAATCAGGGCGCAAAGTTAACAGAATTAACTTTTAAAACCTAAATCCTTTATCTCTAAATAGATACTATTTTTTCGGAACAGGGGCGATAATGACTGTCATCCGTTTTCCCTCCAGTTTGGGCTCCATTTCAATCTTGCCATAGTCGGCAAGTGCATCGGTGAAGCGTTCAAGCAGCTGCGTACCTCTCTCCTTAAAGACGATGGTACGACCCACGAAATGAACATATGCCTTCACTTTGGAACCTTCTTTGAGGAAGTTTATAGCGTGTTTCAGCTTGAAGTCAAAATCGTGATCGTCCGTGTTGGGGCCGAATCGGATCTCCTTGATCACGACCTTCTGAGCCTTTGACTTAATCTCTTTTTGTTTTTTCTTCTGTTCGTACTTGAACTTGGAGTAGTCTGTTACTTTACAAACCGGTGGTACCGCATTAGGCGCTATCTCAACGAGATCAAGGCTTTGTGCTACTGCCATCTCCAAAGCCTTGCTGAGTGGATACACACCCTGCTCCACGTTTTCTCCCACAAGCCTGACTTCCGGTGCTGTAATGCGTTCATTGATTCTGTAAGGTTCCTCTACTATCACACGCCTTTTTGGGCCGCGTGGGGGTCTTAATGCCATATGTTGTTTTTAAATCTGGTTGTTTTTTGGTTATAATTTATCTAATATATACCGGAATTGCTACAATTTTGTTCAAAAAAACAGACCAATTACGCTAATTCCCTGTAAATCTAAAAGGTTGCCAGATTCTTTTTCACTTCTCCGTTAAAAAATTCTGCAAATTCAAGAGGCGTCATCGAACCCAGGTCGCCTTCTCCCTTCCTCCGTACCGACACCTTGCCTTCCGAGGCTTCCTTCTCCCCAACAATGAGCATAAAAGGAATTTTCGCAACTTCCGCATCGCGGATTTTTCGGCCTATCTTTTCATCGCGATGGTCGACAAAGCCCCGGATGTCCTTATCCTGCAGTTCGAAGAAAACATCGTCGGCATAGTCAGCATATTTTTCTGAAATCGGCAGAATGGCGATCTGATCGGGGGAAAGCCAGATGGGAAACTGACCGGCCGTATTTTCAATCAGAATGGCGATAAACCGTTCCATAGAGCCGAAAGGCGCTCTGTGAATCATTACTGGCCGATGCTTCTGGTTATCGGCTCCTACGTATTCCAGTTCGAAGCGTTGAGGGAGCTGGTAGTCGACCTGGATGGTTCCCAGCTGCCATTTACGGCCAAGGGCGTCTTTCACCATGAAGTCAAGCTTGGGGCCGTAGAAGGCAGCTTCCCCCAGTTCGGTGACGGTCTGCAAACCTTTTTCAGCAGCTGCTTCCACAATGGCCTGCTCGGCTTTTTCCCAATCCTCGTCTCTTCCAATATACTTCTGCTTGTTTTCAGGGTCCCGCAGCGAAATCTGGGCCGAATAATCGTTGAAGCCCATGGTTTTGAAAACGTACAGTACCAGATCGATCACCCGTTCGAATTCTTCCTTAACCTGATCGTGGCGGCAGAAAATGTGGGCATCGTCCTGTGTAAAGCCTCTCACCCGGGTGAGCCCGTGAAGCTCACCGCTCTGCTCGTACCGGTAGACAGTTCCGAATTCGGCCAGTCGCAACGGCAGGTCGCGATAGGAGCGTGGTTCCGACTTGTAAATTTCGCAGTGGTGCGGACAGTTCATGGGTTTGAGCAGGTATTCCTCGCCTTCGTTGGGCGTTTTGATGGGCTGGAAGGAGTCCTTGCCGTATTTCTCCCAATGACCTGATGTCACATAAAGATCCTTGCTGCCGATATGCGGCGTCACTACCGGTACGTAACCGGCTCTCAGCTGCGCCTTTTTGAGGAAGTTTTCCAGTCGTTCCCGCAGCATGGCTCCTTTGGGTAGCCATAGGGGCAGACCCTGACCCACCTTTTCCGAGAAGGTGAAAAGTTTCAGTTCCTTACCCAGTTTGCGGTGATCACGTTTTTTGGCTTCCTCCAGCATAGTCAGGTATTCATCCAGTTCCTTCTGTTTGGGGAAGGTGATACCGTAGATGCGGGTCAGCATCTTATTATTTTCGTTGTTCCGCCAGTAAGCGCCTGCAATGTTGGTCAGTTTTATCGCTTTGATAAAGCCGGTGTCAGGGATATGCGGACCGCGGCAAAGGTCAGTGAAATTGCCCTGCCGGTAAAAAGTGATCTGGCCATCTTCCAGACCGTCGATCAGTTCCAGTTTATATTCGTCTCCTTTTTCCGAGAAGTATGCGTTTGCATCGCTTTTGCTTACCTCCTCACGCACATAGGCGTTTTTCTGCCGTGCAAGTTCAAGCATTTTGGCTTCAATCCGGGGAAAATCTTCCTGGCTGATCGAAGCGCCTCCCAGGTCTACATCGTAATAGAAACCTTTGTCAATGGCAGGTCCGGTCCCGAATTTAATACCAGGATAGAGAGCCTCCAGGGCTTCCGCCAGCAGGTGAGCTGAGGAATGCCAGAAAGTAGATTTGCCTTCATCGTTCGTCCACGTCAGCAGGGTAACCGTAGCATCGCTGTGGATCGGACGCGTGGCGTCCCATACCTCTCCGTTTACCTTGGCGGCCAATACGTTACGAGCCAGTCCTTCGCTGATGCTCGCTGCGATTTCTAACCCTGTCACGCCTTTCGGATAGCTTCTGACACTTCCGTCAGGCAAAGTGATCTGAACTTCTGATGAACTACTCATGGATTTTTTTCTACTCCTGTTTTTTTGTGCTTTATAAAAAGTTTTGCAAAGTTAAGGGGAATAATTAAATCCATAGAGTGAAATTTGCATTTCCCCCAGCCTTCCAGCTAAAGAAAACCTGTTTTACGAATAATATTTTTAACCCAACCTCCGGTTCTAACCGGGATCTTAACCTAACTTAAACTCATGCGTATTTTCACGTCCTCATCTCTTGTCGCCTTTTCCTTGCTGCTCTTTTCCTGTACAGGTAATGAGAACCAACAGGAAACGGTAGAGAAATTTCCAGCCGAACTGGTACAATTCACCCCTTACGAAGGAAATCCGGTGTTCAAAGGAACCGGGGCCGATACGTGGGATGCAAAAATCAGAGAACGCGGATTTATTCTGAAAGAAGGCGATGAATGGTCTCTCTGGTATACCGGATATACCAGCAGCGGTGAGGATATGACCAAATACCTGGGTTTGGCTACCTCAGACGATGGTCTCCACTGGGAACGCTATTCCGATCAGCCCATTTACGATTCACTCTGGGTCGAGGATATGTACGTCCATAAGGAAGGAGACATTTATTATATGGTAGCCGAAGGAGCCGATGATGTGGCCCACCTTCTGGTATCCACAAACCGGGTTACCTGGGAGAGCAGAGGACCGCTCGATGTCCGAAAGAAAAACGGTGAGCCTATCGATAAAGGCCCCTACGGCACTCCTACCTTATGGAGGGAAAATAGTTTATGGTACCTGTTTTACGAACGCAATGACACAGGGATCTGGCTCGCTACCTCCCCGGACATGAACGTATGGACCAACGTGCAGGATGATCCAGTCATTGCCATGGGACCCGAGACCTATGACCAGCATGCGGTAGCATTGAACCAGGTAATTAAATACAACGGCCGGTATTACGGATACTACCACGCTTCGGCTTACGAGGACTGGCGTGAATGGACCATGAACATAGCTGTTTCAGACGATCTGGTACATTGGGAAAAATACGAGGGAAACCCTATTATGGGAAATAATCTGTCCAGCGGAATGGTGGTGGAAACGGCCGGCGGATTTCGTTTCTATACCATGCATCCCGAGGTAAACGTGTTTCTACCAGTAAAAAGAGGGAATTAAATAGTATTGACCCGAAAACGGAGCAGGCGCCTATTTCAAAAGAACTACCCTGCTCCCTTTATTTCCCCCTTAACTACCCTTAACCCCTTAATGTTCCCATTAAAATATCGGATCAAGCACTCCAATAATGGCATAGCCTGCGTTAATCCTATCGAGCTGCTCAGCGAGACGATAGTTTACCAGTATCCTTAAGATTTGATTGGCATACAATAAGAAGAACAGACGACGAGTCAGGAGTGTCAGAATATATTGATATGAACCTGCGGGGTTTTGAAGGCTCGGTTGTGTAGCCTCTTACATTAGTAATAGTATAATACGTTAATTAGGTAGGTTACCGACTATGTGTCCTCCTCCATATTCCTTATCGTCACCTAAAAAAAACTGTAATTTCAATACAGCACCGGAAAAGTCCTTTGCTGTGCACTTCCAACAATCGCCGGCTGAATGGTTTTCACCGCATGAAGAGTTCCCGGAGCTCGGTAGCCTCATCGGGACGGAGGCGGTTGGCCAGTATCAAACGCAGCTGACGACGGCGTAATGCACTTCTGTACAACTCCTTTTCCTCGTCGGTGTCGGGTACGAGAGCGGGCACTTTGACAGGCCGATTATTGTCGTCAACGGCTACAAATGTATAAAACGCCCTGTGCGTGGCTACCTTGATGCCGGCAGGAACGTCTTCTCCCCACACTTCTATGAAGACTTCCATAGAGGTATTGAATGCCCTGGTGACACCCGCATGCAGGGTTACCACATGCCCCAGTTTGATGGGCTGTGCGAATGAGACGTTATCAACTGAGGCCGTCACTACCTTGGAGTTGGCATGTTTCTGGGCGGCAATAGCCCCGCAAATATCCATCCAGTGCAGGAGTTTTCCCCCCATCAGATTATTCAGGGTATTGGTGTCGTTAGGCAGGACCATTTCGGTCATGACAACTTTCGAGGCACTTGCCGGCTTACTTTCCTGAGGGGCATTTGGTGATTTTTCGTTCTCTGGCATAGCGGGGGTTGGGGATGTTGTAGGCAACTTTAATGGCTGTTATGATATAGATATCGTTCGATTTGGGATTTCCACGGGTATAACCCGGCTGTTTCAGCGTATTACCCCTGTACGACAATTGATAAGCGAGGTCTGAGCTCAGCTGATCGTATTCCGGGTAAATGGTACTTACGTCGTCAAGATAGTCAGATAAAAGGAAATTTCCCGTGATTTCGAGTCCGGCACTCCACGTTCCGCTGATACGGACCATAGCACCGAGTCCGCCATTGATGAACAGAGGCAGACGCCAGTATTTGTAGCCCTCTGTCTGGAACTGGGGTAAACTATAAACTTCCCCCTGCCATTCGGCCTTGGGGGTCAGGTAGGTAACGCCCACGCCCAGCATGGCATAGGGATTAATTATTGCCCGTTTGGAGTATGGAAAAAGATCGGCCTGAGCTGACAGGAGCAGGTCGGGATTGGTGGTAAAGAAGGAAAGATTATTTTCGGGGTGGGCGGTATTGGCACTGCTGCCGGAAACTTTATAGAGTCTCAATTCCCCTCGGGCACTGAAATGTTCCGTCAGCCGATAGGAGGCCCCCAGCAGGAAAGCCGGTCCAAGCCCCAAATCATCGGCATCCATGTCTGCCGAAATATCCCCCATATAATAGGCGATACCTCCGCCGCCGTAAATACTGATCTGCCCGAAGGGGTCATTGGCCCGGGGAGTTTGGGCACTAGCCCTGCTTACCAGTAAAACGGACAGAGAAAATACCGCGAAGACAGCATAAAATGGCTTCATTCCGAAAGTCGTAGTAATTAAATCCACACCTGTTTCTGATACGCGTGTATCAATCGATTCAGTTAAAGAACTGTGCCAGTCGGCAGGGGTTTTGGATTAAAATGTAACTTTGAGACGTTAAATCAATCTATTATCCCCATACAGGACCCGTGGAAAATTTTGTGTTGCTAACAGATTTGTTGAAAAATGTAGATGTTACGGAGATCAGCGGCGATGTGTCCCGGTCGGTATCAGGTGTATTTATCGATTCGAGGAAGGTAACACCGGGCTCTGTGTTTGTTGCTGTACGGGGGACCCAAACCGACGGACACAACTACCTGACACAGGCTATTGAGGCAGGTGCAACTGTCGTGGTTGTAGAAAATATTCCCGCCGATCCGACTCCCGGGGTAGTATATGTGGCCGTGCCAGACAGTGCCAGGGCGCTGGGCTATATCAGCAGCGCCTATTACGGTCATCCCTCAGGTAAGTTGAAACTGGTAGGTGTAACCGGTACGAATGGCAAGACCTCGGTGGCTACTTTTCTCTTTCAGCTTTTCCGGAATCTCGGTTATCGTTGTGGTTTGATTTCCACGGTTCAGAATCAGATCGAAGATGAAATCATTCCGGCAACCCATACTACGCCTGAAGCTCCTGCACTGCAGGCTCTGTTGAAAGTCATGGTCGATGCCGGTTGCCAGTATGCTTTCATGGAAGTGAGTTCGCACTCGGTCGTTCAGCAGCGTATCGCTGGACTGCAGTTCCAGGGAGCCATATTTACCAATATTACCCACGACCACCTCGATTTTCACGGTACCTTTGACAACTACATCCGTGCCAAGAAAGGTTTCTTCGACGGTCTTTCCAAAGAAGCATTTGCCCTGGTAAATGCCGACGACCGGAGGGGAGCGGTGATGGTTCAGAATACCCGTGCAAAAATCCATACGTTTTCCACGCAGCTTATGGCCGATTTCCGGGCAAAACTGTTGACCTCAACCCTGCAGGGAATGCAGCTGCTGATCAATGACCGGGAAGTTTGGGTGCGGCTGATTGGCATGTTCAATGTTTCCAATCTGCTGGCAGTTTATGGTACGGCCGTCCTGTTGGGCGAAGAGGAAGAAAGTGTATTGACCGAATTATCCCGCCTTACGCCCCCGCCCGGACGCTTCGAAGTGGTGCACGATCCGGTTTCCGATATAACCGCTATCGTCGACTATGCGCATACACCCGATGCCCTTGAAAATGTGCTTTCCACCATTAACCAGTTGCGCACGCATAATGAAAGGGTATATACCATCGTCGGTTGCGGCGGTAACCGGGACAGAACCAAGCGCCCCAAAATGGCAGCGATTGCCTGCAAGTATAGCAACGTAGCCGTCTTTACTTCGGATAATTCCCGCAACGAAGATCCAGAGGAAATTATTTCAGAAATGCGTGCGGGTGTCCCCCCGGCCGATTACCGCAAAACTCGCTCCATTGTCGACCGCCGCGAGGCTATCCGCTGGGCCGTCAGTCAGGCCGAAAAAGGCGATATTATTCTTATAGCGGGCAAAGGGCATGAGACCTATCAGGAAGTCATGGGCGTGAGAACGCATTTCGACGATCGGGAAGAGGTCAGAAACGCGTTTGCCGAACGGAAATAACCTGCATTTGGTTGGCCTGCACTGCCATAGCCGGTATACTAAATAAATACCGGTTTACTTGATTTGTACCTGATAATTTGAACAACTTTGCCCCTCTCAAGAAAACGGTCTTATGCTGTATTATTTATTTGAATTCCTTGATAAACAATATGATCTGCCGGGAGCGGGCGTTTTTCAGTATATTTCATTCCGGGCTCTGGGCGCAGCCGTACTCTCCCTCTTCATTGCTGCCGTTTACGGAAAGAAGATTATCAACTATCTTCATTACAAGCAGGTAGGAGAGACCATCCGCGACCTGGGGCTACCTGGAGAAAAAGAGAAGACCGGAACCCCGACCATGGGAGGCGTAATCATACTGGCGTCCCTGCTGGTCCCTGTACTGTTGTTTGCGAGGCTTTCCAATATCTATATCATCCTGCTGATCATCACAGCCGTCTGGACCGGGATTATCGGATTTATCGACGATTACATCAAGAAATTCAAAAACAATAAGGAAGGATTGCATGGCCGGTTCAAGATTTTCGGCCAGGTGAGCCTTGGTATCATTGTCGGCCTGACACTCTGTTTTCACGAAGACGTTAAAATTCGTGTATACGAGCAGCCATTTGTGGATCCAGCCCTGGGAGAAATCAACCGTTTTCATGACCTGATCAATCCGATGATCACCACGGTTCCTTTTCTAAAAAATAACTCTTTTGACTACAGCATGCTGACTTTCGGGCTGATACCCGAAAGTTATACCTGGCTGATTTACACAATTATCGCCATATTCATCATCACGGCAGTCTCCAACGGGGCTAATATTACGGATGGTATCGATGGTCTGGCTGCGGGTTCATCGGGCATCATTGCGGTTACCCTTGGCGTACTGGCCTATCTTTCGGGTAACGTCCGTTTTGCCCAGTACCTGAACATCATGTACATCCCCAATTCGGGCGAAATGGTGATTTTCTGTGCGGCTTTTGTAGGGGCCTGTATCGGATTTCTCTGGTACAATGCGTATCCGGCCCAGGTATTTATGGGCGATACAGGAAGCCTCATGCTCGGTGGGGTTATCGCCGTCATCGCACTTGCCATTCGAAAAGAGCTGCTGATCCCGGTTCTGTGCGGTATCTTTCTGGTGGAGCTGGTATCGGTAATGCTTCAGGTAAGCTACTTCAAATTTACCAAACGACGATACGGGGAGGGGCGAAGAATCTTTCTGATGTCACCTCTGCATCATCATTTTCAGAAGAAAGGCTATCATGAGTCCAAAATCGTAACCCGCTTCTGGATCGTAGGGATTATCCTGGCCATATTCTGTCTGGTGACCCTGAAACTGCGTTGATCAAAATCAGTCTATAGAAAAAGCCGGTTCACCCTCTAAAAGGCGGACCGGCTTTTTCTATTCATTCGCAACTGTCAGAGGAAATTCAAAGTACTTTCCAATCCCATGCTGCGGGATCCCTTGATCAAGACATGGATACCTGTTTGGGGATGGTCCATCAGCCAGTTGTGAAGCGAGAACTTGTCAGGGAAATAAAAAGCTCTCGGCAAACTCTTCAGCGCTGGAACAATCTCCTTTCCAAACAGCAGTACAATATCAAAGTTTCCGTTGGCGATTTGCTTACCCAGCTGCTCGTGTTCGGCCTGACTGGCATCGCCCAGTTCAAGCATATCCGCCAGAATGACCATTTTCCTGTCAGCCTGCATACGTGCAAAATTCTCCAGCGCGGCAGCCATGGAAGAAGGGTTGGCGTTGTAGGCGTCGAGGATAATGGTGTTGCCGTTCTTCACTACGATCTGGGAGCGGTTGTTGTCGGGCACGTAATTTGAAATCGCCGCATGCAGCTTATCAGGTTCCACACCGAAATATTCACCTACCCGTAGTGCCGCGTGGATGTTGTTGAAATTGTAGTCCCCGACCAGCTTTGTCGAGACCGTCGTGTCGCCTACACAGTAAGTGATAAACGGAGACTGACCGATCAGCTCCGGCAGATTTTCCTGGTTTTCGGAATTGTAAAACACAATTTCGCCAAATGCCCTGCGACGGCTTACCATATCCATCAGGATCTCATTTTGCGCGTTGACAAAAACGACCCCTTTTTTCTTCGACAGAAAGTCGTAGAGTTCGCCCTTGGCCTTAACGACCCCTTCGACGCTGCCGAATCCTTCCAGGTGGGCCTTGCCAATGTTTGTAATCAGTCCATGGGTAGGACGGGCAATGGAGCAAAGCAGCCGGATCTCTCCCACGTGGTTGGCCCCCATTTCAATAATGGCAAACTCTGTTTCTCTTTCGTCAATGGAGAGCAGGGTCAGGGGAACGCCGATATGGTTGTTCAGGTTGCCCTGGGTCGCAAAGGTTTTGTATTTCTGGGACAAAACGGCCCGGATCAATTCCTTGGTAGTTGTTTTGCCATTGGAACCGGTCAGTGCCAATACCGGAAAATTAAATGACTGCCTATGTAACGTTGCCAGGTCCTGCAGGGCTTCCAGCGTGTTCTCTACCAGGATATACCGGTCGTCGGTAGCCACCACCGGATCATCGACGATCGCGTATGCAGCTCCCTGTTCCAATGCCTGGGCGGCGAACTTGTTACCGTCGAAATTATCTCCTTTCAGCGCAAAAAACAGACATCCTTCCGTAATTTTTCGGGAGTCTGTCGATACCTTTCGGCTGCTCAGGTAAAGCGGATATATTTGGGAAATGTCCATAGGGGCGAATTATTAAGGATGTTCAGAGACCGGAATATCTTTTCCGGCGAATGTTTTTCGTTATCCTAAAACATTCGCCCAAAAATATGCGAAATAACTTATATGAAATTACGAATTATCCTATTAATAACCTTGCTGGCGCTTTTTGAATTTACGGTTACAGCCCAAACCTCCTGGCTGGCAACCGATTCTCTGCCGGCAGCCCGTATCAATGGTGAAATTCTGAGAAATCCCTGGGCTGGAGGACTGAACGCCCTGCAATACTCGAAAATGGATCTGGACCGGGACGGGGTAGAGGATTTGGTAGTTTTTGACCGCACAACCAGTAAAGTGAGTACTTTCCTTGCCGATCCGGCCGGAAAAACCTATACCTACGCACCGGAATATGAAGCGCGCTTTCCACGCATTACTGACTGGATGCTGCTCGTGGATTATAACGGGGACGGCGTAAAGGAGTTGTTTGCCCATACTTCCTACGGCGTGACGGTTTACCGCCAGCAGGAGCATACAACGGGGCAGTGGACTTGGGTCAATTTTAAACCCTATCTGACTACCCGTGGGCTTTCCGGTAACCAGATTAACCTGGAAGTGGTTGCGTCGGATATACCGGCTCTGGTCGATTTTGACGGGGACGGAGATATGGATATCATTTCCTTTGAATCGGAAGGTGATTACGTAGAGCTGAACCAGAATATGAGTATGGAACGGTATGGTATCCCCGATAGCCTGGAGTTTGTGCGAAACGGCCAATGCTGGGGAAATTTCCGCAAACATACCTGCGACGATTTTGTGTTCGGTATCGAGTGTGGCGTGCAGACAGACCCAAACCCTTCTACTTCAAGGATTAAGCACGCAGGCAATGCGATTCTTCTCCACGATTTTAACGGCGACGGAAAAAAGGACTTGCTGATCGGAAATGTAGAATGCGAAAATCTCAGCCTTCTTTTCAACGAGGCTTCCGGTATTGCCGCCAGGTTTACCTCCTACCAGCCCGCTTTTCCGGCGTCGGATCCCGTCGATCTGCATATCTTCCCGGCCGCTTTTCTGGAGGATGTGGACTTTGACGGGGTGAAGGATCTCCTGGTTTCCACCAATGTCTATGGAAATGATGATTTGTTGACCGATATGTCCGCTTCGAGCTGGTATTACCGGAACCATGGAACTGACCTCATGCCCGACTATCAGCTGGTGCAGCGTGACTTCCTGCAGTCGGATATGATCGATGTGGGGGAAAATGCAGCTGTCTCCCTTTTTGATATCGACGGTGACGGTGACGTCGATATGATCATTGGCAATAGGGGGCGTTACAACGGACAGGATTTCAGAGGTTCCCTCTGGTTATTCCGTAATACGGGAACTGCTTCCAGCCCGGTTTTTACGCTGGAAACGGGTGACTATCTGGGTCTTTCCAGTCTGGGTTATACCGACCTGCAGCCTCAATGGCTTGACTTTAATGGCGATGGAACCATCGACCTCGGTATTGCGGCTACGGCCAATCGTCGCCAGTCTTTTTTTTACTTCCCCAACACCGGGACGGGAGCCGTTAGCCTGAATATAGCTGACCGACGGGAAATTCCCCTCCCGTCCGATCTGACCGTTTCGGACCGGCTGCACTTTTACGATTTTGACCGGGACGGAGACGCGGATCTGCTGGTAGGCGGATTTTTGGGTAACATCAGTTTATATGAAAATGCGGGGAGTGCGGCTTCACCAGACTTTGTCCTTCGGGATTCGGCCCTCGGCGGTGTAGGCCCCACTTTCTCAGGACGTTACCGTTCACTGGCGGTGGGGGATATTGATCTGGACGGGAAGGCCGATATCATCACGGTAGACCAGAGCGGCAAGGCGATGATTCTTCATGACGGTGATTGGGGGAAGTGGAACAAAAAAGATACAGCCATCGTTGCCAACCGTCTTACGGGGGGGAATTATGCTCCCTACTTCGGTAACCGGCTGCAGGTGGCTGTGGGCGATTTTAACGGAGATAAAAAGCCGGATGTAGCCATTGGGACGATGGGAGGGGGAATCTATCTTCTCCGGAATATTTTGCCCGTCAGTATAACCGGCAGGGAACCTGAGCCCCGGTTGGTCATTTATCCCAATCCATCGGAGGGCAGGTTTTATGTTTCATCCCACCTGTCAGGACAGGTAGCCGTGTATGATTTGAACGGAATACAAGTCTATGCTTCCGATATCCGGGGTGAGGAAAAACACCCGGTCCTGACAACCGGGTGGAGAAAAGGTCTTTACCTGGTACGGCTGCAAACGGCGAGTGGACAGCAGCAGGTGGGAAAAGTAATCGTCAATTAGTAGCTTATTCTTCCAGAAAATCCAGATCCCGGTCATGAGTTTCGGGGATCGTCATTGTACTGTAGATACCGATGAAATAGCAGATGAGCCCCACCAGCGCACCGGCTTCGATGACTGTGAACGATTCCTTGAAAAATCCGTAGAGGGTAGTCATACCTACTACCGTTCCCCTGACCATATTGGGTACGGTAGTGGCCGCCGTAGCCCGCAGGTTGGTTCCGAACTGTTCCGCTCCAATGGTTACGAACATGGCCCAGTAACCGATGCCAAAGCCCAGAAACACGCATAACGCATAAATTGTGGCTGCGCTTTTGATCCCTCCGAAGAGATAGACAATGGTACCCACCAGCGATAGTGACATCAGTAGCAGTACCGCCCTTTTGCGGGATTGTAGCTTGTGACTGATAAAGCCGCTCAGCAGGTCTCCGATGGACAAACCCGTATAACACCACATGATAGCCAGTCCTGGCTGAATACCACCTTCCACCCCCAGCATCTGACCGAATTCATTCCCGAACGTAGCGAGAATGCCGATAACAAACCAGGTAGGCATGCCGATTCCGATGCATTTGAGGTAGGTGGTAAACCGTTTCCAGCTGGTAAAGAACATGAAGAAGTTACCGCGGCTAATGTGTTTCTGCTGCTTGACGTTTTCGAAAATTCCGGACTCGAAAACCCCGATCCGAAGCAGCAGAAGCAGGATGCCCAGTCCGCCACCAATGAAATAGGCATATCTCCAGTTAAACAGTTCCACCGTAAAATAGGCTACAATGGCTCCTAGAAGTCCGACCCCCGCTACGATGGAAGTTCCGATACCTCTTAATCTTTTGGGCAAAATTTCAGAAACCAGCGTGATCCCCGCGCCCAGCTCTCCGGCAAGTCCTACACCGGCAATGAACCGAAGCACTTTGTAGGTAGAGGGATCCTGTACGAAACCGCACGCGATGTTGGCCAGTGAATAAGTGATAATGGAACCGAACAAAACCGACAGTCGCCCCCGCTTGTCTCCCAGTACCCCCCAGAGGATTCCCCCGATCAGCAGACCACTCATCTGCCAGTTCAGGATGGATGCCCCTACTTTGGAAATCTCCTGAGAAGTCAGGCCCAGGGCTTCAAGGCTGGGAATTCTAACGATACCGAATAAAAGAAGGTCGTAGATGTCTACAAAATAACCGAGGGCAGCTACAATTACGGGAATGCTGAAAAGGTGAGCCAGATCACTTTTTTCTTGTTGGGCAGTCATCTAAAATCGTTTACAGATAGAAATCAAACAACGTTGGGAAAATTATTCAACCGGGTGACAGTATGTGTTAAGCTCATTCAAAGCAAATGGGGATTCTGGCTTTAAATGGGTAAAATTTGTACTTCGGCGTCATGGGACGCCAAATATAGACGGCATTTAGAAAGTTTGAATAAAAACCTTTCATAAAATGAGATAATAAGCCTGATGTATGCTTATTTTTAACGCGCCAAAGTACAAAAGGCAAATCGCAGAAAATCTTAACGATCTGCCTTTGAGTTTTTCACCTTTTAATCACATAAATAGTAATAAGCAATGAAAATTACTGTAGTAGGTGCCGGAGCGGTTGGCGCAACCACTGCTGATAACATTATCCGTCGGGAGCTCGCAGAAGAGGTGGTGCTGCTGGATATCAAGGAAGGGGTAGCCGAAGGTAAATCTCTGGATATGTATCAGACTGCTGCACTGCTGGGTTTTAACACGCTGCCGGTAGGAAGTACGAATGATTATGAGAAAACCAAAGGTTCGGATGTAGTGGTTATCACTTCCGGCTTGCCCCGTAAGCCCGGTATGACCCGCGAAGAACTTATCGGAGTAAATGCCGATATCGTTAAATCAGTTACTCAGAACATCCTGAAATATTCTCCCAAAGCCATTCTGGTAATTGTATCAAACCCAATGGATACCATGACTTACCTGGCTTTCCGTGAGGCTGGTATTCCTAAAAAACGTATTATCGGTATGGGTGGAGCGCTCGACAGCGCACGTTTCAAAACCTATCTGGCACTGGAAATGGGGGTAAGTCCCAACGATATCAGTGCCATGGTAATCGGTGGTCACGGTGATACTACCATGATTCCATTGACTCGTCTGGCAACCTACAATGGTATTCCTGTGAGCCGTTTCCTTTCTGACGAAAAACTGGAAAAAGTAGCGGCAGATACCATGGTTGGCGGTGCTACCCTGACCAAGCTGATCGGTACATCGGCATGGTATGCTCCAGGTGCTGCGACTGCATTTATCGTGGAAAGCATCGTTCGCAACCAGAAACGTATCGTGCCCTGCAGTGTTTACCTCAACGGAGAGTATGGCCAGAAAGATATCTTCCTGGGCGTGCCCGTAGTAGTAGGACGTAATGGCTGGGAAAAAATCGTTAACCTGCGTCTGAACGACAAGGAGAAAGCTGCTTTTGCAAAGTCAGCGGATGCCGTTCGTGCCATGAACGCCGTTCTCCCGGCTTAAGGATAAAATTAAAAAAACAGGTCCTCCGGTAACAAGTTTTTCCGGAGGACTTTTTTTATTCCTCTGCCCGAAACCAGCTGGCGTATTTCACGTAATTATGCGCCGTCCGGAGGTTGAACTCCATCTGTTCGACGGAAACATCCTTCAGATACCGCGCCGGATTACCGGCATAGATGGTTCCTCTGGGTATTCTTTTCCCCTGGGTAACGATGGCTCCCGCGGCAACAATCGCACCTTCTTCGACCACTGCTCCGTCCATTACAATTGCGCCCATTCCAATCAATACATTGTCCTCGATCGTACAGCCGTGCACGATCGCATTGTGGCCAATGGAAACGTAGTTGCCGATGGTGGTGGACGCCTTCTGGTAGGTACAATGGATGACCGCGCCATCCTGAATATTGGTGTAGTCTCCAATCCGGATGCTGTTTACATCACCCCTCACAACGGCGTTGAACCATACCGTACAGAACTGCCCCATTTGAACGTCTCCGATCAAGGTCGCATTATCTGCAAACCAGCAGTCATTTTTATGGACGGGCGTAAATCCGCGTACTGATCTAATAATTGCCATAATTGGGTATCAACATTTCAAATCTTCCGGTAAAGGTAGGTACACTTCCCGAATCTTCCCGCGATTGCTTAACTTGATACTTCGAACCGTCCCACTCTTGACTGATCATGAAAGTGAACCGCCGAATTTTTTTAAAATATTCCTCCCTGGCAGCCGTGACCCCGGCGATCTATCAGCCCCTGAATGAAACCGAATTTCGTGTAGCCATTATAGGTCATACCGGACGTGGCAATTATGGACATGGGATGGATACCTTATGGAAAGAAACCCCGTGCTGTAGAATCGTAGCGGTGGCTGATCCGGTCGCAGATGGTCTGAATAAGGCCCAACAGCGACTCGGTGTGGAGAAAGGTTATTCCGATTACCGGCAGATGCTGAAAGAGACGAAGCCCGATATTGTCAGTATTGCTCCACGGCATATAGACCAGCATTTCGACATGATTATGGCCGCTATGGAATCGGGAGTCAAGGGACTTTACGTGGAAAAACCCTTCTGCCGGGATCTTTCGGAAGCCCGTCAGATTGTTGAGATCTGTCGGCACAAGGGCGTCAAACTGGCGCTGGCGCATCGTAACCGTTACCATCCGGCTCTGCGGGCAGCTCAAAATCTGATAGCAGAAGGCAGGATTGGCAGGGTCATGGAAGTGCGGGGGAGAGGTAAGGAAGATCATAGGGGAGGAGCACTCGATCTGTGGGTACTGGGATCACATGTCCTTAACCTGGTACCCCAGTTTACGGGACGGTTTACAAGCTGCAGTGCCATAATGTTGCAGGACAAACGACCGGTTGGCCGGGCGGATTTATCGGCAGGAGATGAGGGCGTCGGACTGGTCGGCGGAAACAGACTCCACGCCCGGTTTGATACCGAAAGTGGAATTCCTTTCTATTTCGATTCGATCCGAAATGCCGGCGTAAAGGAAGGAAATTTCGGATTTCAGGTATTGGGAAACCAGGGAGTAATCGATGTGCGAATCGATACCGAGCCATTTATTCACTATCTGCCGGTTAACCCTTTTTATCCGGCCCAATCGGCAACTGCATGGCAGCCGGTATCCAGCGGCGGGGTCGGCGTACCGGAGCCGGTTAAAAGCATCGTATCGGATATCGCAGGACATCAGGCAGCTGCGCGTGACCTTATGGAAGCCATCCGTGAAAACAGGCTCACCCTTTGCAACGAAATGGAAGGTTATGCCACCATAGAGGCTATCATGGCCGTTTTTGAATCGCACCGAAGAGGAGGAGAACAGGTGAAAATGCCCCTCGAAGTCTGGGACAACCCTCTCTCCCGACTTTAGTCGCCCCAGTCGATTACCCGGGAATTCAAAAGCTGTGTATAGGTATTAACCGGCTCAGGGAGACCTTCGTCCGTTATATTCAGGTACATGAAGTGAAGGTGAGTAGTCGACCGGGGCTGCTGGGCATTGAATCCCGTTCGGCCCATGGTACCCAGCACTTCACCAGCCTTCACCCACTGTCCGGGTTTGACACTTACCTCATTGAAGTGGGCATAATACATCAGGGCATTCAGGCAGGGGTTGTAAATCCAGACATAATTACCGCCTCTCCACTGGCTGGCCGGCGTCCAGTCTTCCCGGATCCCCAGTACGATACCGCTCGTATAAGCCAAAATATCAACGGGTTTGCACATGATATCGTCGATGGCGTCGTTGTTCCGGTCGCGGATAAAAAGATCGTGAGCCGGGTGACTTTTCCGGATGCGGGAATCGAAGAAATTGAATTCTTTAGGGCGATAACCCTTTCCTTTACCCCCTATGGAAATACGGGGATCATATCCACGTACAGGGAAAATATAGCCGTTTTTCAGGTCTGTTTTGCAATCTTCCACCGCAAACTGCGTCTGTTCCTTCAATTCCAGAAACAGGGTCTTAAAGGCAAGTTCTGCCGAATCGGGGGTAATGGTGCTGTCGCCGATATTCTGGTACAGTTCCTGGAATTTACGGGTGCTCAGCAACAGGGGGTCAGTGATGACTTCCGGCTTCGTCTCCTTTAGGGGGTCCTGTTGTACCAGGGCGATCAGGAGAGCCAGTAAAATCCATATGCTGTTTAATAGGTTCATAAATCCCTTATAAAGTTTATTGATGAAGTAAGTTACCCCTGTAGCCAGGCAATGTCAAGGTCTTATTCGTGACCGCCTGGGAAATTTAGATAAGCGGTCGAAAACGACCGGTAAAGTTATGGTTGGTAATTGTGAATAAGTAACAGATTAGGTGGCACAGGCATTAACCTCCACTGCTAGTCCATTTTTAAATTTAGCTATTATAAAAGGAAAAAGCCGGCTGTTCGCCGGCTTTTTCGTCATGTTATCATTAAGCTTAAACGGCTTTGGTTTTTCCTGGAACGGCGATCGGATATTCTCCATCGGGACCGGGTACAATTTTAGGCATTGCATCCCAGGCCAGTTTTTCGGGGAACAGATCGATGTCGGAATTGAGTGCCTCATCGAACTTGACCACTTTGCCGGAATAGGTAGCCATACGTCCCATGATACCCACGAGGGTACTCTTGGCACCGTTCTCGCCGTCGTTGAACTTATGTTCACCTTTGGCTACGGCAGCGAAGAGTTCGTCGTGTTCAATCTGATAGGGGTTTCCGTCGTTACGGCCGTCGTGTTTGTAAATAACACTTCCGCTGTAGGTTTTCAGCACCGTATTGTTGGTGGAGAAGCTGTCGATACGGCCTTTGGTACCCACGAACGCTTCGTCTACGCGGTTCCAGCAGCCTTCGAACTGACGGCATTGGCTGGAAATGACCGTTCCGTCGGCATAGACCATGTCGAGCAGGTGGTGGTCATAGATTTCGCCGAAGCGGTTTCCTACCCTTACCTGACGCCCTCCGGTACCCTGGATTTCCACGGGATAACTTCCTTTCACCCAGTTGGCGACGTCGATATTGTGCACGTGCTGTTCAACGATATGGTCACCGCAAAGCCAGTTGAAGTAGTACCAGTTTCTCATCTGATATTCCATCTCGGTCATGCCGGGCTTACGGTCGCGAACCCAGGGGCTGCTTCCAACCCAGTACACCTGACCGCCCACGATATCGCCGATGGCGCCGTCATGGATACGTTTGATGGCTTCGAGGTAGTTGGGTTGATAGTGTCGCTGCAGACCTACGACTACATTGAGTTTTTTCTTTTTGGCTTCTTCGGCAGCAGCCAGCACTTTTCTCACACCGGGAGCGTCAGTACCCAGGGGTTTTTCGGCAAAGATGTGTTTGTTTTGCTTTACTGCCTCTACAAAATGCTGCGGGCGGAACCCCGGAGGAGCTGTAAGAATTACCACATCGGCGAGGGGAATCGCTTTCAGATACGCATCGAAACCAACGAATCTGCGGGATTCGGGTACATCGATCTTCTCAGAAGCGGGTACGTCCTGACCTTTGGCATTCTTGTATTTCTTGGCCATCAGGTTCTTGTAGCTCTCCTCGATGCGGTCCTGAAAAGCGTCGGCCATCGCCACCAGCTTTACGTTCTGCGTCGTGCTCAGAGCCTGTGCAACCGCTCCTGTACCACGTCCGCCACATCCGATTACAGCAATCTTGATCGTATCATCTACGGAGCTGTTATAACCATAGGTGGCGAAAGGGCTAAGCGCAATACCACCTGCAAAAAGGCCACTGGTTTTTAGGAACTCCCGGCGAGATTTCTCCATATGAAATATCTTTTGAGTTGAAAATTAAATATCAAATAAGTCCTTTTATCTGATAAGGGAAAGAGTCTTGAAATTTACTCAAAATTTAATCAGGCAGCAAGATGCCCTTTACGTGATCAATAATCTTCGATCAGCGGTGGGTTGTAATAGGCTTCGATCTCTTCCTTCGAAGGAGTATTCAGCGGCCGAACGATCCGGAAGCCTACGAAAGAAGCGCTGGTCAGCCACCATTCACTCTTGGGCAACTGCGGGTCGAGGATTTTCCACATGGGATCCGATTTACCCCGGGCTGCCGAGCGAAGGTTTTCAGGATCATCCACCCAGGAACCTCCTCTTACCGAGTTCGGATAAAGTTCGGTAACCGGTGCAAAAGCCTCTTTTACTTCACCTTTTGCCTTCTTTGCATAGTAATCTGCATAGTATTGGTCCAGCGTCCATTCCATCACGTTTCCGTGCATATCGTGGAGTCCCCAGGGATTGGGTTTTTTCTTTCCAACCTGCTTGTAGGAGCCATCGCTGTTGCCCGCATACCAGGCGTACTCGTCGAGTTTTTTGGGATCATCGCCAAAAGAGTATGCGGTTGTGGTACCAGCCCGGCAGGCATATTCCCATTCTGCTTCTGTGGGAAGACGGTAGAATACCCCGGTTTTTTCGTAAAGCCATTTGCAGAAGTAGATAGCTGCATACTGGGTCATGTTGATGGCGGGGTAGCCAGTCCGGCCCATACCGAAGGACATATCTACGTAGGGGGGGCTTGGACGTGTACTGCCGTCGGTTTTTGCCACACTATTATCGGGATCGGGGTACCTGCGGGCAAATTCTTCCTCCATGCTTTTAAAGGCAAAAAGATCATAAATGTCCCAGGTGATTTCAAATTTACCCATCCAGAACGGCTCAATTTTGACTTTGTGTTGAGGACCTTCGTCTTCACGGCGACCTTTTTCTTTCTTGGGGCTGCCCATTAAAAATTCCCCGCCCTGTATCGCAACCAGGTCATATGACAACTCACTGCCGGGAATTTGCTGTGTGTAATTTTTAAATTCTTCCTGCGCGTAACTTCCTGCTGCGAAAAGACTCAGCGCGAAGACAAAAGTGGTTCTTCTTAACATCTGTTCAATGCTTTTTGGTACACTATAAATAATATGTGGCAAATTTGGGGAATTTTGCGATGTAGTGGTCAGTGTTCCCTAAAAATTATAGCAGCTGGCCAGTCTGCCGGATACCTCCCTTACAGGCAAAACTTGAACTAAAGACGCAGTAATCCCGGGAGGGTTTAAAAAGGATCCTTATTTTTGTGAAGGGATTGCACTGGATTTGGGATTGAAAATCGATTAAATGAATTTATTATCAGCAGAAAACCTTTCTCACTCCTTCGGAGACAAGTGGTTATTTAAGGATCTTTCTATCGGCCTGAATCAGGGAGACAAAGTGGCGCTCATCGGTCCCAACGGGACAGGTAAGTCGACCCTGCTGTCATTTCTGGCCGGAAAGGACCAGCCTGATGCAGGTTCGGTCAGTGTGAGGAAAGGGATACGGATAGGCTATCTGGAGCAAAGTCCGGTTTTCGACCCCGAGCTGACCGTGATGGATGTGGTCTTTGCCGAATCCAACCCCGTGGCTCAGGTGGTGAAGGAATATGAAAAGGCATTGCACGCGGGAAACGAGGAGCAGCTGACGAGGATGCTCGATGCGATGCACAAATACAAAGCCTGGGATTTCGAGTCAAGGGCTAAGGAAATTTTGGGCAGGCTGGGTATACAGGATCCTGAAAAACAGTTTGGGCAGTTGTCCGGAGGTCAGAAAAAAAGGGTCGCCATGGCCCGAATTCTCCTCGATGAGCCCGATCTCCTGATCCTCGACGAACCGACCAACCACCTCGACCTGACGACCATCGAGTGGCTGGAAGCTTATCTCAATACAGCCAACACTACTTTTATCACCGTTACGCACGACCGTTATTTCCTCGACCGGGTTTGCAACCTCATCGTGGAGCTGGAAGGAGGCAAAACTTATAGCTACAAAGGCAATTACGCTTATTTTCTGGAGAAAAAGGCGGAGCGGGAATCCATCGAAAGTGCCGAAATTGACAAGGCCCGTAACCTCATGCGTAAGGAACTGGACTGGATTCGCCGGCAACCCAAGGCAAGGGGGACGAAAGCCAAATATCGGATCGACGCCTTTGAGGATCTGAAAGATAAAGCCAGTCAGCAGAAATACGACGATAAGATCGATCTAAACATCCGGACTTCCCGGCTGGGTTCGAAAATCATCGAACTGGAGAGTGTCGGAAAAAAATACGGAGACAGGGAGGTAGTACATAATTTCCTCTATACTTTCCGAAGAGGTGACCGGATAGGAATTGTCGGTCCGAACGGGGCAGGGAAAACCACGCTCCTGAAAATGATTACCGGCGAGCTCAGGCCTGACAATGGCCAGGTGATCCGGGGCGATACCGTTAAGTTCGGCTATTACTCGCAGGCTGAACTGGAATACAAGAGCGGACAACGGGTGTCGGACCTCGTCAGGGAACAGGCAGAAGTCGTGCGCCTTGGGACAGGCCAGACCGTTACCGTGTCCCAGTACATGCAGGCATTTCTGTTTCCCCCGGAAAAGCAGCATGATCTGGTTGAAAAACTGAGTGGGGGGGAAAAGCGGCGCCTGCAGCTCCTGCTGATGCTGATGAGCGAGCCCAATTTCCTGATTCTGGATGAGCCCACCAATGATCTGGATATCACGACCCTCAACATTCTGGAGGAGTTCCTGTTCAACTTCAAGGGATGCCTGATTGTCGTATCCCACGACCGTTACTTTCTCGACCGCCTGGTAGACCATCTTTTTGTGTTCGAAGGGAATGGTAACATCAGGGATTTCCCAGGTAACTATACCGATTACCGTAACTGGCTGGAAGAAAATCAGCCTGAAAAGGAACCCACCAAACCCACAGCTGCACCGGCTCCCAAACCGGTGAGTGAAGAACCCCGACGGAAGGCCTCCTACAAGGAAAAAAAAGAATTTGAGGAGCTGGAAGCGGAAATCGCTAAATTGGAAGCGCAGAAGCAGGAACTGATAGGGCTGCTGGAGCAGGGTGGGGACCATACCCAGCTGACCCAATGGGCCAGGCAGCTGGAAGAATTATCCGCCCGGCTGTCCGATAAGGAAATGAGGTGGCTGGAACTATCGGAAATTATGTAATTTTGGCCCGCTCGCCGTAGTTAAGTAATAGGTTCATGAGATCAATAGCCGATTTTTTTCAGTTTTTACTCAACTCAGAGGAGATCATCGTAACCGGAGGTTTGATTGTCATCACTCTGATCGTTTTTGCTGAAAACGGCCTCTTTTTTGCATTTTTCCTCCCCGGAGACTACCTGGTGTTTCTGGCAGGCGTGTTTTGTGCAACCAAAATCCTGAACGTCTCCATCTGGCTGCTGCTGGCCTGTATGGTGGGTGCCGCCATACTGGGGTCGCTCACCGGCTATCTGTTTGGCTGGTATTTTGGACATAAGCTCGAACACAGGCCAGATTCCCTGTTTTTCAAGAAGAAATACCTGTCACAGACCCGGAAGTACTTCGATAAATACGGGAGCAGAACCCTGGTTATCAGCAGATTCTTGCCCATTGTCCGTACCTTCGCTCCCATACTCGCGGGCATTTCCAAAATGCGATGGGAAAATTACCTGCTTTTCAACGTTATTGGAGCTTTAGCCTGGATCATCAGTCTGACCGGCGGAGGCTATCTCTTCGGACAGCGGTTTCCCCAGATTATCGACTATGTGGAGTATATCATACTCTTTTTCCTGGGGATCACTACGATTACCGTAATAAGGGGTTATTTCAAAGCCAAGGAGGATTTTGAAGAAAATTAATCATATCAAGAAGTACCCGAAAAGATGAAATTAAGTGTTGTGATTCCTGCCTATAATGAGGAAGATTCGATTGGACCCACGCTTCGCTCATTGAACAACACGCTGAAAAAGCATGGCATCGAACACGAGATCGTTGTCACCAATGACAATTCCAAAGACGGAACGCTTCGGGTATTGGATGAATTATCCCTTGAAATTCCGGAGCTGGTTTATTATACCAATCCGGGTCCCAACGGGTTTGGTTACGCCGTCCGGTACGGACTGGAAAGGTTTACGGGCGACTGCGTGGCGGTATTCATGGCCGACCTCTCGGATGACCCCGAGGACCTGGTCAAATTTTACCGCAAAATGTGTGAAGGCGACTATGATTGTGTATTCGGTTCACGCTGGATCCCCGGAGGAAAGGTAATCGACTATCCCCGTGTGAAGAAGATCATCAACCGCATTGCCAATTTTATAGTCAAGCTGGTTATGGGTATCAAGTACAATGATACCACCAATGCTTTCAAGCTCTATAAAAGGGAGACGATCGAAGGGTTGAAGCCCTTCCTTGCTCCGCATTTCAATCTGACAATCGAGCTCCCCCTGAAGGCCATCGTGCGAGGCTATAATTATGCCGTCGTACCCAACAGCTGGACTAACCGGAAATACGGCGGCGAGTCCAAGCTTAAAATCAAGGAAATGGGCAGCCGTTATTTCTTCATTCTGATGTACTGTCTGATAGAAAAATATTTCTCCCAGGGCGACTTCAAGAAGAAAGGATATGTCAATACCACGGTCAGCCGCTGACAACAGGCAGCCTGACCATTTTTCACACCTGATACCCTTAACAAGATGGAAGAACTTAAAGTTGTATTGGAAAACGGCAAGGGAGAAGTCCAGCTCTGGCTGGGAGATACCAAAGCAGGTTTTATGGACATCACCCTGACCGGCGGGCGGCTGAATGTATACCATACCGAAGTTGGCAATGAGTTTGGAGGAAAGGGTTATGGCAGGCTGCTGCTGGCTAAGCTGGTCGAATATGCCCGGGAAAACGGTCTGAAAATCTTCCCCTTCTGCCCTTACGTAAGGGCGCAGTTTACCAAAAACCCGGAAACCTACGCCGAAGTGTGGTTTCAGCGGACGACGGAAGGTTGAGGATGTAGGGATTGCACAGATTATTCTGTAATTTTTCCGTCGGAATCAGTTTATCCCAACTTACACATACCTCTATGGCGAGTATAGCTGCTCATCCGGAAAGCCAACGACATCCCCGACAACTCTATCTGCTCTTTTTCACAGAAATGTGGGAGCGGTTCTCATTTTACGGCATGAAAGCCCTGCTTCTTGCCTTCATGGTTATGGAGCTGAATTTTGGGGAAGAAAAAGGTTATGCCATCTTAGGTGCCTATGCAGCCCTCGTGTACACCATGCCTGTGTTTGGTGGTATGGCCGCCGACCGGCTGCTGGGCCGTCAGCGCGCGGTACTGTTTGGAGGCATTCTCATGAGTCTGGGGCATCTGGTTTTGGCTTTGCCGGTAGAATGGAGCTTTTATTCGGGGCTGGCGCTGATCATCTGTGGTAACGGCTTTTTTAAGCCAAACATCTCCACCATGGTTGGGGAGCTATATGACGACAACGATCCCCGCAAGGACAGTGCGTTTTCCCTGTTTTACATGGGAATTAATATAGGTGCGGCCCTCGGCGGAGCCATTTGCGGTTGGGTAGCCCATGCATGGAACTGGCACGCGGGATTCGGGATCGCAGGTATCTTCATGATTGTGGGGACGGTCATCTTCAATATCGGACGAAAATCATTGGGACAGGTAGGGCTACCACCCGATCCCACAAAACTGGTCCGGAAGTGGAAAGGGCTCATCCGAAATGACGCAGCCGTGTATCTGGCTACATTCCTGACAATTCCGCTGATCATTGCTTTGTTCCACCGACACGAAATCATGGACCTCATCATGCTGGTACTCGGCGTGGCATCGCTCTTTTACCTGCTGTACGCCGCGTTTCGTATGGAGGCGGCCGAACGGAACAAGCTCCTCGCGGCCGCAGTCCTGATTTCCTTTTCCATACTTTTCTGGGCCTTTTACGAGCAGAACGCCGGATCCCTCAATCTGTTTGCCATCCGGAATGTGAACATGAACGTGCTGGGTACTGAACTTCCTGCACTTTCGGTCAATAATTTTATTCCGCCAGCCTGGGTAATCGTACTGAGCTCAGTATTCGCATGGCTCTGGTTGTGGTTGGCCAAAAAAGGCTGGGAACCTGGCACTCCCGTAAAATTTGCGCTATCCTTCGTCTTTGTAGGGATAGGCTTTCTGACGTTTTTCCTAGGTACGGAAATGGCGGAGGCGGGCAAAATTCCGCTCATCATTTTCGTTCTCGGCTATTTCTTTATCATTTGCGGGGAGCTCTGCCTGTCGCCCATAGGTCTGTCAATGGTCACCAAACTGTCACCGTCGCATATGGTCGGACTGATCATGGGAATCTGGTTCCTGGCGTCGGCACTCGGCGAGTTCGTATCGGCCAAGATCGGGGCGTTGATGGTAGTGCCTGAGGAGGTCGTGGAAGATGCGGTGGCGTCGCTGCCCTATTACAGCGTGATACTCCAGCAGATAGGATATGTTTCGATCGGGGTAGGGATCCTTTTGCTTTTGTTTTACCCGATTTTGCGGCGCTGGATGGGGAACGTCCGTTAGTCTCCGTTCAGATACTTTCCCAGAAGAGGCTGCAGCTCCCGGGCCCAGGCGGCATAGGCCTCCGGTGTCAGATGGGTGCGGTCTCCTGCAAAGCCTTTCTGCAGTCCGTTATGGTCGGACAGCCAGCGGTTAGGGTCGACGACCGGAATTTGCAGGGAGTCGCAGTAGGCGGCCAGCCACCGGTTGAGACTGTCAACCTTCGCCTGGGTGGCGGGGGATTCCCGTTCGTAAAGGGTTAACTGAACCAGGAGCCTGGCGTCGGATGCGCGAAGTTTGTTGAGGAGGATTTTATAGTCCTGAATCGTTTCCTGCACGCTTCGCTCGAGTATCGTTAGATCGTTGATTCCACCCATAAAAACACACAACTCCGGCTGATAGGCAAGAACGGAATTTTCCACATCGTCTTTCAGATGAACCACACCAAGCCCGGGGATACCGCTGTTCCTGACGTCACATCGGCCCAGCAGTGAATTCCATTTTCCCTGCGCTGTGATCGAATCACCGTAAAAAACGATTCGGGCTTTGCCCCGGGCCGTAAGCCATGCCTGAATCAGCCTTTCCCTGAAATACACACCACCGGCAATCAATGCTATAAGAAAGAAGAGATTGAAGAACAGCGACAGGGTTAAAAGCCAATGGGAATTTGGGGTTGCTCGGAACATGGACGAAAACTAATCAATTCGGAGACAATGCTCCCGTTATGGGATATTTGGTTTAAATTGCTGTATGCTTAACATTCAGAGGGTATGAAGATACTTAAAAGTTCTCAGGTACGTGAACTCGATGCCTATACCATAGCGAACGAACCCATTTCTTCCTGGGAGTTAATGGAAAGGGCCTCACGGAAATTCACCCAGTGGCTCCTTGGGAAGTTTGCTGACAACCGGGTTTTCCATGTCTTCTGCGGGATGGGGAATAACGGCGGGGACGGTCTGGCGATTTCCCGGATACTTTCCGGAAAGGGTTATATAGTGAGAGCCTATATTGTCAGACATCGGGAAAAGGGTACACCGGATTTCGAACTGAATGCCGAAAAGCTGAAGTATCACCTTACCCCGGTCTATATTGATTCCCCCTCCGACTACATGGAACCCCAGGAAGGGATTATTATCGATGCCTTGCTGGGGTCAGGGTTGAAAAATGCCGTTACCGGACTACTGGCGGAGGTAATCCAGCGTATCAATAATTCCGCCCGTCCTATCGTCTCGGTTGATATCGCAAGTGGTCTGTATGATGACCGGATGAATGAACCCGGAGACGTTATCATTACACCCCATTATACGGTGGCTTTCCAATGTCCGCGTTTGAGTTTTGTGATCCCCCAGTGTGAACGGTTTGTCGGGGAATGGCATGTGGTGGACATTGGGCTAAGTGAAGAGCGAATGGCCTCTATCGAAACCGACTATTTCCTGACTACCAGGGAAAATCTGCCACACCTGATTCGCAAGCGAGGCAAATTTTCCCATAAGGGGACTTTCGGGCACGCGCTGCTGCTGGCAGGAAGTTACGGGAAAATGGGCGCAGCGGTACTGGCCGCCAAAGCGTGTATGCGTTCGGGTGCCGGTTTACTGACGACCTTTATCCCCCGCTGCGGCTATGAAATCATGCAGATCAGTCTGCCGGAAGCCATGGTACTGACCGATACGGATGAGCTCAGGCTTACCGGAATACCCTCATTACAGCACTATTCCGCCGTCGGAATCGGTCCCGGCATAGGCACCGAACCCGATACGGCAGCGGCGCTGGTCAGCCTTCTTCAATCGGCCGGGGTGCCGGTTGTTATCGATGCCGACGGGCTGAATATTTTAGCAGCAAACCCCGAATTTCTAGCGTATTTGAAGGAAAATACCATTCTTACTCCTCATCCCAAAGAGTTTTCACGGCTGGCCGGAAGCTGTTCGGACGGTTTCGAAATGATCCGTAAAGCCCAGGATTTTGCCCAAAAATTCAAGGTGATTATCTGTCTGAAGGGAGCTCATACAGCGGTGGTTTTACCCGATCGGAAGGTTTATTTCAATACGACGGGGAATCCCGGTATGGCTACCGGTGGCAGTGGTGACGTACTAACTGGTGTGGTGCTGGGACTGCTCGCGCAGGGGTATGCGCCGGAGGTGGCCGCGAGGCTGGCCGTATTCAAGCATGGGGAAGCGGGAGACCACGCCGCAGCGCGTAAATCGGGTTCCGCCTTAATAGCCTCAGACCTAGTGGAATACCTCACCTGGTGAGGTAGAAAACGTTTGGCACGGATTTTGAATAATGGCCATCAGAGTGTCCACATTAAACCTCAACAACTTATGGCTACCAAATCATTATTCGCCGATCTGAATTATTATCATAAAACAGAGAAAAGACGCACCTTTACCTTTTCTGCCGTTGTAAAGCTCGCCATCGCCCTGTTTATGGCAGCATATTTACTGGTAAAATTCGTGGAGCCCCTGCTGGTCAGTGACATCTACTGATCCCGCTGATTTTTTTAGCTGAAAAACTGGCAATTTCAGACGAATAAGGTAGTATTGCGAATCTGAGCGCAGGGCTTTATGTACTACCTTGATGGTTTTAGGAAATTTGTTTTCAGTCAATATCTGGCAACAGGCGTTCGCCTGACCCTTGCCACCCTCATTCCCTGCCTGGTATTTCATCGGTACGGCGTCCTGGAAACCATGATGCCGTTTGCCCTGGGTACCCTGCTAATCGGTGTTACCGATAATCCTGGTCCCCGGGTTCGCCGGAGAAATACACTGCTGGCTACCATTCTGATTTCGTTTCTCGCAGGACTTATCACCATAGGGGTGGAATCATCCGTATGGCTGGTTTATGTCGCCATCGCGGTTTTCGGGCTGTTTTTCTCCATGATTGGCGTATATGGTAACCGGGCTAACAGCGTCGGAACCATCAGCCTGCTTGTATTCATCTTTACACTTGGAGAAGAGAAAGCTCCCGCTGAAATCGTCCGCCATATGCTGACCTTTATGGCCGGGGGATGCTGGTATTTCCTAATCTTTTTGGCCGTGGACCGCCTGAGACCTTATACGCCGGCCCAGCAGCTGATGGGCGAGAACCTCGTGCTGCTCGGCGAACTGCTCTCGGTTAAGTCGAAGTTTTACCTGCCCAATCCGGACTACGACCGCCTCTATGACAAAATGGTCCCCCTGCAGGTTTCCCTGAAGGAAAATCATGAAAGTCTCAGGGAGATCCTGTTTATGACCCGTATGATGGTTCGTGACTCCAACAACAAGAGCCGCGCCCTCATGCTGATGTATCTTGACAGCCTCGACCTTTTTGAGCAGATCATAAATTCGCAGCAGGATTACCGGTATCTGCGAAAAGTGTTCGGCCACAGTAAAATTCTCCGCATTTTCGGGGTATTCATTCGTTGGCTGGCCGAGGAAGTACAGCACATCGGCGTAGCCATCCAGTCGGGGTCTCCCTCCAAATCAGGTCGAGATCTCATCGAAGGATTCCACAAGTGTGAGCTGGCATTCTATCAGTTCCGGGCAAACCATATGACCCAGGAAAATGTGGAGGACTTCATAATGCTCAAACAGGTGTTGCTGAGTATGCGGGATATTACCGAAAGGGTCCGTAAGTTGCATATGGCGACCCGATACGAGGCCACCGACACCGAGCCGATAGACCTGAAGGGAAAAGATATGATCGTTCCCCGGGAGGACTTGAGTCCGGGCATTCTTTGGGATAACCTGTCGTTGAAGTCGTCGCACTTCCGGCATTCCCTTCGGCTGACGCTTGCATTGCTGACAGGCTATGCGATCGCCCAGATGTCGGGGCTGGGCCATGGCTACTGGGTACTACTGACTGTAGTGACCATCATGAAACCGGCCTTTGGAATCACCCGCCAGCGTAATATTTACCGGATAGCAGGTACTTTCCTCGGTGCGCTCATCGGTTTTCTAACGGTATACTGGGGCGGCAGCGAGACGGTTATATTCGTGATCATGATGCTGGGAATGATCATTGCCTATTCATTTCTCAAAACCAACTACTTCGTCGCCACTGCTGCTATTACGGTATATGTGATCATAGGCTTTTACTTCCTGAATCCCTCCATTATCAATGAAGTCCTGACGGACCGTATTATCGATACCCTGATCGGGTCGGTCATTGCCTATTTGTATTCGATGTTTGTACTTCCTTCCTGGGAGTCTTCCAATCTTAAAACCATAGTATTGCAGGGGCTGGAAGCGGACCAGAAATATTTTGAAGCAGTCAGTGAAGTTTTTTCCGGGACGGGGGTAGATACCTCAGGGCTGAAATACTACCGGAAAGAGGCTTTTATTGCCCTCGGAAACGTTTCGGACACCTTCCAGAAAATGACTTCCGAACCCAAAAAACAGCGGGTCAAATTAGAGGATTTTCACCAACTGGTTGCTACCCTACACATGCTTACGTCCTACATCGCGTCCCTGTCGACCTATGCCCAAAGCCTGGGCGATAAATTTGATCCAGCCGGGTTTGCACCGAAAATAAGGGCTATCAACCGGTATTTCACGACAGCCATATCGATTGCCAATGGTAATCCGATCGAAAGAACGGAGGTGATCCGCCAGCCCCTTCCACAGAACGAGCAGTTGTTGAGCATGCTGGCCGAAATCAAGCGGGAGATCAAGGAAACCGGCAGGGAAGGTGTCAAGAACCCCCGTCTTAGCCGGGACCTGGCCGAACTGCGTACCATCGACGGTCTATTCGAGTTGATCCATACACTCACCATTGATATCGTCAAAATCCTGAACCGCCTTCTGCTGGAGGCCAGGAAGTCCGATCAGCAGTCAGCTGAACCTTAAGTTACTGGCCGATTTCCCAGAGACGGAATGAATTGGGGGGCAGATCGAGAGGAATGCCCTCGGGGCTTTCCCTGAAGCAAAAACGTATTTCGGGTGACTGCCCGTCGAAAATTTCCCGCAATTTCACCTGCAGCCCGGAATCAAAACCCAGCAGCTCTGTCCATACCTGTTCGGGTATCCTGAGGTAGGTCGCAAAGTGCCGGTGATGATCAAAGTTGAATACGGCCACTATTTTCTGCTGGTCGGTATAACGCAGGAAGGAGAAGATCCGTGAACTGTCGTAGCCCTGGCTCTGTCCGTGGAAATTCACATATTGCAGGTCGTAAAAGGCTCCCCTGGAAAAGGCTTCGTTTTTCCGTACCACCAGATTTAGTCGCTGGTAAAACTGTCTCAGTGCTTTTTGACGGTCGCTGAGCCCGCCGCCATCGAATCGCCCCCTGTTGGTCCAGGCCTGCAGTTCGGGTATGCCCCAGTAGTCGTAGATGGTCGTACGGCCATCGTCACCCTGATATCCCTCTGAGCCCTGGGCAGCTACCCCAACTTCCTGTCCGGCATAAATCATCAGGGGGCCTCCATGCAGCGTGGCGCTCAATGCCATGGCAGGAAGAGCCTTAAAAGGATCTCCGGCAAAAAATCGGGATGCAATACGCTGCTCATCGTGGTTTTCGAGGAAGCGAAGCATGTGATGGGCAATATCGCCCGATTCCTGCTGCCATACCCGTGTGATTTCGTCCGCATGGCCATTCCCTTCAATCAGACGACGGAGGGTATCATAGAGTCCGACTTTATCATAGAGATAATCAAACCCACCCTGTTGGATGTAGCGGTGATATTCTCCGGGGTTGTAAATCTCCGCAATGAAAATCAGGTCCGGGGCTACGGCCTTAAGCTGGGGGATGATCCAGGCCCAAAATTCTACGGGTACCATTTCCGCCATATCGCAGCGAAATCCGTTGACTCCCTTACCCACCCAAAACAGCAGAATGTCCTTCATTTTCAGCCAGGTATCGGGTACGGGGTCAAAGTAGGCCCGTCGGCCATTCAGGTAGTCGACTCCGTAGTTGAGTTTGGCGGTATCGTACCAGTCATACAAACCGGGAGTTGGGCTGAATACGTCATTTCCGGTTGCCCGGGCTGGTAATTCGGAAAAGGGTTGATTACTTTTGGTCAGGCTATTCAGACCGTCAGGCAGCCGCAGTGGCTGCCCCGGAAGATAATAGAAGTTGTTTTCCGGGGAGAAAGGCAGCTCTGGATTGTCGTCCTCTCCGAAATCCCTCACATTTTCGGGTTTCTGGTCGGAGTGATAAATACGGGCGACGTGGTTGGGAATGAAATCGATAATGGCTTTCAGGCCGTGGGCCTTCGTGCGATGGATCAGGGCTTCAAATTCCGTCATCCGCTGAGTGACATTTTCTGCCAGATCAGGATCGACGTCGTAGTAATCCTTTACGGCATAGGGGGATCCAGCCCGTCCCTTGACTACCAGGGGGTGGTCCGGCGTGATGCCATATGCTGTATAATCACTGAGGGTGGCGTGCTCCAGTACCCCGGTGTACCAGATATGGGTAATCCCGAAGTCTTTGAGGGCCGCAAGTGCCTTGTCATTGATATCATTGAACTTTCCGCAGCCATTTTCCCGGATGGTGCCGTAAGGCTTGTTTCGGGTTTTACGGTTACCGAAGTGACGGACGAAAAGCTGGTAAATTACGTGCTTGTGCATATGGGGAAAAAGTGGTGTATCAGCAGGCTAATATACACTTTTTCGCCAACCGGGACCTGAATTCCGCGATGTAGTCAAAGATTTTCGGTATTATCAGCGAAATGCTTTGATACGGGGTACGAAGATGGCGATCAGCAGACCCATAACCGAAATCACACCGAAGGAGAACCGCAGGTCAGTAAGCTCGGCGATGAAACCGATCAGCGGAGGTCCCAGCAGGAAGCCCAGGTAGCTGATGCTCGAAACACCTGCCAGTGCGATACTGGGCGCCATATTTGGCAGTTTACCCGCTGTACTGTAAACCATGGGAACGACTGACGAAACCCCGAAGCCTACAATGATGAAGCCCAGCGTAGCGGTAACGATATGAGGGAAGAAGATGGCAATGGCCAGTCCGAGGAAAATAAATGCACCGTTAAGTTGCAGCATTTTAAGTCGTCCGAAACGGGTCTGCAGTTTGTCGCCTACAAATCGGCCGGTCGCCATCATCACCATAAAGGCGGCATAGCCCAGTGGGATGAGTTTGCCTTCGGCCTGTACTATTTTCTGAAAATATACCCCGCTCCAGTCGAACATGGTTCCTTCGCTTGCCATACAGCAGAATCCTATCAGGCCCAGCTGAATGATGGCCAGCGGAGGTTTTGAAATGACGAACGATTTCTGCTGTTTCTCTTTCGGTGCTGAAACCGTTGCACTTTCCGTAAGGTATCGATTGGCGACTACGGTTGAGACGATGCCCAGCAAGGCGATGATCCAGAAATGCTGGTAGGGAGAAAGTTTCAGGCTGATCATAAGGAGTCCCGTCACTGCTCCGGTGAAACCGGCGGTAGACCAAACTCCGTGGAAAGAGGAAATGATTGGCCTGCCATATTGCTTTTCCACGTTCACAGCCTGCGTATTGACGGAAATATTGCTGAGGTTACCGAAAACGCCCATGGAAAACAGGGCAAGACTCAGCTGCCAGGCTTCCTTGGCCAGCCCCAGGTTGGTGAGACAGAAAGCATAGAGAACAAAACCAATCCCCAGGGTCAGCTTGCTTCCGTAGCGGGCGACTATTCTTCCTGAGAAAGGGAGGGTGATCATTTGCCCGGCAGGAAGCGACAGAAGGATCGTTCCCAACACGGCTTCACTCAATCCCAGACTTGCCTTGATGTCAGGAATACGGCTTGCCCAGCTGGCGAACGTCAGTCCCAAAAAGAAGAAATATACCGAAACGGCTATCCGCTGATGGCTCTTATCGATGGCCCGATGCGCTGCCTGATCTGCGTGAAATATAGATTTAGTTATATAAACCCTGCTATTTCTTAATACTTTTCCGATGCTAAAATTCATGGCTAATAGTTCAAAATCGCCTGCAAACATAAGATTATTTTGTGATTGCAACAAATTTTCAATGTTAACGGAATATTAAAAAAGTTAAATATTAAAATTTTATAAATAATCCCGGTTTTTGCTGGAAATTTGAAAGTGAAGCAGGTCGGGTTTGAAGACGTGTGATAGATCTTGCAGCGCGAAAAATTGTTATTTTCGTCGCCGGATGTTCTAACCCTAACCATACACATTGATGAAATACATTCTCCCGCTGCTGGCTTTGCTGTTAACCTTACCTGTTCGGGGTGAAAAAATTCACCTTTACGTGTCCGGAAGTGGTCATGACCGAAACCAAGGCACCAAAGACCAACCCCTTGCCACGCTGCAGGGCGCCCGCGATCGGATCCGAATGCTGAGGAAGTCGGCAGCGGTAAACGATACCATATTCGTAGAAATAGCCTCCGGAGTTTATACAATCACGAGTCCCATCCGGCTGACAGATGAGGATGCGGCAACCCTTCAATCGCCTGTAGTGTTTCGGGGCACTGCCGGTGACCGGCCTGTTATTCGAGGCGGAAAGCAGACAGACAAAT
>Ga0182792_1000566_pt1 | contig 33893 bp, 26 predicted proteins | sample Passage237B_FD_130497 | JGI IMG/M metagenome (GOLD analysis project Ga0182792, IMG submission 130497) | Cellulose adapted compost microbial communities from Newby Island Compost Facility, Milpitas, CA, USA - Passage2 37B (version 2) (version 2) ...
GAGGGAGGGAGGCCGCGCCTGGCGGGGGGGGGGGCGCGGGGGGCGCCTGCCGCCGGGGTATTCGTCCCCGGGCCCCCCGGCCCCGATCCGCTCGCTCCCCCGCCGTACTGGCCCTGGACGCAGGTGGTGCGCACGCTCACCGGTCGGGTGCGCGGCACCGGCCTCGCCGACCACGTGCTCGAGGATCCCGACGGCGCCGACCGGTTCGACCTCTTCGATGCCACGGTCTCCGCCGTCCGCGGCGCCGCCGACGGCCACCCGGTGCTGGTGGTGCTGGACGATCTGCACGCCGCCGACGAGGACTCGTTGCAGTTGACGCGGTTCCTCGCCCAGCAGGTCCGGGATGTCCCGCTCCTGCTGGTGGCGACGGTCCGGACCGCTGCCGATACGACCCCCGGCGTGCCCGAGCACCTCGACGCACTCGCCCGTTGGGGATCCGAACAGCACCTCGGGGGTCTGGACGTCGCCGGGGTGGGGGAACTACTCGACGATCGGGCCCGCGCGCCGGAGGTGCACGCGGTCACCGGCGGGAACCCGCTCCACGTCCAACAGCTGGTGCAGGAGCTGCAGGGACCGGCAGCGCAGGCGGCCGATGCGGGTTCAGACCCGGACGAGGCCTTGCGACGCACCGTCGCCCGCCGGGTGGACGGTGTCCGAGGCCCGACCAGGGCGGTCTTGGACGCGGCCGCGGTCCTCGGATCGCCGTTCTCGCTCGACGAGCTCGTGGCGCTCGTCGGCTGGACGGCCGGCGCGGTCGTCCCCGAGCTCGGACGGCTGGCGTCGGAGGGCTTCCTCCACCTGGATGGCAACAGCACGTTCCGCCACCCCCTCGTGGTCGACGCGGTGCTCGGTGCGCTCGGCGACGACGACCGGCACCGGTTGCACCGACGCGCCGCCGAACTGGTGGCATGCGGCGACGAACGGGCATCGGAGCACGCCCACCACCTGCTGGCCGCCGGTCCGGCGCGGCGGCTGGACGCGGTGGCTGCCTGTCGTCGAGCCGGTCGACTGGCGACCCGGGCACTGGCCCACGAGGACGCGGTGGCGCACCACTCGCGCGCCCACGAGGCCCTCGATGACGGCGACGACACCTCGTTGCGGCTCGATGTCCTACACGAGTTGGGTGCCGCGCTGTGGCGGGCCGGCCGCACGGCCGAGGCGGATGCCGCCTACGAGTCGGCGTGGCAGGAGGCACGGCGATCGGGTGATGCCGATGCTCAAGCCCGTGCCGTGCTCCGCAACGGGTTGGAGTACTACTTCGCCGACGGGGCGCGCCCGGAGGTGTCGGCCCGGGTGGAGGCCGCGCTGGCGTCCCGATCGTCGGAACCGTCGGCGATCACCACCCGCCTGCTCGCCGAGCTGGCGTGCCACCACCTGGCCAGCACCGTCGACGAGGGCCGGCGCTTGGCCGCGGATGCCCTGGCGATGGCTCGCGAGATCGACGACCCGCTGGCCCTCGGCTGCGCGCTGATCGCCCGGCAGGTCTCCGATCTCGGACCGGCGACGCTCCGGAGGCGCATCGCCGACGCGCACGAGCTCATGGCGTGCGCCCGTGAGGCCGAGGACTACCGGCTCGGCATCCACGGACGCTTCCTCCTGACGGTGGCGCTGCTCGAAGCGGGTGACATCCGCGCTCTCGACGGCGTGCTGGCTCGCCAGCACGACGTGACCGAGAACCTCGGCGAGCCACGGTTCAGCCGGTTCGTGATGTGGCTCCAGGCGACACGCGCCCTGTTCGCTGGGGACGTGGCCTCGGCGGAGGCGTTGGCGGACCAGACCTTCGAGATCTCCAGCCGGCTCGGTGACCCCGACGCCCTCGGGGTCCACGGCGGCCAGCTCGGCGTGATCCGGTGGATGCAGGGCCGGGTGCTGGAGATGGAGCCGGTCTACGTCGCGATGCAGGCCGACGAGCCCCACGAGCCCCTGTGGCCCGCGGTGCTGGCGTGGTTGTGGGCCACCCACGGCCACCCGGATGCCGCCCGAGGTGCCCTCTCGCTGGTGCCGGACCCGGGGGAGGTGCCGAGCGGGATGCACTGGCTGCTGACCGCGACGACCTACGCCGAGGCTGCGGCCCTGGTCGGCACCGACGACCAGGTGGATCGGGCGTGGGCCGCGCTGCTCCCCTACGTGGACCGCACGGTGCCCGTGGCGATGGGCGCCGCGGTGTGGGGGACGGTCGCCAAGCCCCTCGGTCGCCTCGCCCTTCGTCGCGGCGACGTGGACGAAGGCCTGACCCACCTGCGAACTGCCGTGCGGGCCTGTGCCCGGTTGGGCGCCCGTCCGTGGTTGGCCGAGGCCCAGTTCGACCTGGCGGACGCGCTCGACCGCCACCGGCCGGGCGATCCGACGGCACCGGCTCTCCGAGCCGAGGCAGCGGAGGTGGTCCGGCGCTTGGACCTGCGCGTCTTCGCCGACCGGCTCGACGTGGCACCCGTCGGGGCGCCCGCCGCCGGTGTGGGTGCGGGGACGCTGATGCTCCGGGCTGCGGAGTCGCCGCCCGAGCCGGCCGGGCCCACGGCGGTCGACGGACGACCGAGCATACGGGTGATCGGCGGCTTCGAGGTGGTGGCGGGAGACGGCACCGTAGCCCGCTGGTCCTCCCGCAAGGCTCGGGAGCTGTTGAAGATCCTGGTCAGCCGGCGCGGCGTCCCGGTCGGGCGCGAGGAGCTGATGGACCTCCTGTGGCCCGACGAGGATCCGACCGTGCTGGCCAACCGGTTGTCGGTGGCGTTGTCGACGATCCGTCGGGCCCTCGATCCCGAGCGGGACCACGGTGCCGGTGCCTTCGTGTCGACCGGCGCCGACGTGGTCGTGCTCGACGTCGGGGCGGTCGACGTCGATGTCGAGGAACTGCTCGACGGTGCCCGGCCGCTGCTCGGCCCGGCCGTCGACGGCGACGCCGCCGCGACCGCCGCTCGGGCCGGTGAGCTGCTGGATCGCTTTCGAGGTGAAGCCCTGCCCGACGAGCCGCACGCCGAGTGGGCTGGCCCCCTCCGCAGCGAGGTGCGGATGGTGGTGATCGCGCTGGCCCGGCTGGTGGCCGGTCGGGCGGAGGCCGATGGGGACCACCTCCGCGCGGCCGAGGCACATCGACGCGTGCTCGACCTCGATCCGTACGACGAACCGGCGCACCTCGGGCTCACCGCCGCGTTCCGGGCCATGGGCGCCCACGGCCAGGCGGTCGCCGCCTACGGGGCCTACCAGCAGCGGATGCGGGACCTGGGCGTGCCGGTGGCGCCCGAGCGCTGACCGGACGCGCGCGAGCGCGTCCGGTCGCGCGCGAGCGCGTCCGGTCGCGCGGTTTCAGACGGCTTTCAGGTCGATGCGTACCGTCCGCGTGCTCGCCCGATCCACCTCCTCGAAGGACGTACCCATGGCTCTCGTGACACTCGCCCCCGCCCGCGCTGCCCTGGCGGCCGCTGCCCTGTTGGCCGCAGGCGCCCTGTCCGGATGCGGCGGCGGAGGCGGCGAGTCGTCCGGAGTCGCCAAGACCCCGGCGGAGCTCGCCCAGGATCTGGCCCGCGAGCACGGTGTCGAGGCCGCAGCCGGTGAGGACGACCCCACCGGGGTCTCGCCGTCGGGTGAGCGCACCGGAACGCTGGAGTTCTTCGTGCCGGCAGCGGTGGACGCGCCCTCCGGCTACCGGCTGCTCGACGATGCGTGCGAGGCGGAGGACGACGACTACGGCGGCTACATCCGCTTTGCCGTACCCGAGATCTGGACCGCCAGCGGTCGAGGCTCGTCCGGCTCCAGCTACGACCTGTCGGGCAGCGTGGACCACCGCTTCACCACCGAGAACGGTGGCGTGACCATCGAGTTCGATCGTGACCAGCGCGACGAGCGCGACGAGGTGGTGAGCCCGGACGGCGAACCCACCGAGAGCTTCGACTACCGCTACACGACCGGTGATGTCGAGACCCACGTCGTGCACACCGAGGCCTTCTCCGCGACGATCGATGGCCGGGACCTCCCGGTGTGGACCGTCACCGACGGCTCGGACCTGCACGCCGGCGACGACGCGCTCTACCGGGTGCGGGTCACCGCGTTCCACGTCACCTGGCCGGTCGACGGCAGGTCCACGACGTCGTTCACGATGACGCTCACCGGTGCGCCGGAGGACCTCGGCGACGATGTGGCCAAGGCCATCGTCGAGTCGGTCCAGGTGTCCGACTGCGTGCGTGAGACGGTGACCGTCGTCAACGAGCTCACCTTCTCCACCGACCTCGACGGGGACGGCGAGGTCGCCACCCCCGAGGAGCTCCAGGACCGCATCGGCTGAACGGGGCGGGATCCCCGGCCCGGCCCGGCTCGGCTCGGGCTCGGGACCCGGGCGGGCCGGTGCGGGATGCGATCGCGCTCGAGGTGGGGCGACGACTTTCAGGGCGCTCACAGGGCGGTCCGTACCGTCACCCCCATGCGTGCCCCTCGTCGATCTTCCGTTCGAGCCCTGACCGCTCTGCTCCTCGCCGTCGGCCTGGTGGCCTCGTGCACCTCCGGGGGTGGCGGCGAGGCCGGCGAGGACGTGCCGGCCGGGCCGCCGGGGGCGACGCGGGCGGCGCTCGTCCCCGGCGTGCTGCAGCAGTTGTGGGTGCTCGAACGGGTCGTGGCCATCGACGAGGAGGGCGGGGAGGTCGACCTGGGCGAGTCCCTCCTGGCCCTCGCCGGTGAGGACGCCGCCGAACCGGTGCCGCTCGCCGAGGCATCGACCTTCGCCGCCTCGTCGTCCTTCCGGCCGGAGATCCTCGATGTCGACGGGGTGGCGCTCGACTCGGTGCGCGTCGTGGGTGGCGTCATCGACCGCGGAGACGGGACGAGCAGCGTGGCGGTGCTGGCCACCCCCGACGAGGACGAGTGGCTGATCGGCAAGAACACGACGGTGCGGATGCACCTGCCCGAATCGGCCGCGGTCCCCGTCGGTGCGCCGGTGCTCCTGGACTACCTGTACTTCCAGTACCTGCCGGTGGCCGGAGCGACCGGCACCGACCCGGAGCAGGAGCCGCTGGACGTGCTGCACCGACGGGCATCGGTCGGGGCGGTCGCCTACCTCGCCGACGACGCGGGCGACGCGGTGCCGATGACCGGTGAGATCGGTCTCGCGTCCGTGCCCGCGCTCTCGGACAGACCTCGGACGCTGCAGGCCACGTCGGTCGGCCGGGGCGCGCCGAGGCGATCGGCGACGGCGGCCGACCCGGCGGCACCGGGCCAGCGCGCCGGCAAGCGGACGACGCGAGACCGAGCCCGCCGGGCGGTCGAGGGCGAGGTGCTGACCTGGCGTCAGGAGCAGCTCGCCAACCTCGCGACGCGCGAGGTCGCACAGCGCCTCGACGTCCCTGCCGACGCCTTGCCGCTCCTCGAGAGCATCGCTCGTGGGGCAGCCAAGTCGATGGAGGGCAGGTGCCGGGCGGCGAGCTGCCTCAAGGCGTTCTTCGACGAGGTGGCGGCGGGCTTCGAGGCGAGCTGGACGTTGATCGAGGATCAGCTCGACTACGAGGAGATCGTCGAAGAGGACCGCGGGGGCGGAGGCGGTGGCGGTGGCGACGACGGCCAGGGCGGGGTGCCCGGCGGTGCGCCGGGTGGCTCGGGCGGTGGATCCGGTGGTGGTTCCGGCTCGGGTGGCGGGTCCGGCGGTGGTTCGGGGGGCGGGTCCGGTGGCGGTTCCGGCTCGGACGGCAGCTCGAGTGGTTCAGCGGGAGGCTCGGGTGGCGGGTCCGACAGCCGCTCCGGGAGCTCAGGGGAGCGGCAGGGGGTCGTCCGGACCGACCCGCACCTGACCACCTTCGACGGACGGGACTACAGCCTCCAGGTCGTCGGCGAGTTCACGGCGGCTGCCGCCGACGACCTGGAGGTCCAGCTGCGCTTCGAGGCCGTCCCCTGCCACTGCCTGGCCTCGGTGACGACGGCCGTGGCGGTGGCCGCGGGTGACCACCGGATCCAGGTCGAGCTGGCCGACCAGCGGGTGGTCACCGTCGACGACAGACCGGTCGACCTCGACGACCCGCGCGGTGCACCGGCCTCCGTCGGCGACCTGACCGTGGCGCGCACCCCCTCCGGGGTGCGGATCGATCACATCGGCGGGGACGCGGTGGAGGTCCGTATCGGCTCGACGTTCCTCAACGTGTCGGTGCACACCAACGGCGCGGGCAGCTGGCAGGGGCTGTTCGGCGACGGGAACGGGGAGCCGGACGACGACTTCCGGCTGCGGGACGGCACCGCGCTGGGCTCGATGCCACGCGACGAGGTGCTGACCGGCCGGTTCGCCGAGAGCTGGCGCCTCACCGACGAGACGTCGAGGTTCGCCTACGCCGGCGGATCCTCGACGGCCACCTACGCCGACGCCGAGTTCCCGCTCCCACACCCCACCGCGACCGCCGAGGAGCTGGCGGCGTCACAGGAGATCCGCGCCGCGCAGGCCACCAGGGTCTGCACCTCGGTCGGCATCACCGACGAGGCGAACCTGCGGGACTGCGCCTTCGACTTCACGCGGACCGGTAGCCCGTCCCTGGCCCGCGGCAACCGCCAGGCCGAGATCGCCCAGCGACGGGGAGACATCGCCGCCACCACGGCGATGCCGACGGGATCGGGCCCGTCGGCATCGGTGGTGCCGGGTTCGTCGCTGCGCGAGTCCAGCGGCGCCCGGCTGGCGGTCGGCGCGGAGCTGGTCCTCCTGCGCACCACGCAGGACAAGCGCACGTCGCTGCACGCGGTCGACCCGGTCGCCCGGGAGCTGCGCTGGTCGGTCGAGGGGATCTACGACCACTGCCCGGCCGTCGAGGTCGACGCCGGCGTGGTGGTCCAGCACGGCCCGGGGCGGGCGGGGGCGGGCGATGCGACCAACCCGCTGGTCCTGCTGTCCGGCGAGGACGGCTCGGAGCTCGCGGCGCTGAGCGACGACGGTGAACCGCTGCGGGGCTGCACCGGACTCGTCGGCCACGGCGACGTGGTGGTCTACCACCACGGCGCGGACGTCCGGGCCTACCGGGTGACCTCGACGGCGATCAGGCCGCTGTGGCAGGACGCCCTCGGCACGCACACCGCTGCGCTCCACGTGGTCGACGGGCACCTCCTGGCGCTCACCCACGACGCTGGCGTCGCCACCGTGACCACCTACGACCTGGCATCCGGCCGGCAGCGCTCCTCGCTCACCGTCGAAGCGGCCCGTCACGGCAAGGCCCGCCTGCTCGGCGACGGCCTGGTGGCCGTGTCCTTCCCGTCGGACGGCAGCTCCGGGACCCTGTCGCTGATCGAGGTCGCCGGCGGCGAGGCGACGCTGCGCTGGAACCTCCGGCCGGGAGCCGACGATCCCCCGATCCCGCTCCAGGTCGCCGCGCTCGACGACCTGCTGGTGGGCTGGTCACGCCACGCCAAGGGCGATGGGCTCATCGCCTACTCGCTCAAGGACGGCAGCACGGTCTGGACCCACGCCGCCACCAGCTTCGACAACGCCAACGGCCTCGTCGAGGTCGTCGACGGCCGCGCGGTGATCAGCCCGATGGGCGGCGCGTGGTTGGAACTGGTCGATGCGGGCGGCACGACCACCCGCACGATCACCGGCGCCGACGACCACGGCCACGCCTCGCAGCTGACCGCCCTCGACGGATCGACGCTGATGGTCACCGGGCACCGCACCGGGGGCGGCGTCTACCTGGAGTTCGTCGACCTCTGACGGCCACGACCGTCGGGTGTTGCCCCCGTGCTCCGAGGGCGCCCGTTCGGGTGACCCGCCCTCACCGGCTTGGGCCGGCTGCCCTCCGACGATGCCCTCGACGACCTCGATCGGGCTTCGCCTCCGCGCTCGCTCAGGGAGCGCGGAGCTCGATCTCGGCGACGATCGCCGCGTGGACCGCCACGTCCTCGCCGGTCAGCTCGACCAGCACCGGCCCGCCGGTGTCGGGTACATCCGCCAGGGCCGCCTTGCCGAGGGCCGCCGCGAACGGCACGGGACCACCGTGCTCGCCGTCGCCAGCCGAGGGCCCGAGGCCCGGCTCCACGAGGGCGCGGACCGCGCCCGTCACGAGCCCCAACCCCGCGGCGTAGGCGGTGGCCGCCTCACGGGCCGCGACGGCCGCGGCGGCGCGCACCTCGTGGTGGGCCGGGTTGTCGTCGCGGAGCCCGAAGCTCGGCCCGGCGATGGCGAGGTCGGGCACCGCGACCGCGAGGGCCCGCAGCGCGTCGCCGGCCTCGGCGGGCGGGGCGAAGCGGACCGTCTCGTGGCGGGTGGCCTCGAAGCCCTCCCGGATCTCCCGCCCCGTCTCGGGGTCCCAGCGCGACACCGGCTGCACCGACAGCGCGACGGTGGTCCGCCGCTCGACGGCGCCGGCGTTGGTGGTGAGCACCCGGTCCAGCGCCGCGTACGCCTCCGAGGCCGCGGCGACCGCGGCCGTGCCCGACGAGGCCCGGCGGCGGACGGTGAAGGTGAGGTCCGCGTGGTCGGCGGGGGCGACGCGCTGGGCGTCGCCCCGCACGCGGATGACCGGGAGGCTCGCATCGGTGGGCATCGCCAGAGTCTGGCCGCGGCCACCGGGCGGCGCGCACCGGGCGACGCGGGCCGGCCGCCTCGCCCGGCCGGCCGCCGGCTACCAGCGGGAGCGGGACTCCTCGGCGAAGCCGAGGACGCCGTCGACCTCGACGCGGCCCCGCTCGTCGTCGGTCACGTGGCCGTGCCAGCGCCCGAACACCTGGTGGACCTCGGTGGCGAGCAGGAGGGCGTTCACCCGGCCGTGCTTGTCGAAGGTCGGCTCCAGGGTGAGGTCGAGGGAGCCGTCGGGGTGGCGGACCCGCCACGGGCGGAGCGGGTCGTCCCAGCGGTAGTCCCAGTCCAGCTCGTCGCCGATCTTGGAGAGCCGACCGTCCACGAGCACCCCGTTCTCGGTGAAGCCGGTGCCCTCGGTCCACTTCGCGCCGAGCTGGATGCCGACCACGGTCTCGCCGTCGGTGGCCGTGCCGGCGCCGCCGCCCCAGTTCCACCGGGTCCGGTACGGCCAGCGGCCCCGGCCCACGTCCAGCACGCCCCACGCCGCGGTGCCGCCGCCCTCGTCGGTCCCGGCCACGTCGGACCCGGCCCCGGCCCGCTCGACCCCGGCCTCGTCGGACCCGGTCCCGGCCTGCTCGGCCCGGTCTGAGCCGGCGGGCCCGCGCCCCGCCGAGGCGGGCGGTACCCCGAAGCGGTGCACCTCGTCGCCCACCGTCAGGGTCCCCCGGGCCGGGCGGGCCTGGTGCTTGGACGTGTACTGGTAGGTGCGGTCCGACCACGGGATCACGACGTTGAGCGACTCGTGGCCGGCGGGGCGCTCGACGCGGGCGTCGAGCGAGGCGGCGGTACCGTCGGCCTCGGTCCAGGTGGCGGTGATCGTGGTACCGCCCTCGTCATCGGCGATCTCGACCGCGGTCCTCGGCCCCCGCCAGCGCAGCGGCTCGGTGCCGAAGCGGTCGGGGAGCGAGACGCCCCGGGCGAGCGGGATCGGGTTCTGGCGCCCGCCGGTGCGGCCCGTGGGGTGGTGCAGCCACCACACGTCGACCATGCCGAGGTAGTCGACGTCCGCGTAGACGACCGCGACGGTCACCTCCTCGCCGAGCACCGCCCAGTAGTCCCACCGCTTGGTGCGCCCGGCGCGGCCCCGCAGGTTCGCGTCGTGCAGCGGTACCCGCGACCAGCCCTTGGCCAGCGGGTTGAGGATGCGCCCGCCGGGCAGGCACAGGTCGACCGGTTCGATGATCTCGCGCTCGTGGGTGGCCATGGCCCCCAGTCAAGCAGCGCGGCCACGGCGGCCCGGGCGTGACCGACCCCACCCCGGCTGGGCGGGGGCGGCGCGCCCCCAAGGGCCTAACCTGCGGACGACGGCCCCCGCCGCCGGTCGCCTCGACCGGGCTCGGGCGCCGCGTTCCCGTTCATCGATCTCACGGAGACCAACGTGGCTCTCGAGTCCAACGTCGACGTCGCCCCTGCCACCGGCAAGCTGGGCGTCCTGCTGCCCGGGATGGGCGCCGTCGGCACCACCTTCATCGCCGGCGTCCTCGCCATCCGCAAGGGCCTGGCGAAGCCGATCGGCTCCCTCACCCAGATGGGCACCATCCGCCTCGGCGCCCGCACCGACGACAACGTGCCACTCATCCGCGACTACGTGCCGCTCGCCGGCCTGGACGACCTCGTCTTCGGCGGCTGGGACGTGTTCGAGGACGACGCCTACGTGGCCGCCTCGCGCGCCGGCGTGCTGGAGGGCCACCTGCTGGAGCAGCTAGGCGACGAGCTGCGGGCCATCAAGCCGATGACCGCGGTGTTCGAGCAGGAGTACGTGCGCAACCTGCACGGCGACCACGTCAAGGCCGAGACGAACAAGTGGGAGCAGGCCGAGGCGCTCAACGCCGACATCGACCGCTTCGTGGAGCAGAACGGCTGCGACCGCGTCGTCGCCGTCTGGTGCGGCTCCACCGAGATCTACAAGGAGCCCTCCGAGGTCCACCAGAGCGTGGAGGCGTTCGAGCAGGGCCTGCGCGACAGCCACCCCGACATCGCCCCCAGCCAGATCTACGCCTACGCCTGCCTCAAGCGGGGCATCCCCTACGCCAACGGCGCCCCGAACCTGAACCTCGACACGCCGGCGCTCCTGGAGCTGGCCCGTCGCAACGGCGTGCCGATCACCGGCAAGGACTTCAAGACCGGCCAGACGCTGATGAAGACGATCCTCGCCCCGGGCCTCAAGTCCCGGATGCTGGGCGTCGAGGGCTGGTACTCCACCAACATCCTCGGCAACCGCGACGGCGAGGTGCTGGACGACCCCGACTCGTTCAAGTCGAAGGAGGTCTCCAAGCTCGGCGTGCTCGACACGATCTTCGAGCCGGAGCGCAACCCCGACCTGTACGGCGACATCGCCCACGTCGTCCGCATCAACTACTACCCGCCCCGCGGCGACAACAAGGAGGGGTGGGACAACATCGACATCTTCGGGTGGCTCAACTACAAGATGCAGATCAAGATCGACTTCCTCTGCCGGGACTCGATCCTCGCCGCCCCCCTCGTGCTCGACCTGGCGCTCTTCCTCGACCTGTCGAAGCGGGCCGGCCTCTCCGGGGTGCAGGAGTGGCTCAGCTTCTACTGGAAGTCGCCCCAGCCCGTCCGCGAGGGCGTGTACCCCGAGCACGACATCTTCATCCAGCTCACGAAGCTGAAGAACACCCTCCGCCACATCATGGGCGACGAGGCCATCACCCACGTCGGCGCCGAGTACTACGAGTGACCCGGTCCTGACCCGCCCCACCGGGGCGCCGACGGGCGCACCCGGTGGGGGCGGGCGGGGTGGCCGGTAGCCTGCGAACCGCTATGGACGACGCGACCACCACCACTGTCGAGGACGAGCGGGCGGCCGATGCCGCCGCGGGGGCCGGCGCCCCGGAGGCGAAGGTGTCGCCGTTCGCGCCGAAGGAGCCCGAGCCGGTCGCCGGCCGGGCCCCGGCCCCGCGGACCCCGGTGCCGCTGCTCGTCACCGAGGCCGCGCTCGGCCAGGTGCTCAACATCCTGGCGGCCGAGGAGGGCCGCGAGCAGCTCGCGCTGCGGGTCGAGGTCACCGGCGTCAACGGTGCCGAGTACGCCTACGAGCTGGCCTTCGACGAGCGCTCGACGGCGGGGCCCGACGACGTGGTCTACGGGCAGGGCGACCTCACGGTCATGATCCCGGCCGGCAGCGTCGACGCCCTCTGGGGCGCCACGCTCGACCTGCCCTCCACCCCGGGCCAGGCCGGCCTCGTCATCCGCAACCCCAACCGCCCCGACCCGCTCGGGGTCGCGGACGTGGAGCTGACCGGCACCGTCACCGAGCGGGTCGAGCAGCTCCTCGCGCAGGTCATCAACCCGAGCCTCGCCGCGCACGGCGGGTTCGCCTCGCTGGTCGAGGTGATCGACGACGACACCCGCGCCGTCATCACGATGGGCGGCGGCTGCCAGGGCTGCGCGGTGAGCGCCATGACGCTGCGCGAGGGCATCCAGAAGTCGATCGTGGAGCACATCCCCGAGATCGTGGAGGTCGTGGACTCGACCGACCACGACGCGGGCGAGAACCCCTACTTCACCTGAGCGATCCCGGCGCCGGGAGCGCGATCCGGCCGGGGCTACGCTCGGCCGGATGCCCGACGCCGCCCCCTCCGCCACCAGCGACGATCGGTCGTACCGGCGCTGGCTGATCGGCGCGGTGGCCTTCGCCGCGGTGGTGCGGATCCGGTATCTGGTCCAGCCGCTGGCCCCCGACGAGGGCGGCTACCTCGCCATCGCCCGGGCCTGGGCCGACGGCGGCGACCTCTACACCCGCTTCTGGGTCGACCGGCCCCAGGGGATGATGGTGCTCTTCCGCGTCGGCGACCTGTTCACCGGCCCCGGCGACGGGTTCCTGCGCGTCCTCGCCGTGGTGCTCGGGACCTCGGGCATCGTGGCCGCCGGCTGGATGGGCCGGCGCCTGACCGGCCGCTGGGAGGGCGGCGCGCTCGCCGCGGTGTTCGTGTCGCTGCTCTCCTGCACGCCCGCCATCGAGGGCTTCACCGCCAACGGGGAGCTGCTGTCGGCCGCGTTCGTGGCCCCCGGCATGGCCCTCACCCTCGCCGTGGTGCTGGGCCGCCGCAGCCGCCGGTGGCTGTTCCTCGCCGGGGTGCTCGCCGGCCTCGCCATCTCGATCAAGCAGTCGGGCTACGACGGCCTCATCGGCACCTGCCTGTGGTTCGCCGCCGCGTGGCTCCTGCGCTGGCGGGACCGCAAGGACCTCGTGGTGCAGTTCCTGTGGCTCATGGCCGGGCTGTGGACCACCGTCGGCCTGTTGTTCCTCCAGGGAACCAGCTTCGGCTGGTCCGCCTACTGGGACGCGAACGTCGGCTTCCGCCTGCGCAGCCGCAGCGCCCTGTCCGGCGCCCAGTGGGACCGGCTGGGCATCACCGCCTCCATCACCCTCGGCCTGGTGGTCGGGATGCTGGCGGTGGTGGTGATCGCCGCCCGGCGCAGCGACCGGCCCCTGCGCTCGCTGGTGGAGCCGGCCCGGGGCCTCGCCGCCTGCTGGCTCGCCGGTGCGCTCCTGGCGCTCCTGACCGGCGGCAACTACCACCGCCACTACTGGATCACCGTGGTGTTCCCGCTCGGGCTCGTGCTGGCGACCCTCACCGTCGACCTCATCGGCGGCGCGCCCGCCGACGGGGCCGACGCTGAGGCGGGGGCCGACGGGGTCGAGGCCGATGGGGACGACGCCGAGGCCGATGCCGGCGCGGACGGGACGGGCCTGCCGGCCGGGTGGCCGCTGGAGCCGAAGCTGCTCGGGCTCGCGTGCGTGGTGCCGCTGGCGGTCACCGCGCTGTTCATGGTGGCGCCCCGCCTGGAGCAGGACCGGCGCCTGGACCAGGACCGGGCGGTGGCCGAGTGGGTCCGCGAGCACGGGGCGGGCACCAACGCGATCCTGCTGCCGGTGTGCGGCAGCGCCAGCTACCACGTGGTGGCCGGCCAGACCCCGCCGTACCCGTACCTGTGGGTGGACAACGTGATCGCCGCCCGGGACTCGGTGTCCAAGATGGAGGAGCTGCTGGCCGACGCGGCGCACGGCCCGGCCTTCGTGGCCCGCTACCAGCCCACCACGGCCTGCGACGAGACCGGTCGCATCGAGGCGGCCATCGTCGCCAACTTCGAGCCGGCCGCGACCGTTGACGGCATCGAGGTCCTCCGCCGCCGCGGCACCTGAGCCCGCGGCGGGTCGCGCGGGCGGGTCGGCCACCACGGACGGGCCGCCTCGCCGGTCGCCCGGCGGTCGCCCGCGGATCGCCGGCGGGACGGGTCGGGCCGGCCGGGCCGGGCGGTCAGGCCAGCAGCGAGCGGGCGGCCGCCTCCACGCCGTCGGCGTCGAGGCCGAGCCGGGCGAGGATGCGGTCGGGGCTGCCGTGGTCGAGGAACTCGGTGGGGGTGCCGAGCACCCGCACGTGGGGGGAGCGGCCGGTGCCGGCGGTGCGGCGCTCGATCGCCGCGGCGATCCGGGAGCCGATGCCGCCCTCGGCGAGGCCGTCCTCCACGGTGACGACGGCGTCGAACGCGGCGGCGTCGTCCAGCAGCTCGGGGTCGAGGGGCTTGACGACCCGCGGGTCCCAGACGGTGGCCTCGATGCCGTCGGCGGCGAGGCGCTCGGCGGCCTCCAGGCAGGTCCAGAGCATCTTGCCGACGCCGATGAGGCAGATCCGGTCGCCGGTGCGGGCCCGGCGGGCGCGGAGCCCGTGGCCGACCTGGCTCTCGTCCACCATCGGCGCCTCGGTGCGCGACCAGCGCAGCGAGGCCGGGCCGGTGGTCAGCTCCAGCGCGTCGGCCAGCATCACGCCGACCTCCTGGTAGGAGGAGGGGGCGAACATGGTGATGCCGGGCACCTTGGAGAGCAGCACGAGGTCGAGGACGCCGTGGTGCGAGGCCCCGTCGGGGCCGGTGACACCGGCCCGGTCGAGGGCGAAGATCACCGGTTGGCCGTGCAGGCCCACGTCGTAGGTGGCCTGGTCGATGGCCCGGGTGAGGAACGTGGCGTAGAGGGCCACGACGGGGCGGAGCCCGCCCATCGCCATGCCGGCGGCGGCGGTGACGGCGTGCTGCTCGGCGATGCCGACGTCCACGAAGCGGTCCGGGTAGCGCTCCTCGAAGGGCAGGAGGCCGGTGGAGCCGGGCATCGCGGCGGTGATCGCGACGAGGTTCGGGTTGGTCTCGGCCGCCTTCAGCATCGCCTCGGTGAACGCGGCGGTGTAGCTGGGCTTGGCCGGCTTGCCGGAGGGCTGGGGGCCGATCTCGGGGTTGAAGCCGCCGGCGTCGTGCAGGCACTTCTCCTCGTCCTGCTCGGCGGGCGGGTAGCCCTTTCCCTTGGTGGTGAGCACGTGCACCACCACGGGCCCGTCGAACTCGGCGGCGTTGCGCAGCGCCTCCTCCATGACCTCCACGTCGTGGCCGTCGAACGGGCCGCTGTAGCGGACGCCGAGGGTCTCGAAGAAGATCGGCGGCTCGAACATCTCCCGCAGGCCGGCGCGGGCGCCGGCGAGGCCCCAGGCCAGGTGCTGGCCGAGCATCGGGACCTGGCGGACCATCTCCTCGGCCTTGCGGCGCTGGCGGACGTAGCGGGGGTGCAGCCGCAGGCGGGAGAGGCTCTCGGTGAGGCGGCCGACGGTGGGGGCGTAGGAGCGGCCGTTGTCGTTGAGGATGATGACGGCCTTGCGGCCGGAGTGGCCGAGGTTGTTGAGCGCCTCGTAGGCCATGCCGCCGGTGAGCGCGCCGTCGCCGATGACCGCCACCGTCTCGCGCCGGCGGCCCGGGTCCTCGCCCACGGCGCGGGCGGCCTCGATGCGGAGGTGCTCGCCGGTGGCGAGGCCGTGCGCCCACGAGAGCACGGTGGAGGCGTGGCTGTTCTCGATCCAGTCGTGCTCGGACTCGGCCCGGCTCGGGTAGCCGGAGAGGCCGTCGTCCTTGCGGATGGTGTCGAAGCGGTCGTTGCGGCCGGTGAGGAGCTTGTGGACGTAGGCGAGGTGGCCGGTGTCCCACAGGATGCGGTCGTGCGGGGAGTCGAAGACCCGGTGGAGGGCGAGGGTCAGCTCCACCACCCCGAGGTTGGAGCCCAGGTGCCCGCTGTTGGCGGCCACCACCGTCACGATGCGGTCCCGGATCTCGGCGGCGAGCAGCGCGAGCTGGTCGGCGTCGAGCGCGCGGACGTCGGCGGGTGAGGTGATGGAATCCAGGAGCATCGGGGACGGGTCCTCCACGGACGTCGAGCCGCGGTGGGGTGGCGGCGGTTCCGGGAGGCTCAGGCTAGTGCGACGTGGCGGACCTGCCCCCTCGCGCCGCGGCCGGCGTCGGGGTGCCGGACGGTTGGGTACCGTGAGCGGGCATGGCGAGGCGTCACCGATCCCGTGCGGAGGTGGAGGCCCTCGCCTCGCTCGTGGAGGTGCAGCGGGCGGGCTGCGAGCTGGCCGGGTCGCCGCTCTACGCGCGGGTGCTGGCGGCGGTGGCCGAGGCGGTGCGGGCCGACGGCGCGCTGGCCGAGCTGCTGGCGCCACTGGCCGAAACGGCGCCGGGCGACGCGGCGGTGCTGCGGTTCCTGGCCGCGGTGCACGACGCGGTGCTCGACGGCGCGGCGCCGGAGCTGGCGGCCCGCTACCCCTCGGCGGGCGGCTCGCCCGACGAGGACCTGGAGGCGGTGTTCGTGGCGACCGTCGAGGAGCTGGCCCCCCGCCTCGCCGAGGGGCTCGACCGCCCGGTGCAGACGAACGAGGTCGGCCGCAGCGCGGCGCTGGTCGGCGGCCTGCTGCTGGTGGGCTCGGCCGGGTTGCCGGTGCGGCTGCTGGAGGTGGGCGCGAGCGCGGGGCTCAACCTGAACGTCGAGCGGTTCCGCTACGAGGCCGGCTCGGCGGCGTTCGGGCCGGCGTGCTCGCCGGTGCGCTTCGTGGACCCGTGGGTGGGCCGCACGCCGGACCTGTCGGCGCCGCTCGTGGTCGAGTCCCGCCGGGGCTGCGACCCGCAGCCGATCGACCCCGGCTCCCCGGCGGGGGTGCGGCGGCTGAGGTCGCTGGTGTGGCCCGACCACGTCGAGCGCCGGGACCGCCTCGACGCCGCGATCGCGGTGGCGGCGCGGCACCCGGTGCTCGTCGACCGGGCGGATGCCGTCTCGTGGCTGGCGCACCACCTCGCCGAGCCGGTGCCGGGCACCGTCACCGTGGTGCTGCACTCGATCGTGCTCCAGTACCTGAGCCGCCCCGACCGCCGCCGGTTCCTGGAGCTGCTGGAGCGGGCCGGGTCACGGGCGAGCCACGACGCGCCCCTCGCGTGGCTCCGGATGGAGCCGGGCGGGGACCGGGCCGAGATCCGCCTCACCACCTGGCCGGGGGCGGTCCCCCGGCGCCTGGGCACCAGCCGCTATCACGGACCGCCGGTGGCCTGGACGGCCTGAGCGTGGGGGTGGCGGTGGCGCCAGCGGCGGGCGAGCCGATCGGTGCCGAGGGCGACGAGGGCGCCGCAGCCGAGGACCACGCCGCCGAAGAACGCGTCGAGCCAGTAGTGGTTGGCGGTGACGATGATGCAGAAGGTGGTGACGGCCGGGTAGGCGAGCCACCACCAGCGCCGCCGGCCGGAGCCGATGACGAGGATCATGGTGATGGCGCACCAGGCGGACCAGCCGAAGTGGAGGCTGGGCATCGCGGCGTACTGGTTGGAGACCGCGGCCATCCCGCCCTCGCCGAACTTCCAGAGGCCGCCCCAGCGCTCGATGGTGTCGATGAGGCCGTAGTCGTTGCAGCCCTGGCCGAGGGTGGGGCAGGCGCCGTAGAGCCCGTCGGCGTCGAGGAGCCGGGGCGGCATGAGCGTGTAGGTGGCGAAGCCGACGAGCGCGAGCGCGGTGGTGGCGGCGAGCATCGTGCGGGCGAACGGGTAGCGGCGGGGGGCCCGCACGAACGTGTAGACGAGCACGCCGATGGTCACCGCGAAGTGGGCGGTGCCGTAGAAGATGTTCCAGAGGCGGATGAAGCCGTTGAACGGCAGGCCCAGGTACCAGCGCTGGATGGTGGGCTCCACCCAGAGGTGCAGCCAGCTCTCCACCTTGATGATCCCGCGGGCGTGGCGGAAGGCGATGCTCTGCGACTCGGCCCCGGCGCCGAAGGTGTTCCGCACCGCCGAGTAGATGAGGTAGAAGGCGAGCGCGATGGCCACCTCCCGCCACCACCGCAGCGGCGCCCGGCCGCCGTCGGCCTCCTCGGCCGCCACGTCGCCGGCCACGCCGGCCTCCTCGACCACGTCGTCGGTCATGCCGGCCTCGTCGGCTGCCACGTCAGCCGTCTCCGGGGCGGGTTCGGGGCGGTCCTCGCCGGCTCGGGCGGGGCCCGCGACGCCGTCGGGGCCCGGGGGCGGGGTCGGGTCCGTCACGTGGGCTCGCCTCCCGCGCGCCGGCCGCCGCCGACCGCGAAGGCCGGCGCGCCGAGGAGGCTGGCCCCGAGGTTCAGCAGGTAGAGGAGGAGCCCGAGGGCGATCGCCTGGCTGCGCGGGATGCCGAGCGGGTGGAGGAAGAGCACGAACAGACCTTCGCGGATGCCGAGCCCCGAGATCGAGATGGGCAGCACCTGGGCGGTGAGCACCGCGGGGACGAAGGCCAGGAGCGCGGTGGGGCCGACGCCCGCGGGCAGGTTGAGCGCCCGGGCCGCCATGAGGGCCGCCGCGATGGTGATGAGCTGGTAGAGGAAGCCGGTGGCCAGGATGCGGGCGGTGGCCCGGGGCTGGTGGGCGAGGCGGCGGACCCCGAGCCGCACCGCGCTCGTGAAGCGGCGCCACCCCTCGTTGTGCTCCAGGCGCCCCTCGATGCCTCGCCCCTGGCGGCCGGTGAGCACGAGCACGACGGCGAGCAGCACCAGGGTGGTGACGGCCACGCCGGCGGCGAGCGCCGAGGCCCGGCCGAGCTCCCGCAGGCCCGGGTTGACGAGGAGGCCCACCAGCGTGATGACGGGGAGGACGAGCCAGCCGGTGAGCCGCTCCAGCACCACCGAGGCGAACACGGTGGGGGAGTCGCCGGTCTCGCGGGCGAGGCGGCTGACCCGCAGGGCGTCGCCGCCGATGGTGCTCGGCAGCACGTTGCCCATGAACTGGCCGGCGAGGTAGAGGGAGAGGAGGCGGCGGAACGGCGCCCGCACGTCGAGCGCCACGAGGACGGCGTCCCAGCGGGCCGCGGAGAGCACCACGCCGGCCACGGTGAGCACGAACGCGGCGGCGAGCCAGCCGAAGGTCTTCGCGGTGGGGTCCGGGATGGCCTCGGACCAGTTGGCGCCGATCTTGGTGACGAGCACCCAGAGGAGCACGGCGCTGAGCGCGACGCGCGCGACGAGCACGACCTGTGGGCTCGGTCGGCGCACGGTGGGGGACCTCAGGCGGGCGTCGCGGTCGTGGGTGCCGGCAGCGGCACGTTCCGGCACCTCCGGGCGATCGGGAACCCGGGAACCATACCGCCGTGGCCGTCGTCCACCGTCCTCGCCGGTACGATGCGACCGGCCCGTCGATACCGCCGACCCCCGGAGGCCCCCGTGTCCCGTACCACGATCCGCAGACTCGTCGCCTCGGCCGCGGCCACGTCGATCCTCTTCGTCGCCGGCTGCGGCGTCGAACGGGCAGATACCGGCGGGCAGAAGCTCACGTCCGGCCGGGCCGAGCTGCCCACGCCCGTCGACCGCCCGGAGAACTTCGAGGGCACCGGCGGGGTGATCTACCTCCAGCAGGCCGCCGAGGCCACCACCGAGGTCGACACCATGCGCAGCGAGGTCCGCATGGAGATGGGCGGCGGCCCGGTGTCCCTCGACATGTTCGTGACCTCGGAGATCGACGTCGCCAACGACCTCACGAAGACCGAGATGGACATGAGCGACATCCTCGGCAGCTTCCAGATGCCCGAGTCCGACGACATGCCCGACCTGTCCGGCGCCGACCTGTCGCTCACGATGATCCAGGACGGCGACACCGTCTACCTGCGCTCGCCGCTGTACCAGGCGATGGGCGCGACCACGAAGGAGTGGGTGTCGCTCGACGCCGCGGCGATGGGCGCCGACTCGCCCGCCGGCCAGCAGAAGGACCCGCAGGAGTTCCTCAAGTTCCTGAAGAACAGCGGCTCCGACGTGACCGAGGAGGGCGAGGAGGAGCTCCGCGGCGTGCCCACCACCCACCTGTCGACGGTGCTCGACCTCCGCACGATCATGGAGGAGGCGCCCGACGAGGACAAGGCCGAGATGGAAGACGCCCTGGCGGACCTGGGCGAGGGCTTCAGCGAGATCCCGATGGACGTCTGGGTCGACGCGGACGGCCTCGTCCGCAAGATGGTGATGGTCTTCGACCTGTCGTCGAGCGGCGACACGGACCTGGGCGACGCCTCCATCACCCTCACGATGGAGATGTTCGACTTCGGCGAGCCGCTCGACATCGAGGTGCCCGACGCCGCCGACGTGGAGGCCGTCGACCCGGCCGACCTCGGCATGGAGGACTGATCGCTCGAACCCCCTGGCCGGCGCCCGCCCGCGCTGCCGGCCGACGAGCCGACCCGCCGCCCCGCACCGGTCCCCCGGGCGGGGCGGCGGCGCGTCCGGGGGACCGGTGCCCGCCTACCGGGACTCGAGCCAGCCGGGCAGCTCCCGGATGGTGGCGATGGAGGGCACCCCGTCGGCGTCGTGGACGTGCTCGTGGGCCCAGGTGAGGTGGTACGGCACGTGCACGGCGTGGGCACCGAGGTCGAGCACGGGGAGCACGTCGGAGCGCACCGAGTTGCCGACCATCGCGAAGCGCCGCGGCGCCACGCCGGCCGCGTCGATGACCCGCCGGTAGGTGGCGGGGTCCTTCTCGGTGACGATCTCCAGGCGCTCGAAGAACGGGGTGAGGCCGGAGGCGGCGATCTTGTGCTCCTGGTGGTGCAGGTCGCCCTTGGTGACGAGCAGCAGCCGGTAGCCGTGGTCGCGCAGCTCCTCGACCGTCTCGGCGACGCCGTCGAGCAGGTCGACGGGGTGGTCGAGCATGGCCCGGCCGGCGGCGAGCAGCGCGTCGAGCTCGGTGGTGGTGACCGCGCCGCCGGTGACCTCGATGGCGGCCTCCAGCATCGAGAGCGTGAAGCCCTTGATGCCGTAGCCGTAGCGGGCGAGGTTGCGGCCCTCCACCCGCGGGAGCGCGTCGGCCACGGCGGCCTCGTCGTCCACGTGCCGGCCCACCACCTCCTGGAAGGTCCGCTGGGTCTCCTCGAAGTAGATCTCCGAGTGCCAGAGCGTGTCGTCGGCGTCGAGGGCGACGACCTCGACGTGACGTCGGGTCACCGGCTCACCGGCACTTGTCGAGGAAGGTCTCCCGGTCGACGATCACCCGCAGGATCTTGCCGGCGGCGACGAGGCCGCGGTCGTCGTTGACCGACACCGAGAAGACGAGCCGGTGGCCCTCCACCTTCTCCAGCTTGGCGTCGGCGGTGATGGACGAGCCGATCGCGCTGGGCGTGAGGTGGTCGAGCTGGATGCGCATCCCGACCGAGGTCTCGTCGTCGCCGAGCCGGTCGACGATGGCGTTGACGGCCGCCTCCTCGCAGAGCGCGGCGATGCGGGGGGTGGAGAGCACGGCGACATCACCCGATCGACAGGCGATCGCGGTGTCGTCCTGGGAGACGATCAGCTCGCTGTGTCCGACGAGACCGGGAACCGGAGGCACCTCGTTACGATAAGTCGCCGGCCGACCGAACACGAAGCGACCGCCCGGCGGGCCCGCCACCGAGAGGAAGATCCGATGATCGAGGAGTCCACCGTGCAGCGAGCGCTCGACGTCGCGCTGGCCCGGGGCGGGGAGTTCGCGGAGGTGTTCGTGGAGGACAAGCGGTCCTCGTCGGGCCGCTTCGACGACGGCCGGATCGAGGAGCTGGGCTCCGGGCGCACCCGGGGCGCGGGCATCCGGGTCGTGGTGGGCGAGGCCACCGGCTTCGCCCACACCGCGGACCTGACGAACGCCGGCCTCGCCGCCGCGGCGGAGGCGGCCGCGGCCGCGGCGCGCGGCGGTGGTGCCGGCACCCGGGTCGTGGCGCTGGAGCGGCGCGAGACGTCGCCGCAGCCGGTGGCCGAGCGCCCCGAGGAGGTCGACAAGGCGACCAAGGTCGACCTGCTGCGCCGGGCCGACGAGGTCGCCCGCAGCTCGGGCGACTCGATCAAGCAGGTATCGGCCTCCTACGGCGACAGCCGGCGCCGCATCCTCGTGGCCAACTCCGACGGGCTCCTCGCCGCCGACGACCAGACCCGCACGATGTTCGTGGTCGGCGTGGTGGCGACCGGCGACGGCGGGATGCAGACCGGCCGCCGCTCCGTGGGCCACACGATGGGCTTCGAGCTGTTCGACCGCTACCAGGTGGAGGACCTCGCCCGCGACGCCGCCCGGCAGGCGCTCACGAAGCTGTCCGCCCGGCCGGCGCCCTCCGGCGCGCTGCCGGTGGTGATCGGCCCCGGCGGCGGTGGCGTGCTGTTCCACGAGGCGTGCGGCCACGGGCTGGAGGCCGACCACATCCAGAAGGACGTGTCCGTGTTCGCCGGCCGCGTCGGCGAGCAGGTGGCGTCGCCGCTCGTCACCATCGTCGACGACGCGACGATGGGCAACGAGTGGGGCACCTTCGCCATCGATGACGAGGGCACCCCGGCGCAGCGCAACGTGCTCATCGAGGACGGCGTGCTCACCGACTACCTGTGGGACGGGCTCCGCGCCCGCAAGGCCGGCCGCCCCCTGTCGGGCAACGGCCGCCGCCAGAGCTACCAGCACCTGCCGATGGTGCGGATGACGAACACCTACCTCGCCAACGGCGAGTCCGACCCGGCCGACATCCTCGCCGACACCCCGCACGGCGTGTACATCGCCCACCTGGGCGGCGGCCAGGTCAACACGGCCACCGGCGACTTCGTGTTCGGCATGACCGAGGCGTACCTGATCGAGGACGGCCGCATCACCGAGCCGCTGCGCGAGGGCAACCTCATCGGCAACGGCCCCCGGGTGCTGGAGCTGATCGACGCGGTGGGCGACGACTTCGCGATGGGCCCGCCCGGCACCTGCGGCAAGGACGGCCAGGGCGTGCCCGTCGGCGACGGCGTGCCCACCCTCCGGGTCACCGAGCTGACCATCGGCGGCACCGCGGCATGAGCGGGGATCGGGACCTCCTGGCCATCGCGGACGGCGTGCTGGCGCTGGCGCACGACGACGAGCAGGTGGAGGTGGTCGTCGGCCGGTCCTCGTCCACCGAGGTGCGCGCGTACCGGGGCGAGGTCGAGCAGTTCGCCGCCGCGACCGCCGCCGGCATCGGCGTCCGCGTCGTCCGCGACCGCCGCCAGGGCTTCGCGTACGCCGGCACCCTCGACCCCGACGTGCTGGCCGAGACGCTGGCGGAGGCCCGCGACAACGCCCGCTTCGCCAGCCCCGACGAGTGGCTGGGTCTGGCCGAGCCCGACGGCGTGGCGGTCCCCGACCTCGACCTGTACCGGGAGGGCATCGACGCGGTGTCCACCGACGCCAAGATCGACCTGGCCCTCGCCCTGGAGGCCGCGGTGCGGGCGAGCGACCCGCGCATCACCGGCGTCGAGTCGGCCGACTACGCCGACGGCATCGCCGAGACCGCGCTCGCCTCCACCGCCGGCATCCGGGTCGAGAGCCGCGACGCCTCCTGCTACGTCTCGGTCGCCTGCGTGGCCGAGGACGGCGACGACACCCAGACCGGCTACGGCTTCTCGGTGGGCCGCCTGCCCGGCGAGCTGGACGTCGAGACCGCCGCGGCCGACGCCACCCGGCGGGCCACCCGCCTGCTGGGCGCCACCAAGCCGGCGAGCGGTCGCGCCACGATCGTGCTGGACCCCTACGTCACCGCCCAGCTCCTCGGCATCATCGGCGGCACCCTCTCGGGCGAGTCGGTGCTCAAGGGCCGCTCGCTGTTCGCGGACCGGCTCGGCGAGGAGGTGGCGGCGGCCGCGATCACCCTGGTGGACGACCCGACCAACCCGCTCGCCTACACGGCCTCGGAGACCGACGGCGAGGGCCTGGCGTCTCGCCGCAACGTCCTCATCGACGGCGGCCGCCTGGAGCGGTTCGTGCACAACGCCTACACCGCCCGCCGGGCCGGCACCACCTCCACCGCGAACGCGGTGCGGGGCCTGGCCTCCACGCCGGGCGCCGGCTGCCGGGCGCTCTCGCTCGTGCCCGGCACCGCCACCCAGGAGGAACTGCTGCGCCAGGTGGGCGACGGCGTGCTCGTCAGCTCGGTGTCGGGCCTGCACTCGGGCGTCAACCCCGTCTCGGGCGACTTCTCCACCGGCGCCGAGGGCCTCCGCATCGCCGGCGGCGCGCTCGGTGAGCCGCTGCGGGAGTTCACGATCGGCTCCACCCTCCAGCGGATGCTGGCCGAGGTGGTGGCCGTCGGCGGCGACGTGGAGTGGCTGCCCATGCGCGCCGCCGGCGTCAGCCTCGTCATCGGCGACGTCACCCTCTCCGGCACCTGACCCGGCCCCGCGACGCCGGTCGGGACGACCGGGGGAGCGGCGGCGCAGCCTCCTAAGGTGACCGGCCGTGTCGATCCTCGAAGCCATCGTCCTGGGCATCGTGCAGGGGCTCACCGAGTTCCTGCCCATCTCCTCCAGCGGCCACCTGCGGATCGTGCCCGCGCTGGCCGGCTGGGAGGACCCGGGCACCGCGTTCACCGCGGTCGTCCAGCTCGGGACCGTGGTCGCGGTGGTCCTCTACTTCCGCCGGGACCTGTGGCGGATCGCCCTCGCCTGGCTGCGCTCGCTCGTGGACCGGGAGCGGCGCGCCGAGCCCGACGCCCGCATGGGCTGGTACCTGGTGGTCGCCACCATCCCGATCGGCATCTTCGGCCTGGTCTTCAAGGACCAGATCGAGTCCGGGGCCCGGGACCTGCGGCTCATCGCCTCCACGCTCATCGTCCTCGGCCTGGTGCTGCTCGCCTCGGAGAAGGTGGGTTCGCGCCGCAAGACCTTCGAGGACCTCGACGTGCGAGACGGGGTCACGATCGGCCTCGCCCAGTCGCTCGCGCTGGTGCCGGGCGTGTCGCGGTCCGGCTCCACCATCAGCGCCGGGCTGTTCCTCGGCTACGACCGCGAGACGGCGGCGCGCTTCTCGTTCCTGCTCTCGGTGCCGGCGGTCGTGTTCTCCGGGCTCTACGAGCTGAAGGACATCGGCGGGGCCGACGCGCCCGGCCTGCTGCCGACGGTGCTCGCCGCGGTCGTGTCGTTCGTGGTGGGCTACGCCGCGATCGCCTGGTTGCTGCGCTGGCTCACCAGCCACTCGACGTTCGTGTTCGTGGTGTACCGGGTGGGCCTGGGCCTGCTGCTGTTCGGGCTGCTGGCCGGGAACGTCATCGACGCTCGCTGACCAGGGTGACGGTGGCGAGCGCCACCGCCTCCACCACCGCGGCCACGTCCGCCGTGGCCACCGCGAGCACGGTCCGCCGCTCGTCGCTGCCGACGACCTCGGCGCCGCCGGCGACCTCCCGGGTGCCGGCCCGGTCCCGGCCGAAGGAGGCGTCGACGGTCGCCCACACCGCCACCCGGTCCCCCGGCTCCAGCGGCAGCGACGTCACCGCGGCGGGCACCGCCACGAGCCGGCGGGGCTCGCGGGGCTCGCTCGCCAGCAGGGCGGGCGTGAGCGGGGTGCCGGCCGGCAGCGCCACCGCGGCCCGCGACCGGCCGAGCGCGCCGGGCGAGCGGATCGCCCCCGCCGGCACCTGGTCGGCCGGCCACCGGCGCACCTCGGCCGCGGCGGCGACCTCGTGGCCGGCGGCGACGGGTGCCGCCAGCACCACCACCTCGGCGGTGCGGCCCCAGCGGCGGCGGGCCGTCTCGGCCCGGCCGACGGTGATCCCGACCGCGGCGGCCACGAGCAGCGCCGCCGCGACGACGGCGGTCCAGCGCCGGCGGGCGGACGGTCCCGGCGGCCGCGGCGCGCGGCGCCGGCCGGGCGAGGGGGGAGCGGGGCGTGACCCCATGGCACGCACCTCCGGGTTCGGATGGAGCGGTTCGTGGGGAAGGCGCCCGGGACCCTACCGCCCGGGCGCCGGGCGGGGAAGGGCCCTCGGGAGGCGAGGGGCGACCGGTACCGGCGTCGGCGTCGGCGCCGAGGTCCCCAGGGGGAGGGCCGAGGGGCCCGGTCGAGGCCGGGGGCCGGTCAGTCGGACGAGGCGCTGCTGCCGGCGGGGGTGGCCGGCTTGCTGCTGCTGCTGCCGCCGCCGCCGTCGGCCTTGCCGGCGCCGTCGGCGGTGGAGCCGCCCGAGGACGAGCCGGACGAGGCGCCGTCGGTGGAGGAGCCGCCCGACGAGCCGGAACCCGAGCCCGAGGACCCGGAGCCGCCCGACGAGCCGCGGCTGTCGGTCTTGTAGAACCCGTTGCCCTTGAAGGCGATGCCCACGTTGCCGAACACCTTCTTCAGGGCGCCGCCGCAGCTCGGGCACGTGGTGAGGGCGTCGTCGGCGAACGACTGGACGATCTCGAACTGGTGGTCGCAGTCCTTGCAGCGGTACTCGTAGGTGGGCATGGGTTCCTCAGCCGGTTAGCAGTCGCAGGGTGAGAGTGCCAGTGTAGGTCGGTGGTGGTCGGTCCCGGCCAAGCGGCGGTGGGCCGGGCGGCCGCGGCGCACCGGGGCCGGGCCGGTGCCGGCCGGGCGGTGCCGCCGTGCGAGACTGCGCCACGATGAGCTCGATCCAGCCCGTTCGCAAGGCCGTCATCCCCGCGGCCGGATTCGGCACCCGCTTCCTCCCGGCGACCAAGGCGCAGGCCAAGGAGATGCTGCCGGTGGTCGACAAGCCGGTCATCCAGTACATCGTGGAGGAGGCGGTCGCGGCCGGCATCGACGACATCCTCATCATCACCGGCATCGGCAAGCGCTCGATCGAGGACCACTTCGACCGCCAGTTCGAGCTGGAGGCCGCGCTCGACGGGACCGGCAAGCACGACCAGCTCGCCGAGGTGGTGGGCCTCGCGGACCTGGCCGACATCCACTTCGTCCGCCAGGGCGAGCGCCTCGGCCTCGGCCACGCGATCTCGGTGGCCCGCAAGCACGTGGGCGACAACCCGTTCGCGGTGCTGCTGGGCGACGAGTTCATGGCGCCCGACACGAACCTGCTCGCCCAGATGATCGAGACGCACGCCCAGTACGGCCGCTCGGTGCTCAGCCTCATGGAGGTGCCGCACGACGAGATCCGCCGCTACGGCTGCGCCCGGCCCGAGCGCATCGGTGACCGCCTGGTCCGCATCCTCGACATCGTGGAGAAGCCCGACCCGGCCGAGGCGCCGTCGGACCTGGCGGTCATGGGCCGCTACGTCTTCACCCCCGAGATCTTCGAGAAGCTGGAGGCCACCGAGCCGGGCTTCGGCGGCGAGATCCAGCTCACCGACGCCATCGCGGCGCTGCTCGCGGATCAGGCGGTGCTCGGGGTCACCTTCGACGAGGGCCGCTTCGACACGGGCACGATCCCGGCCTACCTGGAGACGATCGTGGAGCACGCGCTCGACCGTCCCGAGATCGCGGCGGAGTTCGGGCCCTTCCTGGTGGACATCTGCCGGCGGCGGGGCCTGCTCGACGCCCCGCCGACCCCACCGGCCGGCGGCGCGATCGCGTAGCCGGCGGGCCCGCCGGGCCACCCCCTGAAGCGAGCGGGTGCGGCTCCTACACTCGGGCCATGCCCGGACGCCTCACCCACCTCGATCCGCTCGGCCGTGCCCGGATGGTCGACGTCGCGCCGAAGGACCCCTCGCCCCGCCGGGCGGTCGCCCGCGGCCGGGTCTACATGCAGCCCGAGACCACCTCGCTGGTGGCGCGGGGGTCGGTGGGCAAGGGCGACGTGCTCAACGTCGCCCGGGTCGCCGGCATCCAGGCCGCCAAGCGCACCGCGGACCTCGTGCCGCTGTGCCGCCCGCTGCTCGTCGGCTCGGTGCTCGTGAACTTCCACATCGATGACCGCTTCGTGGAGATCGAGGCCCACGTCGACACGGTGGATCGCACCGGCGTCGAGATGGAGGCGCTCACCGCGTGCACCGTCGCCGCGCTCACCATCTACGACATGTGCAAGTCGGCCGACCGGACCATGACCATCGGCGACGTCGCGCTCTGGGAGAAGACGGGCGGGCGCTCGGGGGCGTTCCGCCGCAGCGAGGCCGCCCCGCCCGACGGTGCCGGTGCCGCGGCCGAGGTCGTGGCGGGCGGGTCCGGTGCGGCAGGTGGAGCCGGCGCCGACGGTGGGGCGACGGCCGCCCGCGATGCCGCCGACGCACCGGTGCTCGACGCCGACGACCTGGGCCTCTGAGCGCCCGAGCCGCCGCCTCGGTTCCGAGCGGCAGCTCGGCTCGGAGCCCCGATTCGGTGACCGCCGTCACCGCCTCACGTCCGATTGGTGGCAACTCGGCACCAAGTCGTAGTAGAACTGTAACAACCGCTCCACTTCCGTCGTCTGGGGGGAAGCCGGACCGGTGAGCCGTCATGCTGCACGTCCTTCCACCCCGCGCCCACCCTGCCCGCGCAACCCGTCGCGGGCGGCGCAGGCTGAGCGAAAGCAGGTCACCCCACCGATGCTGACGATCCTCGTACTCCTCATGATCGCCTGGGTCTGCGTCGGAGCGCAGTTCGTGCTCCAGCGCCGACGGGAAGGCAAGGCCGACAGCTCGGTCGTCTCCTTCCGCCAGCAGCTCTCGACCCTGGAGCGGGCGACGCCCGGCTCCACCATGCGCCAGTCGCTGACCGGCCCGGTCCCGGTGGTGAAGGTCGACCACGTGCCGGCCCGCCAGCCGCTCACCGGCGTCAAGCGCCGCCGCCGCGACGTCCTCTTCGGCCTCGCCGGCGCCATGGTGTTCACCTTCCTGCTGCGGCTCCTGTCGCCGGGCACGGTCACCACGCTGCTGTTCGTGGCCTCGATCGCCGCCTTCGGCGCCTACGTGTGGGCGCTCCGCCAGCTCCACCTGTCCGCGCTGGCCCGCTCGGCGTCGCTCCCCGCGGTGCCCGCCGTGCCCGGCGAGGTCGACAACGTGTCGCTGATATCGAGCGCCCCGAGCGCCGGGTCCCACGCGGCGCGCAGCCACGTCGGCCCGGTCACCGGCACCACCGTCTTCCCCTCCTCCGTCGCCGCCAACTGATCGCCTCGACCGGGCCGAGCCCGGTCACCGGTCGAGCGGGGCGAGCCGGCCACCCTCCACGAGCCGGCGGTCGCGCTGCGCCCAGCGGTCGAGCGCGTCGAGGTCCAGCTCGGCCGGGTGGCGCCGAGCGTGGCGGTGGGCGAGCTGGGCTCGGGTGAGGAACGGGGCCAGGGCCCTGCCGACCCGCGGGTTGCGCGCCAGGCGGACGAGGCCCCGGGCCGTGTCGGCCGGCGACGGCGGGGCCCAGCGCTGGTCGAGGCCGTTGCGGGCCGTCCGCTCGTCCACCAGGCCCGATCGGACGAGGGCATCGACACCGGCGCCGTCGAGGTGCGTCGAGGCGCGGCGCATCACGTCGTAGGCCGCGAGGTCGGCGCCCTCGCTGCGCTGGAACGGGGCCTGGTAGCCGGCCCAGAGCCGTTCGGGGTCGCCGGGATCGTCTGCATCCGCGACCGCCTCGGCGAGGAGCGAGCCGGCCACGAGGCCGATGCCGATCCCCGAGCCGTGGGCGGGGAACACCTGGCACGCCGCGTCGCCGACGAGCGCGAGGCCGGGCGCGGTGATGCGGGCGTAGGGCCGGCGCAGCGGGATCACGCCGGTGCCGAGGACGATCTCGGTGCCGATCCAGGGCTCGGCACGGAGGAGGTCGGCCAGCAGCCGCGGCGCCGGCCCGTGGCGGCCGTCGGCGAGGCAGCCGACGAGGACGCCGACGCGGGTGAGGTCCTCGGTCACGCTGACGGCGAGCGTGGAGAAGCCGCCGTCCACGCCCACCCGGGTCACCGTGTCGCCCGGCCGGGCGCCGTGGCGTTCGAGGAACCGCTCGGCGCCGCCCGCGTCGGCCACCTCGTAGCGGCCGTCCGAGGCCGAGCAGAGGTCCTCGCCCCGCACGGTCGGGCACCAGGGCGCGAGGTCGGGGGCGTGGCGGCGGAGGGCCCCGGCGCGCCCGGAGGCGTCGACGTAGAGGTCGGCGGTCACGGTGCGCGTGCTGCGGGCGCCGGCCGTGCGGAGGATGAGCGAGCGGATGCGGCCGGTCCGGGGGTCGACGCGCGGGTCGAACGAGGTCACCGCGTCGATCGTCTCGACGCCGGCCCCGGCCGCGAGGCCGCGGAGGCGCCCGCCGAGCAGCGCCATGTCGGCGGAGACGGTCGGCGTGCGGATGGTCGGGCCGATGCGGGGGTCGAGCCCGCGGAGGTGGACCGTGACGCCGCTCGGGCCGCGCTCGGGCCCCGAGGGCGGTTCGAGGCCGGCCTGCACGAAGTGCCGGTCGACCACGCCGTTGTGCCACTGCGCGCCGCCCCGCTCCGCGGGCCTGCGCTCCAGGATCAGGGCGCGCCGGCCCCGGCGGGCGAACTGGTAGGCCGCGTTGGTCCCGGCGGTGCCCCCACCGAGGACCACCACGTCGAAGACGTCGAGTGGCATCGCCCCACCCTAGGAACTCCTCGCCCCCGCCCGTGCCGGTCGCCGCCGGGCCGGCTGCTCCACCGGTCGCGCTCGGCAGGCCCGGGTCGGCGGGCCCGACGGTCAGGTCGGCCGGTTGGTCGCCCAGGCCGCCCCGAGGGTGAAGCGGGAGCCGGCGCCGTAGTGGTCCATCGCGTCGGACACCCGGCGTCGGACGGTGCGGACGTCGACGCCGAGGATGGCGGCGATCTCGGCGTCGGCCAGCCCGTCGGCCAGCAGGTCGAGGATCGCGGTCCACGCCAGCGGCTCGCGGTGCAGCGGCTTGGCCTGCTGCCAGAGGGCGTCGAACAGCAGCCCGAGCGCGGCGACCACCGGCGGGGTGCGCATGAACAGCACGCTGGTGGGGGCGGCCTCGCCCCAGTTGACCGGGGTGGCGGCCATCGGCCCGGCCCGGTCGGCGTAGAGCCAGCCGGGTAGGTCCTCCAGCAGGCGGACCTGCCCGCCCCGGGCGTCGGCCACGGCGAGGAGGTGCTTCGCCTCACCCAGGCCGGTCTGGGTCGGGCGGATGAGGAAGCGGGCGCCGGCCAGCGAGGCGCCGGACGCGACGGCGGCGTCCGCGAGCGCCGCGCCGTGGGCCACCTCCGGGAGCACCCAGCAGGGCTCGCGCGGGCGCTCCTCGGCGAAGTGGTCCTGCCAGATCCCGCCCAGCCGGTCGCCGGCGCCGTGGACGACGGTCGCGGCCAGCGGCCAGGACCCACCGGTGGGCGCCTCACCGAGGTCCCACTCGCGGATGAGGGTGGGCAGGGCCGTCATCATCGCGATGGCTCGGTGGGTGTCGGCCAGCATGGCCCGCATCCGGGCCTCGGAGAGCGCGACGAAGCCGGCGTAGGGCGAGGTGAGCGTGAGCGGTGCGTCCGGGTCGTGCGGGGTCGGGCAGGCCACGAGGCCGACGTCCGCGAGCACGCCCAGGGTGTCGGTGAGCCGCCGGCGCTCGGCGGGGTCCAGGCGCTCGGCCAGGTCGCCGACGGTGGCGGGCCGGAGCCGGTAGGCGACGGCGAGCACGGCCATCGCCTCGGCGTCGAGCCACTCGACCCGGGCGCGTCCAGCCGGGTCGATGCCCGGTGGTGGGGTGGGATCGGGACGCATCGTGGCCCTCCTCGGGTGGTCCTGGCGGTCGTCGTGCGGGCAGTCTCGCGGCCCCGAGCCCCGCCCGCCGCCGGGCCGTGTCCTGTTCCTGACATGACCTGTTCTTCGGTGGGCGGGCTGCGTACCGTCCGCGCCATGACCGAGCGAACCGACCCCCCGATCACCCGCAACCGGCTGCTGGTGGCGGCTGCCGTGGTGGTGGCCGCCCTCGTCGCCGCGACCCTCTGGGCGGTGGCCGGCAGGGACGACGACCCGTCCTCGCCCGCGGACCGGGCGGGGCCGGCCGGCTCGACCACGACCGCCGCGTCGTCGGGGTCGAGCTCGGCGTCGGCGTCGGCTCCGGGCTCCTCGACCGGCGACGGGTCGTCGTCCGGCGGGGCGACGGGCGGCCGCTCCACGTCGGGTCGCGGGGTGGCCTCGCCCGGCGGGACCGGCGGCACGTCGGGAGGGACGGCACCCCGGTTCCGCTCGTTCGACCACGTGGCGGAGGTCGACTGCGCGGCGGCCGCCGGCGCCAAGGCGCCGCTGGCGCTGTCGTGGACGAGCGAGCGCGCGGTGCGCGCCTACTGGGCGCCCGGCGACCGGGCCGACCCGGCGAGCGGCCAGCCGGTCCCCACCAGCGGCGATCAGGGCGACCTGGCGTGGCAGGGCGAGCCGCGCGGCGTGTTCCAGGAGTGCGGCCACCGCGAGCGCTACGCCGTCACGATCGTGCTCGTGGGCGCGAACGGGGAGACGACGAGCCGGACCGCCGCCTTCCGCGACGTGAGCTGGCCCGGCGACGAGGGTTCGGCGGCGTCGATCACGAGCTTCACGGGGCCCTCGACCGCCGGCTGCCTGGCCGCCGAGGCCCCGGCCCACCAGCCGGTCGTGGACGTCACCTTCAACTGGAACGTGGTGGACGCGGACGAGGTCGCCTTCGGCGTCGCCACCGGCGACGCGATCGCCGCCCCGTACCAGGCCGGCCTGCCCGGGGGCGGGTCGATCACGGTGACCTTCCCGTGCAGCGCCCGCGACCAGCGCTACACGCTCACCGCCGCGGGCGGCGACGGCCGCCGCGTCAGCCGCTCGATCACGGTCACCAACCCGAACGCCGGCCCCTGACCCGCCCCAGCCCCCCGCCAAGGGACCAGACGGTCCGCCACCACCGACGACCAGGCTCGCCCGCTCCGAGGTGCGCTGCCGCCGTCTCTCGAACGGCACCGAGGTCGCGCCCGCGCAGGCCGAGCAGCGGGAGCGAGGCAGGTGATGGCGGAGGACGTGACCACGAGCACGGCTCATCGGCCGTGTCGCGTGGTCCGATACGACACGCTGGGTGGAGGTGAGGGGAATCGAACCCCTGGCCTCTTCGATGCGACCGAAGCGCTCTACCAACTGAGCTACACCCCCGAAGGGAGCTTCACCCTAGCGCGAGGCCCCGACCCGCCCGAAAGCCGAACGGCCCCGCCCGAGCCACCCCGTTCGGGGCCGCGGCGGGGTGGTGGCGGGGGCGGTAGGTTGTGACGAGAACCTGTTCTACCTCGGGAGTCGTGATGCGAGTCGTGGTCGATTTCGATCTGTGCGAGAGCAACGCCGTGTGCATGGGCATCGCCCCCGAGGTCTTCGAGGTGCGCGACGACGACTACCTGTACGTGCTCCAGGAGGAACCGCCCGCCGAGCTGCACGATCGGGTGCGCGAGGCCGCGTCGCGCTGCCCGAAGCAGGCCATCTCCCTCGAGGACTGATCCTTTGGACCACATCGCCGTCGTCGGCGCGTCGCTCGCCGGGCTGCGCGCCGCCGAGACGCTGCGCGCGGAGGGCTTCACCGGCCGGCTGAGCATCGTCGGCGACGAGCCGCACCGGCCCTACGACCGGCCACCGCTCTCCAAGCAGGTGCTCACCGGCGAGTGGGACGCCGAGCGCATCGCGCTCCCGGTCGGCGCCCCGGGCCGCCTGGACGCCGGTTGGCTGCTCGGCCGGGCCGCGGTGCGCCTCGACGCCGCCGCCCGGCGGGTCACCCTCGATGACGGCACGGTCCTCGACGCGGACGGCATCGTCATCGCCACCGGCGCGTCGCCCCGCCTCCTGCCCGGCACCGACGGGGTCGCCGGCGTCCACGTGCTGCGAACCGTGGACGACGCCACGGCGCTGGCCGGCGCCCTCGACGGGGCCCGCTCGGCGGTCGTGGTCGGGGCCGGCTTCATCGGGAGCGAGGTGGCCGCGTCGTGCCGGGCCCGGGGCGTGGAGGTCGTGCTCGTGGAGCCGCTGCCGCAGCCGCTGGCCCGCGTGCTCGGGGAGCGGGTCGGCTCGGTGGTCGCCGACCTGCACCGGCGCCACGGGGTCGACGTCCGCCTCGGCGTCGGCGTCGAGGCCGTCACCACCGGCGCGACCGGTCGCCCCCGGGTGACCCTGGCCGACGGCTCGGTGCTGGACGCGGAGGTGGTGGTCGTGGGCATCGGGGTGATCCCGAACACGGCCTGGCTGGCCGACAGCGGCCTCGCGCTGGACGACGGCGTGCTGTGCGACGAGACGACCCTCGCGGCGCCCGGGATCGTGGCGGCGGGCGACGTGGCCCGGTGGCCCAACCGGCGCTTCGACGAGGTCATGCGGGTCGAGCACTGGGAGCACGCGCTCGACATGGCGGCCCACGCCGCCCGCCGGCTGCTGGCCGAGGCGGGCGGGGGGGCGGGGGGGGCGGGCGAGCCGGGGGCGCGGGTGTGTGCCCACCCGTACCACCCCAAAAAACC
>Ga0182792_1000569_pt1 | contig 33802 bp, 37 predicted proteins | sample Passage237B_FD_130497 | JGI IMG/M metagenome (GOLD analysis project Ga0182792, IMG submission 130497) | Cellulose adapted compost microbial communities from Newby Island Compost Facility, Milpitas, CA, USA - Passage2 37B (version 2) (version 2) ...
GGCCGACAAGCATCCGCCGGTGCTGCAGCCGCGCGACCGCTTCGGACGCGACGAGGACTGGATCGACTATCACCCCGCCTACCGCGAGATGGAGAAGATCGCCTTCGAGGAATTCGGCATGCACGCCATGACGCACCGGGCGGGCGTGCTGGGCCTCGCGGAGCCTGCCGACCCGCTGGTGAAGTACGGCATCACCTACCTCTTCGTGCAGGCCGAGTTCGGCCTGATGTGCCCCGTGTCGGTGTCCGACACCTCGAACTTCGTCATCAAGCGCTTCGGCTCCGACGCGCTGAAGAAGCTGCTGCTCGACAGGCTGCTCAGCCAGGACCCGGCGACGATGCTGAAGGGCACGCAGTTCATGACCGAGAAGGCCGGCGGCTCCGATGTCGGTGCGCTGGAGACCGAGGCCGACCGCATCGGCATCGGCGCGGACGGAGTCGAACGCTGGAAGCTCCACGGCCAGAAATGGTTCTGCAGCCATGCCGACGCCGACGTGGCCGTGCTGCTGGCGCGGCCGCGCGGCGCGGCCCCCGGCACGCGCAGCCTCGGCATGTTCGCGATGCCCCGGCGCCTGGAGGACGGCCGGCGCAACGGCTACCGGATCGTGCGCCTCAAGGACAAGCTCGGCACGCGCTCCATGGCCTCGGGCGAGATCATCATGGACGGCGCCATCGCCTACCTGGTGGGCGATGTGAACCAGGGCTTCAAGCAGATGATGGAGCAGGTCAATCTCTCGCGGCTGAGCCACGGCGTGCGCGCCGCGTCGATGATGCGGCGCTGTCTCAACGAGGCGATGATCGTAGCACGCAGCCGCCGTGCCTTCGGCAAGGCGATCGGCGACTATCCCTTGCTGCGCCGCCAGCTCATGAAGATCATGCTGCCGACCGAGCAGGCGCTTTCCCTGTACGCCTTCGCGTCCGATGTCATGGGCCGCGCCAACAAGGGCGACAAGGAAGCGGCCAACCTGCTGCGCATCCTCACCCCCGTCTACAAGTTCCGCGCCTGCCGCGACAATATCCCGGTCGCGAGCCACGCGCTCGAGGTGCGCGGCGGACTGGGCTACATCGAGGAATGGGTGACCGCGCGCCTCGTTCGGGATGCGCAGATCGGCACGCTGTGGGAGGGCACGTCCAACATCAACGCCCTCGACGTCGTGCAGCGCGCCGTGGGCAAGAACGGCGGGCACAGGACGCTGACGGCCGCGCTCAAGGACAGGTACGAGGCTTCGAAGGAGTTGCCGGGCCAGTACAAAGGCCAGCTCGGCGCCATGCTCGACCGCGTCGAACGGTTCGTTGAGGCGGTCGCCGCCGACCCGGCGCAGGAGAAGCGCTGCCGGCTGGCCGCCGGGGCGCTCTATCACGCCGCGACGGCCGCCTTGCTGGCCTGGGAGGGCGCGACGCTCGGCGCAAGAGGCGGCGATGCCCGCCGCCTGCTGCTGTCACGCCTCGTGATCGGGCACCGGCTGGCGCCGCAGGATCCGCTCTCCCTCTCCGAGTCGGGTTGGGAGCAGGAGGCCGTGGACCTCCTGCTGCAGGACGAGCCGGTGCCTCTCGCCAAAGCAGTCTCGTTGGTGGGATAGTCGGGCATGACTGCGACCGTCCCTCCCCCACCTCCCTGGACCATCCCCTCCGTGCTCGAGCGGTCCTACGCCATCGCGCGCGACAATTTCGCGGCGTTCGTCACCGTGACCCTGATCTTCGCCGCCGTGTCGCTGGTGGTGGACGTGCTGAGCCTGGGCCTGGTATCGGGGCTGGTCCATCTGCTGTGCGGTGTGGCGACTTCGATCTGCATCACCTGGGGCACCTTCCAGGCGATGAGCGGGCGCAAGCCGGACTGGCAGCCGATGCTGCGACAGTTGCAGGGACCGATGTTCGGCCGGCTGCTGCTACTTGGCATCATCCAGTACGTGATCATCGCCCTGTCGATGATCCTGGTCGTCCCGCCCTTCTTCCTGCTGCCGCTCTGGGCGGTGACGATCCCCGCCATGATGGTCGAGCGAACGGAGATCGGCGCCACGTTCAGTCGCAGCATCGATCTGACGCGCTATCGCCGGCTGCGCATCCTCGGCGCGTTCCTGCTGTGGTTCGTGATCTTCGCTGCCGGCGGCGCCGTCATCTTCATGCTGTTCGGCCACGGTCCGCTGGGCAGCCTGGTCGCCTGGATCTATGCCGCCGTCGCGGCGACCGTCATGCAGCCCCTGCCGGCGATCTTCTACCTGCTGCTGCGCGAGGAGAAGGAAGGCGTCACGGCCGGCCAGATGGCGGCCGGCCTGGGCGACCCGTCGCCGCCCTGAGCGAAGCCAACCTGGTCTCGGCCAGCACCTGCTCCGTATGCTCGCCGAGCAGCGGCTCGCGATAGGTCGGTCGTGACGGCTCGTCCTTGAAGCGCACGACCGGCGCCAGGTGCTTGCGGCCGTCCTCGCCGACGACGATGGCGCTCCGCTTCAGCAGGTTGGCATCGTCGATCGCCTCGGGGAGCGTGTTGACCGGGCCCCAGCAGATGTCCAGCGTATCGAGCCACTGCATCCAGTGCGCCAGCGGCTTCCCTCGAAAGGTCTCGGCGAGAAAGTCCATGACGGGCTTCTGGTGCACGCCGGGCCATTCGCAGAGATCGATCAGGTCGGGCCGGCCCAGCGCGCCGAGCAGGTTGCGGATGAACTTCATCTCCTGGCCGGCCAGCACGAGCTGGCGGCCGTCCGACGTGTCGTAGACACGATAGAAGGCCGAGCCGCCGGTCGTGCGCTGGTTCTTGACGTCGGGCTGCGTACCGTCCGTGAAGGCGGTGCCGATGACGTTGGCGCAGGAGGCCATCAGCGCCTCGTGCATGCTGACGTCGATATAGTCGCCCCTGCCCGTCGCCGTGCGGCGCAGCAGCGCCATCAGCACGCCGGACAGGGCGTGCAGGCCGCTCACCAGGTCGGCGACAGGGATGCCCGGGATCGCCGGCCGGCCGTCGTCACCCAGGGTCAGCGAGAGGACGCCGGTCATCGCCTCCAGCGCCAGGTCGTGTGCGGCGCGGCCGGGATAGGCGCCGTCCTGGCCGAAGGCGCTGATCGAGCAGTAGACGATGCCGGGGTTCTTCTCCTTCACCGCCTCGTAGCCGATGCCGAAGCGTTCCGCGACGCCGGGCCGGAAGGATTCGACCAGCACGTCCGCCTGGCTGGCCAGATGGACGAGGTCGGCACGGCCCTGCTTCGTCTTGAGATCGAGCACGACGCTCTTCTTGCCGCGACCCATGTTGCGGAAGAACACCGAGGTGCGCGCATCAGGCGGCCGGATGTGGCGGCCCGGATCGCCGTCGGGCGGCTCGATCTTGATGACCTCGGCGCCATGGTCGGCCAGCGCTGTGGTCAGGTACGGTCCCGGCAGGAACCAGGACAGATCGACGACCTTGAGACCTTCGAGCTTCATGCACATCCATCCAGGAGGGAGTCGTTATCGGCGCCCAGCGGCGAACAGGCGGCCTGGGCCGGCCGCTCGCCGTCGATGCGCAGGGGATTGGAAATGACGCGCAGCGCGCCCTTGGCAGGGTGAGGCACTGTTTCGATCATGGCCGTACCGCGCGTAAAGGCGCTGTCCAGCGCCTGGTCGAGGCGGTGGACCGGCGCCGCCGGCAGCAGGCCGTTGAACCGCTGCAGCCACTCGGCCGTCGTGCGCGTGCGGAAGGTGGGATCGAGCGCGTCGGTGAGCTCGGCGCGATGGACCGCGCGCAAATTGGGATCGGCGAAGCGCGGCTCGTCCAGCATGTCGCCGCGTTCCATCGCCGCGACCAGCGCCAGCCAGAACTTCTGGGTCATGCACATCACGAAGATCCAGCCGTCCTTCGTCGGGAAGGTCTGCACCGGCGCCAGCGCCAGATGGGCGCTGCGCGGCACGCGCGGCGAGACGTCACCTTCATTGAGATACCAGACACCGGGATAAGTGAGCTGGTGCAGGGCGACGTCGTACAGGCAGGTCTCGACGTCGCAGCCCTGCCCCGTCGTCCGGGCGCGCAGGAGGCAAGCCAGCAGCCCGACGATGCCGGTCAGCCCGCTCATGCTGTCGATCAGCGAGACGCCAACACGCGTCGGCGGCCCGTCGGGCTCGCCGGTCAGCTCCATCAGCCCGGCCTCGGCCTGCATCAGGAAGTCGTAGCCCGGCCAGTCGGCGCGCTCGCCCGCGCGGCCATAGGCAGAGATGTGCAGGCAGACGATCGACGGCTTGAGGTGCCTGAGCCCGGCATGGTCGATGCCGAGCTTCGCCGGCTGCGTGCCGCGCAGGTTGTTGACCACGCAGTCGGCCGTCCGCACCAGCGCCTCGAACCGCCGCCGTCCCTCCGGCGACTTGATGTCGAGCGTCACGCTCTTCTTGCCGAGGTTCCAGGCCTGGAAGTACTCGCTGTCGTTCTCTCCCAGACGATGCGGACCGACCTGGCGCGAGGGATCACCCTCGGGCGGCTCGATCTTGATCACCTCGGCGCCCAGCCCGGCCAGGAACATGGTGCCGTAGGGACCGGCGCCGAACTGCTCCAGCGTCAGCACGCGGATGCCGGCGAGAGGCTTGGCCGGGCCGTGCGGACTATTCATGGCTCGGCGTGCCGCCTGATCCACTGCCGGGCGATGATGATGCGCTGCATCTCGTTGGTGCCCTCGCCGATGCAGGTGAGCGGCGCGTCGCGGTACAGGCGCTCGATGTCGTACTCCTTGGAATAGCCGTAGGCGCCGTGGATGCGCATCGATTCGATGCTGTTCTCGAGGGCGGCTTCCGAAGCGAAATACTTGGCCATGCCCGCCTCGAGGTCGCAACGCTCGCCACGATCGAACGAGTCTGCGGCATCGAGCGTCAGCAGGCGCGCAGCGCGGGCCCGCGTCGCCATCTCGCCGAGCTTGAGCTGGATCGCCTGATGCTCGCAGATCGGCTTGCCGAAGGTCTTGCGGATCTGGGAATAGCTGGTCGCGAGCCGCAGCGCCCCTTCGGCGATCCCGACCCCGCGCGCCGCGACGTTGATGCGGCCGAGTTCCAGCCCGCCCGCCACCTGCGCGAAGCCGCGACCCTCGACCTCGCCGATCAGATGGTCGGCCGGCAGGCGATAGTCCTCGAAGACCAGCTCGCCCGAATCGATCGACTTGTAGCCCAGCTTCTCGAGCTTGCGCCCGACCCGGAAGCCCGGGCCCTTGGGCGCGATGAACAGGCTCATGCCAGTGTGGCGCGGCTGCGCCGCGGGATCGGTCTTCACCAGCAGCGCGAAGCACGAGCCTTCGATGCCATTGGAAATCCAGGTCTTGGTGCCGTTCAGCACGTAGTGGTCACCATCACGCCGCGCCGTCAGCCGGATGGCCTGCAGGTCGGTGCCGGCATCGGGCTCGGTGAGCGCCAGGCCGCCGCGGATCTCGCCCGATGCCAGCTTGGGCAGCCAGCGCTGCTTCTGGACTTCGGTGCCGAACTTCTCGACAGCCAGCGCCAGCATGAGATGAGAGTTGAAGATGCCCGTGAGCGCCATCCAGACCGAGGAGATCCTCATGACGATCTCGGCATAGGTGCGGGCCGGCAGGCCGAGCCCGCCATAGTCCTGGCTCACCGTGGCGCCAAACAGGCCGAGCTCCTTCATCTGCTCGACGAGCTCGGCCGGCCAGCGATCGGCGTGGTCGAATTCCTTGACCCGCGGCGCCACCTCCCGCTCGATCCACCGATCGATGGCCGCCAGGAGCTGGGCCTCGTCGGCCTTATCGATGCTGTTCATGCGGTTCCTCCGTCGCGCCATCTTCGTGCCAGCGCGCGCTCCGTGACAAGGCCGCAGGGTCTCTGGTCGAAACGGCGGTTTCGCATGGCCGATCGCCGTGAAGCCATGTGGCCCTGTTCCGGGCCGTCATGCATGATCGACGGACGGGAGCGTCATACAACCGACAAGGAAAGCGACATGAAACGCCGGGATCTCATGGCTGCGCTGGCGGCCGTTCCCTTCGCACGCAGCGCCTATGCCCAGGCAACCGATTGGCCCACGCGCAACGTGCGCATCGTCTGCCCCTTCACGCCGGGCGGATCCCAGGACAACATCGCCCGTCGGCTGGGCGCCAGGCTCACCGATTATCTCGGTCAGAGCTTCGTCATCGAGAACCGCACCGGTGCGGGTGGCTCGATTGCGGCCGACAATGTGGCGAAGTCGCCAGCAGACGGATATTCCGTGCTGCTGGGCAACATCGGCAGCCACGCGCTGGTGCCGCACCTCTACGCCAAACCCGGCTACGACGCCTTGACCGACCTTGAGACCGTGGTCTGGATCGGCACCCAGCCGAACCTGATGTGCTGCCATCCCGACTTCCCCCACGACACGGTGCCGAAGCTGGTCGAGGCATCGAAGAAGGATCCCGGCAAGCTCAGCTACGGCTCCTCCGGCCTCGGCACCTCGCCGTCGCTCACCATGGAGCTCTTCAAGCAGAAGACGGGGGCGGACCTCACCTTCGTCAGCTATCGCGGCGCGGCAGCGGCGGCGGCCGACGTGCTGGCCGGCCACATCCCGATCTGCATCGCCAACATCGATTCGCTGATGGGCCAGGTCTCTGCCGGGAAGCTGAAGCCGGTCGCCACGACGGGCGCCCAGCGGTCGACCGTGCTGCCGCAGACGCCGACGCTGGCCGAAGCGGGCTACCCCGACCTCGTCGTCACCTCGTGGTCGCTGTGGGCGGTGCCCAAGGGCACACCGGCCGTGGCCAAGGAGAAGCTCAAGACTGCGACCGAGCGAGCCTTGCAGGATGGCAGCGTCGTTGCCAGCATGCGGCAAGGCGGCTTCGAGCCGGGCGGGCTGCCGCTCGAAGAGGTCGACGCTTTCATCAGGACCGAGCGCAAGCGCTGGGGCGAGGTCATCCGTGCCGCGGGAATCAAGCCACAATAGACAACTGGTTCCGGACCTTCTGGCCCCGGGCCTCGATCTCGTCTTCTGCGGCACGGCCCCCAGTCCGGCCTCCTTCAAGGCGCGCGCCTACTATGCCAACCCCGGCAATGCCTTCTGGCCGACCCTGCACGCGGTCGGCCTGACGCCCGAGCGGCTACCGCCCGCGCGCTATCCCGAGCTGCTGGCGCTGGGGCTGGGGCTGACGGATCTGAACAAGACCGAGTATGGCTCCGACCATGAGCTGAGCGCCCATGCCATGGACGTTGCGGCCCTGCACGCCAAGCTGCGCCGGTTTCGGCCGGCCGCGGTGGCCTTCACCAGCAAGCATGCGGCGTCGCTGGCGCTGGGCGTGAAGGCGCCGACCTATGGCCGTCAGGCCGAGCCGATCGAAGGCGCCGTCGCCTTCGTGCTCGCCTCGCCGTCCGGTCGCGCCCGCTCCTTCTGGACGCTGGCGCCATGGCGGGAAGCGGCGGCCTTCGTTGGCGAGCGGCGGGCCTCGCGCGAGCGCGCGGCATGAGGCGGCGCGGCCTGCTTGCCGCCACCGCAGCAGCTCTTGCTCCCGCCGTCCCGCGCGCCCAGCCGTCGACGCCGGCGCTGGACGAGCTTGCGCGACGTGCCACGATCTACCTGTTCCCCGTCTATGAGATGTGCCGGGCGCGCTGGCGGGCCACGGTCGACGAGACCAATCCGCTGCGGCAGCGCCTGAACCGCTTCAGGCATGACGACCAGCTCGGCGGCCACCATAGTGTGATGACGGTGCCCCGCGATGACCTGCTCCACTCGTCCGCCTGGCTCGACCTGTCCATCGAGCCGCTGTTCCTGACCGTGCCGCCCCTGGGCGACCTTTACTACTGGTATGCCTTCCTGGACCTGTTCACCAACAACTTCGCCTCTGTCAGCCATCGCCTGCATGGCGGCGCGCCGCCGCCCCACATGATCGTCGCCCCGCATTGGAACGGCGACGCGTCCTCGGAAGTCGAGGTGATCCGCGCGCCGACGAACTCGGTGTGGCTACTGGGCCGATTGCTGGTGGAGGATCCCGACGAGATCGAAAGGGTGGGCATCCTGCAGAGACGGACGCTGCTCGAGACGCCGGACATGCGCAACGAAAGACGCATTCTCGAGAGCGGCGAACTGATGCGCCATCGCGCAACGGCGCCGCCCGAGCCGGTAGCAGACTGGCGGGCACCGAATGCGGACGATCCCTTCGACCTTTTCGACACGACCCTGCGGGCGCTCGGCAGAAGCCGACTTGGCGAGCGTGACCGCGCGATGTTCGAAGGGTTTGCGCCGCTCAGGCTGAGGCCTGGGCGCAAGTTCGATCATCGAGGCTTCAGCAAGGCGGAGCAGCAGCGCATCGAGGCCGGTATTCGGGAAGCTCTCGCCGAAATCCGCGATGCGGCGAGCCGCTTCGGCAGCACTCATGACGGCTGGACCTACGGCGAAGGTCACACTGTCAATGTGGACGATCATCTCCATCGCGCCCATGTCGCCTCCACCGGGCTGGGGGCGATCGGACCGCCGGAAGCCATTCTTGTGACCTGCAGCACAGACGCAGATGGAAGACCGTTGTCGGGTACCAACCGGTACCGGCTTGCCTTTACGGCCGGTGTGCTACCGCCGACCCGAACCTTGTGGACGCTGGCAGCGTACCCGGTGGAAGCGGAGGGTCCTGCCTTCCTGTTCAACGATGCGACGGGTCGCCTCTCGGTGGGCGAGAGCGAGACGGGACTGCAGCGCGGCGCAGACGGCTCCCTCACGATCGCGCTGCAGCACGAGCCCCCGGAAGACGGACACACGGCCAACTGGCTGCCGACGCCGGCCGGCTCGATGCAGCTCGTGCTGCACGTCTACGCGCCGGAGGAATCGTTGCTGACCGGCCGCTATCGCCTGCCCGCCATTCAACGCAACTCTCCCGCCTGACAGACGTTACGTTCCGAGCGCCCGCCTCGGAGATCTGCCGATGCCCCACATCACCCGCCGCCACCTGGCCGCGGGAGCCGGCCTGGCGGCCGGCGCCCTTGCGCTGCCGTCGCTCGGACAGCAAAAGCTCGTTGTGCCCGGAACCTCGCGCTTCCGTGCCATGCCCCTCACGTTCAATCCTGAAAAAATCAGATGGCTGTCGCCGTCGGCGATCGTCAACCAGCACAAGGCCTATACCAAGGCCGTCGAGCGGCTGAAGGCAATCGACGACGAGATCGCAAGGCTCGACCTCGCCAAGACTCCCGTCGACAAGGTGGGATCGCTGAAGCGGGAGGAGCACAACGTCTACAACGAGGTCGTCTTCCAGCAGCTCTACCTGGAATGCCTCGGCGAGGCCCCGACCCGGCCGTCCGGCGTCTTCGCCCAGGCCATCGAACGCGATTTCGGCGGCTTCGACCGCTGGAAGGCGGAGTTCGCCGCCATCGGAAAGTCGATGAAGGAAGGCGGCGGCCTGGTCGTGATGACCTACGCGCCGCAGGACAAGCGGCTCGTCAATCACGCCGTGGCGAACTACGGCATGGGGCCTGCAGGCTGCGTTCCGCTGATGGCCCTGGATCTGAACGAACGGACCTACGGCCCGGACTTCCGCAACGATATCGACAAGTTCGTCGACATGTTCGTGCAGATGGCGCGCTGGATCACGCCGGAGCGGCTCTATCGCGAAGCGATCCGCGTGTAACGGCCGACTTCACCTCGCGACTTCACGCGCTCGGCTAGGCGCGTCGCGACTCTTCCTCGGCGCGCGCCTCGATCGCTTCCATGTCGTCGTCGCTCAGCCCGAAATGGTGACCTATCTCGTGGATGAGCACGTGGCGGATGATGTGCGGCAGGTCCTCGCCCGATTCGCACCAGTAGTCGAGGATCGGCCGGCGATAGAGGAAGATGCGGTCTATGTCGTTGGCGACATGGCCCGCTCCCCGCTCCATCATCGACACGCCCTGGTAAAGGCCGAGCAGATCGAACGGCGAATCGAGCTGCATCCCGCGCTCGATATCGTCGGATGGGAAGTCGTCGACCTGGATGCGCACGTTGCCGACGTGACGACGGAATTCCTCCGGAATCGTGGCGAGCGCCTCCGCGGCGATCGCCTCGAAGTCTTCCAGGGTCGGCGCCGTGCCGAAGCAGGGCGTGCGCCGCGGATTGGTGAAGACCGGCATGACTCCCCCTTATAGGACGACGGCCCGGCCGCCAAGGGGCAGTGGTGGACGAATCTGTGGCAGATGCCACACAGGTTGGCGCGACATTCGCATGGTCGCCTTTCAGGCCGATCCGCTCTAAGTTCGCCAACACGCATGCTGCAATTCCTCATACGACGTTTGATCGTGGCCATCCTCGTCACTGCTACGGTGATGACCCTGGCCTTCATGCTCACGCGCCTGTCCGGCGACCTCGCCATCTCCATCGCCGGCCCCAACGCCACGCAGGCCGATGTCGACGCCGTGCGCAAGGCCTATGGCCTGGATCGGCCGCTCGCGGACCAATTCATCGACTGGGTCGGTCGCGCGGTGACGGGAGATCTCGGCGAAAGCTACTTCTTCAAGGCGCGGGTCTCGGACCTGATCGCCGAGCGCATGCCGATCACCCTGACGCTCGGCATCACCGGCCTGGCGATCGCGCTGTTCGTGTCGCTGCCGCTCGGCATCCTGGCAGCCGTGCGCGAGAACACCGCGCTGGACCGCGTGGTGCAGGTCGTCGCCCTGTTCGGCCAGGCGATGCCCTCTTTCTGGCTGGGACTGCTGCTCATGATCACGCTCGGCCTGCAGCTCGGCTGGCTGCCGATCTCGGGCACGGGCTCGTGGCAGCATTACGTGATGCCCGGAATCGTGCTCGCCTTCTCGGCGATCCCGGCGCTGACCCGGCTCACGCGCGCCGGCATGATCCAGGCGATGGGCTCCGACTACATCCGTACGGCCCGCGCCAAGGGCCTGTCGCGGGCCTCGATCCTGCTGAAGCATGCGCTCCGCAACGCTGCGATCCCGGTGGTAGCGATCGCCGCGGTCCAGCTCGGCTTCATGCTGGGCGGTTCCATCGTGATCGAGCAGGTCTTCGCACTGCACGGCGTCGGCTTCCTCGCCTGGGAGAGCATCGGCAAGAACGACTTCCCGGTCGTACAGGCAGTGGTGCTGGTGCTCGCGGTGATCTATGTCGGCCTCACAATGCTGGCCGACCTGATGAACGCCGTGCTCGACCCCAGGCTGCGCGGCGCATGAGCGCCGTGGCCGTGGCTGCCGGCCCCCGGCGGGGCTGGCGCAGCGCAAGCACCTGGATCGGCGCGGCAATCGTCAGCATCGCCCTCGTCTGCGCCCTGTTCGCGCCACTGCTGGTGCCGCACGATCCGTTCCTGCAGGATCTCGGCAAGCGTCTGCTGCCGCCCTTCTGGATGGAAGGGTCCAGCCCCGAGCATATCCTGGGCACCGACCAGCTCGGCCGCGATTACCTCTCGCGCCTGATCTGGGGCTGCCGCATCTCCATGCTGATCGGCGTCACGGTCACCGTCGTCTCCGGCGTGATCGGCATCGCGCTGGGGGTGCTGGGCGGGTTCATCGGTGGCCGTGTCGACGACGCCGTCCTGTTCGCCATCACGACACGGCTATCGATACCGGTGGTGCTGGTGGCGCTGGCCGTCGTCGGCCTGCTCGGCAGCTCGATGATGCTGCTGGTGGCGACCTTGGGCCTGCTGCTGTGGGACCGCTTTGCCGTCGTCGCGCGCTCGACGACGATGCAGGTGCGCAATCTGGATTTCGTCGCCGCCGCGTGGTGCGCCGGCTGCTCGCGCCTGCGCATCCTCTCGGGCGAGGTCCTCCCCAACATCGCCAGCCACCTGGTCGTGGTGGCAACTCTCGAGATCGCGCTCGCCATCCTGCTCGAGGCGGCCCTGTCCTTCCTGGGACTGGGCGTGCCGCCGCCGCTGCCCTCGTGGGGTCTGATGATCGCCGAGGCCAAGGACTACATGTTCTTCAGTCCCTGGGTGATCGTCATTCCCGGCGTCGCGCTGTTCGTCCTGGTGCTGGGCATCAACCTGCTGGGAGACGGGCTACGCGACGCCTTCGGCGCGAGGTCCGCCCCATGAGCATCCTGCTCGAGGTCGAGAGGCTGGAGGTGGCCTTCGCCCGGACATCGGCGGTGCGCGGCGCGTCGCTCACGGTCGCCCGCGGCGAGACTCACTGCCTGGTCGGCGAATCGGGTTGCGGCAAGTCGGTGACGGCGCTGTCGGTCATGAACCTGCTGGCCAGGGGCGCCCGCCGCTCCGCCGAGCGGCTGGCCTTCGAAGGCCAGGATCTGCTCGGCCTCTCGGAGAGCGGCATGGCACGGCTGCGCGGCAATGCGATGGCGATGATCTTCCAGGAACCGATGACGTCGCTCAATCCCGCATACACCGTGGGATCGCAGATGACCGAGGTGATGCGCCGGCACAAGAAGGCGAGCCAGCGCGCCGCGACCGATCGCGCCGCCGACCTTCTGGCGCGGGTGGGCATCACCGCCCCCGGCCTCAGGCTGGGCCAGTTCCCGCACCAGCTCTCGGGTGGCCTGCGCCAGCGCGTGATGATCGCCATGGCCCTGATGTGCGAGCCCAGGCTCCTGATTGCCGACGAGCCGACCACGGCTCTCGACGTCACGGTGCAGGCGCAGATCCTGCGCCTGCTGGCCGGACTGCAGCGCGACCTCGGCCTCGGCATGCTGCTGATCACCCACGATCTCGGCATCGTCGCGCGGGTCGCGCATCGCGTCTCGGTGATGTATGCCGGCGAGGTGGTGGAGAGCGCGCCCACCGCCGAGCTGTTCGCCAATCCGCGCCATCCCTATACGCAGGGCCTCCTGCGCTGCGTGCCGGTGCCCGGCCGCATCAGGCGAGACGAGCCGCTGGGCTCGATCCCCGGCACGGTACCACGCATCGCACCCGGCTTCGCGGGCTGTGCCTTCCGTGACCGCTGCAGCTTCGCCGATCCGACCTGCAGCGGCGCGATCCCGCGCCGTGCCGCCGGCACCGGTCATGAGTTCCTCTGCCGGCTGACCGCATGAGCACGATGGCTTCCGCAACGAACGTCCCCGCCATCGAGGTCCGGGGTGTGCGCCGTACCTTCCGCGTCAAGGGCGGGCTCCTCGCCGCCGACCGTCATGTCGTCGCCGTCGATGACGTCTCCTTCGCCGTCCCCGCAGGCGGGGTGCTGGGCATCGTGGGAGAATCCGGCTGCGGCAAGTCCACCCTGGCACGCCTGATCCTCGGCCTGCTGGAACCCACGGCCGGCGATATCGCGGTCGAGGGCCAGCGCGTGATCGACATGGACCGGCGCGCCCGCGCCCGGCTGATCCAGCCTGTGTTCCAGGACCCGTTCGCGTCGCTCAATCCGCTGACGCGCATCCGGGACATCGTCGCCATGCCGCTGAGGGCGCAGGGCGCCATCGACGGAAACGAGATCACGCGCCGGGTCGACGAGGTGCTGACCCGCGTCGGCCTCACCACGGAGATGGGCCGTCGTCTGCCCTCCGAGCTGTCGGGCGGCCAGCGCCAGCGCGTCGCGATCGCGCGCGCCCTGGTGTTGCGCCCGCGCATCGTCGTATGCGACGAGCCGACCAGCGCGCTCGATGTCTCGGTGCAGGCGCAGATCCTGAACCTGCTGGCCGAGCTGCGGCGCGACCTTGGCCTGACCTATCTCTTCATCAGCCATAACCTCGCCGTGGTGGAGCACGTGGCGAGCGAAGTCGCGGTCATGTATCTCGGCCGCTTCGTCGAGCGCGCGCCGACCGAATCGCTGTTCCGCACGCCCGAGCATCCCTACACCAAGGCCCTGCTGGCGTCGGTGCTGACGCCCGAGCCTGGACTGGGCGTGCCCGATGTCGGACTGGGCGATACGCTGCCCGATCCGGCGAACATCCCGTCGGGTTGCCGCTTCCATCCGCGCTGCCCGGTCGCCCTGCCGACCTGTTCGACCCAGGCACCGCCCTTCAAGCCGCGCGCCCATGCCGGCTTCCAAGGCGGCGGCGTGGAGTGCGTGCTGGCATGACCGCCTTACGCCTCGCCATCGTCGGCGCCGGCATGGGCGGGCTGGCGGCTGCGGCGGCGCTGCGCAAGATCGGCATCGAGGCCACCGTCTACGAACAGGCACGGCAGTTCGCGCGCCTGGGCGCCGGCATCCAGATCGGCTGCAACGCCATGCACGTGCTGCGCGGACTCGGGCTGGAGCAGCGCCTGCGCGCCGACACCTTCTATCCGCACTCCTGGATCAACCGCGACTGGCGGAGCGGCGAGGTCCTGTACGACATGGTGTTCGGTCCGTCGGCCGAGGAGAAGTACGGCGCCCCCTACCTGCTCGCCCACCGTGGCGATCTGCACGCGGCACTGGCCGGGATCGTCCCGGCGGAGACGATCCGCCTGGAGCACCGCCTCGTCGGGCTCGATGCGGCGCGCCGGACGGCGTGCGGCTGGACTTCGCCAACGGCGAAAGCATCGAGGCCGACGCGGTGATCGGTGCCGACGGCGTGAATTCGGTCGTGCGCACCAGCCTGTTCGGGGACGAGGAACCGCGCTTCACCGGACGCATCGCTTATCGCACGGTCTATCCTGCCGCGCTGCTCGGCAGCTTCGACATGGGCGACTGTACGAAGTGGTGGGGCGAGGACCGCCACATCGTCATGTATCCGGTGAAGCCCGACCGCAGCGAGGTCTACTTCGTCACCAGCCAGCCCGAGCCGGGCTTCGATCTCGAATCCTGGTCGGCCAAGGGCGACGTGAAGGTCCTGCAAGCCGCCTTCGAGGAATTCCATCCCGACGTCCAGCGCGTGCTCGCTGCCTGTCCCGACGTGCACAAGCGGCCGCTGGTCGATCGCGATCCGATGCCGCGGTGGGTCGAGGGCAGGGTCGCGTTGCTGGGCGACGCCTGCCATCCGATGATGCCCTACATGGCGCAGGGCGCCGCCATGGCGATCGAGGATGCGGCGATCCTGTCGCGCTGCCTCTCGGACGTGGATCGCGACGGTGTTGTCGAAGCCTTGCGCCGCTACGAGGCCAACCGCCGGCCACGCACGGCGCGCATGCAGCTCACGTCGCGCGCCAACAGTTGGGGCAAGGGCGAGACCGACACCGACTGGGTGTACGGCTACGACGCCTGGACGGTGCCGCTGCAGCCGTAGAAGGCGCGCCACATCGGTGGCGCGCCCGGCAGGTCACTTCCACTTTGCGAGATAGAAGCGCGGCAGCTCGTCCGGGAAGGTCTTGAATTCGAGCTGTTTCGAGAAGGCATAGGTGTTCACGTAGGTGAACAATGGCAGCCAATAGGCGTTCTCCGTCATGCGCTTGATCGCCGCCGAGTAGGCCGCCTTGCGCTTGGCCGGATCGGCCGTCGCACCGCCCTCGGCCACGAGCTTCTCGAGCTCGGGGTCGCGAGAGTAGTTGTCGTTGGCATCCTTGCCGTACATCACCGGGAAGATCGCCGAGACGTCGTTGATCGAATAGCTGCCCCACGAGCCGTGATACAGCGGCGCCTCGCTCTTCCACGCTTTCTGGATGGCCGACGCGACCTGCAGCTGCTGGATCTTCGGCTTGATCCCAACCGCCTGCAGGTAGTTCTGGATCGCCGCCGTCCATGACGTCGGCTGCACATAGGTCACCAGGTCGATCTCGAAGCCGTTGGGATAGCCGGCCTCGGCCAGCAGGGCCTTCGCCTTGGCCGGATCATAGGCGTACTTCACGGCGGCGTCGGCATCGCAGCCGAACTGGGTCGGGAAACAGGGCGCCACCGGCACGCGACTGCCCCCCTGGACCAGCTTGTCGGCGATCTCCTGACGATTGATGGCGTGCCAGATCGCCTGCCGCACCGGCAGCTTGGTCAGCGGGTTGCCTGCCCCCGTGCGGCCGGCGGCGTCGATCGACAGGTAGCCCACGCGCATCGATTCCTGGCGGACTGCCTGCAGATGCGGCATGCGGTTGACGTCCTTGGCCTGGTCCGGATTGATGTTCCAGATCCAGTCGGCGCGCTGCGCCAGCAGCTCGGTCATGGCGGTGGCGAGATCCGGCACGAAGCGGACGTGCAGCGTCTTGATGGCCGGCTTGCCCTTGGGCGACCCCGCCCAGTAGTCAGCGAATCGCTCGAAGACGACTTCCTTGCCCTGCTCGTTCTTGACGATCTTGTACGGGCCGGCGCCGACCGGCTTCTTGGCGAACTCCGCCGGACCGACCTTTTCACGGTACGCCTTGGGATGGATCGGCGTCACCATGGCGAGATATTCGAGCGCCGCCGGGGTCGGCTTCTTCATCTTGATGCGAACGGTCCAGTCGCCGGTCTTCTCGGCCTTGTCGATCCAGGCATAGTTCGACGGCGTGGCGACCTTGGATTCGGGATTGGCCGCCATGTTGAGCGTATAGACCACGTCATCGGGCGTGAGCGTGCTGCCATCGTGGAATTTCACACCCTGGCGGATGGTGAGATCGAGCGTCGTGTCGTCGGTGAACTTCCAGTCCGTGGCCAGCGCCGGCTTGATCTCGAAGGTCGCCGGATCGCGATGGACCAGCATGTCCCACGCCTGGTGCGCCAGGATCAGGCCAGTGCGCTGGCTGTTGAAGTACATGTCGACGTTGGGCACGGCATCGGTGAACAGGATGCGTAGCGTGTCGGCGCTTTTCTGGGCATGAGCAGACGGCGCGAGCGCGACGGCCGCGGCGGCGATGAGGGCGGTGCGACGTATCAGTTTCACGAATGCCTCCTTCAATGGGCACGAGCCTAGGCGCTTCGCCGTGAATGAGGCAAGCTTCGCGCCATATTCCGGAGGGAAACATGGCCACCAAACTGACAGGTCCTGCCCGTACCCAGGCATTGGCAACCCTGCCCGAATGGCAGGAAGTCGCCGGCCGCGACGCGATCCGGCGCAGCCTCAAGTTCGCTGATTTCAACGAGGCGTGGGGCTTCATGACGCGGGTTGCGCTGGCCGCCGAGAAGGCCGACCACCATCCCGAATGGTCCAACGTCTACAACAATGTCGAGATCGTGCTGTCCACCCACGATGCCGGCGGTCTCAGCGAGAAGGATATCGCCCTCGCGCGGACAATCGATTCCCTGGCATGACTCAGTCGGCCGTCACGGCACCGCTGGCGTCGACGGTCAGCATGACCGTCGTCTTGCCCCGTAGCGCCGTCGCGTGCCACACGCCACCGTTGCCCTTCCGCAGCACCTTCACACCCTTGTAGCCATCTGCCTCGATGGCAGCTTTCGCGGCTCTGTCGTCGAAACCGTCGTCGGACGACGACTCCGGCTCTTCGGATTGCTGCGTCCACTCCGCGACGACAGCCGCCCTCGGCTTGAGCAGCAGCGGTACCGGCGCATGACGCGTCAGTCCAGCAGGCGCCTGTACCGTCGCCTGTAGAACCGGCGACGCCGGTCCGCGCGCCGGCGGCGATGAAGACATCACCCGCTCGGACACCCCAGCGGCGACTGCCGGCACGTCCTCGTCCGGCGACGGGATCATGAACGCCTGGACAGCAGCCACGCCGCCCACCGCCAGGGCCACCGCCGCCACTACGATCGTCCGGTTCATGGGAAGTCGATCCCTCCTGTTCACCCAGCAGAACGTAGGAAATCGACTATTTGTTCCTTCTCAGATCGCCCGGCCATATACCCGCGCCCAGGCGCGGGTGAACGCCGCCCCCAGCAGGAAGATCTGCGACGAGTAGAAAATCCAGAGCAGCAGCACAATCAGCGCGCCGGCCGCGCCGAAAGTCGAAGCAACGGCGCTGCGGCCGATATAGAGTGCGATGAGGTACTTGCCGCCGGCGAACAACACGGTCGCCATCAGGGCACCGACCGCCACGTCGCGCCATCTGATGACGACATCGGGCAAGATCTTGTACATGGCGGCGAAGAGGACCGCGATCAGGACGGTCGAAAGGAGGAAGTCGGTGAGGCTCAGCGTCGCCTCCATGCCGGGAACGACATTCCGCAGGTAAGTCGAGACCGCCTGCAGCGCGGCGCTGACCGCCAGCGACACCATCAGGACGAAGCCGAAGGCGATGACGAGGCCAAGACTCACGAGACGCGCTCGCACGAGGCGGGTCATGGCCGACCGGTCGGGACGCGCATTCCAGATGGCGTTCAGGGCCGCCTGCACTTCGCCGAAGACGCCGGTGGTGGCAAGAAGGATGGCGCCCAGCCCGACAAGGGTCGCTATCGTGCCGCGCATCCGATCGGAGGCGCTCCGCACCATGGTCTGAAGGGTCTCTGCGGTCTCATGGCCCATCAACCCGCTCAACTGGGCAACGATTGCGCCCTCGGCAGCGTCCTCGCCGAATACCAGTCCGGCCACCGCGATCACCACCAGCAGCACCGGTGCAACCGAGAACAGCGTGAAATACGCGATGGAAGCGCCACGGCTCCATGCGTTGTTGTCGACGAAAATCTCCCCCGTCAGTCGCAGCAGGCGCCACGGACGATCCAGGCTTCCCGCCCGCGCGCCAACCCCCGCAGCGGCTTCCGCCGCCGGGCGCTGTACGATGCTCTTGCTCTCCTCGACCACTGCGAATCGACCTCGCGCACCAACCGCCGATGAAACCGGAAGCACCGGCTTCATCTGCGGTTCAGCTTTGCGGTACGTCCGATCAGGACGACCGCTTCATGGCCTTGTCGTTGCCGTCCATCCCCCGAGGATCCCCCACCCGGCCCTTCGCTTCCGCGGCCTTCAACTCGGCACCTTCGCTCGAGTCCAGCGCCCGCTTCGCCTGCTGCGCGGCCTTCTCGACCTTGCCCTTCTTCAGGAATTCGGCTGTCGCCTCGTTGTAGGCCTTGGTACCGCTGTAGCTACCTTCGCCTTCGATACGACCGTCCTTCTTCGACTTGTCATCCATGCGTCGCTCCTGGGTTGTCGCCCGAGGAAACGTGCCATTCACGACAAGGTTACGGTGACATCAGGCCAGTTTCTAAAGAATACCGTGCAACCCCGACATTCGTCTGTCGAGCAGCGGAGAACCCAGCCGATGAACGCGTTCAATGACCGTGGCGGCAGCGATGCACCTCGATGGTCAGGTGGCTGAGACCGGAAAGATCGGCGAGCCGTTCCTTGTACTCCTCGACCGGCCGCGGCGCGTCAGACACCAGCGAGACGATCGCGGCGAAGTGCCCCGGCCCCAGACGCCAGACATGCAGGTCTGAGATGCGGTCGTCGCCGTCCTCCAGGCGTTCGCGCAGCATCGGGGCCAGATGGCCGTCGGGTGTCGCGTCCAGCAGGACGGCGCCGGCATCGCGGATCAGCCGCCATGACCAGAGAGCGATCACCGCGGCGCCGACGATGCCGATCGCCGGATCGGCCCAGGTCCAGCCATACGTCCAGGCGGCGATCAGTCCGACGATCGCCAGCACCGATGTCAGCGCATCGGCCATGACATGCCAGAAGGCGGCACGGAGGTTGTGATCGTCGTCACCGTGATGGCCATGATCGTGATGGCCATGATCGTGGTTATCGTGATCGTGGTCGTGTCCGTGATGATGGCCCCAGCCCAGCAGCGCGGCGCTCAGCAGATTGACGACAAGGCCCACGCCGGCGATCGCAGTGGCCTGGGCATATTGGATCTGCACCGGCTGCAACAGGCGGGTGACCGATTCGTAGGCGATCAGCAAGGCGATCAGCGCCAGCAGCACCGCGCTCGCGAAGCCCGCCAAGTCGCCAAGCTTGCCGGTGCCGAAGGCAAACCGCGGATCGCGCGCGTGCCGGCGTGCAAAGCGATACGCAAAGGCCGCTATGGCCAAGGCACCGGCGTGCGTCGACATGTGCCAGCCGTCGGCAAGCAGGGCCATCGATCCAAAAGCCAGGCCGCCGCCGATCTCCACGACCATCGTTGCCGCCGTCAGCCCCACCACCAGCCAGGTACGGCGTTCGTTGTGGTCATGGCCGGCGCCGAGGAAGACGTGTTCATGGCGCCAAGTGTCGAGCGTGTGGCTGTGCATGGTACGCCTTACTTCTCCAGGTAGGGCTCGACCTTGCCGGTGAGCTTGATGGTCAAAGGATTGCCCTTGCGATCGACCGTCTTGCCGACAGCGACGCGAATCCAGCCTTCGCTGATGCAATATTCCTCGACGTTTGTCTTCTCCTGCCCATCAAAGCGGATGCCGACGCCGCGCGTCAGCAGCGCCTCGTCGTAGTAGGGGCTCTTGGGATTGGTGGACAGCCGGTCAGGCAGCGGTGTGTCGCTCATGGAGCCACTATAGCATCGGCACGTGTTATGGCACCCGCGCTACGAGGCCTGGCGCACCCCGTCGGCGCGCGGTCGTCAATATCCCAGGTCTGCGTCGCGCTCGCAGCGCAAATCGGCGATGCCGTTCTCCAACGACTGCTGACCGGGCGTGCTCTGTCCGTTGCAGGTGAACCGCACCCGCAGCATCTTGGGACTGCGATCGGGCGTGCCGAATATGTAGGCCACCGCCGGCACCTGGCAGCGGGTCGAATCCTCGCCGCAGATGTCGCGAACCTGCTGGGTGACGTCGATGGTCGAGCTGGCGCTCCCCGAACCCCACGTCGCCTCGAGAATGCTGATCGTCCGCGGCACCACCGGCGGTCCTCCGATGCAGTCCATCCGCACCTTCAGACTGCTGACCGCGACCTCGGACAGGACGAACCGCTGGGGCTGGCAGGTCCAGATCACGGTGAGGCGCTTGTCCAGGTCGGGGCGGGGGTCGCCGAAATTCGCGGCGCTGGCGAACACATCGCAAGGATATCCGTTGGGACAGGTCACCCGGCTCGTGACGTCGGCGCCGAGGCCGTCCTGGGGCAACCCCCAATAGGCCCGCTTCAACGCCGCCGTCGACTTCACCTGTTTGGGCCCACTCCACCAATCGCAACCAGCGGCCAAAGCAACACATAGAATCGCGAGAAGAAGCCGCCCCAAGGTCATCGCGCGCCCTGCCAAGATCTACCCCTCGGCAACCTAACCGCCGATTGTCGCGGCATCAATGCAATAAACATCCCTGCGCCCACGAGAGCAGTTCCGATCAAGGCGCTGGCACCCCAGGCGGTGGCGGGCTGCGGCGGCACTCGCCCTGCAACAAGCCTCCGGTGCCCTGCAACGACGTGAGGGACAGCGCACCATTGTTCCTGTTGTACGTCACCATGAAATTGGGGAAGCGGGTGCGCAGGGCTTGGAAAGTGATTCCCGTGCCGGTCCCCTCGACAAGCTCGCCGTGATCGAACAGCGACGCCGTATTGCGCATGTCGTCGAACACCATCTGAAACGTCTGAGTGGCACCCAGCGTATCGGCATATTTGCATGCCAGCCAACGGGGCTCGGCCAGGGCCTGCGGGGCGAACGCGCCCAGCAGACCGAAAGCCAGGAGCACGCCGACGCCTCGCATCCCCCTACCTCGGCGCCATGCGGATGGCACCGTCGAGCCGGATCGTCTCGCCATTGAGCATCCGGTTCTCGACGATCTGCATGGCGAGCTGAGCGTACTCCCGGGGGTCGCCAAGACGCGAGGGGAACGGCACCTGCGCCCCCAGGCTCTTCTGCGCTTCCGGCGGCAAACCCATCATCATCGGGGTGAGGAAGAGGCCGGGCGCGATGGTGCAGACCCGGATGCCGACGCCGGCGAGATCGCGCGCGATCGGCAGGGTCATGCCGACCACACCGCCTTTGGAGGCCGAGTAGGCGGCCTGGCCGATCTGGCCATCGAACGCCGCCACCGAGGCAGTGTTGATGATGACGCCCCGCTCGCCGTCCTCCATCGGTTCCGCCTGGCTCATGGACCAGGACGCCAACCGGATGACGTTGAAGGTACCGATCAGATTGACCTGGATGACCTGCGAAAACATCGCAAGATCATGCGGGCCGGACTTGGAGATGGTCCGGGCAGCACGTCCGATGCCGGCGCAATTGACCACGACACGGGGCGCACCCAGCTTCTCGACGACGGTCTTGACCGACGCCTCGGTGCCGGCGCCATCGGCGACATTGGTCTTGACGTAGAGTCCGCCAATCTCCTTGGCCTTCTTCTCGCCGAGGTCATCCTGCAGGTCGAAGATCGCGACCTTGGCGCCGGCAGCCGCCAGGGCGGATGCCGTGGCCCCGCCCAATCCCGATGCGCCGCCGGTCACAATGGCGGCCTGGCCCTTCACGTTCATAGCCTCTCCTCCTCGATCGGGTCGTTTTTTAGCAGGTCCCGCCCTCTTGCCAAGCGGGCGCCGGGCGCCAACTCTTGAGCGATGAGTCCGATCGATCCGTCCCTGGACGACGAGCTGAAGGTCCGCCAGGGTTTCTGGCCGAAGGCCCGCAAGACGCTGGGCAAGGTGCCTTTCACGGAAGACGCCGTCGCGGCCTTCTACTGCGCCACGGATTCGGCTACTCCCCTGCCGGTACGCGCCACCCTGTTCGGCGCCCTCGCCTATTTCGTGATGCCGATCGACGCCATTCCCGACATCCTGCTGGGTCTGGGCTTCACGGACGATGCGGCCATCCTGCTGGCCGCCTTCACGGCCGCCAGGGCCCATATCAGCGACGCCCATCGTACGCGGGCACGGGCCTGGCTGCTCAAGCCGGAGGTTCCTCCGGCCCCGTGAGAGCGGAGCTGCGGCGCCGCTCCCGGGCGAGCTGCGCCTCACGATGGGCAATATAAAGCGCCGAGGCAATGACCACCGCCGCGCCGACATAGGTCCAGAGCACCGGCAGTTCGCTCCAGATCAGCCAGCCGACGAAGACGGCGAACGGCAGGCGAAGGTACTCAAACGGCGCCACCGCCGACATCTCGCCCGCCTTGAAGGCCTGGACCCAGAAATACTGGCCGACCGTCGCGCTGAGCGCCACGCCGACTGCCAGCACCCAGCCCCACAGGTCGGGCCAGCGCCAGACCCACAGGGCCGGCGGCGCCAGGAACAGTGTCGAGAACAGGGCGAACTGCGTCAGGATCATCAGCGGCGTCTCGGTGCCGGACAGTCGTTTGACCAGCAGGATGGACACCGCCACGGAAGCGGCATTGGCCAGCGCCACCAGAGCCCCGAGCTGCAGGCTGCCCTCGCCCGGCCGCACCATGATCAGGACGCCGACGAAGCCGACGATGGTGGCGCTCCAGCGCCGCCAGCGCACCTTCTCGCCCGCGATCAGCGCGGCGACGAGGACCGAGAACAGCGGCTGCGAGAAGGCGATCGCCGTGGCATCGGCCAGCGGGAGCAGGCTGACGGCATAGAAGCCCAGGACCATTGAGATGGTGCCCATGAGCGTGCGCCAGAAATGACCGGCGATCCGCTTCGATTCCCAGGGCCTCACACGTCCGGCGGCGATCATCGGCAGGAGAAGGATGACCGAGATGACGGCGCGAAAGAAGGCTGTCTGCACGCTCTCGATCTGTGTCGAGAGCAGCCGGATCATCGCGCTGGTTGAGGTGAAGATGAAGCCGCCCGCCACGAGCCAGAGGGCCCCCTGGACGTTGGGCGGCAGGCGTCGCAGCCAGTCCCGCACCCCGGCGTGCCCTAGATCTTGCGCTCGCGGCCTGCCCAGTACGGCTCGCGCAGGGACTTCTTCAGCACCTTGCCGACGGGACTGCGCGGCAGGCTGTCGACGAAGTCGACGGACTTGGGTGCCTTCACGCCGCCCAGCTTCTCCTTCGCAAGGCCGATCAGCTCCTCGGCGGCGACGCGAGCGTTCGGCTTCAGCTCGACCACCGCCTTCACGGCCTCACCCCACTTGTCGTCCGGCACGCCGATCACGGCGCAGTCCTGCACCGCAGGATGGCCCCACAGCACCTGCTCGACCTCGCTCGGAAAGACATTGAACCCGCCCGAGATGATCATGTCCTTCTTGCGATCCACGATGTAGACGAAACCGTCCCCGTCGATGAGGCCGATATCGCCCGTGTGATGCCAGCCGAAAGTTGACGCCTCGCGCGTCGCCTCCTCGTTCTTGTAGTAGCCCGCCATGACCAGCCCGCCGCGTACCACGATCTCGCCGCGCTCGCCGCGCGGCAGGATGCGGCCATCCTCGTCCATCACCTCAAGGCGCATCAGCGGGGTGACCTTGCCGCAGCTCGCCAGCCGATGGCGCTTGTTACCCGCCAGCGCGGCCACGTGGTCCTCCGGCGACAGGAAAGTGCAGATCATGCAGGCCTCGGCCTGGCCGTAGGTCTGCGTCAACACCGGTCCGAACACCTCGATGGCCTCGACCAGCTTGTCGACGGACATCGGCGCCGAGGCATAGACCAGATGCTGCAGCGAGCCGTAGTCGTAGCGACCGACGTCGGGATGCGCGAGCAGCATATAGATCAGCGTCGGCGGCATGTAGATGTGCGTGACCCGGTGCTGCTCGATCGCCGCCAGGATGGCGCCGGGATCCGACGTGCCCATGAAGATGTTGGTGCCGCCGTAGGGCAGCAGCGGAAAGGAGCAGACGCCGGCCGCATGGGTCATCGGTGCGACCATGAGATGGACCGGCGGAGACTTCACCGGCATCGATGCCCAGAAGATCGCGTTCATCGTCTCGATGTTGCGGTTGGTGATCTGCACTCCTTTGGGCCGCCCGGTCGTGCCGCCCGAGCTCGCAAGGAAGGCGACCGCATCGGGATCGTCGGGAAGGTCCGGTGCCACGGCATCCTGTCGCGCCAGCCATTCCTCGAACGACGGACGATCGATGCAGATCACCTTCCTGATCCTGGGACAAGCCTCGCGGATGCGCGGCAGCGAAGGCTCGAAGCTGGAGTGATAGAATAGGAGCTCCACGTCGGTGTTGTTCAGGATGTAGAGGTTCTCCTCCAGCGCGTTGCGTGCATTGACAGGCGCCCAGGTGACGCCAGCGCGCACGATCCCGAGCAGACAGGCATAGGCCGCGGCATGGTTCGGGCTATAGACGGCCGCCTTGGCGCCGGGCTCGAGGCCGGCCGCGAGCACGCCATTGGCCACGCGATGCGTCTGCGCGCGGACCTCGCGATAGGTCCAGCCGCGGATGCCGTCATGGAGGCAGTCGCGATCGGGAAAGAGGTCGGCGCCCCGGTCGAAAAAGTCGATCAGGCGCATGACGACGGACCATTCATGTTCTCGGCTCGCATCGCACGGGAAGGTCCAGTCATGTTTCCTCCTGGCCGCCATATAATTTTGCCGAGGCAGCACTGGCAAGCATTTGGCCCAAGCCTCAAGTTCGCGGACGTTAGTGCGCGGCAACCGAGGCGACCGCGCGGCCTTCACTCCGGCGGCGTTCCAGCGCCGGCGCCAAGGGGTCGCTGCATCAACACGCTGTCGAGCCAGCGGCCGAACTTGAAGCCGATGTTCTTGAGAGTACCGACCATCTCGAAACCGCAGGCGGCATGGAGGCGGATCGACGGCGTCTGCGCCGAATCGCCGATCACCGCCACCATCTGCCGCTTTCCGAGCGCCGTGCACTGCTCGATCAGCACCGGCAGCAGGGCCTTGCCGACGCCTTGGCCGACCGCATCCTTGTCGATGTAGATCGAGTCCTCCACCGAGAATGCGTAGGCCGGTCGCGGGCGCCAGTTCCCAGCATAGGCGTAGCCGAGAATCCTGCCCTCCCGCTCGGCCACGAGATGCGGCAGGGCGAGATCGAGCACGGCCGCCCGACGCTTCGCCATCTCCGCGACGCCCGGCGCCTCCAACTCGAACGAGGCCGTACCGTGCAGAACGTGATGTCCATAGATTTCGGCGCAACGCGCCACATCCGCCTCAGTCGAGGCGCGTACGATCAACCCGCTCACTTGCCGCCATTCCCCAAGCCGATACCCTGCCTGGGCTTATAGCGCGTCAGTTCTGCTGGCGCCGTATCGAAGCGGGATCGGGGCTGTCATTCTTGAACAGCGAATCGGCGAGTTGCAGGCCGGTCTGCATCTCGGACAGCGAGACGGTGACCTGGTTGCCGCGATTGTCGATGATCGTCCATCCACGCAGCAGAAGCGGATTTTCCGCGAAACGGACCACGACCTTGCCTTCCTGCGGCTTGCGCGCCTGGCTCATCGTGGCCTCCAGCATGCCGTTCACGCGGTCGAGCTTCTCGACCTGCAGATCGCCGCCGCTCAATGACAGCGGCTCTTTCACCAGGAACGACGCCGCCGTCCAGCCGATCGGCCACTGGCCGAAGTCGCGGGTGGCCGGATCCCACATCGTCACCTGGTAGCCGTCGGCCACGATCTTGAGCTGCGATGGCGGATCGTATTCGAAGCGCATGCGGCCCGGGCGGCGAACATAGAGAGTACCCTGCACGACCGAGCCATTCGGGTTGCTCTGCACGAAGCGCGATTTCAGGGTCCGAATCGAGTTGAGGTACCTCTCAATCTCGGGGACGCCGACCTGCTGGGCGCCGGCAGGAAGAGAACTGGCCAGGACCAGGAGGGCGGCGGAAAGAGCGGCAAACAACAGGCGCATCGCCGCGATATGACCCTCGATTTTGGCGGAATCAAGCTTCCCAAGGCGGTAAACGACCGTTTACCATCGTGCCGGCTACGGCGGAGAAAGCCTGGAGGAGCATCGCAATGCACGTCGGAATGGCCTGCGTCTTCCAGAACACCGGTCGCGCGTTGAGCGACCGGCAGATCTATCTGAACGAGCTTGCCCTTGCCGACATGGCCGAGCCGCTGGGCTTCGATTCGATCTGGTCGGTCGAGCACCACTTCACCAACTACACGATGTGTCCCGACGTCGTGCAATTCCTGTCCTACATGGCGGGCCGCACCCGGCATGCCAGCCTCGGCTCCATGGTCGTCGTCCTGCCCTGGCACGACCCGATGCGGGTGGCCGAGCAGATCTCGATGCTGGATCATCTGTCGGGCGGCCGCATGATCCTGGGGCTTGGCCGCGGCGCCGGAAAGGTCGAGTTCGACGGGTTCCGGCTCGATATGGGTGACAGCCGCGAGATGTTCGTCGAGTATGGCGAGGCCCTGCTCCAGGGGCTCGAAACCGGCGTGATGACCTATGACGGCAAGCACTATCGCCAACCACCTGCGCCGATCCGGCCTGCTCCCTTCAAGAGCTTCCGGGGTCGGACCTACGCCGCCGCGGTCAGTCCCGAAAGCGCCCGCATCATGGCGCGGCTGGGGGTTGGCCTCCTGATCATTCCGCAGAAGCCGTGGCGCGAGGTGGAGAAGGAGCTCACCGAGTACAACGCCCTCTATCTCGAGATCAACGGCACGCCGGCGCCACAGCCCATCTCGGCCGGATGGATCTTCGTCGATCCCAGCGCCGAGCGGGCGCGCGAGATGGCCGTGCAGTACATCGGCGGCTACTACCGCACCGTGCTCGATCACTACCAGTTCGCCGGCGCGCACATGCGGAACCAGCGCGGCTATGAATACTACGCCAAGATGAACGAGAAGCTCGCCGTGTACGGCGACCAGAAGGCGATCGAGTTCTTCGCCGAGCTGCAGGTCTATGGCACACCCGAGCAAGCGTACGAGAAGATCATGGCGATCCACCGCCAGACCCGCAATGCCGGCTTCGTCGGCGTGTTCTCCTATGCCGGCCTGCCGCATGAAGAGGCCGCCCGGAACATGCGCCTGTTCGCGGCCGAGGTGATGCCCGAACTCAAGGCGTTCGACGCCGGCGCCGCCGTCGACCGCGCCGGGCCGTTGCCCGACCTTCGCTTTCCGGTGGCCGCCGAATAGCCGGCCCGGTCGTCCTCGCCCGGTCGGCTTTCAAGTCTCGTCGCACGCTGGACGTGCGCGGCCCGCGGCGGATTCCCACTGCCCAGAAGACCCTTTAGCGGCGAGATGGCCCATCGCGCTCGCGACGCGTCGTGCTAAAGGGGCAGGGAAGCAGGAGAGGTTAATGACCGTTGCCCCCGTGCCGAATCGGCCAGATTTCGAGCGCATTGCGCTTTTGCTACAGGGCGGTGGCGCGCTGGGTTCCTATCAGGGAGGCGTCTACCAGGCCCTGAGCGAAGCGGGCCTTCATCCGGATTGCGTGGCGGGCATCTCGATCGGCGCCATCAACTCCGCGATCATCGCCGGCAACCCGCCGGACAAGCGGGTCGAGGCGCTGCGGCGCTTCTGGGAGACGGTGACCCGGCCGCCGCTGGGCATTCCCCACCTGCCGAAGATGGAAATCACCAGTGACCTGCAGCACCAGATGATCAACCAGTGGCGCGCGATGGGTGCGCTGCTGTGGGGCGCCCCGGACTTCTTCCATCCACGCGTGCCTCCGCCGATCTTCATGCCGTCCGGCACGCCCGCAACATTGGCCTTCTATGACACCAAACCGCTCAAGGCATTGCTGGAGAGCCTCGTCGACTTCGGCCGCATCAACGCCAAGGAAATACGATTCGGCGTCGGTGCGACCAACATCAGGACCGGCAACTTCGTCTATTTCGACAATCTCACGCACACCATCGGCCCGCAGCACGTCATCGCGAGCGGTTCGCTTCCGCCGGGCTTTCCGGCCACGGAGGTCGATGGCGAGTACTATTGGGACGGCGGCATCGTTTCCAATACGCCGCTGCAGTGGGCGCTCGACAACCGCCCGCGCGCCGACACGCTGGCCTTCCAGGTGGACCTGTGGAGCGCGCGCGGCGAGCTGCCGCGCGACATGATCGAAGTGGATGTCCGGCAGAAGGACATCCGCTACTCCAGCCGCACGCGCGCCAGCACGGACCAGTTCCGACGCATGCAGTCGGTGCGCCGCGCCGCCGCCAAGCTGCTCGAGAACATGCACCCCGAACTGCGCCAGACGCCGGAGGCCGAACTGCTGTCCCAGGAGGCCGACAGCAAGGTCTACAACATCGTCCACCTGATCTACCGAGCCAGAAGATACGAAGGTGCGTCGAAGGACTACGAGTTCTCACGCCGCACAATGGAGGAACACTGGAAGGCGGGCTACAGCGACATGGAGCGCACCTTGCGTCATCCCGAGGTTCTGCAGCGCCCGGAGAGCGCGGATGGCGTCTTCACCTTCGACCTCAAGGAACAGGGTCGCGAGAAGGAGATCGAGAAATGAAACTGGCCGATGTTCGCAAGAACGCCTTCGCCATGCCGCTCAACGACCCCGCCTACCCGCGAGGTCCCTACAAGTTCTACAATCGCGAATTCGTCGTCATCTCCTACCGCAGCGATCCGGAGGTCCTGCGTGCGGTGGTGCCGGAGCCGCTGGAGGTGGTCGGCGACACCGTGAACTACGAGTTCATCCGCATGCCCGATTCGACGGGCTTCGGCGACTACACCGAGACGGGTCAGGTCATCCCGGTCCGCTTCAAGGACAAGGACGGCACGGTGCAGGAGGGTGGCTACGTCCACGCCATGTACCTCGACGACAATTCGCCGATCGCCGGTGGGCGCGAGATCTGGGGCTTTCCCAAGAAGCTCGCCACGCCGAAGGTCCGGCACGAAAGCGAGACGCTGGTCTGCACCCTGCACTACGGCTCGATACCCTGCGTGGTCGCGACCATGGGCTACAAGCATCGCGAGATCGACCATGCGCCCCTGCTCAAGAGCCTGGCCAGGCCGAACTTCATGATCAAGATCATCCCGCACGTGGATTGCACGCCGCGCATCTGCGAGCTGGTTCGCTACTACACGCAGGACGTCACGGTGAAGGGCGCTTGGTCCGGTCCGGCCGCTATCCAGCTCTTCCAGCACGCGATGTGCGACGTCGCCCGGCTGCCGGTTCGGGAGGTCGTGTCGGCCACCCATTTCATCACCGACCTTACGCTCGGCCTGGGCGAGGTCGTGTTCGACTATCTCGCCAACGACTGACCTGCCAAGTCGGAAAGGAAACCATCATGTCTCGTTTCAAGGGAAGAGTTGCGATCGTCACCGGTGCCGCGAGCGGCATCGGCAAGGAGATCGCGCTGCGCTTTGCCGCCGAAGGGGCCATCCCCGTCATCGCCGACCTGAACCTTGCCGCCGCCGAGGCGACCGCCAAGGAGATCAAGGCCAAGGGCGGCGATGCCTTCGCCGTGGCCATGAACGTCACCGACGAGGCGGAGGTCGAGAAGGGCGTGGCCGACACGGTGGCGAAGTACGGCAAGATCGACATCCTGGTGAGCAACGCCGGCATCCAGATCGTCAAGCCGCTCGTCGACTTCCCCTTCGCGGACTGGAAGAAGCTGCTGTCGATCCATCTCGACGGCGCGTTCCTGACCACCAAGGCCTGCCTCAAGCACATGTACGCCGCCAAGTATGGCCGCGTGATCTACATGGGATCGGTCCATTCCAAGGAAGCGTCCAAGCTGAAGGCACCCTACGTCACGGCCAAGCACGGCCTGATCGGCCTCGCCAAGGTGCTCGCCAAGGAGGGCGCCGAGTACAATGTCACCGCCAACGTCGTCTGCCCGGGCTTCGTGCGCACGCCGCTGGTCGACAAGCAGATTCCCGAGCAGGCCAAGGAACTGGGCATCAGCGAAGACGATGTGATCAAGCACGTCATGCTCAAGGACACCGTGGACGGCCAGTTCACCACGACCGACGAGGTGGCGGACGCGGTGCTCTATTTCGCCGCCGCATCGAGCACCGCGCTCAGCGGCCAGTCGATGGTGGTCAGCCACGGCTGGTTCATGCAGTAGGCGCGCAGGAAATTTTCCCTGCGCCCGAGTGTTGCAGGGCTGCAACGGTTGTCGCCCGACCTCGTTTGGGCGGCAACTGGATCAGGCGGAACCTCGTTGGACCGACGCTACCAGCCTCCAACGAGGGATCCGCAGAACATGAACAACAAGCCACTTCTGGCCGCCGCCGCGGCAGCAGCATTCGCCCTGCCCATGTCGGCTCACGCCCAATTCTTCGACCAGACCATGAAATCGTATCCCGGCTTCTATATCGGAGCCGAGGGCGGACTGAACTGGCTGCTCAACAACAACAGCTACAACATGGATACCGGCTGGGCCGCCGGCGGCAAGGTCGGCTACGACTTCGTGGGACCTCGGGTCGAATTGGAGGGGCTGTACCACTCGAACACCGGCAGCGGCACCGTGGCCTTCCCCAGCGGGTATGGCTGGGTGAATGGCCGTATCGAGCAGGTCTCGCTTATGGCCAACATCCTCTATGACTTCATGCCCAACAGCGTGATCACGCCCTTCGTCGGCGCCGGCGCCGGCGTCGCCTTCGTCGATTCGTCGATCCAGGGCTGCAACTTGTGCAGCACCCAGTTCGCGTATCAGGGCATCGTCGGCGTCGCCTGGAACGTGTCGGACGCCTTCCGCGTCAGCCTGGACGGCCGCTACTACGGCACCACGAACCCGGGGCAGTACAACAACAACAACATCATGACCATGCTGAGCCTGAGCTACAAGTTCGGCCAGCCCGAAACCGTCGCGCCGCCGCCTCCGCCGACGCCGGCCGTGACGCCGCCGTCCTTCATGGTGTTCTTCGACTGGGATCGCGCCAACCTCTCGCAGCAGGCGCTGAGCACGATCAAGCAGGCGGCCGACGCCTTCAGGGCGAAGGGCCAGGCTCGCATCACCGCGACCGGCCACACCGACACGTCGGGGCCGGAGTCCTACAACATGGCGCTGTCGCTGCGCCGCGCCAATGCGGTCAAGGACGCGCTGGTGCGCGACGGCGTACCGGCCCAGGCCATCTCGGTGGTGGGTCGCGGCGAGCAGGGCCTGCTGGTGCAGACCGGCGACGGGGTGCGCGAACCGCAGAACCGCCGCGTCGAGATCGTCGTCCAATAGAACACGCGCTTGCCTTTCATCCTTCGGAACGGCCGGGGTCTCCCCGGCCGTTTTTTTCGCCGATGCCGGAGTATCCCTTGAGATTGTAGGATTTTGCTCGCTAGACTGTCCGTCACGCCACCGATTAGCGGAGGACCGCCATGGCTCGCAGCTTCGCCATCGAACCGCTCGACGCCACCTTCGGCGCCGTCGTCACCGGACTCAAGGTCGCCGAACTCGACGATCAGGCCTTTCGCGAACTCTACGACGCCTGGCTGCAATACGCCCTCCTCGTCTTCCCCGAACAGCATCTGACGCGGGAAGAGCAGATTGCCTTCGCCAGGCGCTTCGGGCCGCTCGAGTTCGACATGTTCGCCATCAGCAACGTGCGATCCGACGGCACCCTGCGGGCCGAGAAGGACAACGACGACATGATCAAGGTGCTGAAGGGCAACATGGGCTGGCACCACGACAGCACCTATATGCCCGTCCAGGCCAAGGGCGCGGTGTTCTGCGCCGAGGAGGTGCCGACCGTCGGCGGCCACACCGGCTTCGCCGACATGCGCGCTGCCTACGATGCCCTTGACGAGGGCATGAAGGCGAGGATCGACGGCCTGGCTGCCCATCATTCACTGCACTACAGCCAGGGCCGCGTCGGGCACGATTCCAAGGCGACGGACGGACAGTACAACGGCTATGGCTTCCATGATGGGCCGGTGCCGTTGCGGCCGCTCGTCAAGACCCATCCGGAGACGGGGCGCAGGTCGCTGCTGGTCGGCCGGCACGCCCACAACATCCCCGGCCTCGCCCCGCGGGAGTCCGAGGCGTTGCTGCGGGAGCTGATCGACTTCGCCTGCCAACCGCCGCGGATCTATCACCACGACTGGCAGCCGGGCGACGCCGTGGTGTGGGACAATCGCTGCCTGATGCACCAGGCGACGCCTTGGGACATGACCCAGCGCCGCATCATGTGGCACAGCCGCATTGCCGGCGATCCGGCCAGCGAGGCCGGTCTGGCGGCTTGAAGGCGGACGACGCCGGGCAGCGCGCTCAATGCGGCGGCATGGGGATGAAGACGGGCGGTGTGCCCGACATGCGTGACCGCGCCTTGATGTCGGCGTCGTTCGCACCGTGCGGCTTCAGGTAGACATAGTAGGGCGTGCGACGCTCGGCGATGTCGTTCCCAGGCTGGGCGGAACGGCTGATCAGCATGTCGGCCTGGATGCGCACATGCATGTAGCCCGGGATCAGCTCCGCCCAGTTGGCGACCTCGGGTGTGAAGAGGACTTCATAGGCGTAGTTTCCGGTCAGCTTCACGACGCCGCGTCCACCCTGATCGACAGGCCGGGACGGGACTTCCTGCCAAGCCAGGCCGACCTGCACATAGACGCCCACGGCGTTCAGCATCACGTAGAGCGGCACCGCCGGATTGATGTTCTGCATGGCGATGGTCATGCGATAGGACTTGCCGTCGGGTTCCGGAACGATGCGCAACAGCTCGACATAGAGCGATGTCTGCGCCTCGTGCTCGAGCAGCAGGCGCGCCGTTCGCTGGCTTTCCAGGACGCGCGCCTGCCAGATCCCGATCGCGCCGTCGATGGCGAAGGCCATCAGCACGATGGCCACCACGCCCTTGACGACCGACGAATCCCAGAACCGGAAGCCACGGCCGAGCTTGATCGCGACACCGGCCGGCGGCTGCGCCGCTGGACGCGGATCGGCGTCACGCAGCCGGTCGAGCAGAGCGCTTCCCGACGCTGCGCCCGCCTGCTCGGCCATGCCGAGCCGCCGGCGCAGCATGCGCAGTTCGGACTGCCCGGCCGCGAGCTGCCGCCGGAGATCGCGGATCAACGCGTCCTTCTCCTCGGAGGAAAGGCTCGCAGGATCGGACCGCTTGCCGTTCACCATACGACCGCCCCGTCGGCGATATGCACGATCTGCTCGGCCTGCTCGGCCAGCGACAGGTTGTGGGTGACCAGCAGCAGGGTCGTGCCGAGCTCGCGGTTGACGGCCATCAGCTCGTCCATGATCTCGATCTCCGTCTGCTCGTCGAGATCGGAGGTCGGCTCGTCGGCCAGCAGGAGCACGGGATCGTTGATCAACGCCCGGGCGATCACCGCCCGGCGCTGCTCCCCAGCGGAGACTTCGGACGGATAGGCGTCGAGATAGGCGCCGAGCCCCACCCGGCCGAGCAGCGCTGACGCCTTGCCATAGGCCTCGCCCGCGCCGCGGTGATCGCCCAGCAGGACGGGCAGCGCGACATTGTCGACCAGCCGAAGCGTCGGCAGCAGGCTCCCGAACTGGAAGACGAAACCGATGCGCGGGTTGCGGAAGGGCGCCCGCCGATCGTCCGACAAGGCCCCGAAATCGGGGCCGTCGATCGTCACCACGCCCGCCCCCGGGGGGCGGGGCCCC